>Ga0247770_1002096_pt1 | contig 12445 bp, 11 predicted proteins | sample UWRJL136409B6_FD_179943 | JGI IMG/M metagenome (GOLD analysis project Ga0247770, IMG submission 179943) | Plant litter microbial communities from Arlington Agricultural Research Station in Wisconsin, United States - UWRJ-L136-409B-6 | ecosystem: Environmental > Terrestrial > Plant litter >... | reverse complement strand
CCTCACTCGCGGCCGCTGGCAACGACCAGGTCGCATACGACCGTGCCTGGCATGTGGTAACCGCTCGCATCGCCCTCCCGCCGTCGGCTACCGCTGATGATTCCTTCGGAACGCTACCTCCGGACTCCCAACTGCACCCAGCCTCTCAGCAGGTTGTTGAGTCAGACCAGGATTTCTATGACGCTTTGGCGCTTGTCGTTCATGCGCCCACTCTCCTGCCGGGGGCCATTCACACCGAAAACATCCTTGCCTGGCACGCCCAGCAGGTCCGCGCCCACTTCGCCCAGCACGTGATACCCCTATTGTCCGGCTGTGTTGACGATGAGGGGGACGATGCCGGGGCAGAGGGAGCCAGGAGGAAAGCCAACTACTACGAACGCCACATGGTGATGGTCATGAGCAGCATCCGCACGCTCGAGGCAGCTCTTCGGCTTTACTTCTACGGGCTCGGCCTCCTCGTTAGGGGCTTCGGTCGGCTTGTAGACGGCGGTGGCTCCGAGCAAGCCGCTGCGGAGGCAGAGCTTCTTGCAACACATTTCCGCCGAGATATCCACGCTCTCGTCGGCAACTCAGCATCTGAGGAGCTCATGAAGTCAGTAAGAATCGTGCTGGTCCGTCTGTCGGGCACTATCCTTGGTATCCAGCCTGTAGACGATGGCAACGTGGAGTTCGCAACACCGCTTCGCCCTTCACCTCCCACGGATGAGGATCTCAGGGCACTCGCGGCAAGGCAGCGCCTCCATGAGCTCGTTGAGCAATTGCATAATGTAGGTCTAGCCGGGGAGAGATTCCAGGTCCTGTTTGCCGAGATCATGGATTCGATGATGTCCAAATTTGTGACTGGAGCCTACGCGGGCATATGGACCCTGTCTTCATCCGACTCGCACAGCTTTTCAACTTCTACAAATACCATATCACGTCGTGCGAACCCACCGCCATCGGTCATGTCACCCTGCATTGTAGCCCTCGGCGACTGGGTAGAAAATCACTTTGCTCGGTTGAGCTTTGAGACTCTATCTAGGGTGTCGTCGGACCCCTCTTCCTCACCTGTTACGCTATCGGACGTCAAGACATACCAATCTCTAGCCCTCGGACGTCTCGCAGCACTACGTATCGGCGAGTTATTCGATATTGTCTTAGCATGGCCTTTGTCGCGTGGTGCGCTCGACGATCTTCGTGCCACAATAACCACCACAGCCCGGCGTCTACAACTGACGTCAAACTTCTCGCGGACCCTGCAGACGCGATTGCTACACCCGGGCTGCAGTACACTCGAGATACTGCGTACATATATCGCCATTGTCCGCGCCCTACACGCCCTCGACCCCAGCAAGGTGCTACTTGGTCACATTGAGCCAAGCTTGCAACTATATCTTTGCCAACGAGAAGACGCTGTGCGTGTCGTCGTTACGGGACTGCTAGCCAGCCCCGATGAGATCAGAATGGCAAGGAAGGTCAAGGAGACTGCGGAGAGGCAGCACCGAGAGAAGGCTCGTAAAGGCGGCGAAGCGGAGGCCGGACCGTTCATGACACCCGCAGTGCCCCGGCGGGTCGGCCACAAAACTCCAGGGTCGACAAGGAGACGACGGGATAGCACCCCCGACTCCGCCGTCAAGGACCTCCTCGATAAGCCCATCGATCCCTCTGGGGGTCATGCCGCGCTTCCCTCCTCAAACAAGCTCGTCGAGTTGGCATTGCTCCTAAACGATCCCACCCAGACGCGCCGTACCGCTCCGGAGGATGAGGAGCTCGACTGGAACGATATGAGCTGGGTTCCCGACCCGGTCGACGCGGGTGCCAACTACAAGAGGCCCAAGAGCGAGGACGTCATTGGTACCCTCATCTCGGCTCTCGGCAGCGAGGACGTCTTCATCAAGGAGTTCTCGTCCGTCGTGGCTGGCCGCCTACTGGGTGAGCCGGCACATTTTGACCAGGAGCTGCGCGTGCTTGACTTACTCAAGCGCCGGTTCGGCGAGGCGGCGCTCCAGAACTGCGACGTCATGATCCGCGACGTCCAAGACTCGCGACGCGTGGATGCGGCGATTCGGCGACAGAGGGAGAAGACAAATGGCGGATCTCGGACGGCAGAAACACCGCTGAGGACGCCGACTGCGAACAAAGGCATCGAGGTCGAAGATATCGAGGCACAGCATCAAGCGCGGATCCTATCGCGGCTGTTTTGGCCCGATCTCGAAAGGGAACACTTCCTACTCCCGACGCCGATCCTGGACTATCAGCGGTGGTACGAGCAGGGCTACGAGACGCTGAAGTCTAAGAGAAAGCTCACGTGGCTCAACCAGCTCGGCCAGGCGAAGGTGGAGCTTGAGCTAGAAGATCGCAACGTCACGGTCGACTGCTCCACCATTGAGGCAACGGTTATTTATGCGTTTCAGCGCCCGGAAGGCGCTGGAGAAGATGGCGATCCGGTTCGTCGGTCAGTGGACGAACTCTACAATGAACTGCAGCTGGACGAGGACCTTATCGGCGAGGCGTTGACGTTCTGGGCGGGCAAGGGGGTGCTGAAGCGCGTGGCCCCGGGGACGTTTACAGTGGTGGAAACGCTAGGTTCCTCTTCTGGTGAGGGTGCAGGTAGCACCGGTGGGGACGACGAGGCAGCAGCGGCAGCCTCTTCGGGCGAGGGGGATGCCGAGGCGGACGATTCTGGTGCAACATCGCCGCGGAAGCAGGACGGCGGGTCAGGGTTGAGCGCCAAGGAGATGGAGCGTAGGGCCATGTACTGGCAGTACATCAAGGGCATGTTGACAAACGCGAGCGCAAGCATGGCCTTGGCGCAGGTGTCTATGATGATGAAGATGTTGGTGCCGGACGGCTTCCCGTGGAGTGGGGAAGAATTGCAGGAATTTCTAGGAGAGAAGGTCACCTCAGGAGAGCTTGAAGTCATAGGAGGGAAGTACAAGCTAGTGAGGAAATAGCTCTGTTAGGCATGGCGCGCGGGATGTCGAGAATGAACATGATACCATAGACTTGGAGCATCAGGCTTTCATTCTCTCTTGTCTTTTTCACGTTCGGATGCTTGGCAGCGAGTCTTCCGAGGTTTATCTCGTGTTTCTGCGTACACGAGATCATCATCATCTCGTCATCGCGATCCCCCAGGCATAGGCACCGTCTCAAGACGGACGAGCAGACGTGGCCGCTGAGTTCTAGGCGCTTCCAACAGAGGGACTTAACCTCTTGTGCGCATCTCTTCCGCACTATCATCGTACGAGGACTAGTCTTCAGATTGGGCGGTCCCGAAGGAAGGGCTGTGGGCTTTATAAGTCCCCCCATCTGCATTGCTAGCAGCTGACGCATCCGGCATAGCGGCACCGTCATAGGCGCGTCAGCCGGCCTGGAGGGATCGCCAAGGGTATTTTAGGTATCATGGTGTCGGGAGAGAGGACAGGGGTTGAAAGTGCCGATAGAAGGGGGAGAAACTGGAGCAGTGGGGGACATCGGGGTGAGGGCATTTTCATGCTGTGTGTGGATTTGTTGACTCGCGGGATGGCTTTCCCAGGCCGTCTCGGCCCCCCCTTTCCGTCTTGTTCGACTGCTCGGTTTTCTGTCTTTATCAGGGCATCATGCGCCATGCACGCACGAAACATGCTGTTGCTCCCCTCAAGAGTATGCCGACTGAGCCTGGTGCATGGTGACACGACCGAGGACGAGGGACTGGAACAGGAGAACGCGAGTGCCTGGCCATGATTATCAGGCAAGTTAGGGAGGGCTGATCGCACAGCCGCTCCCCCTCAAGATTCTTTTTTTACTACCTACGCTAGGTATATAATGAACCCCGTCGACTTGCTGCCGGGTCGAAAAAAACTTGCTTCCTACCGCCCGTCCGTCCCTCTCCGACTTCCTCAGGTTTTGCCCTGCAGTGCGTGCCTTTGGTGCCACTGCTCATGCTGCTACTTCTCTTTCATTACAAACCCGACACATACACGCTCAGCTTCTGGGCTCTGCCCGGTTCAACTCACCCCACGACACATCGCCAGCTGCTATTTTCCTATCGGACACAGCGGCGCTGCAAAGGCCTCAAAACAAAATCTCGCTCACAGCCGGTACACGGCAGAAACCAAAGCCACCCACAACCGCATACGACGCCAGCACACTAGGCCGAAAAGAAAAGAACAGAAACGTGCAGAAGGATGTGCTGGTACACCGAGGTGCAGGAGATCTGCAAGTCCTGCAAGGCTGTCCTCAGAAACTATGGTTCAGAGGAGCGGACGTGCTGGTATACCTGCCTGCCCACCTTATTTTCCCCCTTCCCCCCTTTCTCCCTGCGCAGCTCAGCATGTGCTGTACTAACCCTTGCTTCCTGGCACGCATAGGCAGTGGAAATCCCAATCGACATGTCCCACGGCCGGCAAGTTTCGAAAGACAGAAGAGAAGAAAGTCAACATTGACGGGCCGTGCAAAAACTGCAAGAAGAAGTAGGATTCCAGAGCAGAAAGGAGAGAAATACCTCAAATATGATATCTCATCTGCTTCCGGAGGAACGCCAAAGCCCACACACCACGAGACTGAGAGGACGTCCAGGAACGAGAAACCAGCAAGGCTACTACGACGGACGGTCGGTTCAACCCACCCGAACAAGCATTTGGCAACCAGGTAACGACACAACACAACATGCAGACTGGAAGTGAACAGGTAACTGTCCGGGGATACACAAACATGAACGCACGCACATACACCACCTACACACCCCTCAGCAGATGGATACAACCTGTCTTCGTCCACTCGTTGACCGAGGGCTTCGAATTCGAATGCAGTTAGACACCAACAAACATCTCTTTCCCTTCCCAGTAATTTCCTCATCTTAGGATATCTCCTAAAAGCATATACCTGGCGGCATCTCTCTCATTACAGCGCTTATTTTAATAGCATATCTCTTCAACAGCGTGTCTTTCGTGAGCGTATACCCTTTCCTAGTTTGAGCGGTGTGTCTTGGCATATTTCTATTACCTCAGGCGTATCTGCCATTCGTTAGAGCGCATATCTTATTGAATTTTCATCCTTAGACAAGCTACACGTTTCCACCTTTTAATACGGTCTCTGTAAACTCTCCGGCCGTGTTCTGGACGCTGACTAGGGACAGAGGGGGGAGGATATCCGCTTATACCAAATAGACCGAAACCTTCGCTAGTAACGCCACTAGGACTCGGCCGTGGCATCTTTCTTTATGTCTAGTTTTTGGCACTGAACAACACATTCTGCCCTCATGCATACTCCGAAGAGTACACGCCGAGGCCTTTGAACAAACGACGTGAGAGACATGCAAGCTAGAAGAATTAGGAAAAGTATGATGTAGCCATGGGTCCGCTTTGGGTAGCGTCATCTTGCCCAAACGGGTTCTAAAAAGGTTTGCAACGTTCCAGATGCGCCTCGAGCATGTAGGAAAGCCATGAGACAGGGGGTTATTGAAAGGTGACTGGCTTATCATGAGTGTATATGAAGGAGGCAACCGTGGCTTGGTGTGAGTTTGTTAACAAACAACAGGACAAGGTCGACTCCCACAATTTGATAGAATTTGTTCTCGCTGTCCAACGTCACCTCATATATTTATTGATCTAGACCATGCGGATTACATCCATCCATTTCTAAAACGGCTCACTCGGGCTTGTCAAACAACCGGTCATCCTAGGTGGTCGGTAAGAGTCCGACCAACAACCGATCTCTGTCCCCGTCTCCGTCTACGGACCTGCCTGCCCGCCGTAGGCAGCTCTGGCCGAATTACAAGCTCGGCAGGCCTGGCTATGCCGTTCCTGTCTCTCTAGTAGAATTGAAAAAGGTGAACATATGAGAACGACAAATGGGCAAACCGCAACGCTGGGCATCGGCTACAGAGTTCTGTATGGTACGCATGATCCTGTTGGCACTGCATCCCGCTTGCCGCCTGAGGCGGACGACGTCTGCCGGTTGGACCCAATCAGCGACGGGATAACCGTCTTCTCATCGATAGGTTGGACGGGCAAGCGGGGGCCGCTCCGAAACGGCGCCCTCGTACCTTTGGTGCCGTCCGTGGGCCGGAACTGCGGACTCGTCAGCGCCGACAAACTCGGCCACCTACGGGCAGTAAATGCCGACATAATATTACACCTGTAACCTGAAATAGCTGTTACGTCACCGCGGATTTCTGTAGCCATCTTGCAAGCTACCGGAACTACCGGATACTCTGCCTTGATCAAAACTCCATGGTTTGCATAATTCGTCAAGTGTGGGCAGTTGCCCGACCATGGCGACTGCAAGCAAAAGTCGGGCAATAACTGCCTCGACCCTTGAGACGAGCAAGACAAAATGGCTGCATGGACCGTAGTAATTTAGGCCCTTGGCGTTTGCAGCTCACGGATAACGGACGCAAGGCGAAACGAAGAAGGTCGCCAGGACCGCGTGTGCCGAAGGGCGATGCGCTATTTGCTGCAAGGATGCGGTGACGAAGATGTCGGGGTGGTGGCAAAGAGCAGTCCAGGCGAGACGGGACCCATGTGGAGAGGCACAGGTGAGAGAGCGCTACGCGTGATATATATCGCTCCCGAGACGATTCCACTGCCAGAAGCTGATTCCAGCGGTGGCCGGACAGTTGTGCGACATCGCTACGCGCTGGGGCAACGCTCAGCCGAGCAGTGGGATGCGGGCGGCATAAAAGGGACAAGGTCGGCAAAACGACGGTCAGGAGCGCCCGCACCCCACAGGCCACCAACGACTTCCCGATAATCCCCATGCTGCCCGAATCCGAGTAGCCGCGAAAGAAAGATGCGGTGAGATGGTGCGGTCCGTCGGCAGACAACCTGGTTGCTGGCCAAGACAGGGGAGAGGGCGAGGAGACGGCTATTTGAACCACTTGGCTCCAGACACGACGAATTATCCAGGACAGGCCCCTGGCACGGGCACTGAGAATAAAACGCAATGCCCAACCACCCGCCGTGGTGCTCGGAAGCGGCTTCTGTTCCAGCCGTGCTTTCGCGACATTGGTTCCAGCCCGTTTGCGGTTGGTGCGTGCCAGCGCGTGGTCTTGTTCCCCAACAGGGGGTACACTGACTTGCAGCGCAGAAGCAACCCTCGACAGCGTTCCAGGCTCCATCCAAAAGCCCAAAGTGCAGGGAAGCAGGGAGGAGGGGCTGAGGAGGGGTAACGCGAGCATCAAACACAACCAGTGCAGAGGCTACTGTACGCAGCACGGCACTGCAGCACGACTAGCACGACTGGGATCAGCAAAAAAATTCCCGTCACTTTGCCAGCGCCAACATCGCAGCAATTTGCACCCTCTGATGCCTTGCCTGCGCGGTAGAAGGAGAATCCGCTTGCGTTTCAACACGTCTCTTATGGGCGGGACCGATACCGTCATCAGACACAATCGGGCTCGCGATAAGAATGGGATTTCATCATCCGCTGGCAGGGGTAGATGATCATCTCCAGGGATGCGATCGGCTTGGAACGAATCAGATCGCTGACAGCTCCGGGTGGCTGTCGGATGGCCAATCGATAAGAATCTCTGGCAACCAGGACCAGGGATAGGCGTAGCGGAGTAGCGGGGTATGTCTAGCCTGGAACAGGGGTCCCAAAAGTCTTTGGGTCGTGAAAGGTTGAGCTATTGCTGAGAGCAGAGGTCGGGAAGCTGTGCTGGTGAGGGGTAATCTGAAAACAGGCACATCATTGTGCCCGGCGAGCCTTGGCTTTTCACCACAGTTGAAGGCGAGAGGAAGGGTGGAGGCTCTGCAGCACGCTGTTTCGTCGATTCAGAGCTGGGGTTGAGCGCCCGAGGGGCAAGACCTTTTCCACCCAACGTGTGTTAGTTTCCGAGGCGCCCCTCATTCTCGGAAAAGCTGGGAAGTGTGTGGCTTTTCTTGGAAAAAGGGATGACTGTCTGAGTGAGCATTCATGGTGGCTATCAGCATCAAGGGGTTAATATGGCGGGTTGCCGAAGTCTGCATATTGGACCTCTCTTGGTATTCCGTACAAACAGGCGCTTCAAGACACGTCGCTGCAGCGAATTCGTCGAATCTGGTAGGCGGCGCGCGGGAAGTCGCTCAAATCTGCTGACGCGATGATTGTTGCATGCCGCGCACACACGAGACTTTGTCGACATAGTTGATGATGGAGTAATAACAGAAGGAGTAAGAAATCCTGGAAGGGCACTTTGCAACGCAAAGGAAAACCCTCGCATGGTTGTCTGTGTGGCCGTGGTACCTACCAAACAGAGCTGCCTAGGTGAAATTAATGTCGCTCAGATGAACGGGAAAGGGCAGGAAGGGCAGGGAGTGAGGTCCGTTGGTCCAGGAGGGAAAGAGCAACGTGAGCAAGCATTCCCGCCAGAGAGTGCTTCCTCATCCCTTCCCCGCCCCCGCAGCCCGCACCACGCAGCACAGATCACCTCTCAGACTCATGTCTTGTCTAGATCGTGAGCTAGCCAGGGCAGCATTCGGGAAAGGCTGCTGCTTCGCTCTGGTGGCTTGATCTCTCTCGACAACCCGTCCGGAGACCCTCTTCCGCCAATGTCTCGGTGTGGCACTTCGCAGCCGACCCCCATTGCCCTGCTGCTGCCGACTCATCAAAGTGGCTCAATGCGTTTTCGGGGTTTGAGGTGGAAGAGGGGGAGGGGGAGGGGTTCTCGTTCCCAGCCCCTGCCCGTCTTGCCATTTTCTCGCTGCATCCGCGTGGTTCCGTCTGCGTTTTTCCAGCACAGAAGGCAGCGCACAGCATGATGGGCCGCCTGCCAGCGGCGCGAACGAGGCAAAGCTGGGGGGGCGATAATGTGCGGATTGCCTCGGAAGCAACGATTCCTGGTGGCTCCCCATGCCTAGCCTATATACTGCTGCTCGGTTTGCCATTCCAGACGTCGCAGACTGGCAGACGGGGCAGGACACTGGCACCATTGGGCAGGGGCTCCGGGACGATCACGAGGTGCATGGGCCCCCGTCAAGGTTTGTTATGTCGTTACTGATCATTCGTTTTTGCCCGGGTGAGGGGAAAACCTACATATAGTATGTGAGGTATGAGCAACCAATCCAACAGTGCACCCTGTCGGCCATATCCACGATCAACAAGGTTCCCGTTGGTGGGGATGGGGATGCAGAGGCAGAGAGTTGGTCGAACAGACATGGTTCATAGCGGCCGGCGGGCGAGCAAGAATGCGGTGGTGGTGAGCTGATGAAGGGGGACGACGACACATCGCAAACAAAAAAAAAGCGACTTAGCATGGAATCGGACAGGGCAGCACACGGTGGCCACGCCATATCCGGCCCCAGAGCCCAGCATCAGCCTGCATGTGGCACTTGGCTTGCCCACCCGGACCTAAGATAGGAACGGAACCAGGAAGTATCCTAAGGTAGGCAAGGAAGCCCGGTCGGACAGAGGGTGTAGAAAGCACATTGTCAGCTGGACAAAAGCAGGCGAGGTTGCTCTCCTGGAATAATACCAAAAAAGCCACCACTCCCCTGCCTCCGTCGCCGTGTGTTGGCTCGGGCTGGCACTGACGGAAGTGGACGGAAATGGACGTGGATGCCGCACCACCCTGACCTAGACTAAGACTCACAGGCCACCACAGCACCGCTGGTGTTGGCCAGCAGCCAGAGGTGGCAGCGGCTGCAGCACACACTCGCGCTGTGACGCCTGGCTCGCCTGGTCTTCCCGGCCGCTTTCGGTCTGGGTTGGGCTTGGGTGCCGTCCAGTCCGCTCGTCTTGCGAGTAGGTAACTCGACGCGGTGGTAAATGCCACTTTTCCCTCCCCCCTTCTCACGCCGGCGGCGAATGGAGGGAACGGGACGCGAGGATTACCAGCCCAGTCGCAGCGACGCAGCGACGCAACATCCATCCAGCCTTGACAGACCAGCGGGAGCTCCGCTGACACCGCTGCGCTCCACCACCACCACCACCAACAACCCTGGCGTGCGGTGCGAGACCTGGCTCGCCTGGCTGCGAGGATCCCTCTCTCTAGCTGTATGGAGTTATTAGTGCCCGCGCATCTGCCTGTGACCGAAAACGAATTGATGACGGGAAGCCTGTGACTCTGTGACTCGGTGACCTGACAGAAGTGCGCCTTTGCTTTGCCTTGCTCCGCCCGCCCGCCTCTCTCCCTGGCTCTCCCACTCTCTCCGGCCTTTGCCCTCTTTCTGCCTCGATGATACAAAACCAACGCCATTCCCCAACCCGCCCCCTTTCTCATCTTTTGCTCCCATTCCGCACGCTCCGACCCCCTAACTAGCCAGAGGCTCTCTCCCGCCATCGACGTCCGAACGTGCCCGCACCCTCAGCTTATACCCCCCTCGTGGACTTTTCGCCCAGAAACCCAGACACTAGCATTTCAACGGTCCGAGGTCACCTCCGCCCCGCAGTGCGTTGACGGCCACCTCCGAACAAAGGAAGGCTTACGGGAAAGCAGACGGACGCAAAAACCAGGAAGCGTGGAGGGGACTTTGCGGGAATCAAGCAGCACAGCAAGAGGGGGAAGAGGGTAACGCCCTTGTCCGGGCCCGAGTGCTGCTGTGGCGCGCGAGTTGCGAATGAGACACGGCAAAGACGGTCGACCGAGGACGCGCAAAAAGCAAACGCCCAGCCCCGAAGCGGAGACAACGCATTAACACGCGGCGGCGGCAGCAGCAGCAGCAGCAAAAGTTTCATTATTCGGACGGCAAAGCTAGGCCTAGGCCGCTCTGAATGAACTTCTGCTGAGTCGCTGAGATAGCCGGCAAGCCCGGTCTGAATGTGATCGAGCTCGGCTGAGATTAAATAGGCTCGAGCAGCGACGCTGGGGCGCCAGCGCCCCTTGGCCTCTAGACTCTGGACTTGGCCCGATAATAGGACTCCGTCATCTTTCGGCCGACGGCCGAGGCCGGCAAGAGCAGCAAGCAAAAGCAAAAGCAAAAGCAACGAGCAGTTGGAGAGACAGCAAAAGCAGCAGCGAAAAGGAAACAGGTTCACGCCGGTCCAAACCTGCCCTGCACGCCCCTCCCGTCTCTGCTGGACGCAGCTTTGCACTCTGTCTGGGCCCCTTTCGCTCCACCCTCGCTCGCGCTCTTATCCTCGCCAGATCCCGATTTCCCCTGTCGGTTTGGTTTGGGGTCTCAACTCCTCCATCACAGGGCATCACCATATTGGCCCCCCTTGCCCCTCTATTCCGACCGGCTTTTGACACTCGGCAATACCACGAGAGGAGGAGCAACGACGGCATTGGAGACCTAGGAACCACTGGAGAGGGAGAAAGGAAAGAAGAGGATCAGAAGAATCAGGAGAGGAGATTGTGGATAGTTCTGCAGTCGTCCGCTTCCGCAGGGGTTCTGATCGTACGCTGTTGGCCGGCTGTGCGGGGGGAATAGTTGGCGGTGCTGCCCCCAGCTCACGTCCGACCCAAGGTCTGGCCTTCTGGTGCAACAAAGGCACCGGGTTACACACTCTGACGGTGGACTGTGAAAGCTGGCTCTGAGCCGGCAGTGATGGACGAGATGGAGTTTGTTATGCGTACCCACACCGACACTCCCATTTCCCAGAGCCACCACCCGCAATCGTCCGGCGGCGGCTGCCCATACTTTCGGTCTGACCCCGGGCACCAGTCCAGCTTCTCGCAATCACATCCCCATGCCCTCCCTCACCCCCTCCCACACCCGCACATACACAACCAGAACCATACACTGCCTGGACTGCTCTCACCGACTAGCCGCATAGGCCCGCTCGGCCACTCACACCCGCACACCAACTACGACCCCGTGCACGCCGCCAACAACGGCCCGTGGTATTCGGCCCCGAACTCCCAATATCCTTGGCCGTCCTCCGGGCCTGTGTCGCTGCCGCCGCATCAGCATCCACATGCTCATCCACTCCAGCACCAGCACCAGCACCAGCTCCAGCTCCAGCACCAGCACCTGCATCAACACCCACAGACGCAACTTCCCCAATTGCCGCATTCAAGACCGGGACCTGGCTCTGGCTCGAACTCCGAGCCGCCGTATTTTGGGGGGCTAAGTGGGGGTTCCGTGCCAGTTCACAGTGCAGGAGCGCCCGGCACCGGCCCAGGGCCGATCCAGCCTGGTTTGCTGCCAAACCAGCACCACCTTCCACCCCACCACGACTCGTTCATCGGCGGTACCTCTTACAGCCCATTCGCCTTTCGTCAGTCCGCGGCCGCAGCCACAGCCTTACATCACAACCACCGCTATCCTGCAGTTTCCCCACTGGGTCAGAACAACTCACCTCAAACATCCCACCATCCTCAGCAGCAGCAGCAACCACCGCAACAGTCGCAGCAGCACCACCACAACCAACACCAACACCAACACCAACAACAACAACAACAACAGCAACAACAACAACACCAACAACAACAATCGCAGCACCAACACCAACAACAACAACAACATCAGCAGCAGCAGCAGCAACACCAGATGTCGCTGGCCAGTGATCGATTGCTGCCTCCCCAGCCTCAACCTGCTGCCCCGCGCGGCCTGCCCCCCCCCCA
>Ga0247770_1002093_pt1 | contig 12451 bp, 1 predicted proteins | sample UWRJL136409B6_FD_179943 | JGI IMG/M metagenome (GOLD analysis project Ga0247770, IMG submission 179943) | Plant litter microbial communities from Arlington Agricultural Research Station in Wisconsin, United States - UWRJ-L136-409B-6 | ecosystem: Environmental > Terrestrial > Plant litter >... | reverse complement strand
GGCTATAATAACACGGCTTCCGCTCTCGAAGATAGAAATAATTAATCACCTTCAACACACACTGTTTTCCAATGCCTTGGCCCCTTTTGCATTTTAACAATATCTCTTCATCTATAGCTAACATAGCTTAATCGGGTTTAAATTAAGCGAATTACCTAGCTAAAGAAGTCGTCTAACCTAATAGAGATTAAAGATTTATTCTGGATGTGATAAACGTGTGCTGGAGCTCTATCCTCTTAAACAATCGTCCTAAGGCAATTCTTTTCACAATCCTAAACAGGAGGGTTTAATGTTACTATAGGTTGCTGTCACTATAATGCACAGAGATAAGTCTAAACAGTAAGACATAAATAAATCGAATACTAACGTAAGGAATTAAAGGCCCTTACGGTAGTTATAAGCATAACTATAACTATCTATATTAGTTAACTAAGAGGTACTTTATACTTATCTTTATAAGTTATGTCTCTGTAGTGCTTAAGGGGAGATACTATAAGGACTCCTTTTCTTTACAACCCTACAGGTCTCTGTTAATAAAGGCAGGTCTTAGTATAAAGACTCTTCTTACTAGTCGTAAAGGCTTCGGGTCTTCATACCCTTAGCTTAGTGCACAGTACTATACGTACTGTCCTTCTACACTGTTTTTCCTGTAAGGGATTTGTCAGGCCGCTCTAGCCTAGGTGACGGCCTGTAAGGTCGTTATAAATTCCCATTAAAGATAACTGTCGTATTTTAAAGTAAAGCTCCTATTCCCTTTAGAAAAGCAGCTTAAACTCTGTATTTATCCTCTTAATATCTTTTTCACTTTACTCTTTTTCTTTCTTTGTTTCCAGAAGTTAATAACAACAAGGACCCTTTTTATTATACCATTAGTCTCAGTGATGCGGCCTTGACCTCCTAATTTGGCGGCATATACTGCCGGATCAGGCGGCTTTAACCGCTTACATTCCCCACCACCTAACCTTCCCTTTACGGCAGTGGTGTAGACGTAAAGCGCATTATTTGCCACTAATCACCGCATTAGCCTCCACTTCTTTGAGTCACCAACCAACTCGATATAACAAAGACGGTTGGGGTCTTCCTTTTGGGTCTCCATCGTTGTTCAGCCACCGCCCTCCGGATTTGCTGACGGCGACAAAATCTCGAACCTCTAAGCGACGTTAGAACGGCTTCTCGGTAATCTGGAGAACCTATACAAGCGTATTCTGAAGGATCGGTACAAACCACAAGGCCTGCAGTTTTTCCAACTCCTCAATGCGTCCCAAATGCCGCTTACTTCCTCTTTTTTTTTAGCTTACAGATGAAGACGCCCCACACGACCTCAACTTGATTCGCTCGGAAAAGATAACGGATAGTAAGGAGTTACGCTAAGATCGTTTTAAGAGACTGAGAAATATCAGTAAAGTTAAAACGATACTGTTAGATCTTAAAAACCAAAGCGCACAATCTGTTTAAAGCTTGATTAAGATACTACGACGACTGGGAAGTATTTCTATACAGTAGAATCAAGGCTTTTTTAAAAGGGGGGAAAACTAGAAAAGGGAAGCGAATGTAATTCCTTATTATATAAATAAAAATACTCTCACTTTAAAATACAATTCACCTATTAAGGTTAATATTAACGCTACTTAAATCCGCTTTATCTTCTCTATTAGTTTTAGTTATCTCCTTTAGACCTCGTTTCGTAAAAACGGTATAGAACATAATCGAAATGACAGTAGTAAGGACCGTTAGTACGACCTATACCTATAAATGCTAAAGGCTGCTTATCCACTTATTTAAAACGGTATTAAAAGTATTACCTGTAGCAGATTAGCTAATAAGGATAGCTGTATTTTACAGAGGCTTGTAAACAAACCGTATAGGATGTTACTAGTAGGAAGAATAGTGTTAAAAGGGTAACCTGGCAATAATTACACAGTATATACAGCCATTTATCTACTATCCTTTAAAAGACACCTTATTATCTTTATTAAGATATTATTTATATATATATCCCTAGTTATCTTTTGTAATTCCCAGGCTGTATAATACAGCTTAAGAATACCTACTAAGACTAAGTTAACATTATAATCTTCCACATTGTAATACTGTTTTTAACGAGAAGCTTATCGCTTACTAAATATACCACCTTAAATAACTGTAATGTACGCTCCGATATTAGTAAAAACTCTAAAGTATTTAAAGTAAAAGTAAATTATATTAGGAGTATTTATTAGTTAGGAGAGTTTTATTATTTTATTTTTAATCTCTGAAATTATTAATAAAAGGTTATTAAATAGGAATTTTAGCTCTTTTAAATATAACAGCAAGAGTAAATACTTACCTAAGATGCTATTACATATAATGTAAGTAAATACATTATCGCCCATTTTAAATATCTGTAATAATACTTATAGTTTAAGATCTACCTCTCTTAAAACGTGTTAAATCGGATGGAAATTATTTATTTAACGTTATAGTATTAAGGTCGTGTTGAAAGGCATAATGGAATCACAAAGCATTAGAGAAGTGGTATATGAAGTGCTTGATTGTTTTCTATCTTTAAGAGTGGGAGCTGTGTTATTATAGCTGTGAGGGTGGCCTGTGCACGAAGTGCACTGGCCGGCTTGGCTGGTGTGAAGCGAAGTTGGCTGTTGGAATACGAGGTTTGTTGTGGAGCGTGGCTTTCTTGGCTGCGCCGATCCACGGCGCCAGCCGCTCTGCGGCTGCGTGCACCGAGGCGCTGTGCCTTGCACACGCGCTGCGCGCGTTGTGCACCTCTTTATGATGGTATAACCAACAGGTTGATAGCGAAATAATTAATAATTTCTAAAGCTTTAATATAAACAACGTTAATAATACCCTTCCACTAACTCTCTGCATTAGAGGGGATGATAAGATGAAACAAACACTAATACTTTTCTCCTATCTCTTTACGTGCTTTAAATTCGACTACTTTTTGCAGGTTAGTATACGGTTCCTAAAGATACTTGAACCACCGTTTATCCTGGATATTAACACATATTACTGTAATGTGTTTTTAGCTGTAATGTATATAAACTGTTATTTTAAATAAGTGGAAGTTTTTTATCACCGCGTGTAAGTAAAGATATCCCTAAGGATTATTAAGGTTATTCCTACTTAAAGAGTGTTTCTACCTGCTTTTACTGTAAGTGATAGACACTTAGACCGATACTATATATTAAGTTAATCAGGTATTAGTTATATTACTACAGAAAGGTTGTAAGAATAACCCTGTTAAGATAGTGTTATTAACCCCGCTAGTAAGGAGATAAGTGAAGGTGACACCTTTAATCGGGTTAATAACCAGCGAAACGTTTTAAGTAATATTTAAAGGTATTTATAATACTCCGGCGCTTTAAGGCCTATTAGGTTAAATAGGAAACGGCGGATAAAACTATCTAAAGATTAGGGCGAATTATACGGCTAATAATGATTAACCTTACAGCTATAGTCTGTAAAACCATATATCAGATAGTAAAAGGGTTAAAGTTCAGTATTTATACCTTTATTAGCAGCTGATTAACTATTACCACCTGCACCCGACATAGGCCTCGAGAGGACTGGCGCAGGTTAAGACAGAACGTATAGCAGGACGCTAACAGGTAAGGGGCGTTCTGAAGACGGCTTATTAAGCTAGCACTCCTAAACAGGGGGTTTAATGTCACTGTAGGTCGTTATCGCTATAATACACAGAGGTAAGTCTAAATAGTAGGATATAAATAAATAATTAAATATTAGCGTGAGGAACTAAAGTCCCTTATAGTAGTTATAGGCACAATTATAACTATCTATACTAATTAACTAAGAGGTACTTTATACCTTACTTGTAACGTTGTAAGTGCTTATTATACAAGCACCTTATATTACATAAACGTTCTACTTATAAGGTTTCTTCTACTTACGATGTAAGCACTTAGTATACTACAAGCAGTACCTTATTAGTCGTAAGGGCTTTAGGTCTTTACACCCCTAGCCCAGTATACTTAAACAGTGTACATTACCCTTCTATACTATTCCCTTTATAAGGGATTTATTAGGCCGCCTTAGCCCTAGTGATGGCTTATAGGGTTGTTATACAATTTCCCCTCTTCAACGTTCTTTTTCCATAAAGAATTTAAAAAGTAAGTTTCCCTTTTTCACCACTTTACCATATAATAAGTATCCGGCTCCTAGGTCTTAAAACAGTAATAAGGTAAAAGTATTAACTGCTGTTTAAACCTTATAACTTACATATACGTGTTTAATAGTGAAATGTCCCCTTATTCTTTTTATAAGTCTGCTATCCCCTTACTTATTTGTTAAGTCTTAAACAGGTCTAACAGTTATAACCACTACTTAAAAAGGCACTGTCCTTCTTAGTGTAACACTTTCGGCATAAGTAAGGTGAAGTTAAAAGCCCTTTTAGTTGAGAAGCGAGACTTTAACTTATAAGTCGAATCCACCGCTTAACAGTTACATAAGGCTACCACTAAGCTTTAAGAGGTATCGGCGCGTTTGGCACGTCTTCACAAGCAATGGTCTTAACTTGAAGATCGTGCTGTAAAGGCGTTTAGCTGCGAAGTGGAACTGCTAGAGTTTTAGGAAGGTGAAGAAACTAGATTAGACGCTCCTCCTGAAAACGTAAAGTCTTTTAACTGAGAGAACTTCCTGGCTAAGTCTTTACTGTATACGGTCGCCTTATAACTTAATTTATCGCTTCTTTCTTTTAGTAAACGAAACGGCTCTTTAGTGCAGTGGTAGCGCGCTTACTTCTTAAAGTAAAAGGTTATAAGTTCAACTCTTATAAGAGTTTTCTGTCACTTTAGATCCTTGTCCCTTAGGGTTAGAGGGTTTAAAGTAACTTTTTATTATTTTTTTTTTTACTAACTTTCTTTCCTAACAGTGTTTGTTCTTACAGGGCTTACTAGGAGCTCTAGAGGCCTAGCCTCCTTATTAGGTTTAAGGTCTTTATAACTTATAGCTAAAGGTTTTAATAAATATCTTTCCGTACTTATTAAGGAGTTTCCTACCACTTCTTAAGCTTTAAGTCCTACAGTAATCTTACTTTTTAATATAGTAATGTAAATATTAGATCTTATCTTATTTTTAATTCTTATCGTTAGCTTTAATTAGTCTGGATTTTTTCGGTAGAACTCCACAATTAGGTCTAAGCACTTAAGATTTCTAACAGGCTCTTATAAGTTACTTCCGGGGCCGTAATCTAACCACTTAATAAGATATTCAAACGTGTTCTTTCCCTTCCGTAAATCTATAACTTCCTTAACGTTATACTTATCCTTATTAGTGTTGATCTCGATCTTCTTTTCTAATAGAACTCCCTTTAAGGTAGGTTTTAGAAGTAAGATGTAAAAAACCTTAATCCGTACCTTTATATTAATAGGTAAGTCTAGTTTGTAATTAAAAGTAGTGACCTTTTTCTTAATTCGGAACAGTCTGTACCTTTTAAAGTTAAACTTCTTACTAAGCTGTTTCAAATGTAAGTTTTGTGAAAAAAGGTAGACGTAATCCCCCTTTTAGAGAGTTGGTCCTTTAACTTATTTGCCATTATAGTGGAGTCCTTTTTTTAAACATTAGTTACTCGGTTTGATATTTATTAGCAAACTTTTTCATTCGTTTATATGTAAACTTAAGTTCAGCTCGCAAGTAGTCGTACAGCTTTTACATTTAATCTACACGTACTGTAGCTTGGGAGGCGCTAGTAAGTAAGCCTTAATAGAGTTTAAGCTCCTTACTGTAATTAGCGAAGAACGGTAATATACTTATTAACTTAACTAACATTATATTATAAGCTATCTATACTATTAGTAACAGCTTAAATTAATTATCTTATTTAAAGTTAACGTAAGTTTAAAAATACGTTATAAGTATTTAGTTAAGTTATTCCGTTTAACTATCTATCTGTAAGTAAAAAGTTGTTGAAAGCTTACTTTTTACACCTATTCTCTACATTAGCCCTTATTAAAACTTTAATATAATCAGCTTATCTCGATTTATAACGATATTATCTAATTAAAGGTATTATAAAACTACCTCTTTCTTAAATATATAAGTAAGTTACTTTACAGTTATATCTTTTAAAGTTAGTAAAAAATAAGCTTACGTTATTAATCTGTTAACTATTATAAGAACTTAATTATAAGTAACTCTTATAATAAGGTTTTTAAACTCTGGGATTCTAGTGATAAAATTAAGTAAGATGGAGCTCTATAGTGCCTATAATACAGGGAGTAGTTTGAGAAGTTTATAAAGCTTATAATGCCAATTCTGCTTTTAGTAGCAGATATTACAGTTATTAACCACTTCTTTAACTAACTTCTTTATTCCCAGGAAGGTATACACTTATTAGGCTTACGTGAGAGTCTTAACCTAGCTTATATATCTTTTAAGTTAAGACTTATAAACTTACTATATATACTCTTTCCGTTTACCTAAATTGTAAACGTACAGTTTCTCTTAATATTAAAGCTTAACTCTTAATTTAAGCACGCTGTCTACACCTTTTAACAGCTATTCCAGCTAATAACTAATTTCGTTATAATTTAGATATATTAAACACTCCTTACCACAGTCTTATAAGTGCCTTAAAAAGTCTCTTAAGGGGCACTTATACTTATAAGTACCTTTTACTAGCTTTCTTACTTAGAAGTCCTATTATTACTAATAGATATTATACTTTACTTATAAGTTTATATAAACGTTAATAGTTTATTTAATATCTAGTTATCTAATACTTATAATGTATATTCTAACGTACCGTTCTTTACTTCGTTAAATATAGTAACAGGGGTTAAGACCGGGTTAACACCCTTATAATCTTATCTTTAACTAAGAGTATTAACTTACTTATTATCTTTTCCTTTAATATAGTGAATTTAGAAGTAGAATAGAGTTATTAATTCTACTTACTATACTTACTGTAAACTAAGTTCTTTCGTTAAGAAATACTGGAAGTTATTATAGTTTAAAAAGACCTAAATTAGTTCTTTTATACTGCTTAAATATAATACCTATTTAGTAAAATATTAAATAATCGTTATTAGTTCTTTATTATAGATTAGGTATCGTAAGGCCAGGCTGTAGATTCCTTTTAATAAAAAGGTAACTAAGTAACGTTTTCCATTATCTTTAACTTAACTGAGTTCTTTACCAATTACGAGCTTTAAAGAGTCCATTTCGACTTAAAAGGGCTTTAAGAAATTAAGGAGAGTTAGGACTAATACTGTAATAAAGGCGTACTTAAGGTCTTTAAACACCTTTTATGACTTATCAGTCCACTTAAACGGTTTACCTATCCCTATAAGTTTATATAGTAGTTTTATAATCTTTATAAAGTACCTAATAAAGTATTAATAAAAGTTTATAAAGCTAATAAAAGCTTATAACTCGGTTTAGTTCTTTAAAGTAAGCTAGTCCTTAATTACCTTTATCTTCTCCACTTACATTTTAAGCTTTTTAGGAGTTACCCTAAACCTTAAATAGTTTAATTCCTAAATGTAGAAATAGCTCTTCTTTAAGTTTATTATTAGCTTCGCCTTTTTAAAAGCTATTAGAACCTATTATATATACTTTTAATATTCTTTTAAAGTTTTGGAATAAATTAAAACGTCGTCTAAGTACATAAAGATAAACTTATTAAGGAAGGGGCGGAGAATACTGTTAATAAGGCTTTAGAAAGTTATAAGGGTGTTTATTAATCCTATTAGTATAACATAATACTAATAATATCCGTTACAGGTTTAAAAGGCCGTCTTATACTTATCCTCTTCCTTCACTCTAATATGGTTAAATCCTATAGGGAAATTAGGGTTAGAGAACTAATTTACTTTAATAATCTGTTTTTATATTTTTACAATAAGTAACAGTAAATAATAATTCTTAATTATATCCTTATTTAACGTTTAGTAATTAATAACTATACATAGTTTACTATCTCCCTTTCTTAAGACGAACAGCATTAAGTACCTTATTAAGGACTGGGACTTTATAATAAACTTATTTTTTAAGTTCTTATTAATATACTCCCCTAAAGCTTTAACCTGTTAAGGGTTTAAGTAATAAGGCTGGAAGCTGTGGAGCTTTACTCCTAGTTTTAACTTAATTTTATAGTCTTACAGTCTGTAATCTAATAGTCGTGGTATCTTTTTTCAGAACAGGGTAAACTTCCTATACTCCGTAAGTACTTTAGATAAATCGACTTTTTCACTTATCTGTAAATTAGCTTCTTACTTTTCTCCACCTTCTAAATTGTCATTTAGGCAGTATAGTAGACCTTCTAATTCTTTAACTGTCTTAGTAAACTTAACCTAAACTATACTTAGTTTTAAGGGTTTAATGTGCTTTTAAGTACTTTATACATCTTTAAAGCAGTTTGGTACTTTTTTAGCTTCCTTTAAACAGTAATTATAATTAGAGGATTTATTAAAGGTAAGGTAACTATTCCTTTAATTAATTATAAGGTTATACTTTTTTAGCTAAGGTAGACTTAAGATTATATTATACCCTGTAACTAATGTAACGTTAAAATCCACTTATTATTTGTCCCTATCTACTTTAATTAAAAGTAGTAAGTAGTAAGTAACTTTACTATTATTATATTAGTATAGGCCTCCTTCTCCATTTCGAATGGGAATAACCTCTTTATACTCTTTATTAAGGAGTTTCTTTTAGTTAACTAATAAAAGGTATATTAGGTTAAAAGCACTCCCGTTATTAATTACTACTTTTACCCTGAATAGTCTTCCTTTTCCGTTTATTAGGTTGATATTAACAGAATAATACTTATACTCCTTTAACATTTAAGTTATAGTAATTATTTGTCCTTAAAGTCTTATTTAGCCTAACCTTTAAATACCTCTCCTTCTTCTCAGGGTTTTTACTAACTAGCGAACTACTAGTTTCCAGCCCTTTTAAAGGGCCTGCAGCCTTTTCTTAATTCCTTTTAGAAAAATAAGCAGCTTTAATAAACTTAGCGATCTACCTTTCTTAGGTTTTCACACCTTAACGTCCAGTCGACTTTAAACAGTTTAATATTTCTAAAGTCTTTAATAAATCGATAATATACTTTATAAGACTAGATTGTAATAATATCCTTTTACTCCTAAATCCGTTAATAATCTTCTCACTTCTACCACTCTCTAGCTTTTCCTTTAAGGTGTAGTAAACACGTCGCAACTGGGTAGTTATTAAGTACCCCTCTTTACCAGCACGTAATAGGAGCCTGGTTAATTACAGTAACCTTCCACTTACTGTTAGACTTTCTTATTGGGGAGTAGGAGACTTAGTAATAAACCGGTTCTAACTTTATCCTTATAATAGCGTAATCCTGTCTTTATACACTAAAGAAGTAGTTATAAAGGGCCTTAAGCCCGCTATACCAGTTAAGAGTGTAGTCGTCATATACGTAATCGATCTACAGTATGTCCTTATAGCTAGAGTAATCGATATTAACTGCAGGTACTACAGTTATAAAGTACAGAACAGGTAAAGTAATACCTTATTTCTTTTCCTCTTCCACTTACTTCTATATACACTGCTTTTCCCTAACTTTTTCCTAAAACTCAGGTAATAATAACCCAGCTTATTCTTCCACGAAATAACCCTCTTTAATAAGTTAATATTTAAACTAATTAATAAAGCGAACTTTATTATAAAGTTACAGTCTAATCTCCACTACTCTATCCTTAAACGTTACAGTAAAGCTTTTAACTTACAGATCCTTTACTTCGTCTACCAGTTCCTAATGTTTTTCCTTTAACTCCTAAACCCTCTACTAATATACTTACTTTATACCTTCTTAAGGGACCTTTAAGGTACTAATCTAAAATACGCTAGCTTTAATACAGGGCAGCTATCTAAGCTATCCTTTTTTTTAAAAAGGTAAGGGTACTGATCCACTTAGCATACTTAAAGTGTTTAAAAGTCTTAAGGGGTATAGTTAAAAAGAACTTTTGCTTTTCTAACTTAACTCTTTCTACTTACTCTTTTTCACCTTCCAGGGCTTATTTCACCCCTTAAGTAGCCTAGAGGGCTAATTTCTCAACTCCCTCTACCATCTTAATAAAGTTTAAGTTAAGGTCCTTCTTAAACTTCCTTAATTCTTAAGTTTATAAGGTAAGGTTTTTAAGACTTGTAACAGCTAATTAAAACATCTCTTTTTAAAGTTAGTCTTTTATAACTTGCACCTTTAATAGTTCTAAGTTTCTACCTTAAAGTCAGTCTGTAACGACCTCTACCTCTGTAACTGACTCTGTTAAGACACCCTTAAAGGTTAAGTATATTACGTCTTAAGAGTCTTCCTCTTCTTCTTCCTTATCTCCTACATTACACTTATCTATCTAAATGTAATCTTCTTTATTACTTACTATCTTAATATAAACGTCTCTTAAGTTAAACTTAATATACTTCCCTCCTTTTAGAACAGGTTTTTAATTAACTTACTTTAATAACAGGTATTATTGTATTATATATCCTTTCTTATCACAGTTAAAGTATTAGACTTATAACAGGTCCTTAAGCTACTTTTACTGTTATTATTATTAAAGTTTATCGCAGTTAAGTCAATTTTAGCAGTTTACGATATTAATATCTATTAGCCTAAGATAATAACCTATTACAGTTAACTAATTCCCCTTTTTAAGTTTACTTAGTTAGTAAAGAGTTTGTTCCTTCTAGAAGTTCTTTTAATAATAATAATTATAATATTAGTTATTAGCTTTAATAATTATCTTAATTAACTCTTAAAGACAGTCCAGACAGTCTTCCTAGTAAAGGTCTTTAGTAACGTGCTCCTTCAGACTGCTTTAGAACAGTATTACTAGAGCTTTTTAGTTAAGTTTAGTCTTTACAGCTTCTAACTTAAAGTGTGTGAAGAACTTAAGGATTAAAGACGTTTACCTTAAGGCTATAAGGCGTTACTTAGCCCGTCTTAAGGTATCTAACTCTTTAAACTTAGTCTGGAGTTAGTTAATAAAAACGTTAAAATCGTTAAAAAGGGCTTAAGTCTTAAGAGCTTCCTTTTATACTCTGTTTACAGAAAAGTTATTAATTATCTTCATATAAGGTTTATATTAATAAACAGTTACTCTATTTAGTAAGGCTTTAGCGAACTTAACCTTTCCTTCTTCTTTAAAGAACTGCTTATTATAGTAAGTAACATAGCTTTAGAGTTAGGCTATTTAGGACTCTAACTATATAGAGTCTCCCTTAAAGCGCGATAACGGGGGGAGCTTTACTTACTTCTTTTATAAGCCCTTAAAGTCGTTATTTTCTAATTTAATAATATTAAGTTAGGCTTAGAGTTTTTTAATAAGACCGATACGGCTCTTAATATCTCTGGGGAAAACTTTATTAAATTCTTTAACTAGTCCTTACTAATTAAGGTTCAACTCTTTAAAGCGTATAACTAACTTATCGACAGTAAAGAGCTAAAGCTAAGCTTACGCTTCCTTAAGCTCTTTACCTTTTCTAAAAGTTGATATGTTAGTAGTAAGAGGGAGGTAATATCTAGGAATTTAATAAATAACGTTTAAAACTGTAACGCTAATATCGTATTATAACTTACACTTAATATAGGCCTTAAAAGGACTAGTGTAAGTTAAGATAAAACATATAATAAGACGTTAACAGGTAAAAGGCGTTCTAAAGACGGCTTATTAAGCTAGCACTCTTAGACAGGAAGTTTAATATCACTATACGTCGTTATTGTTATAATACACAGAGGTAAGTCTAAACAGTAAGATATAAATAAATAATTAAATATTAATATAAGGAACTAAAGTTCCTTACAGTAATTGTAAGCATAACTATAACTATCTATACTAACTAATTAAGAGGTACTTTATACCTTACTTGTAACGTTATAAGTGCTTATTATGCAAGCACCTTACATTACGTAAGCGTTTTGCTTATAAGGTTTCTTCTACTCGCAATGCGAGCACTTAGTATACTGTAAGCAGCACCTCATTAGTTATAAGGGCTTTAAGTCTTTACACCCCTAGCCCAGTACGCTTAGACGGTATACGCTGCCCTTCCACACTGTTCCCTCTATAGGGGATTCGTTAAGCCGCTCCGGCCCTAGTGACGGCCTGCAGGGTCGTCACATTAACTATTTAAGTTAATAACTAAGTACTTACTTAATGGAATTTATGGGAATAATAATTATTTACCGTTATAACGTAAATTAGTAAGAATACTTATTAAGATAAAATAATAATAAGATAAAACAAATACGTTACTTAAGGGAGATAATTATACTTATCTAATCCTATTATTAAGTTATAACATTTATCACACTCCTTTTTATTAAAAACTTCTTAAATCCGTTTAAAGTATATATAGCGGTCCTTTCCGATATTTTTGCTATCGCTTAATGTTAGTAGGTATCCGTTCCCAAACCTTTATAATAGTGTAGCTTAGAATTTTCTATCTTTACCTAGGGTTTTTTTTT
>Ga0247770_1002092_pt1 | contig 12456 bp, 15 predicted proteins | sample UWRJL136409B6_FD_179943 | JGI IMG/M metagenome (GOLD analysis project Ga0247770, IMG submission 179943) | Plant litter microbial communities from Arlington Agricultural Research Station in Wisconsin, United States - UWRJ-L136-409B-6 | ecosystem: Environmental > Terrestrial > Plant litter >... | reverse complement strand
CGTGACTCGCCACCTTCCACCACTATATTACTGGCTCTCTGCCACCCTCTCCTTTTTATCTAGAATAAGCAATTCCATCACTCTTTTGCCGAACGGCCAGAAAACCGCTCTGTTTTGTGTTCCACATCACCCCAAGCCAAGACTTTGTTTCTACGTCTAAAGGTTCCGTCCCCACCAGAGTAACTCGAAGAATCGGATGAGAAGCGGTTTTAAGGCTGCTAACGAAAAAGTTGAGAAGCAGCTTAGTGATTAGGACACAGAATATATTATTGATTAGAACTATCTGAATAGGCGGTGAAGATAGAACTTGGAGAACTACTATTCTAGACCTTGGTGCACTTGGATGCAAAACATTTAGACATACCTTGCTTCGCCTGCCGTCTCTGGTGGAGAAACAAAATCGCCTCTGAGGCGCGGTCTGGTTGGTAGGGTGGATTAGCACACGGGTCGAGACCAAATCCCACCAGTCAAGAACGGCAGCCTCGACAAGGGAGTTCCATCTAGAAGTGTCCCCCGCGGCAGCCACGCAGAAATCCGCTTTTGCCAAGCTATCACGCTTTTTGACTGCGCTTTTGACTCCTGCGAGCTCGCGGGGCCCTGGTCAATGAAAGTGTTGTTGATATCCATCGAAAATGACTGCTAAGTTGCTACAAATGGAGGTGAGATTAGTTTCTTCGTGGATGTGTTTTAGTGCCTGGAAGAAGGGGTGGCAGGAGCTATTTGGGGGGCGGTTGGGACTCTCCGACATGTCGGCAACTGCAGTTATGCTGAATATAATATTTTTTAGCACTTGAGTTTGCAGCAACTGGGATTGCCCAACTGCGCAAAACAAAGGTTCTAAGTATCCTCAAGAGCGTCGCACTCGCGACAAGGTAGATAAATACAGCGGCCACTATACAGGAAATATTGCTGTCTCTACCACCGGCTTGCTCACACTGCAAGCACTATGGGGGGTATGCTCAGTGCAAACTGATTTGGCACGATTCCCGGGCCACGTGCGACGTTATGCAACGAAGCCAAGGAAAATCGAGACGATAGTGCCAACGGGTTGAGGGATAATATACATTGTGACGTGGACAGGCGCCATCTGCGCGCGAGCGGTGATGAGCGCCCCGAGCGAGACACTAAGGAGTATGAGCGGAGTAAGCCAGATCGCGGGACAATGCCAAGGAGGGGTTCTCAGGATTGTGCTAGATTTATTTAATTGTGCAAGGTGTCTCCAATGCTAGCGGCTCGGGCGCAGGTTGCTGTCGAGTTTTGGTAATGGAGAAAAATGGGAAGAGCTCTGGAAGTCCATCAGCTGAAGGCAACCGCTGCTGCGCCACAATAGGCGCTCTGATGCGAACCACTCGGCGCGCAACACTAAGGTGGTGCAAAGCAAAGCTGTTTATTGGCCTGCCATTGGCGACTCCAAATCGCCGAGGCTTTCCCCCCCCTGATAGACTTGCCGCACGCCATCGTGTGCCTTACTCCCCTACCACTGTTGCCGTTGGTTTTGCCCACAGGATCATGTAATACCTGCGGTCGTACCTCGGCATTAAGGTCACCAAGCTCCTCTTCGTCTTCATGCTCTGGAGTCCCACCCCCTGGGACCCCATCACCACCATGGCGACCGTCCTGCTGATGATTGTCCAACGGGAGGCGTGGTTGATCGTTCTGCTGGCCAACGCCGTTTTCGCCCAGTTCACATTCAGGTACCTCCTCGCCAGGCTCGGCCCCCCTTGACCAACATTGGCGTCGGCTTGGGCGTTGAACCACACCTCTTCTTGTCCAGGCTGGGCCGCGTCGTTTAAAAGCCCTTGGCGCTCGCCATCTGCTTCTTCTGGAGGTTCCCTATGAAGTGGCATTGGAGGACCTGTTCTTGCTATCTCACTTTCTGCTGTTGCGCTCTCAGTGCTGTCCCCTGCGATTCCGCCCTCGCAACCTGTACTCACATCTCCTCGCGAGCCTGATCAGTCCAACGCATGATGGAAACGCCTCGACGGTTTACGAGAACGATAGATGCGCAAAAGCACAGCTGGAAGAAAAGAACGGGCGTGACGATCTCGGGAAAGATGGTTTGCCCTTGCAGCTTGTAGAATGGGTTGGTGACCAGTGAGACGGTGACCTTCGACACCCAGAGTGCCCGGCCCCAACAGTCGCAACTATTGAAGGCTCCCACGGCTGAGAGCACGATGAAACTGAGACCCCCGATGTCGATGAAGGAATCTTTGATGAGCATGCCCTTCCACCTGCTGCTCTCAGTCCCACAGCGAGTCTTGTGGAGGGCGGTTGTGGCAACGGCGCTGGCCATCCAGAGACAGAAGAGCAATAATAGCCAAATAAGTTGACATGAAAAACCCACTGTTAGGAGTGTCAGTTGGTTCTCAACGCATGACGAAGTCCACTCACTCGGGACTGCATAAATTAGAATAGGGTACGCTCCGGCGAAGCCCGCAATGACAGGGAGACTGGATGCTATAGCGGTCGAGACACATTTCAAGACCCCGAATCGTGGTTCCAAGTTTTCAGCCTTGAAAAGTCGGTACGTGGGGTTACCACCGCTATAGTGGAACTGGTGGAAATAGCTGCGCCAGCTATCTGCTTCGCATAGGCTCTTCCGGTCGGCTGCCATTGGTATTCCGCGGATTATGTTTGGCGCGGTTGCGTCCACTAAGCGAGATACGATGGTGAGACACGTTCTTCTGTCGGTGAAAGCGCCGATGCAGTTTGACAAGACGGCTACAGGTATAAGGTATGAGAGAAAAAGAGCCGCGGCGATGACTCCCCTGGTGCACAGTAGTTAGCCTAGATTCAAGACTTCGTCCAAACATATTGAGTAGTAACGTGAAGACGAAATGTACATGCCCTGGAGGTGTTGCAGGCTCCCCACCGAACTGGGGGGTGAAGGCCGAGGCGACCTGAAGAATATAGCTGATGACAGCGAGTAAAGTTGTGAGGAACTCGTCTATTCTCCCGCCGCCCAGTTCGAGCGCTGCTTGGACCCAGTGGATATGTTTGCCATCATCCCAGAGCTCGTCCATGATGGTATCATAGAAACCTGGAGCGGCTGCTTGGGCACCCAGGAGCTCCTCAAAGCCTACTAGGACAGCGGCAATAACCCGAGCTTTCTCATCTTCGGATTTCAACCTGTCTGCCTCATATCTGAGCTTTCCCTCTTCTTCTCTAATTTCCCTCTCCTTCTCCTCAGCGACTTCAAGCTCTGTAGTATCTTTGTGTTTCCATCGACGACTGCTATTCCTCCAAACTCTTCGGAGTTTGTGCTTCAGGCTCTTTTGGGCGTAGCCCAACTGAGCTTTCACTCTCATAAATGCTCCTTCGCGGTCAGGCGCAACTCGGGTCCTGGCAAAGTAGTAGAGCCCGGTCCAGGTTTGAAGCTTGTGGGTCAGTCCCAAATCGCATCGATAGGGTCGCCTAGGACTTTAGGGAGGGTCGAGTACCGCCTCTTGTCCGTCGGGGACAGTTCGATGTTTGAAAGCAAAAGGATGACTGTGTCCTCAATCGTCAGCGGGCTTCTATGTAGGAGCGTTTGTCCTACATGGCCAACCGCTAGATTAAGGAAATGGTGAACACTCTCGTACCTGGTAGCATCCAGGTCATAAATCGAGGCCCAGAATCCACATAGAATGTCCATGGCCTGCAGAGCGCTTTATACCCCACGAGGGTGAGCGTTATGGTGTCTGGCGAGCTTAGCGGCTGATTCTTGCTTCGTCTATGGCGAAGAGGTCGGTGTCATTCGAAGTAATGACGGACGCTTCGGTGAGATATGTGACATAAATTCGACATTGATCTCTCTCCAAGAACGTGCTGTTCAGGTACGGCTTCAGGGTTTCGATCCAGTTAACCGCCCTGGAACAGAGACCACCTCCACCTCGGTATTCGTGGAGCGAATGTCGCGGTATTGCCGCCAAGACCGGGAGAATAGGCATGGGAGGTGAATGAAGAGAAAAGTGCCGTACTCAAGAAGACAAGAAGCCCATCCGGTTTAAAATCGCGGAACGGTTGTGATTTGGAGGGAAACCTGAAGTGGGAGAAGTGGGGAATGTTGCAAGCTCCTACAAGCTCGCCTAGCAATCTGTGTAAGTCGTTGCAACCGTGAGCAGGGCCGTAACACCGGCTAGTATCCCGATAAGGCAGTAATATCTCATACCCCATTCACCGGGCATCCCCCCTCCCACCTTCCCGTGTTAGTGTCTGGATACTGCACTACGAACGCCACAGGCAGACTGATGATGAAGGTCTAGACCAAGAGTTTTGCGATGCCAATTCGCCTTGCCTTGGAAAGGGCTAGAAGTGGATTTGGGGAGGCCGCCCAGAAGCTACTGCCGGCATGCCTGGCGCTAAAATTTGGGGGGGCGGGGGCGACTACCAATATCAATTGGTGTGATCACCCTCTCTCTGCAAGCCATATTCATGCACTGACAGCTGTCGGAGCTCTCATCAGCCGCAGTGCGTGACACCCAGGTTGCTTCTCTTCCAAGCGTGGCTGACCTTGAAGGCGGCCGAGAACATTGGGGGAGGCTTAGCATCCGCTTAACCAAACTCGTCCCAATATTGAAGTCAAGCCGCGGGGAAGTTGCACACCTTCGAGTTTGCGTCAGGCGGCAACGCAATATGAAAGTAGCTCCGGGGAGCCCATCCGACTTGGAGGTGATGCAATTTGCAGGACCATACGAAGCATACTAGAGCCTTGGGGAGCAAGAGAATCCTGGCTAGAGCGAGCGAGCCCACAGATGTAGAATGCGATATCTAAGCCGCGAGTTTGTTGCAAGGGAAGAGCGTTGCCGTCCCGGGAGGCTTCAAACAAGAAGCATCGGCTATTTGCCACTGAAGGCCAAGGCAGAATCGCCAGACTTATTCTCGGGACAGATTTGTTATGAGTTCTTTCTCGCTGTGGGTTGCTCTGGAGAAATGTGCAAACCGATCAACTCTCAACATTTTGGCGGGAGTCCGATTCTTGAGGTAAAGAAGGAAGACTGGGAGTCTGAGGGTAAGAGGTTGAATATGGAGGATGGGGTGTGCCCTGATTTGCTTTGCACAGCTCTTTCACCCACATCTCTCCAGGTCATCCCCAAACAGGTCTAAGCTTGGCTGCAGGCACGGACTCGAGAGATATGGCGCGACTAACAGCTTCACCCCCTCGCACTGAGAGGTGGCTCTCGTGGCTGTTGTTCCTAAGATGATGAAAAGCTTCCTTGCTGGGAGTTGAATGAAACTTATACCAATCTACAGGGTCTTTTTCCACGGCTCCCTTAGCTTAGGCTCGAGCTCAAGCCTGTCAATTTCAGGCCAGTTCGTGTCACCTTTCATGCACTGGCCCAGCAGTAGCCTTAGTAGGGTCCGCTAAAAAGCACATCACACCCACCACGAATTCTTGATCTTGTCTAATACGCGAATATTCTCATCTTAACAGAGCCGTGAACTGGCCATTCTATTACTGATACTTTCCATTATAGAACTTGCCTTCTAAATCATTCCACACTGCCAGCTCATAGACGTTGCCACTCTTATCCTTCCTCCAAGCCCCGCTTCTTATCCGTATGCCCTCATATTTCATCTGGCGCGCTAACTCATCTCCAGGATCCACGGTTCTTGCACCGGTAGCCTCTAGCGGTTTCTTTAAGACAGCAGGTCCTGACGTTTTGCTAAGTACTAAACGCCATTAATCTGATTCGCGGTTACGTAAAGTAAGGTAAACCCTTTATGTAAGTTTAATATTATTATGCAGCCATGTGAATGCCAGCAGAAGTTATGGCCCGTGCCTGTGTCTAACATCGAAGACACTCCTGCTCCTCTTATGGACTTCCCCGCCAAAAAGCACGTGACGAATTCATTTAGCGGATTAACACAAGTGGTTGGTGTCTGGTTAAGCTTTATGCTATTAAATGTGCTATGCAAATATTCCTTGGAAAATACCCGTCCGCCTCCCGGCTCACGGGACTGTGATGCAACGTTGCCAAGACGCGCTCCCGAGCAAAACTGCTTGCTTGTATGCTCCTTAACATCCCTCTCTTACACGCATATTGTGGCCGACCCTCTTAGTAGCTGAATGAAGTTTTTATCACCTTCCTACCTTAAGTAAGACAAGATTGCCTGTTGATTCCATCACGGCTTCCTTACGCGTTCCACTTACACCCTCACTAAACTTAGCTATCTGTGTATTGCCCCAGTGGCGCGTTGTCGTCACCGCATCCTCGCGACTCTAAACTCGGCCTTTACTTTACCTTGGGTATTAAAGAAGGGCTCCGTGCGATATGAACCCAGGAGATAGTGTTCCGCTAAGACTTTACCGGCATACGGCCCTTTTAGAAACCAGGCTATTCTTCTGGAACGGTTCTGGACAGGCCCTTAGCGGCAGTAAATCAAAGGCAAAAGCAAGCGGTCATAAGGTTAGTGTTTATTAGGGATGTAATCTAGATGTTTCACCACGCTAAAATCGACTGCTATCCATGCTTATAGTTACGTGCCTCTTCGTCACGTTTGATCACAGCTTCGGCTAATGTCTGCCTAGTTGTTGCACGCTGTAGATCGAAGGCTCTTTCGATAGAAAAACGAGTGTGTTTATTGCTTTAATCGGTTGAAAGCTGAGGGCTTCTAACCGCTAAATACTGCGTACAATGGGGTAGTTCCATTTCTCCGTTGTTATGGCCTGGAATGAGCCACGCAGTAATTCAACAGAATACTAGCGATCGGTCCGATCGTTGGTATGGAGGCTAGATTGGATTCGTGTGACACCAGTGAACAGCATAAGCCTTCCGAGAAGGTGCAGTTTTAGCTGAAGGGCCCAGAATTGGAACATTCGCACCCGCAATAGCCACCACCCAGAACTTTATAGACAATTCGTCCAGCCTTCCGTTTGGGATTACTTATATCCATTACTAGTCGTTAATACTAGGGATATTCACGAGATACCTTTGCTAGTGGGTGTCGGTAGGAGATAAAAGGTATTTCGTACATCGAGACCCTTAATGCTAGGTAAATAGGTGTATTTAAAAGACATTCTAATGCCAGGGTAGCCTAATGAATATCTAAGAGCACCCTCGCATTCCTTTTCCACATTTCCTTACTGCTATTTGGGTTGGCAGGGCATCGACGGCATCCTCAAGGGCATCAGCCGCCCCGTCGAGGACATCAAAAACCGAGCTAGCTGGAAACAGTACATCTCCAGCCGTGTCGCGCCCAACTTAAACTCGCTCAACAGGCTCAACGACCTCTTCGCGAACGCGGACAACGACGATACCGACGGCATCCAACTTGGCAACCACACCATTGCCCTGCTCGAGCTCAAGTCGGAGGAATGCATCGAGCCCTTCGAAGAAGCCATTGACGAGTGTCCCGACCAGTGGCATCTCCACGAGGGCCTCGCGTTGTACTACGAACAACACGACGAAATCGATAAAGCAATCGCCTCCCTGGAGAACACCCTGCGGGTGGACGCTAAGGAATTTCCCTCCTCCGCTTTCGCTCACGCATCCTTGATGTCCAAGAAGAGCAACGACGCAGGCGACTACGAAGGCGCCGTCCAGGTCTTCCAAGACAATCTTAAGTATGCCTCCTTCCAGCGAGACCTTGAACACTTTATGGATGAGCACTTTGGTTGTGGAAAGGTTGACAGCCGCCAACGCGAAGACCCCCCGCCTGTTGGATTATATTATCAAGGACGATATGGGGCGTCTGGAAACTGGAAGAGGAGAGTGCAGTAGTGGTTACGTTGGCTACGGTGAGGGTAAAGCTGATTTCTGTGTCCTCTTTGATGTAGTGCGCTTTGGCTGTTTTGGAAGGGTGAGCATCCTCTGAGCACGCCCATATCTGTTCTAACTCTTCATCTCAATCACATCCACATCCACTCCTTTCCGCTCTGCATCTCCATACGTGCCGTTCTCCCCTTCCCGTCGACACTCCCTTCCTCCTTGTACCCTCCACTCCTCGGCTCTCCCCTCGACAACCCTAAATCTCAGCCCGCCCTCCCCGCTCTCCTGAAACCTCACCTCCACCCCCCTCGCAACGCCCACCATCGCCACTCTACTTTCTACCCTCTTCTCCCTCTCCCCTCTCTCCCTCCCCAGCCCATGAAACTGCAACCCCAACGGTGAGCTCCCCAGCACCGGCACCCCTGACATTCGCGCACTCACCACCGTCGCAGCGAGAAGCAATATCTCCAGCAGGGTCCCCCCCAATGGGAGGGAGATCCAGCCCCACCTCACCGCTATGTAGGTCTCATCCATCCATGCCACTCCCGAAATGATGGAAGCTTTGGAGTTATCCCCTGCCAAGATGTTGTCGTCTGCCGCACGACTCCCACTCCTCATGGGAAAGGTACCACAATCGTGCGGGTCCGCCCTCCGGCTCGAGCTGCGGATGTAATTCGACAGGAGCGTGGCGGTGTTGGACGTTACGTTGGAGAGGTTAGACGAATACAGGAACATTTCGAGGGGTGAATGGCAGGTTCCTTGCTCGGTGCCCAGGCAACAGCAATAACAACAGTCTCCTCCGCCGCCTCACCATGTCATCACCCCCCAGCTCCAACGGGATCCCCTCGGACACCGCCATCGAAAATGGCCGCGCCAGCGCTGGCTCCTCCTCGGCTACCTCTCCCATAACCCTCTCACCCCCTCCCCCCTCCGGACCATCCACCGCTACCACGCGAGCCCCAACACGCCGCGGACCGAATTCATGGAAGAGCGCTCCACCCTGCGCTCGCGCCAGCTCGCCGTGGCAGCAGAGCAGGTCTCCATCCTCCTGACCTCGGACAACACGGTGATCGCCTTCTTCGAAGCCTCGGCCGACGACGTCGAGGTGCCAATCTTCATCCCTGTGCAGTCGGCCTACCTGGAAATTATCGGCGACATTGAGATGGACGTGCTCACGCTCGGCCCCAACATCCAGCAGTCCAAGGACCTGTACATCCTCTCGCCGAGGTCAAGAAGGTGCGCGGCTTCGTGCAGCCGATCGAGAACATCATCAACACCATCCGCGAGCACAAGGTCGCCGCGTCGTCCGAGTACCTGAGCCTGGACCACGACACCGCGCTGCGCCACCTGCGGGATCCGGACACGGGCGTGGTAATCACGCCCGTGACGGCCAAGTAGCTGGGCGACGTGCTGGACCACTGCCTGCTGATCCGGGACAACCTGTGGGAGGTTACCAAGGTGGCAGACGACCTGATCGACCTGGTGTTTAACACCATCGCGGCCTATCAGAACGAGACAGTCAAGCAGCTGACCATCGCCACGATCGTGTTCCTGCCGCTGACGTTCCTGTGGGGTATTTTGGCCAGAACTTTGTGCCCTTTCCCGAGTTGGATGTGGGGATTACCCTGTTGTGAGTCTTACCCGTCTTGTTCGCGTTACCTTATCTACCTAGCGCTTGGTCGCTGAGGGGAGGAGAGAGGTGGAATGCTGACTTGAATTGTGTGCGGGGGAATCTAGCTGGAAGATTGCCGTACCAATTGTGGTTGGTACGATCCTGCTTTTGCAGAGGTCCATGATTTATGATTCAAGTCCGTGTTTCAGAGACGACGGATTTCGAATTGGAGGAAGGAGGCGTGTGAGGGAAAAGCGGAGTGGGAACTCCGGCTGAGGGCTACCTTGGTGGGGGGGAGGGCTCTTGTCACCAGAAACGTTAGTATGGATGAGATGATACCCGAAATACCCAATGTCATATGAACCTTTTCAAACTGTCAAATCCCCAATATACTTACTCTATTGGCTTCATTATTACATGGATCATCATACCACTCCTATGCGAAAGCAAGCAGTCCACCACAAGCAACAGCAGCAGCCAACAGTCCAGGCCCCAACATAAAACACAAGAAAGGCTTCACCCTCCCATGTGTTCCGCTTGTCGAGGTCAAACTCGTACTCGAACCACTCCTTGCAGGTATGCTACCGGTGGGTGCGATGGTGATATTGGCAGCAGCGCTTGTCGCTAGACTGGAGGTAGGCGTCTTGGGAAGGTCGCTAGCGTGGTGTAAGAGAGTAACCATGCGCACGAAGGAAACAGCAGCCCAGTGCGACTTCTCCGCAGGCGAAAAGCTAGTAGTCATGATATGCGATGCTGGGTGCGTGTTCGTAAGCGTAAAGATCTTCCCCGTGGCAGTGGTAGAGCCAGGCACCGTAAGGGTGGTAGGGAGGAACGTGTAGTCCTCTGGGGGGATCTCGTAGATGCAGCCGGTTTCAAACTTGAGGCTTGGTAGTGTCGAGGTGCAAGAGTCTCCGTCGGCCATCCACCCAGATGGACAGCACAGCACAGCCGTTTCGCCCGGGGCTATGGCTTTCATCAGGATATTGGGGCGGTACTGGTCGACAAAGACGCCATTGTACAGTGTTGCCGAGGTGGATGTGAAGGCGCCGCTTGAGGACAACGAGCCGATGTTGTCCTTTGTGGCCATTCCGACGGTTGTCCAGGCGCTGGGACACGCTATGCCCGGCGAAAAGTAGTTGATCTGGCCGCCTATGACAGCGGAGAGCGCGCCGGGATATTGCGCCCATTGGCCATCGATCTGTCGGCCCGAGGGAAAACAATCCCCGAGGGTCGATGTTTTGATGTTGCAATCCGGGGCGAAGAACCTCTTCCCCTGGTCTGTGACCAACAGTACGTTATTGGTAGCCGTTGCGCAAGATGCCGGAGCAGTGAAGGTCGTAGTCAGTGGGCCGAGACTGTTGAAGGTCTGCCCCGAGAGGGTGGTCGCAGTTGGCAACATGTTGTCAAGTTTCAAGTTATATCTCGAATGAGCATCTTTCGGGGAGATCGTCAAGCGATAGAAAGAACGGCAGCCTAGATAATTTAAGGGTTTGCGGAGGAGGTGCTGTGCCACATCTGTAATTGCCTGCGCCAGAAAATGCCTGGAAGGATCGCACGATATTACCCCAGCTCCCGTATTCATCTATTGACCTTAACTCGCTCCAAGGCAAACCAATCAAAACTTCTCTCCTCTCCTCAGCCTGCTAAGAAGCCTAATGGCGAAATGAGCTCAGCCCTTTTTGTGTAACCTCAGGCAATCTAAGGAGTGTTGTGGAAAGTTTTGGCTGAGAAACGAGGGGCTCAGGAGCAGCGGAAGTGCAGTTGCAAAGTGACTTGATTTGGTAGAAAAGGGGAGTGCGAAGCACTCCCCAGTTATATACAAATGGAAGCTCCCTGTGTGTGGGAAGAGCACATGATCCAAGGCCCCTGCGCTCCAGCCAAACCTGGAGCGGTAAGGCGCCTGCGCGCCTGAGCGCCAAGAACTGCCGCTGCAGTTCGACAAGTGTGTTCACTTAAACCTACAGTGAGGCGATAAAAGTCTCGCTTAAACCCTACATCTGCACGCGTTAACACGTCGCGTCTTAGATCCCTTAAACCACTACCTATTCTTTAAAGATGGCTAACATAACTAGTCCTCCTCCACATACTCCCAATTGCGAGTATTCTTATCGAACTTTAGCAGCAGTTCTCAACGCTTAAGCCCGCAGGCGGCTTACCGCTCTAGGCTAAGCTGGAGCGCAGGAGCCTTTAGTTATGTGCTCTCCTTACAAACAGGGAGCTTTCTTTTATATTTAGTCTAGGAGCTTCGCTCTCCTCCTTTCTACTTAATTAAGTCACTTTGTAACTGCACTTCTACTGCTCTTATAAGCTCTGTACACTATCCTCTATTCCTTAGCAGACTTTATAAACGTCCATCACACTTATAGTAGAGGCGCTAGGGCTACTGTTATACGCAGAGGGTAAGGGTCCCTTACTATTTTTCCAGATAAGAGTTTGTTGCGTTTTTCCCGGTTAAATTTCATACAACTAATTTTATTTAATTCCCAACTTTCTCAGATATTACCTTACGTCTTCTAATATCGTACGACACTCTAGTTGCTTTTTATTACATTTTTATTTTAACCTTTATTTTCTTATTAAAGCAAGCTTATATACATCTTTCCCTTAAGGTTATCTGTGGAACTTGGTTAATACTCTCCTTATAACTGTTAAGTTAGTTAATTCTATATGCCTGTTATATACTGTACGGAATAGGTAAAACTAAGATTAGGCTTAGTTGCTTTCTTATTCCAGCTTACTGTATAAAATAAGTAAAACTAAAATTAGAACTAGTTGCCTTCTCACTATAGCTTACTGTACGGATGTCCACGTTAAAAGTTCTGTCTAACGCTAAAAACGCTACCCCTGTTATTTACATATCACTCCTAATTCTCCTTCTTCCGGCCCTCTTTATATTCATTACCCCCCTTTAATTAAATAATTTGCTAAATATGTTAAGGAATCCTCTTAATCTACGCCTAAATCTGCTGTTACGTTATATCTTTCTAATAACGTTCTTATGCTTTAATCGCCTCTTAGTGGCTTTTTAAGGCCCTTTTCTTAGTTATATATCTGTTGGGTTTTTACAACCCTAACCCGGCCAGTGTGGTTAGAACAGTGTGGCTGGATCCACGCAGCCGCTCCGCGGCTGCATCCGTGGATTTGCACGGCCAA
>Ga0247770_1002090_pt1 | contig 12461 bp, 8 predicted proteins | sample UWRJL136409B6_FD_179943 | JGI IMG/M metagenome (GOLD analysis project Ga0247770, IMG submission 179943) | Plant litter microbial communities from Arlington Agricultural Research Station in Wisconsin, United States - UWRJ-L136-409B-6 | ecosystem: Environmental > Terrestrial > Plant litter >... | reverse complement strand
TTAAGTGTATATAGTATTCCTTACTACAGTCTTATATATATTTTAAAAAGTCTCTTAAAGGATATTTATACTTATACGTACCTTTTATTAATTTTCTTACTTAAAAGTCCTATTATTATTATTAATAAATGTTATACTTTATTTATAAATTTATACAGACGTTAATAGTTTATTCTAATATCTAGTGATCTAACATTTATAACGTATACTTTAATATACTGTTCTTAGCTTTATTAAATATAGTAATAAAGATTAAAATTAAGTTAACGTCTTTATAATCCTATCTTTAATTAAAAGTATCAGCTTAACTATTATCTTTTCTTTTAATATAGTGGATCCAGAAGTGGAGCAGGGCTATTAACTCTACTTACTATACTTATTAAAGGCTAAGTTCCTTTATTAAAAAGTATTAAAAGTTATTATAATTTAGAAAGACTTAAACCAGTTCCTTTATATTACTTAAGTACAGTACCTACTTAGCAAAACACTAAATAATTACTATTAGCTCCTTATTATAGATTAAGTATCGTAAGGTTAAGCTGTAGATCCCTTTTAACAGAAAGGTAACTAAGTAACGTTTTCTATCGTCTTAAACTTAGTTAAGTTCTCTACCGATTACAAATTCTAAGGAGTCTATTTTAACTTAGAAAAGCTTTAAGAAATCAGAAAAGGCTAAGACTAGTACTGTAATAAAAGCGTGCTTAAGGTCTTTAAACGCCTTTTACTACTTATCAGTTTACTTAAACGGCTTTCCTTTACCTATAAGTTTGTAAAGTAATCTTACGATTTTTGTAAAGTACTTAATAAAGTATCAATAAAAGTTTGTAAAGCTAATAAAAGCTTATAACTCTTTCTAATTCTTTAGAGTAAGCTAATCTTTAATTACTGCTGTCTTCTTCAATTACATTTTAAGCTTTCTTAAGGTTACTTTAAACCTTAAATAGTTTAATTCCTAAATATAGAAATAGCTCTTCTCTAAGTTTACTATTAACTTTACTTTCTCAAGAGCTATTTAAACCTATCGTATATACTTTCAATATTCTTCTAAAGTTTTAGCATAAATTAAAATATCGTTTAAATATATAAAGATAAACTTATCGAGGAAAGGGTAAAGAACACTATTGATAAGATCTTAAAAAGTCATAAAGGTATTTATTAATCTTATAAGTATAATATAGTATTAGTAATACCTATTGCAAGTCTGGAAAGCTATCTTATACTTATTTTCCTCCTTTACTTTAACGTAATTAAATTCTATAGGGAAATCGAGATTAAAGAACTAATTTATTTTAATAATCTGTTTTTATATCTTTATAATCTCAGTGTCGCGGCCTTCTCCGCCGGGTTAGGCGGCATTCAATACGGTAATCGACCCCTGCAGGCTCTACATTACTCTTTACGTCATGATAGCCGGCTAGTTTCACACCCCTCTCTTATTACCTACCCATTTCTCCATTTAAATGTATCCACTGTTAACGTAACGACTCCACACTACTAAGAAGTTAGTGGAGTCTACTAATTTAGTAACTCATCTTAGTCTCTACTGGACTGTATCTACACTACGGCTGTTTAAGGGGTATAACTGTAAGAAAGCCTAAGATTGGCAGGTACAGTGTGGGTTACGGTGTTATAAGTAGTTCGCACTAAAGCTTACAGTCTTTTCTTACAGCTGGTAGCTACTCGTATAAAGGTCTTAAGCGATGGCTTCACAATATAGTCTCACCAACGGGTTTCATAACTATAAGCCAGCATTATATGATAAATTCATACAGCTGCCTCATTTGTAAATAGACTAACAAATACGCTAACAGAATCTAAAGGTGTATATAAGATACCTTCTTTATTTAAGCTGTAAATCCCGTCCGCTGTTAGTGTGGATAGAAAAATGCTGCTGTTTAAAGGCGGTGAGATAAAGCCAAGCTGCCTACCTATGGTTATCCAGCCAAGCCTTTATGTAAAAGCATAATCTATTATTACACTGGAATGTAAAATGATATTTATTAGTGAAAAAAAAGTTTTAGCTCTTAGCTAGAACACTACTAAGATGTAAATAACTAAGCTAAATGAAGCTTGGCTCTGCTAAGCTTTAAGTATAAATTGTAAGTATTTTTAAATCCTGTTAAAATGTTAACTAATAAAAAGTAACTCTTTTATTATAGTTAGCTAAGTTAAAGTAATTATTAAGCTATTTTACGTTTTAGTAACGTAAGCTTATACGCTTGAAAACTACTAGAATCTGCTAAAACATATACTAGTGTTTTAGGCTTTACTTAATGCTTTAGCACTATACACTAGCGTATCTAACTAATGGAATCTATTTTATAAAAGCTTTAAAAGAAGCTTTATATATAATTATAATTACTATTTATAAGTTCAGTCACTACAGGTTCCTTTGCTAATATGTAGTAAATGATTATAGAGTTTCTCTAGTGACTATAGCGCTGACAGTAATATAGTAATACTATATAACCCAAACCCTAACGATAAAGTTCTTAAGTATAGCTGACACAAGAGAGTTATATACACACTAATACTATATTATAGGCGTGCTGAACGACGTGATGTAAGTATATGGTAGATGACACACATTGTAAGCAATCAAAAGATACTTTAGTGTAAGTAAGCGCAAAGCAGTACCGTAACTGGAACTCTAACAATTCTACTTAATAACATACTCAGCTTGCTGACATACTTCATTTAATAATATGCTTCGGTTACTGTTAGATATCACATGACAAGTATAGCAAGTTAGAAAGGTTATATAAAGTTCATTATTTTTATTTATTATCATTTTACCCAATAGCCCATTATTATAGTTATTCTGATTCTCGACTTCAGAGTAATTATTAGGCCGTATTACATATCTATAACATCAGCCCTAAGCTGATAGCGTAAGCTGATGACGTACAGGCTCCACATAGCTGTTACGCTAGTGAATTAGTAACTTGGCTAGTCTTAGCTGTTTCACCTAACAGTTACTAACTTGGTACACTTGATGACATGCTCCACTTGCTGACATGCCCCACTTGATGACATGCCTTACTTAATGACATGATGGATAAAGGAAAGGGAGTGAAAATAGGTAGGCATTATATTTAGTAATTAGGAATAAGTTAATCCCTACTTAAACGTTATTTCCAGTCTCAGCTCTTTAAAAGCTCCCCTTAACTAATAGCGACTTTTAATTAACTAGGTGTATTACCTTACAGTTATTAACTAGAGTGCTTTTAAAAAGCAGGTGCTTAGTGAAACCCGTGGTAAAGAACTGCCTTATTACCTTAGTAATCTTTTCCATTATATAAGCGTTAATTATTACAGCGTTAATAAATTTAAGGAAGCTTAAAGCTTTTAAGTGGTTTTAGCTAAAGGTAGTTCCTTACTTCTTATTATAAACTTAATAAGCTTTTAATTACTTAAAGCTGGTAAATTACGCTTTAATATTCTCCTTTATTTTATATCCTGACTTTTTAACACATTTTACGTATTTAAGAGCATTGAAGTCCCTGGTTCTAGTAATTATTAGTTACAGGACCTAGTAATCCTTAAGCTCCTAAAAGTGGTATTTTCCACAGGGCCACTCCTTTAAGGAGCGTTAACCAGTCCTGTTTATTACTTTAAAGCACTTACCTGTAAAAGAGAACACTTTACTATACTTACTACTAATTATATACTTACTTTTATAAAGCTACGTGGAGAAAACATATACGTACTCCATGACTTTAAATATTAGGCGCTTTAAGATCTCTTATTCCACCAGTTTTAAAAGCTTCTAGCTTACCCATTACAGCACTTACGCACCGTAATAGCCCTTAACTAGTCCTTAATAGCCAGGGTCCCCTAAATTTCCGGGATATCGTAAGCTTCTGCCTATAATAGGCTATTTTCTAATCCTTAATCCACTATTCCTTTAACATACTTACGTTTCTTACCTGTTCCAGTAACGCTTAGTACTCCTGGCAGACCTAGGAAGTAATACTTATCTTACTTAACTTAAGTCGTTTTTAAAAAAAGTGTATAAATGTTTAAACAGTATATCTACCGCTTTAAATTATTTCCTATATAGCTAACTCCTTAAAGCTTTTATTAACAGTATAATTAACCCAGTTTTGGATTTACCAGTATAAAGTGGTTACTTTAAATGTGGCTATGACGAGATTAGCTACTTCCTTTATTAAGCGCTTATATTCTTCTTTAATATTCTCTTATATAACTGTTATAAGCGTTAGCTTTACTATAGCGTTTTTAAAAGCTGGACTTATTAACTCCCAGTATTCTTTCGTAAGCTTATATACCTTAGCGGCCTTTTCCTATCACTTACTAATAAGCTTATAGATTGTCGGAACGATTAGCTTAATGTACGGGTTAGTAGTATTGGAAGCAGCTGGATTAATTAAGTGCCAAATCCCTTAATTTATCGCGTGGTATTCAAGCGTTTTAAACCAGGAGGGCCACTGCTGCGAGCTTTTAAGCTTCTAACTGTTTACTAGGATGCTTTGGGAGAAGGTGGCTTTTTCCGTTATACTAGGTAGCGTGGAGGGGAGGCGAAAGGGTTTTACGAAAAGGTTTTACAGTAGTTACTGCTCGCAAGCGCCTTAACTAGTTCCACACTTATACTCAGTTTAGACAGAGCCGGGCTCATAACTGTGAAACGCTTTAGGTGAGAAATCAAGAGGCTCAGAAGCAGTGGGAGTGCAGTTGTAAAGTGACTCGATGTAGTAGAAAAAGGGGGCGAAGCCCCCTAGCTAGTTATATATAAAAGGAAGCTCCCTGTGTATGGGGAGAGCACCTGACCAACGGCTCCTGTGCTCCAACAGAGCACGGGCCGCAGGGCGCCATGCTGCAGTTCGACAAATATATATCTGGCCAAGCTGGGAGCAGAATGTCCCGCGGTAGGCAGTAGAACAGATCCAAACCATCTGGGAATGGGCATAAGATGATATAACTATAAAAACGGAATCTTAAAACGGTAAAAGAAAATACGCTAGCTATAGAGCTCACTTCTTGGTCCCTGTATTGGGGTTTGGAAAAGGAAGTTGATCCTAGAAATGGGACCCTCCTTAAGGGAACCCAAAAAAGGCCCCTATGAAGTCGGGTAAAGGTGACAATTTTGTAATTATGTAAGCGAAGAGTGAGCTATGGTAAGGCGAAGCTGAGCCGAGGTGAAGCGAGCCTGATTTTAGGCTAACCATCTTTAAAGAGGACCTGGATTTTTTTTTGTAGCAGACTGCTTAAGTAGTTAATGTGTAGAGTGGAAGTCTCGGATTGAAGTCTCGCACCTTACGAGCCCACACTTTGTTACTCTGACCCCAGGTCCTAGAACCTGGCCTATTACATATAAGGAGGGCGGGCCACCAGTTATGGAAGGGTAGCTAGATGATAGCCAAAGCGACCCTCTGTTTTGCGAACTGCTATCCGTTTAAAGAGGAATTACAGTAAGAAAATGGCTTTGGGTAACTCCGTACAGGCGGCAGAGTCTATATCGACAAGTCTAGTAGTAGAGAACAATAACGCAATTAACAACTATTGCAACAATTGGCTCCAAGTGCTGGATTCTGACATGTTTACCTAGAAGACTCGTCCGAGAAAAACGTGGCTGCGAGGCGCAAATTTGATCCGCCTTCCAGGAATGCCGTTGGTTCAGTTGAGGATGGACGCTCTAAGAGCTTCTTGCGGCCCGAAAGTTGGTGTTCTATGATAGCACATAGGCGCGGGTTTGGTGACAGAGGCTCGCTGGCGGACCTAATTTGCCGGTAAACCTTTATCCCAATAAAGTTTCTCGGTGACCAGTGTAAGGACTTTTACAATACACGCGTTGCTCAGCGCATGTTATGGGCGTCGGAAGCGCGGCTATGTGGTGGTGGTGGTGTGGTGCGATGTCCCAAAACTGGGTCCTTGCAACTCCACGGCCATTTTAGACCATGGTAACTGTAGCCGAGGCAACCCAGAACAGTGACCCCCTTGCTCAGTCCGACTCAGCCTAAGGCGGCAACTGCTCAGTTCCGAAGAAGGATAGGGAAATTCGTGGCGTCGATTTTAGGGTGGTGAAACGTGGGTTCCATGATGCAACCCTTCCTTTAAACCCCGGGCAATGCTGCTTGGAAATTCTATTGTCCCCGCTCAAACGCCCAAACCTGACCAAAATATCCAACTGAAAAACAAAAACAAAACAGGTTCGCAGCCGTTCAAAGGTTGCCACCTCTAGTATGTATGTCGTCGTTGTTGTGATTGTGTTTCCTTCTTTCCTTCAGGTTGATTTTGGCTCCTTCGCTCGACGAGGGCAGCTTTCTCCTTTCTCTGCTTTTCCTTGGCGTGCGCAATAGCGGCTTTCTCTTCTGATGAGAGCGCTGTGTGAGCTTCACGTTGGAACGAAACAAGCCAAAAAAAAAAAAAACGCCTTTAAATATACCAGCCGCCCAAACTACAAATCAAAAGATGTAAGGAAACTCCGGAGACCGGAGAGCTTCAGTGTGTTCGGGGACAGGGGGAGGATTGTACTTTCAGATAATCTTGCCCAGCAACACGGACAGAGCGCGGGGGGATTGAACCACTCTTGGTGGGGGTGCGTGGTAATAATGGGGGTCATGAAAGAACGAATGAAATACCACTCACGTTTCTTCCGAGGTTTTTCGTGCTGCATGAGGACGAGGAAATTGCCTCTGTTCAAACGCACAAGCCCATATTCCTGAATGAATTCCCTGCCAGCCACAACATCCACTTCATCCATGATGCCAGCAGGAAGGACGAGGAACTGTGACTGGTGCGTTCGCCTGCCTGGTGGATCCTGCCACATCCAGTCTAGCTCGATGACGCCGCAGGCCATGACGGGATTGCCGTTTGCGTCCATGAGCAGGGGGGAATCGTGGCAGATGGCCACCGACGCCCACAAGCCCATTTTTTCAACAAGGCGCCGTGAGATCCAAATCCCCGTGTCGCATTGTGTGTCGAGTAGAACAGTGGCGTGCCTGTTACGCCGAGAATCTCCACCAATGATCAACATGACCGGGTTGAATTCTGCAGGGTTGATTGGTAGTTTCCGCTTCCGTCCATCTTGAGAGATGAGTCGAGAAACAAAGTTGCCCATTGTCTTGTAGGCCGAATCTGGTGAGGAAATGAGAAGGACGGGATGCAAAGTGGGTACTTGACATGAGAGAGAACTCGAAGAAAGTGCAAGCCCGGTATTTATCATCATTGTGAAGATGATGGTCGGAAGAGTTGCTGGTTAGGTCAGGCCATCGATTGGCGGTCGGATTGATCGTAGGACTAGTGATTGGTGATGGCGCAGGGCTGCTATGCAATCGCGGCCCTGCAGCCACCCCCTGGTGTCACAACTCAGTAGCGTCTAGCTCAGTCAACCAATTGGCAATCAGACGCCAGGAAGATTTCGAGGTTAGAAATTGGAACATCATCGAGGCTTGTCAAATCTGCCAAAAATCCGAGCACCTTGATGTCAATTTTCTTGTTTTATGCGGTATCATGGAAAGTGAGGAAAATGTGTTTCAAGTTCAACTGTCCATTCAAGACCGCTATGTTGATGTTTGTTTACGACAATAAGGGGCGCCCCCTTTTCTGAAGGCCGATTCTCACAGCAAGAGGGGCGTATGGTTTATTCAGCATGCATCCCCACCTGAAATGTTAATAACTGGCGTTATTTATGTGCGTGCATCTACAACATAAATGTGGTGCGGTTTGATTGCTCGAGCGGTCCTGCAACAAGGCCTGATAAGCCAGATTGGGTACATGTCGCCTGTGCATCCGCAGTGCATCCGCAGTGCATCCGCAGCTACAAGCTACCTAGTATGACCTTTTTATACAAGGTGAAAGAGTGCCCTATGGACCCCGCACTGCAGTTCATGACAGCCTGTCTTACCGCTATTCGTCACATGATTGGTTAGTCGTTCATCCGAAACTAGAAGGCAGCCAACCAACATTGATGAACGACTCTTTGCATCAATCTTGGTAAGTTTTAGGGACTTGAGTCTACCACAGTCTACTCGGATGTCCCCACGGTTCACCTGCAGCGACCTTCACCGCTTCGACAGCGATGGTAGACCTAGGTCAACCAGCCCAAGGACCGCTGCAACCACAATCATAGAAAACTCACCTCGGTGGCCTCGGTTTGAGCCCATGCAATGGCCGTCCGGGATAACCTGGAAGATAATTAAAAATCACAGATATTGCAGGTTTCTAAAAATTGGAGCTCACTCTGACACCATAACTCGGACAACATCTACTCCTGTTTTTCGTTAAGCTCCCGACCTAGTCCTAAGCCACTGTCCATTCCCCCACGCCGCAACGCTGCCTCAATCCTCCCAGAAGAGCATACCTTACGTTAAGGCGGCTACAAGGGAGCCAAGCTAAATTGTTTTGCATAATAAGTCGATAAGCTGCGATCATTACGTTGTGTTGTTGTCGAGACTCATCTGGGGAGGTCAAGTGCAACTAGCCCAGCTGATGATGCGGCCGATTGGCCCCAGTTGGCACCGCAAACTCACAACTCTATTAGCGCGTGAATCTTGACGCTTTTTCGGCACGGCGACCCTTCCCTGCAACGCCTCCGCCAATGATCCGCATGGCTGGGTATCGTGCATCGGAGCCGCAGAACCCGTCACCCGCTGATCGGAGTGCCTGGAAGCTGAGTGATACCTATATTGGGCTCGCTAGCAGAACGAATGAACGGGGGAAAGGTGCCAAGTTTGCTGTCACACCACCCCAATGATTTAGCTTCCCTTCTAGCCGCCTTTTATTGGATGCATGGGCATTATGTGTGCATCTGGGTTAGCCCAATTCGATTTAGCCAGGCTTAGCCTGGTCCTAGTCCGTGTTGGTTTATTTCAGATAAACACTTTCATATCCTCGGTCCTCGCCGCGATTCTGCCCTTCCTCCTCATTCCTTTCATTACCTTCGGCTTCAATCGCATATTCTAACCAATGGCTAAAACGCCACACTCAAGCTCAGACGTGCAATGTAACGCAACGCACTTGACGCGCCACCCTCGACGCTGGCATTATTTGCAACTTCCCGATCCGCTACGTTAGGGCATATGCTTAACCTGAGCTCGAGGTCCGCGGACTGATGTGCGTAGAAAGCTGGCTTCTTAACGAGCAGGAGGCAAGCACCTCGATTCCATGATCGCCATCGAAGCAGGTTACGCAAACTGTCGCTTTATGGCGAGGTAAAGAGCCCCATTTAAGGGTCTTGAGCTGTCAAATCTAACCAAAATATAAATACTCAATGCTTCTTAAAGCTAAAGTTAACACACCCTCACTTCTCAGCTCGAAAATTTAAGATGAGTTGGTCGACAATTAGACACGTATCTATTGAAGAAAAGTACAGGTTGAACTTGTGCACGAGACAGAGCGATTTGCATAAATGGGCTACGTAAATATAGCTTCGGAGTGGCTTTATGTTTTAGCGTTGGTGATGTATATCCCTGCAGGAGCTGGAGTGGTTATAAGCAGCTGGCCTCTGATTGGAAACAAACAAGGATCACTAAGTAATAAAATGGCGGCAGCGGCCAATTCCTTTTTTTTAAGAGAATGTCTCTCTGCACTATGGCATCGGTCTCACTTGCACTATGGCCCCACCCACCCCCATACATAACCCTAACCCCGCGCAACCGCGCAATGCGCGGTCGCATCTACGGTCGCAATTTACGACCATCATTTCAATTGAACGCAGTTGAAATCAACGAAAGTAACGCAATTGCGGCCAAATCTATCGATTCTGCAGTAAAATTACAATTGACTACATACAATTATTCGCTTACTAAGCGGTTCCGACCCCCCCTGAGCCACGGCGCGCGCAGTCACTTCTTTAACCGTGTGGTTCGGCCACTGCGCGTATTCTTCGTGACCCCTGCTGTTAAGGATGCCCTCAGGCTTCCAGATGCAGTTCTAGAACCTCCTCTCTTTTTACTACTATTCCCAGTCGTGCCACGGGTGCTTGCACTACCCCTAAAGGCGTTGCTAGACACTACAGCTGCGTCCCCAGTACCTGTGATTGTCGTCTGGCTCCCCTCAAGGGTCACACCCTCCCACTAGGAGATAGTACGTTAGATTGAAGCCCTCACGGTACCACGGCGCACCCCGGACAGCGCTTCTTAACTACACAGAAGCCAGCAAGGGCGGCATACTTGTGTAGATCTTGCTCGAGGTCCTCCAAAGAATCGTACTGTTCTATAGAGAGTTTACAGAGGTCGGCATCATAATCGGAATCGCAATCGGAATCGCAATCGGCGTCTACATCATCGCGGCTAGGGTCGGGGGCATCCGGAACATCGCGCGCCGGGTCGATTAGGGCCATCTGAGCGCCAAATTAGCCCGGGAAACTATGCGCGATTGGAAAACTTACCTTTATGACATAGAATTCGCAGTTGGAGGCACGTCGGAGCGATGTGTAGTGTGATGATTAAGGGTGGGTTGATTCAAAGACGTGAAAGAAATGGTGGGGTGGATGATGTAGGGGTGGAATGGGTGCGCAGGGTTAGGGTTATGTATGGGAGTGGGTGGGGCCATAGTGCAAGTGAGACCGATGCCATAGTGCATAGAGACATTCTCTTTTTTAATGACAAAACCCTAAACTCCACAGATAATCGGCGGAAGAGGGCGGCCTTGACCGCCCTGCTATCCTCAGCCTTAAGCCTAAAACCCCTCTAAATTAAACTTCCGAAAATTCAGGACGTATTAAACAGCCCCTTCCGCAAAGGCAACCCTATCGCCGTACATATATCCGATATTACCAGATGCTGATGCTGCAGAGAACATCAAACCTGGTGATGTCGGAGCAGTCACTGCCGATTCCCCAGCATCCGCCCCAGATGCAGCACTTGTTGGAAGCACTGCACTCTGGATTGCAACTGTGTGATTGTATTGCTTGTGTTCTCTCCGTTCTTCTGGCTCTGGCTGGAAGCCAGAGACTTCTTTATAGACTATTCTGCAGGATTCAGGCTTCGTCACTCTGGTGGCTGAGGCTCACTAGCGTACTGGCAGTGCCAGGTATCCAGTCAGCTCCGCTGACTAGATACCCAGGGCCTCTGAACCCCCTTTTTTCTGACAGCACTACTTCTCTTACTGCCTGTTTATCCGATGGGATGGTGTGAGTCTGCCGTATGGCAGCCTGGTTCCGTTCTGTCTAACCTTGGCTTTCTGACCACTACCTGGTACCTAGCCAGGGAGGTCTCAGGGCCTTACTATTCCGATAGATAGATATTGCTACTTTTAAACCCACTTCCTTAGAAACACTTACCGCTTCTGGGTTTAAACCGCTTAACGCTTTAAAACGACTATTATACATACCTTGATACTTTTCTAATAATCTTTCACTCCTTTTTCGATATGTAGACTAAAGGACGAATGGGCGTACCCTAAGTATTGGGAATCTGTTAGCGGGGTTTAGTAAAACGTTTCGAGGTTAAATTACTTACACTGTATAGACATCTGGAGTTTTAAGTTATAACTGAGAAATAAGGCGATCTCCTCTGGAGTCTAGTTTGCTAAATATATCCACTTTTAGCTCCTGTTATATCTTAAATTATAGATCTTACTAACGGAATCCTTAATAGTGTGGTATTTAATCGGTACTAGGTTATATTTCTTAACTAACATAGGGAGGTAAAATGCTAAAGGGCAGTTACGTATAACATTTAACAGTCTTTATACGTTAAGCTAAATTAGTTATTTACTTACTCTAAGGAGGAAATACAGAATTTCTGATTTGATAATCCGTAGCTTTTATTACTCCAGGTTAGTGAAATATCGTTACTGTTCCTCTTTAAAGAGATGTCGCCTTATTTAGTTATTAGTACCGCTAGATATTATGTCTGATATTATAAAAGAAAGCCCTGCTTTCGTAAATGTGCTTCGATTAAGAGGCTTACCTGCATAAGTGATATCCGAAGGCAGATTATATAATCTGCGTTCTTAGATTGCACTGATGAACCCCAGCCGTTATTTATTAGGGTTATTTTAGCGGAACTACATAGTATAAGTCTTTAAGTGTATTCTCTTAAATCTTTTCAAGCGTACTTTATAATTATAGTAAATTACAACTTCTACTTAAAAGAAGTCCTTCATAAGCCTGACTACGTCGACTAAGTACTGTATAATTATATCCGTTATCTTAGGTGTGATTTCGTCGGTACTTTAATATTTTATAAAACGCAGCTTATTATTATTAAAGTCGCCTGAAAGAAGATTACTATTTCTTAAATTATGTAATATAAGTTCCTCCTCCATATATAATGGGCTTACTAAAGTGCCTAGCCGTATAGCCTTGTGTGCTCTGTTATAAAACTGTAACTAGCTATCTGTATTGAATGTACAGTCTAGGAAGCGCACTCTGCCCCTAACAGCTGCAGGGAGAATACACATTCTCAGTTCACTATCCCAGGGGCATACTGATAACGGAGGGAAGCTAGGGGTTAATTGAACATCTGAATACCTTATTATTGCGCCCGGGGGGG
>Ga0247770_1002088_pt1 | contig 12465 bp, 8 predicted proteins | sample UWRJL136409B6_FD_179943 | JGI IMG/M metagenome (GOLD analysis project Ga0247770, IMG submission 179943) | Plant litter microbial communities from Arlington Agricultural Research Station in Wisconsin, United States - UWRJ-L136-409B-6 | ecosystem: Environmental > Terrestrial > Plant litter >... | reverse complement strand
TAGAGATCAGGAAATTGCCGGTAGCGGTCAATGTCATGCCTGCAGCTAAATCATTGCCCGTAAAAGTGATGGTCTTTACGCCGGTAGAAGCTGCGGCTACAAAACCAAATTCAAGGTCGGTAGTACTTGCCGTGATCACCGGTGGTGGCGGTGTCAGCGAATTATCGATGCGCACATCGTCCAATGTCCACCGCGCGCCGTCATCTGCTGTAGAATGATAAACAAAAGCGATGTAGGTATTGGCTGTTTTATAAGCCGCCAGGTTGATGTTGCTGCTCAGGGTCCATACATCCGAGGTCTGGCCCGGGAAGCGCCCGTCGAGGTCGGTCCAGGTAAAGTTCCTTGGGTCGCCCGTACCGGGATAATCAACCGATACTTTCAGTTGCAGCGGCGCACCGTTGAACTTGGTGCGGCTGTAATAAGAAAGCAACGGGAAAGCCGTACCGGTTAGGTTCAAAGCAGGAGAGATCAGCCAGTCTTCATTGGGAATATTAGTGCCGGAAAAACCGTTGATCTGCACACCGTTCGGCGCACTGCCCGAAGGCATATTGGCTGCATCCCTGCCGAAAGTAGTACAGGCCCAAACCTGAGCACCCACTGCACTGTAGGCCGTAAAGCCATCCGACAAAGCGGAAGTACAGGTATTGTAATTAGCTATGTAAATGGCCGCGCCCGTGGTAAAGTTCCAGGTGCTGTTGCCGCTGATGCCCGCGAAATCATTGCCTGCTATATCTTCAAAAGCAGCGGCATCAACTTCTACATAATAACCGGTGCTGTAGTCCAGCGCATTAATGGTGACCGTTGCCGTGTTGGTAGCCACGGTTACCGCTGCATTGGTTACCGCAATAGTTTGTACAATTGAATTATCCGATGTTTTTTTAATCGTGATGTTGCCTGCGGTGCCTTTTTGAATCGCTTCGTTGAAAGTGATCACCAGGTTGGTATTGCGGGATACGTCCGTTGCATTGTCTGCAGGCGTAAAAGCCGTTACCAATGGAGGGTTGGTATCTGCACCGCCATTGCCCACGCTGATATTATCTACCGCAAAGCTGGGCCTTGAGCCCGCGCCGCTTACCTGGCGGCTTACCCAGCGGAGTTGTACCACGGCCTGGTTGTTACAGGCGGCTGGCAGGGTGATGGTTTTATTCGCAAGGTTTTGCGGCGTGGTAATCGCGGTGGTTTGTCCCACCAGGTTATTCTGGTATTCCACGCCCGTAAGGGTCGTAAAAGCGCCGCTGGTACCCACCCGGTATTGCAGCGTTACTTCGTTGATGCGGTTGTTGGTAGCGGTGCCGTCGGCCGGGTTGCGTATGGTCATGATATCGTACGTAACCTGTACGTTGCTGTTACCCGTGGTGTTCACGGCCAGTGCCAGCGAAAAGTCGATGCTGCCATTGTTGAGGAAACCGATCTTGCCATTGTAATTATGTACGTTCCCGCTGTTTACGATGGCGGTGGAACTGGCGATAAGGTTCCTGTCTGCCGAAGGCGCTGCGGTATTGAAACTGCTGCTGGGGGCGCTGGATAAGCTCCATCCCTGCCAGCCTGCAGGATAAGTAGTAGAACTATGCGCCAGCCCGGAAAAGTCCTGCGTGTAAGGAACCGGCTGGGCAGTTGGATTGCTTTGGGCCGTTACCGTGTAGTTGAACACGCAGGCCAGCAAAAGGAATAGGGCGTAAATTTTTCTCATAATTGAAATTGAGCCGCGAAAGTAGGGGAAATTTCAGGAGTGCTGCCATCCTGGAGGAGCAATTTTTACCGGTTTAATGATTTGGTAACAGCCTGACAGTTTTTCCTGTATCCCAATGCTGGTATCCCTTTTGCCATAGGTGGACAAATCATAAAAACAACCATCGATATGCAAAAAGGCAATATAAGGGTCCAAACAGAAAACATCTTCCCGATCATTAAGAAGTTCCTGTACAGTGAGCATGACATTTTTATCCGCGAACTTGTCAGTAATGCTGTGGATGCCACGCAAAAATTAAAAACCTTGTCCTCCCTGGGGGAAGCAAAAGGCGAACTGGGCGACCTGCGGATCGATATTACCATCGATGCGGAAAAAAAGACCCTGACGATCAGCGACAAAGGCATTGGTATGACAGAAGAGGAGATCGACAAATACCTCAACCAGGTGGCTTTCAGCGGCGCCGAAGAATTTTTGGAAAAATACAAAGGCCAGAACGAGAACAACATCATTGGCCATTTCGGGCTCGGCTTCTATTCATCCTTTATGGTGAGCGATAAGGTGGAAGTAATAAGCAGAAGTTATAAGGAAGGCGCCAAAGCCGTGCGCTGGGAATGCGATGGCAGCCCGGAGTTTACCCTCGAAGAAGTGGAAAAAGCTGAACGCGGTACCGACATCATCCTGCACATCAACGAAGAAAGCAAGGAGTTTTTGGAAAGCTACAGGGTGGAAGCCATGCTGCAGAAGTTCTGCCGCTTTTTACCGGTGCCCATTTATTTTTCCAATGTAGCCGATAAAAAAGAAGCGATAAAAGAAGAAGGAGCGGAAGGCGCGGAACCAACCGTTGCAGAAGAAAAACCGATCAACAACCCGGCGCCGGCCTGGACAAAAAAACCTTCGGAATTAACGACTGAAGATTATCAAAATTTTTATAAGGAACTATATCCTTACAGTGAAGCGCCTTTATTCTGGATCCATTTGAATGTTGATTATCCTTTCAACCTTACGGGTATCCTGTATTTCCCTAAGATCAAACAGAGTTACGAAATCCAGAAAGACAAGATACAACTGTACAGCAACCAGGTATTCGTTACCGATGAAGTGAAAGACATCGTACCGGAATTTTTGATGTTGCTGCACGGCGTGATCGATAGTCCAGACATTCCATTGAACGTGAGCCGCAGTTACCTGCAGGGCGACCCGAACGTTAAAAAGATCAACAGCCACATCACCAAAAAAGTAGCGGACAAACTGGAAGAAATATTCAAGAGCGACCGCGCTTCCTTTGAAGAGAAATGGGAAAGCCTCGGCCTCTTCGTGAAATATGGTATGATGACGGATGATAAGTTCCTGGACAAAGCGAATAAATTCCACATTTTACAGGATACCACCGACAATAAATTTTATACGCTGGAAGAATACCGCATGGCCACGGAAACCCTGCAAAAGAACAAGGAAGGCAAGCTGGTGATCTTATATACCACCAATCCCGTGCAGCAGGATGCCTATATACAGCAGGCCGCAGCCAAGGGTTATAAAGTGGTAAAACTGGAAACCATCATCGACAATGGTTTCATTAACCAGATGGAAATGAAATGGGAGAACGTACAGTTTGTGCGCGTTGACAGTGATATTGCCGATAACCTCATCGACAAACAGGAAGCAACCGACAGCGTACTGGGTAAAGAAGAAGAAGATAAACTGAAAGAATTGTTCTCAGTAAAAATGCCCGACCTGAACGTATCGGTAGAAGTAAAAGGCCTCAGCGTGGATGCGCCGCCGGTAGTAGCCACGCGCCCCGAATTTATGCGCCGCATGAAAGACATGGCAGCGATGCAGGGCGGTATGGGTGCTTTTTATGCGAACATGCCCGATGAAGTAACGCTCACCGTTAATGGCAACCACAATATTTATAAGAACATATTGGCAAGTGAAGAAAAAGAAAAGCAGGAAAAGCTGGTGCACAACCTGGCCGATCTTGCGTTGCTGTCGCAGGGCTTACTAAAAGGTAATAACCTTACGAATTTTATCAGCAGGAGCGTGGAATTGATGTCTTAAGTCAAAACCTGCCTGCCGGCAGGTAGGGTAAAAAGGCAAAACCCAAAGCGTTTCATGCAAAGGGACAAAGTTTGCAAAGGAGCAAGATGCAAAGGTTAATTTGGTATAAACATCATAATTAATCTTTGCATCCTTTTATTTAAAGGAACTGTTTTCGCCGGCCTCGGAAAAATATGCGTTAAGAAGATTGATGAGGCGGGCCTGGGTTTCCAACGAAGGAGGAAGTAGATTTTTATCGATAATTTGTTAGAAGGGGAATGAAAGCAGCGATCAAATGCGGGGCGATATTAATAGCTTGTAAGTCGCACAAAAGCTTGGTTATATTCCAATGCCCGGACTTTTTCATTCCGGCCCGGCTCAACAATCGGCACTTGTCCCGACGATCCCGGTGCATACCGGGAGGAACTCGGGAGCTTATTTTTCCGCAGCCTTGATTTTTTGCTCTACTTTTTTATCAAGAAAAAAGTAGCATGAGATCAAAGCTATTCGGGGCCGGGTACCAATAAATACATTACAAAAGATAAAAAGGTCCGTTTAATAAAACGGATCTTTTTTATGGAACATATTCCAGTATGATGCCTTCGAGGTACTTTAATTTCTTCGTGTAAAAAGTCTTTTTAAAACCGGCTTCCAAAAACAGGTGCTGCTGCAAAGGATTTGCATAGATCACGGTTAAATGCCTCGGGTGATCGCTTAAACTTTCCATGATATTTTCCACCACGCCGCTCATGATCACTTCATCAAAAGGATTGAATAAAAAGATCACATCCGCATCACCGGGAATCCCGTAATAAAACGCATCGTTGTTGAGTATGGTGGAGTTGAACCCCGGCTTTTTCACTTTTACCTGCTCTAAATTTTCAATACTGTTTTGGCAAAATTCTTCGGAGAAATCGATGCCGGTTACTTTTTTACAACCCAGGTAAGCGGCTACACAAAGCGCACGTCCCTTGCCGCAACCGATGTCTATAAAATGGGTTGACCTTGCTATGTTTACTTTTTCAAACAGTTCTTCCAGTATATCGTAACTCACCGGCATGTAAACCGTGGCATGTGTAATGTCGATGCCTTTATCTTCCAGCTTTTTTAATTCATCCGCGCCCGTGGTACGGATGCCGTATTTGCGTTCGCCTTTTATTTCCTGTCGCAACAGGTAAAAAGCAATGCGGAGGTTCCAGTTGGAAGCGAGGTAAAAAAAATATCCCAGGTAAGCGATCGTATTCATATTTCGGCGGGACGAAGGTCCACTACTTTTAGTTGCAGGGTTTTAGTACCGTTCCATTCATTTTCATCAAGTGTGAAAACAATATCCACCGGCTTCTGATCTTTTAATAATTCATATTTATCCGCCAGGTTGAACCCGATGCCGGTGATCGTGGTATCGCCCTGCCGCACCACGAAACGCAGGTGCAGTTCCTTTACGATCTTTGAATAACCGGTATCCTTTACGCCGCGTGCAATAAAAACGGGGCGCATGTTTTCCGGGCCGTAGGGTTCCATCTGGCAAAGGATATTATAAAATGAAGTACTCAAAGCCGATAAGGGAATTTCCGCGTGGATGTTGATCTCCGGTATCAATAGTTCAGGTGGGATCGTGCGATGTACTTCCTGTTCAAAAGCGACAATAAACAACTCCACATTCTCAGGAAGAAGCGATAAGCCGGCCGCCGCAAAATGTCCACCGTAACCCAGCAAATGCTCCTTGCAGGCATGGATGGCTTCGTATAAATTAAAGCCCGGAACACTGCGTGCACTGCCCGCCACCACATCCCCGCTGCGGGTAAGCACCACCGTTGGCCTGAAATAAGTTTCGATGAGCCGCGATGCCACGATGCCCACCACGCCCTTGTGCCAGTGCTCGCGGTACACAACGCTTGTTTTTTTATTGATGAGTATTTCATCCTGGCCGATGAGGTACAAGGCTTCTTCGGTAATGGTTTTGTCCGCATCTTTCCTGTCCGTATTATCGCTTTGCAACTGGCCGGCAAGTTCAAGCGCTTTTGAAGGATCCGTTTCTATAAAAAGCTGTACGGCTTTCCTGGCATCGTCCATGCGGCCGGCGGCATTTACGCGCGGCGCGATCACGAATACCACGGTGTTGATGCTGAGCGCGCCGTTCACCGCGCCGAGTTGTATGAGCGCTTTGATGCCGGCGCAAGGCGCTTCGTTGATCCGCTTCAGGCCATGGTACGCCATGATCCTGTTCTCGCCCGTCATCGGCACAATGTCCGCAGCAATGGCGGTGGCCAGCAGGTCGAGGTAACAATGATAATGTTCTTCGTCTATGCTGTACCGTTCGGCGAGGGCAGTGATGAGTTTGAAGCCGACGCCGCAACCACACAATTCCTTGTAAGGATAGGGGCAGTCCACCTGTTTCGGATTCAGGATCGCTACGGCTTCCGGTACGATGTCGTCGGGCAGGTGGTGATCGCAAATAATAAAGTCGATGCCCAATGTTTTTGCATAGGCGACGAGTTCTACGGATTTGATCCCGCAGTCGAGCGAAACGATGAGCGTAAAATTATTTTCAGCCGCGAAATCGATGCCCATTTTACTTACGCCATAGCCTTCGCGGTAACGGTGCGGTATGTAAAAATCAAGTAGTGTAGGATCGTATAGCTTGCCAAGGAATTGGAACATGCAGGCTACAGAAGTGGTGCCGTCCACATCGTAATCGCCAAATACCAGTATTTTTTCTTTTTGTTCAAAAGCTTGCTGGAGGCGGCTGACCGCCTTCTCCATGTCCTTCATCAGCCAGGGGGAATGCAACTGTGCAAGGCTGGGTCGAAAATAAGCTTTCGCTTTTTCAAAGCTGTCGATCCCCCTGTCTACCAGGATGGAACAGAGTTGCCGGTTGATCGAAAGTGCCTCCTGCAACGCGGTTGTTTTGCCGGGGTCGGGGGTTGATATTTTCCATCTTTTTTCCATACGCATCACTATCTGTATCAATATTTCCGGTCGGTGGTATAACGCACCAGCGCTTCCAGTGCTTTTCTTACCGGCCCGTCGGGAAAACTGTATAAAATTTCCAGGGCCTCGTCGCGGTAACTGTTCATTTTTTCAGCCGCATAGCTAATGCCGCCGGCTTCTACTACGGCATCAATTACCAGCTTCACTTTTACCGGGTTGCGGTTCTCGTTTTTGATGATGTAAATTAAAGCCCTTCTTTTGGCCCGGTCAACTTTATTGAGCGTGTAAATCAACGGCAGGGTAAGCTTTTTTTCTTTTATGTCATTACCGGTGGGTTTCCCTATATCTGCCTTGCCATAGTCGAACAGGTCGTCTTTTATCTGGAAGGCAACGCCTACTTTTTCTCCGAAACTTTTCATGCGGGCGGTGATGGCGGCGTCCTTACTGCTGCTCCAGGCGCCAACGGCACAGGCAGAAGAAAGGAGGGAAGCGGTTTTATTGCGGATGATCTCGAAATAAATATCTTCTTCGAGGTTAAGTTTGCGCGACTTTTCGATCTGCAGCAATTCGCCTTCACTCATCTGCCGTACGGCTTCGGAAAGGATGTGCAGGTGTTCAAAATCATTGTTGGAAGTGGAGAGCAGCAGGCCTTTCGACAACAGGTAATCGCCTACCAGCACGGCGATCTTGTTTTTCCAGATGGCGTTGATGGAAAAAAAGCCCCGTCGTTCCAGCGATTCGTCCACCACATCGTCGTGCACCAGCGTGGCCGTGTGCAACAGTTCCACCAGGGCGGCCGCCCGGTACGTGCTTTCATTGACCTCGCCCTGCAGCTTGGCGCTCAGGAAAACGAACATCGGCCTGAGTTGCTTGCCTTTACGCTTAATAATGTATTTCATTATTTTATCAAGCAGCCCTTTCTCACTTTTTACCGCCTCCGAAAATTTCTTTTCAAAGATGCCCAGCTCTTCCCCGATGATGTCGTTGATAAAATCCATGCGAAAAAAGAAGCAATATAACACAGTAAGTCAACCTGTTCAAAGAATTAAGGGCCTTTCCCGCCCCGCCAGCCGATCATCCTGGAAAATTAATATTAAAAACTTTAACTTTAATGCAACGAATTGTGAGAAACCTGTGTCTTGCAAAAGTGTAAGTAATTAATAACGAAGTAGAACTAGCAAAAGCATAACCTAAATATAAATTGGTAAAAGCTTTGATTATTAGGGCTGTTTCGATATTTTTGCATTTAATTAACTCGTACGTATTCAGAAATTTTATTAATTATTAAGTTATGGCAAGCAAAAAGTACTTTTTTTTATTGAGCTTCCTTTTACTCCTTTCCGGGGCTTCTTTTGCCCAGATCGGCGGTAGTGGTAGCGTGTATGACTCCTCTGTGATTCCGGCGAAAAGAATGCCGCAACAAAATGAATTCTGGAACAGTCAATACAATTTCCCGGCTAAACCACGCAACATGTGGGAGATCGGTGCTTCTATCGGTATGTTTACCGTAAGTGGCGATGTGGCGGTTACGCCTTTTACCTTTCCAAATTTTGCGGTACACGTGAGGAAAGCTTTTGGTTATATCTTCTCGCTAAGGTTACAATACCTTAATGCAACCGGTAAAGGCCAAAACTGGCTCGTTTCCGAGAACTACGCGAGGAACCCGGCATTGAACGGCATTTACAATGGCCGTGTTCGTGTTGCGGGCAACCCCGACAGGACCGTGGGTACACTGGATCCAACCGGCGCCCGTCCTTATGACGTGGTGTATTACAACTACAAAACACACACACAGGATTTAGGATTGCAAGGTATCGTTACCCTGAATAACATCCGTTTCCACAAACAAAAAACCGGCATCGTAATTTATGGTGGTGGTGGTATCGGTGCTACCTGGTACCGTACCATGGTGAATTCACTGGATGCAGCCGGTAACAGCTACGCTCCTTTGTATGCAGCCGTTTATGCTGCCCATGGCGCAGGCGTTTACGACAACAGGAAAGACATCAGGAAGGCATTGAAAGCCGGGATGGATAAAACTTACGAAACCCGTGCCGACAACCAGGGCGAGCGTCGTCCTAAATTAGGCGACAATACCCTGAAGCCATCCGGAACTGTTCTGGCAGGTGTTGCTATCAGGTTGGGTAAAAGAATTAACCTGGCTATTGAAGACAGGTGGACATTCATTAAAGATGACGTACTGGACGGCCAGCGCTGGCAGGAACAAGCCGTGGGAGATCCCGTGCTGACACGTGATTTCGATTCTTATAACTATGCTTCTATCGGTTTGAACGTGAACCTGGGTGGAAAATCTGTAGAACCATTGTGGTGGCTGAATCCATTGGATTATGCTTACGACGAACTGAAGAACCACAGGAACGTGAAAATACCAAAGAACGATTGTCCTGATGCTGACGGCGATGGCGTTTGCGATCACCTCGACAGGGAACCGAATACACCGGCTGATTGCCCGGTTGATACACACGGTGTAACGAAAGATACAGACGGTGACGGTGTTCCGGATTGTAAGGATAAACAACTGATCACACCTACAGAATGTCAACCAGTTGATGCGGATGGTGTTGGTAAATGCCCTGATCCTGAGTGCTGCAAAAATCCTGTTGCTCCCGTTGTAGCATGTGTTTGCGACTATCCAAGCCTGGCTTTCCGTGGCAGTTCAAGTGCATTGAGCGCCGACAACAAAGCCATGCTGGCAACCGTAGCTTCCAAGCTGAAATCAAGGCCTGATTGTATGATCACTTTGAACGGCTACCCTGAAGCTTCCAAAGCTTCACAGGCTAATTGCCAAAAACGCCTCGACGCTGCCAAGATGTACCTTGTTGAAAAAGAAGGCATTAGCGCCGACAGGATCACAACCAACTGCGAAGTAGGTGGTGGCGATAAGAACACGGTAGATGTAAAATGTAATTAATTCACTTTTTGCTTATACAAAAGGCCCTCCTTTTTAGGGGGGCTTTTTCATGCCGGCCTTCTTTATCAATACCTTAACGACTGTTTTTTGGCTATTTAGCGATTTACCGGCATTTTTGAAGTATTTATATTAATTTTGCAATCCTTTATGAATCTAATGAAAGTTTTTTTTGCGGCGGCTACCCTCCTTGTACTGGCTACTTCCTGTAGTAAGTACAATAAGATAACGAAGAGCAAGGACCCGGAGTACAAGCTGAAAATGGCGGATGAGCTGTATGCCAAAAAGAAATACAAGAAAGCGCAGCAACTGTACGAAGAACTATTCCCCGAATTTAAAGGTTCGGTGAAGTTTGAAGAGTTGTATTATAAAGATGCGTATTCGTTCTACCACATGAAGATGTACAGGGATGCCGAAAACCTGTTCAAAGGATTCCTGGAAGTGTTTCCCAACAGTCCCAAAGCGGAAGAAGTGGATTTCATGAGGGCTTATTCTTTTTACAAGCAATCGCCCAAGCTGGAACTGGAGCAGGTAGCTACCATGAAAGCCATGGGCATGATGCAAACCTTCATCAACACGCACCCCGGTTCGGAAAGAATAAAGGAAGCAACGGAAGTGATCGATAAATGCAGGGCCAAACTGGAACAGAAAGAAGCAAGGGCCGCCGAATTATATTACAACCTCAGCCAGTACCGCGCAGCAGCCATTGCCTTCAGCAACCTGCTCAACTCTTACCCCGAAACAGCCAAAGGAGAAGAGTATAAACTGAAGACCATTAAATCATACTACCGTTTTGCAAAACTCAGCATCCCCGACAAGCAAATGGAACGCTACGAAAAAGTAGTGAGCGAGTACGAGGATTTTGCCGACCGTTACCCGGAAAGCAAAATGCTGAAAGACGCAGAATCATACAGGAATCTTAGTCAAAATCATATTAAAGCCATAAAAAATGAGCAAACTCAGACGTCAGCTAAGCGCTAACACCACCAACGTAGTAGAGCCTAAAAAATTAGTTGATATAAAGGCAAAAACAGGTAATCTTTATGAATCGATCGCGATCATTGCAAAGCGCGCGAACCAGATCAACATTACCCTGAAAGAAGAACTGCACAACAAACTGGAAGAATTTGCCAGCCATACCGATAGCCTGGAAGAGATCCACGAGAACAAAGAGCAGATCGAGATCTCCAAAGCCTACGAACGCATGCCCAACCCGTCTTTACTGGCCACCACGGAATTCATGGAAGACAAGGTTTATTTCCGCCGGAACGACGAGGACCTGTTCAGCTAAGCTCCAAATAATTTAGCGTCTTCTTTACAGAAGAAATCATAATTTTAGCACCGTCTCAATCACTACTGGGACGGTTTTTTTATGCTGGAAGGGAAAAAAATTTTGTTGGGGATCAGTGGCAGCATTGCAGCCTATAAAACAGCGGTACTCACGCGGTTACTGATCAAAGCAGGTGCAACGGTAAAAATAATAATGACGCCCGCTTCCAAAGAATTCGTTACCCCGCTCACCCTATCTACTTTATCAAAAAATCCCGTGCTATCCGACCTGTCGGAAGGCGATTCCTGGTCGAACCACGTCATGCTGGGCCGCTGGGCAGATATTATGCTCATCGCGCCGCTAAGCTGCAATACATTGGCTAAAATGGCTACGGGCCGCTGCGATAACCTGCTGATGGCCGTTTACCTGTCCGCCACCTGCCCGGTGGTAGTAGCGCCCGCCATGGATGAGGACATGTGGCACCATCCCACCACGGCTGAAAATTTAGATAAGGTCAGGGCCAACGGCAACCAGGTAATTCCTGTAGATAAAGGAGAACTGGCAAGCGGCCTATTTGGCGACGGTCGCATGGCCGAACCCGAAGCGATACAGCAATGGCTGGAAATTTATTTCAGGCAGGGGCAGCAACTCGCCGGTAAAAAAATACTGGTAAGCGCCGGTCCTACCCAGGAAGCGATCGACCCGGTTCGTTTCATCAGCAATCATTCTTCCGGTAAAATGGGTGTGGCGATCGCCGAAGCCTTCCGGGACCGGGGCGCCGAAGTAACGCTGGTGCTTGGCCCTTCTTCGGTAAAAGTACATCCCGGCATCAAGCTGCTGCCGGTCGTATCCGCGGCTGAAATGTTTGCAGCCTGCGATGCCGCTTTCGAAAATTCGGACATCATCGTGATGAGCGCGGCTGTAGCCGATTATACGCCCGTAGAACCTGCGGCGGAAAAGATCAAGAAAACGGGTGAAGAGTTGACATTGCAACTTACCAAAACAAGGGACATTTTAAAATCACTCGGCGCCAGGAAAAAGCCCGGGCAATTCCTGGTAGGCTTTGCGCTCGAAACCAACAATGAAAAGGCCTTCGCCCAACAAAAACTGGCAGGGAAAGGAGCCGATATGATCGTCCTCAATTCGTTGCGGGATGCGGGCGCCGGCTTCGGGCATGATACTAACAAAATCACTATTTTTGACAAGTCGGGCAACGAACATGCTTTTGAAACGAAAGACAAAAAAGCGGTCGCCGCCGATATCGTAAATACCATCATCGGATTATATGTATAAACTGAAATTATTATTGATCTTCCTTTGCTCGGCACAGCTTTGCAGCGCGCAGGAGATCAGGGCCAACATCACGGTCGTGAGCAACCAGGTAGGCAACAACGTGAACCAGAATGTATTCCGCACCTTTCAAACAGCGCTGAACAATTTCATCAACAACCGCAAGTGGACGGCCGATAATTTTCAGCCTAACGAAAGGATTCAATGCAATTTTATTTTTAACCTGCAGCCCACCAGCGAAACGAATGTGTATAATGCTTCGCTGACCATACAGGCGGCACGCCCGGTCTTCAACACCTCTTACCAGTCGCCCATCATCAA
>Ga0247770_1002087_pt1 | contig 12473 bp, 20 predicted proteins | sample UWRJL136409B6_FD_179943 | JGI IMG/M metagenome (GOLD analysis project Ga0247770, IMG submission 179943) | Plant litter microbial communities from Arlington Agricultural Research Station in Wisconsin, United States - UWRJ-L136-409B-6 | ecosystem: Environmental > Terrestrial > Plant litter >... | reverse complement strand
TCGTATTGACAAGTCAACGCACTCAAAGGCAAGTATTCACCGAGAACGGGATGCGGAACTTGGGCTGGAATCATAAAAGGCGACCTCGATATATTATGTTATAACGTGAAACTGGTAAATTTTATTACATTTCAGTAACATCGCTCAATGGCCGCCTCTAAGCAGTCCTGCCCTTAGGCCCGCCGTCCCTTGATCAAGTCGGCCGCCTTCTCGGCAACGGCGTACACAGTTCCCTGCAACGCACCAGCCGGGATGATGGGCATCACGCTTGCGTCAACGATCCGCAAGCCGCGGACGCCGTACACCTTCAGGTCTGGCCCGACGCAGCCGCCCAGCCGCTCCGGCATCATGGCGCACGTGCACGACGGATGTGCCAGTGACGGCCGAAAGATGGCATTATTTCTCGTCAACTCGCCCAGAATTTCGTCGTCCGTCTGAAACTGCGGGCCAGGGGTGAGCTCGGACGGCCCGAGAGGCGCCAGCTTGGGATTCTGCCAGAAGGCGCGCACTCGCCGGACAGTTGCGACCACGTTCTTGCTGTCTACCGGATTCATGAGCGTGTGGAAGGACACGATAGGCAACCCGTTCGGGTCCGTCGGGTTGAGCGTGACGGTACCGCGCGACAGTGGCTTAAATAGCGGAGCCGCCGTGTTGCCACCGCCAACGAAGGAGGTGAGCGTGATAGCTGTCGACGAGCTGTTGAGCTGCCGGGCCAGGATTGCGCGCTGCGCTTCAAACCCACGCAACAGTGGGGCCGACGCACCGTAGACGGGGGGGAGGTACGACGCGGCCGGCTGGGCTAGGAGTTGCGCGACGAGCGCTGCTGCCGCTGCCGGTGAATCGATCTCGGGGCGTGTGAGATATAAGACAGTGCTGCCGCCGACGGCAGAAATAGGCCCCGTCTTGTTGCTAAAGTACTCGTCCCATACCGTAGCGTTGTACGTTGCGTTGGTAGCAATGGTATTCGGATTTGGGAACGACTGGTTCGCCAGTGCGTAGGACAAGAAAGCGGTTGGGTGGTCTTGGAAGTTTGCCCCAACTGCTGGCATATCCTTCTTGACACGGACACCGGCCGCCTTCAGCACTGCGGCTGGGCCGATACCGCTGGCTTGAAGCAGCTGCGGCGTCATCATAGCACCGGCGGCGAGGATAACTTCTTTTTTTGCATAGATGCTGCGTGTCGAGTTGTCAAGCCGCGAGACGATCCGTACCCCATTCGCCCTTAGCGGTTCCCCAGGTGCAAAGAGGATCTCAGCTGCTGTTTGCCCTCTGAGGAGTTGCAGGTTCGTCCGTGTGGCATTCACAGGGTCGTAGTAGGCCTTTCGTGCCGTTGACCGTGTCATATCACGCGCATCGATAGTAACTGGATTCCAGTACGCGCCGGAGCCAGCTCCTAGGTTTGAGCCGTTGCCTACGACGACACCAGGTTCGTTTCTGAGCGCATCCCAAAAGGTCGCTATATCGGGGTACTGGAAACTGGGGATATGGACGTATAGAGGGCCGTTACCGTAGGCCGACGGATCCCAAGTGATGTTCCACTGCGTAACGCTTTGAGGGGTGGGAGGGATGAACGTTGTGCTCTTGAGGAAGTAGGGGAACAAGCCTTCCCAGCCCCATCCTGGATTCCCCAGCGCCTCCCAGCTGTCATAGTCAGCCTTACTTCCGCGAGTGTAGCCCATGCCGTTAACCACGGAGCCGCCGCCCACCACGGCCGCAGCGGCCACCGAGTAAGTCGAATTATTGAGCTTCTCATTGGGGGCCGACGGGACGCGTATCAGCACGCTCGTGTCAAGAAGATTCCCGTAGTACGGAATGATGGCCTCGGGCTTGTTGTCAAAGTCTCCTCGCTCAATCACCAGTACAGACGCTTTCATTGTTAGTCAAACTGTACACTAGGTGCTGGGTCCAGGGCCCACCATACTACGGCCATCTTCGGTCAACCGATTAGCAACCACCAGTCCGGAGATGCCTGCACCGACGATGATGTAATCGTATGTGCCACCACCGTGAGAAGGCTGGTCGTCCCCGGCAAAGTCGGCTGCAGCTGAGAGGCTAGGAAAGAAGCCTGCCAGATAAATGGCCGTCACGAATCTCGTCCACATGATGGGCCGTCGTTCGGAGTTTTGCCGTATGTTGCCAAGACAGCGAGCAGAAACAGCTGGTGGCTCTGGCAACTAGGATGGGCGAGACTCAAGATTTTATGCTCACACCATCAAGCCCTCGATGCATCCTGTGCCAGGCCTGCCATGAATTTTACCTAGCTCTTCAATACAAGTCGGGATCGTAAATGCCACGTAAATCCGCATCGAGCATAGCGCTGACTGACAAAGCTGTTCAATAGTGTAAGAGCACCTTGTGCTTGCCACCCCCGCGCCTGATTCAGCTTCAGCTCATGCACGATGCTGGTCGCGAGTCCGAGCCGCCCGCCAATAATAGTCCGAGAAGAGCGCTGGGATCACCTCGCATGCATACACTAAATATTAAAGTACCTTTCATCATCCTGCACTTTCCGTAGAAAACTAGGACAAAGATACCTCTGCAATAAATTCCGATGACGCCGAGCCGGTTGGCAGCAAAAGAGATGCCATCAGGGAGGGCGAGTGCCACATTTGTGAAGTGGTTGTGTAGCCATCCGCTCGCCCTGCGTGATATCGTCGATGGCGGCCTCGACGCTGCTTTGGTGCTAGGGCACCCATGAGAGGGAAGTCCCGAGGGGGTCCTCTGGGACCACGGGACAGGACAAACATGCTATGTCTCCTAAGCCTTTCTAGTTGAGTTCGCACCTCATGGTGAGGGACTTGCCTTGGTTTCTCACGCAAGCAATTGTGGACTTGTGGGTGGCCCAATCAAGACGAGTTGAACTGCCCCCACTCCATCGGGCCGCACCGGCCCAGGTGACGACCTGCAGGGTTGTCACAGGGGGGACCGGAAATGAGCTACCCACATCTGGCCAAAACCTGTCCCTTGTCGCGTAAAGCGTGGAATGGTGAGCTGGGGGTAAGCAGTGGTGAGCCGAAGGTGACCGAGGATGAAGCGAGCCTGATTCGCCTGCCTAGGTAACCATCTTTGGATGAGGCTTAACATTTATTCAGCGACCAATTGCCTTACTAGAGTAGTTAAAAGACGTTTATGTATTAAAAATATATTAGTAAACTCCTTGAATAATTAACACTCACTTTTACACTCACTTAACTATACATATTAAACACTGTAAATATAAACTAAAACGTTTTGCTTTACTTGGGCATAGGTCATATTGCGTAATTCTTGGAAATATTTGTTTCGTTTAATCATCGTATGCGTCTCCCTCCCTACCTCGTCTATCTCATCATGTATCATGCACCCAAATCCATTCCACAGGTTCCTACTTCATATTCAACAACAGATACCTCACTCCAGCGTATGCCTCCTGGCCGCTGGGCAAGATCTGGCTCGCTGGCAGAACGAAGCCATTGGCGCCCTTGTCTCTCAGTTCCGCGGTGAACGTGTAGTCAGCGCCCACGACGTCGTTCACGTAGTCAACGCTGCTGCCGGTTGCCTGGTAGATGGTCGTGCAGATCGGGCCGGTAGCGAAGCTCGTACCGAAGACGGCCTTGATGGCCGCCGCGGCGCCGCTGGCGAGAGACTGCAGCTCGCTGTTTTTCTTGGGGAGGTCGGTGCAGGAGTAGCCGTAGGCTGGGCGGTGTTAGTTATTGAATCTGATGGGTTAGCTGGTGAGGAAGGGAAACTTACGAGTCATGAACAGCTGCGAGTACGCGTGCCAGTCGATGAAGAGCTTGACGCCCTGCGAGGCCTTGGTGGCGCGCAGCCAAGCGGCCAGAGCGGTTGTCTCGGGAGCATCGCTTTGCGATAGGCCCTTGAAGTCTTGGGCGCAGGGGTTGGTTGAGGCACCGCCGGACACGTCCCATTTGTAGGCCCAGTTACGATTAATGTCATGGCCAATGCAGGTACTCCCTGAGGTAGACTGACGGTTCTTGCGCCACAGGCGGTCGTTGGTCTGCGTGTACACGAAGCCGTCAGGGTTGACGATGGGGAAGAAGATGAAGTCGTACTTGTTGAGGAAGCCCTGGACTTCCGCGGTGCCGGAGTTGGTGAGGAGGTTGTAGACGAAGTACTCGACGACCTGAGATTGTGTTAGTTGTGTTTGAACAGGGGCTTGGCGGGACTCACCATGGTGGTGATCCACTCGCGGGCGTGGACGGTACCGTGGAAGACGACGGCGGGCTTCCCCTTCCCGGAAGTGCCCCACAAATGGATGCCGGTGATGTTCCGTCCATTTAGCGAGGTGCCAGAGGACGCAACCTGAGACTGCTTCGGATACTGCGATTGCAGATCCTGCAGCCATTGGAGGTGGTCGGCGTAGCTGTGGTACGCGTCGAACCACGAGATATCGGGAGCCCTGTCAACTGCGAATCCATTAGCTGATGTCAACAAAACACCAAACATGGTCAAACCATACCCCGGTAGGCGCTGACCGGCGACTCGCTCTCGATCGACTTGCCGAGATCTTCGTGCATGGTGATGTAGCTCATGCCGCGGACCTCAGCTAAGAAGTTGGCCACCTGGCTCGGGGGCACGACAATGTCGCTTGGATGGCCTGCCCTCGGCGCACCCATCCAGGTGGTCAAGCCGAGACGCTCGACGATGCCGACGACTTTTTCTACATCCTGGCCGAACGAGAGCCGGAAGACCTTGTACCCGTCGTAGGACTTATAGTTGGGGTCCGGCATCTGCACAGCCGCACCGGAGGCGAGGGCAAGGCAGCCCAGAAGGGCCGACACACTGCTGGTGAACTTCATCGCGTCGGAGAGGCAGGAGATGGATGGTGTCTCCGCTTGGCGCTGCAGGTAGCAAAGTGCGTGCCCAACCTAATATATGGCTGGCGGTGCGAGGGGTGGTGAGGTGCGCCAGCAGTCTGGGCACGGCGCACCGAGAGGCTCGCTCTTATACGTGTTGATTGGCAGGGCGTAGTTACTTCCTTCGCATCCTGCGTCTAGTTTCCGCCTGTCCTAGGCGGTGATCCGTGGATCTGATGACTTGGCGATCGATTGGGCGGGTGTGGTCTGGGGATGTGACCAACTGCCGTATTGGGACGAGCCGCTTACAAGCGAGGTGACCTTCCCGGAGAGCGAAATGTCCTCGCCCACCACCGCTTGGGAAACCCCGCGTGCGATGTGACGTGCAAGCAAGTACGAACCCCGGTGAGCTACCCTGATAAGATAGCCGGTTGGCGTTTTTCTGTGGGGAAGGGGCGGTGGTGCTCGCACAGGGAAGGCGGTTCGGTATTGGGTTGCAGTCGTGCATCCATGTGCCGGGTGGGGTGTCACAAGGTGGGCAAACGTACCTTCTCAAAAGGGGTTGCAGCGGGCTAGTCGTGGTTCTGGAATAACGTCCGAAGCCTTGGGGGCACTGCGTCACTTCCATAGCTCCTAGCGGCCTTGGGGCGGGGTGTGTGGTGATCTGTAATGAAGGCGGTGTTCCTGCATTTTGAGGGAGGTTTGCTGCATCGGACTGAACTTATTGGTTGAATCGAGAAGCGGAAATTTCCAAGCAGGAATTGATCGCACAAAGGAGGAACCCCACAGCCAATAAACAACACCATTTTCCACATGCACCTGCGATCTACGAATACCTAGGTGCGGCCTCCAGGCTTCCAGGATCCAACACGATCCGTCCAAGTCGGATTGCTCGGTGGATTTCCAGTTCAATCTCAACGCTGGAATCCATTGTCTCCCCCCAAATCGCCAGGTCCACGTATGCCGGCCCTACAAACCTGTATCTGGCTTCCTCGTGTCTCTCCTAGCGCTCTGGCCGTAGCACTATCGGCAGTGCACAACCTCGAAGCACGAAGACGGAATCACAAGCGCGAGGCTCAGCCAGCCCCAGACCGACCATCACATCAGACAAGAGCAGCAGCTTGCGGTCATGCAGCCTCTCAAATACAATCTCCAACTCCCGGTAAACGCTTTCCAAGGGCGTCGCAACGCCATTTGTCTCCGCGCTCATTGCAGCTTCCCACAACTTTTCATGCGAGGAGGTTCGTCTTGGCTGGGTCTGGGTGAATATCCTAGTTCCTGAAGCCATGTTAAAGAAAGCAGCGCGGTGTTCTGCAACTGGTTTGTCGAGTCGTTTGCTGCTGATGCGCTGCATTGCAGCTGTCCTCAGGTTCCTAAACAAAGAAGATTGCGAGAGCAACGACCTCTTTGTCTGAAAAGGCCGCGAAGTCTCCTCGAGCCGACCCAAGAGGATCCCTGGGACCTTTAGCTCCGGATATCGCAACGATATACGTCCATTCCAACTCTTGCCTTTTGATGAACCATACCACTCCGCCATGCCCGCTACTCGTCTTCTAACATCAGGGAGCCAAGATGCAAATCTCTGTCTGAGGGCTTCTCTTCAACAAATGGCGGGAACAAGCGGAAGAAGGACAGGTCAATTCCTAGCTTAGAACCCTGCCGCTCCTCGAGGCAAGCCTTCACCACGTCCCCGACCACCTCGCGGAGAGATCGCCGATAGTCAACCGTCAGCCTTCCCTGCACCCTCGCAGGAAAAAGTCCCAGCAGTCCATGCATCTTGTCTGCCGGAACTGACGCCTCAAAGTCGATCGCCTCTTGCAGCGTATTTATCGGGTCTTGCTCATCCTTGAGACTGAGTCTTATTAACTTCCTCGGCCTCGCGAGTGCCCTCCACCCCTCACCCCGAATTCCTGAAGCGGCTCTTGTAAGGGGAATGAAGCTCGCTAGCCTGTCCTATGGCAGCTGACGATCACCGCACATAAGGGCGATGTTCTGCGCCATTGCCACCTCTTGAACGATCCACACGTGCGTCCAGTACGGCCGGGAGAAGAGATTTACGAGCGCGTTGATAATATCCAGGGAGGTATCCAGGCGTGTCGAATTGACCTATGCGTCTGAAGAGTGGTAGTACATCGCCAGATCCGAATCAGCATCAGCTTCGCCCAGCCAAGAAACGATTTGCCGCGCATTACTGTAGATGCATCGCATGAGGGAGATTTGGTGGTTGCGCTCCTGCATATCGTACTGATTAATGCAAATCACGTTAACCTAAATGGTTCGAGATCGTTTCGGGTGGCGGAGATGGTGCAGTGCAGCGTGGAGATTGCAGGTAATACCAAAGAGGCCGTCGACAATAATGGGTTAAAGGAATGTCGGGTCGCCCCATACGTAGGAGAGAGCTTCATAAGAAGGGGGCTCAGAGGGAAAGAGCTCGAAGGTGGTGGGTCTCATGATGCATGAGATGGTCTGGGTGTCCGAGCCAGGGAGGAGGTCGATGAGCCGGGTCCCAGTCTGGCTTTTCTTGATATTGGGAATGGGTTAGGACGAGTAGACTGATTCGGAGCGTTGCAGTTGGTAGGACAGGGGCTCCATGATTGCAATGGGGATCGCGGGTTCTGGGGATGGACCGTGAAGATCAGAAACTGGGAGAACAAGGGGAAGATCATGAGATTGAGGGGAAACACCACCCTGACCGACCGCACCAACACTAGCCTATTGTAATGCACATTGCTCGCGCACGGCCGTTCGAAATGTTAGCATCAAGTGTGACTTCCAATGGGAAGCTTGATGAGCCTCTGCTAGAAATTTACACTGCTGCGGTTGGCTTGGACTATGAACCCTTCTTAATTATTGATGGCGAAGTTAAGCAAGGATATCATCAATTAGTAGCATGGCGGAGCGATTAGTAACATTGAAACGCCTTTGCCTACCTTACCAACCAAATCTCAATCCAACGGAGCGCAGTTTCTGGAGCCGTCCGCCGGGTGATGTGTAACAGAAACTCCGAAGCCATCCTCGCTTCCTGCGTAGTTCTACGGGGCTATCTCTAGTAAATAATGTTGAGGTGTCGCACTCGAGAGTATAAGGCATATCCCTAAGATGGGCGGTCCGGAGATTAAATGATAAAGGAAGTTCCTCGTAAACGGGTTTACTGTTACTGTAAGCCGCTGCATTATAAGACACAGGCGAGCTAAGCAGTAGTGCATAAATAAACAATGAATTACTTACGTGAGGAACTAAGATTCCTTACCTTATCGAGGTAGCAACGGCTACTATTTATACTAGATATAATCCAGGGTCCCGAGGTCCCGACTACCCAGGACATCAGGTCTGTCCCGGTTATTCCATCCCTCGGGACAGGTCCTGAAGGCGCCTTGGTTCGGGTCCTTTTTAATTAGTGGAACGGGGCTTTATAAGTCGTTACACCCTGGGCTTAGTAATTAGTTTAGCACAGCCCTTCCTAATCCGTACTTCTTAGGGTCGCGACTAAAGGTCGTGACACGATTCCCTCTTTCTAAGGCCTGCTACCCGAAGGCTGCTTTCTCTAAGCTTAAAAGAAGTATATGTCGTACTTCTGGTACGTCTCCACCTTCTCTAATTATCACGATACTGATATTATATTAAACTGGATAACGAAAAGATGATCCTAACAGAAGTCTTCCAAAACCGCTCTTACTTTATAGTAAACTGTAATAACGTCTCCTCTATAACTTGCTTAAGTTATTTCCAGACCGGTAGTAAATGCATCGTCGCGTCTGATATTAAACAATGTAGTAAGTGTATTTTTTAAGGTGTATTACGACAGTCTTACTTTCGTAGACACTTATAAGTTTTTCCCTTCCTTTAACAACTGCCTTTACTAACTACTTTAGTCGTTATATACGTTAACTAACTGTTTTCTTGGAGCTAGGATGACCCCATACGCCACCGCTGCACAGCCTCACAGGCCTGTTTTAAGCCCTTCCTCTACATTTCTGGCATATATTGGTCCATGTTGTGGGATAGTACGTGACATCCTAGGCTAATTCCTAGGATAGTACATAGTACAGCGGATGCCGTACTCATCGTAACCGGTGCATGTGTCACTGATCGGATCGAGATAATTGGTAATCGAATGGGGGGTGGAGAGAACCTCTGTCACCTTGCAGCCGCGCAAGACATGTCGGAGATTTTTGAGCTCGTGTTCAAAGCCGATAAAGCGACTGCCCATAAGCTACTGGAGCAGCCACTGGCAAGGTACCTAAGGTCATTCACCTCCTGTCGACGCTTGGCGCCGACATCGGAATCCAACAGGACTCGGGGCAAACTCCTCTCCTCATAACCTGTTAGCACGGCCGATTAGGCGCGGCGGTAATGTTGCTTGAGCTTGGTGCCAAGGTTGATGTTGTCGATGAATGGTTTATGACCCCGTTGCACTATGCGGCCAGAAATGGCCACGTCGAGATATTACGTGTGTTGTTGCAGCGCAGCGAATGCATCAAGGACATTGACCGGCCATGCGACCTCGATGGCGATACACCTCTGCATCTTGCCGCTGCTTCCTTCGGCATTCGGATGCACCCGTGGCTACTCCCCGTACATCACGATCCCTGAGGCGGCCCGGAACGAGACATATCTGGAAGTGCTTTAAGGCTCTACACCTAACTGGGGCTGGCATCGTCCTTGCAACCACCCCGGCCCATTTATGGTCACGCCAAGTATAGCCGGGATAAAATTCCTTAGACTCACCTCGGCTCAGGCGGCCCTCAGTACGGCTCACCCCTTGCTCAGGATCTGCGACTAATACAGACTCGGGCAGAAAAAAGTGTCGGGTGTGACTTTATAGGTAGGTACCTACTCTCTATTTTCTGCGCAGTTGACCTCTCACGGCCATCGCATTTCAAATGTCACATCAGCACAGTTATCACGGGCACCTGCCTGGCACAAACCCCGCAATTTCCACGTCTGCACAGCTCCCTTGGTGCGCAACCTCACCATCGTCACCTGACTTCCTCAAACTCAACCTCAACCTCAACCTCAACAAATGAGCTCCAAGTCCATTGACACGTCCCCCGCCACTGGCAAAGGCACACGCATACAGCTTTTCACCGAGTTCTACCTATTTCCGACTCCCCCGATTCTTTACAATTCGGCAGTCAGCCACCCCCCTACACAACCCCCCTAATCAAATCCGCCGCCCTCTCGGCAACCGCATAAACCGTACTCTGGATATTCCCCGACGGCTCCAGCGGAAACACACTCGCATCGACCACCCGCAGCCCCTTCGTGCCATACACCCTCAACCTACTATCAACAACACCCCCCTTCTCCCTCGGCAGCATCGCACAGCTCCCGGAGACGTGGAACATCGAGATCTGTTGCTGTCGGACTATTTCCCTTGCGGTTTCGAGGTCGTCTGGCTCGGGGGAGGGTGTCAGGGGAGGGAGGCGCTTCCCGTTGGGTTTGAGGAGCTGACCGAAGGGAAGGGAGGGGGAGATGATTCGCTCGACGAATTGGACTCCGTGGGCGAGGATGTCGAGGTCGAGTGGGTGCGAGTTATACTGAGGGTCCCAGGCCGGGAGGACCGACACGTCGCCTGAGGTGATGTGCACGCTGCCGCGGGAGAAGGGGTGGCTGAGCGCGGTCATGACAGTGATGAAGTTCTCTGGCTGGGAGGGTGGAGGGGATGAGTCCTGTGGGATGTTGACTTGTGTGGGGAAGAGGAGAAATTGTAGAGCGGGGGTGGAGGATGATTTCAGGAGGGAGAGGACTAGGTCGTTGCCGGGGGAGGAGGAGGCGTGGGCTGAAAAGAGGGATTCTGTGGCGGCTGGGGATAGGACTCCGGAACTGTCGACGAGGGGGGTGAATGCTCCAGTGAGGTTGCTTTGTCCGAGAGGGCCGGCGGCGTTGGTTTGATACATTTGCATCAGCGCCTGCAACACCTGGGGGTCGCGCAGTCTGTCGGCCGAGGGTACGCCATCGTTGACTTCGAAGGACTGGCAGACGATGGGATGGTCGTGCATGTTTTCGCCGACGTTGGGGTTGTCGACGAGGACCAGGATGCCGTGTTTCTGGAGGAGCTCGCTACCGCCGATTCCGGAGAGTTCCAGGATTTGGGGGGATTGGAGGGCACCGGCTGCGAGGATTACTTCGGAGCTAACGAATACCTCAGTCTTTTTCCCGTCATTGTCGACGATCTCAACCCCTGTTGCCACGGGCTCGGTCTGCGTGGTGTTGAAAAGGATCCTGCTGACAAGGGAGTCGGTCATCACGACGAGGTTTGGTCTCGCTGCAACATTGGCGTTATAGTATCCCGTTGCGGCGTAGCTCCTCGTCTTGGTCGCTGGGTCGATGGTGGCCGGGTTCTGGAATGCACCGACAGCGTTACCATGTCGTGGGTCCGTACTGGCTTCAAGTCCGAGCTCGGAAAAGGACTTGAGCCATGCGCCGTTGGTCACGCCATAGCCCTCGCTGTAAGACACCTGGATGGGTCCATCGCCACTCTCGATGCTCTCATCACGGTATGTCAGACCGACGACATCCCTGGCGGCCTGCGGCGGAGCGTGCACCGTCGTGAACTTACGGTAGTACGGAGCCAACGAATCGAATCCCCATCCGTCGTTGCCAAGAGCCTGCCAGGCGTCAATGATGCCGCGACTCGGGTACAATAGCATCATGTAGTTCAGCGCGGAGCTGCCACCGAGCATCTTGCCCCGGGTTTGGGGAACCCGCCGGCCGTTGAGGCTTGCCTGCGGAACTGACGAGAACTTCCAGTCGTATTCATCCTTGCCACGGACGGCGGCGACGAGACCAGGCGTCAGAATCAGGGGGTCGCTGCGGCGGTCGGAACCAGCCTCGACAACGAGCACCCGGATTTTGCTGTCCTCGGTGAGACGCGAGGCGATGACCAGGCCAGCAGTGCCGCCTCCGACCACGACGTAGTCAAATCGTTGGTTGTTTGTGCTCATCTTCGATTTTGGGTTTGGTGGCAGAAAGGGGTGTGACAAAAAGGGGGTAGCCGTCGCGACTGCAAAATACACCCGTTGAAGGGATCAGCGCTGTATTTAACTGCATCGGCAACGTGGATCCCGGCGATCTCGGGTGAGATTGTTAATAAGCATACAGGCCAGACAAGTCCGAGAGGATTACATTCTCGCACTGGTTGCTGACACGACGCAAGTGCCCAACGCCAAGCGAGGCTCTACGGGTCTCGTCACCTCGGTCAGACCAATGAATCACCAGGACAGTGGTACTCACCGGTTCCATGCAATGCAGCCTCGCGCCAATAAGCGCAAAATCGGGGGCAAACAACGAGGTGATCGCCAGCCGGACACCCGATTACAGGGGGTATTTTTGCATCCCACAATGTGCATTTCAACGCAATTGAGGTCTGCCACAGGTAATGTGATTATCTATCAGCAGAAGTCGGGAAAGCCGGTGACGAGTTAGGCGGGTATTTTGTCTATCTGCTATCCAATCATGTCTGTACAGAACGGACAAAAGGACTACACCATCTTGACCACCCACCAAATTTCCCACTGGCAAGCGATTTCCCCCCCGCATCCTCTGGCCCCTGATGTATGCCCTTATCTGATCAGTTGCAATGACCGAACCCTGCTTGACTATATTTCACGGCAATTGATGGGGGTGCATCCTGTTTTTACTGCGGGTGCATCCCCCCCCCCCCCCCCCCAACAC
>Ga0247770_1002086_pt1 | contig 12476 bp, 9 predicted proteins | sample UWRJL136409B6_FD_179943 | JGI IMG/M metagenome (GOLD analysis project Ga0247770, IMG submission 179943) | Plant litter microbial communities from Arlington Agricultural Research Station in Wisconsin, United States - UWRJ-L136-409B-6 | ecosystem: Environmental > Terrestrial > Plant litter >... | reverse complement strand
TGGGAAGACCGCTAAGGAGAGGTTTCATAATACGTTTTTTATTGGGGGGAGGTTGAGGGCGAGACATGTGAAGCGTGCTTCTGCTTGTCCTGATGTGTTGGGGGGGAGTATGCTTCGGGTTCTGTATTCTTGGTCTGGTTGAGATAGCATTGTCGAGTTCATGAAAGCTGCGCTGCAGTATGCGGAATGACTTTAACTCTAGCTGAGTAGGCCTGAAATTGAGCCAATATAGAAAGGTGGCTAAAATGGTTTTCATTTTTTTCAAAATCAGCAGTCTTGACTTTCCTCTTGTGTTTTCGTATTACTTACCTAATTATAAGAAATTTAAGTCAGTCTCTGCCTGGAAAGTCTCGCGCTTACACTTCCTACGAATACTCCTACTGTTAGAAAGAAATGGGCTTAGGGGCCCCAGCTATCTAGGCAGTGGAGCTGATAGGATGCTTGGCATTGTAAGAGCGCTAGTGGGTCTGAGCTACTGTGATAGCAACGGCTGAACCATCTACATAGGTTTATAATAGGGGCTCTCTAGCTTCAGTAAAAAGCTAAGGAGAAGCGATACTATTAGAGAAAAGGGGGTTTAGGGTCCCTAGGTATTAGGTCAGCGAAGCTGAATAGATGGCTTGTACTTTCTGAATGACGCGTTCACCCTATACCAGTTTAACCGGAAGGTATACGCCCCGGCTACGACGGTGATAGATGTGACAGCGGAGCCTACCCCGTACGATACCGGCAGCTAAAAGGACTTTTACCCGCACGGGTAGACGTTGCTGCCTACGAGGCGCAGCACGGGACACGCTCACCACGGAGTTAATCAAACCTAGGACTTGCCTCCGCGAGGCCGAAGTGTTCGACGGGAAGGGAAGGGGAGACGTGCTGTGAAACAAAGGAATCAACTAGGGATTGAAGCCTAGATCGCTAATCCTTTCTCCAAGGCTTGCACCAATCGGCTCTGGTCGGAGAATTTATGATGGTTGCAGTCGGCTAATCTTTCGGACAAAAGAGGCGCATCCATGTGGCACGAGCGGTCATCTCCTAAATCTGATACTTCCACGGCTCCGTACTAGGCTACACCTCCCCCCATAACCAGACCTCCGCTACGGCGAAGATCATGCGCGCCGGTGGTCGTGACAAATACCTGATTTTGGAACCCTAGGAGCATGAGCCTCGCCCTTTCCACGCATGCTAACTATCGCAACCCGCTGCGCTAAGATCATGAGGCTATCGGCCCTGTTTCGCTGGCCAGCATGTATAACATGTGGTGCTGAGAGGAGATGATAAAATAGAAGCATAAACATGGCCGCTGCTCGATTCCCATTTTTCTTCAATCATTACCAACTCCCATTAAACAGCAAGTTATCTCCCCTCCTCTTCCTTCAACCTACCTTTTCTATCTACACACCGAAGCCTCACTATGGCAACCATCAAATGCCTCTTACTCGCTCTCGCGGCAACTCAGCGCCTAGGTGTACTTGCTATCTTGCCCGATCCCGGAAAGGGCATAGATGAGAGAACGCCCTACCCTGCATGCACGCCGACTCCCAATAACACTTGTATTGTGGGCGGCAAGTATGTGCTCCCCGAGCTGGACTGGTCCAACGTGGGCTCGGCAGGTAATGCGGCCTACGAGAAGTATCTCCCAAGGAACAAGCCGACACTGTCAGTGCCTTGGACAAATAATAAGATGCCTGAGCGTTGCTACCATTGGGGCGTCACCCAGGATAAATTCAGGGCGGAAGACTTCGTCATCTACAATGTAACCTTTGACGATTGCGAAGTTGGGCCCTTTGTTATCTGCTGGCATAAGCGCTCTCCAAGGACCGCACTGGACATCGCAGACGAGATAGGACGTATGCCTGCTCCCATGCGGCAGGCGGCCTCGTAAGTTAAGATGAAAAGAACAATACCATGATAGAGGAAACCCAGCTGACGGTTGGCCGGTTTTAGCATGTTCATGGTGTACGAGGACAGCGAGACTAACAACCCTGCCTATGACGGTTACTTTGGCACCTTGGCGAGCGACGGGATCCTCATTGGGCGCTCCAAAGCCTGGTTTGCCTCGGCCATCATCCACGAGCTCGGCCATTCGATCGACTCGACGCTTGCATCCCCCAACGCGGCGCACCCTAATCCTGGCAGCGCCGTCTCCGAAACGTCTGCGTGGCGCTACGCCGTCACCAACGATAGCTATGCCATCAGTCCGTACGGTGCCGAGAAGGGTTACACCGAGGACTTCGCCGATGTCGGCAGGGCCGTCCTGTTGGATAGCATTGTCCCTGGCGGTCTTGCTGAGTGGTCCGGCAACAACCCAAACCTGACACAGATCGCCAACCAGCTGGAGAAATTCAAGTCGGCGGCTGGAATTTACTACAAGGCCGGGGGCACATGCACCGCCTCGCTCAAATTTCCTTATCCGACTACCTTGGTCAGCGTTACGGGTTCGCGACTCAGAATGCGGTTGTTGTCGGCCTGAAAAAGCCGGTATTATCAAGAAAAGGTTTTGGTAGTCGCTGCACAGAGGCTCGAAAACAGTAAGAAAACCCACTTTTCGGCCTCATTAGACATCTTCCAAACACGACACTTTTTCACCATACCTCTGCTGGAGGCTCCACTCCGCTCTGGAGTCTTAGTTTCCAGACATTCCATTCACTCGCTAGACCCTCTGATAGATGGATTTCCGTAGTGCCGCAGATAGATAGATTGCTTCTCCAGAGCAAAAATAACAATGCCAGAATTGACCGCGATTGCTTCTATTTGTCGCTGAGTCGGTGGTCAATCATGTTGGATGGGTTTTATCCCTAACAAGCTTGATCTTTGGCTCATGTGTAAGTTTGCCGTTATCAATGGGCTCTTGCGCATTGTTCGACGGAAACTCGGCCGTAAGTCCTTTCTCGGAGGACGTTTCTCAACGGTTTTGCGCCTCGCCCGATAGACTTTTGTCGACTGAGAACTCTATTTGCACCGGCTTTTCGCCACGTTCTTGGTCCGGAGGTGAGTCACTCCCCTCCTTCCGACTACAAATTCTTGCATGCCGAGTCTTTCACACATCTCCTTTCTCGTCACCAACAACTCCCGCCAACATCATCAAATCAAACCCTAACTCCTAGTCTAACCATGAGCACCACCGCCCGAGTTCTCAGTCCCCAATCGGAGGCTGCAGCCGTCAACCGCATCGCGCCCCCCAAGCGCGGCTATCTCACCATCTTTCGTACCTACTACTCTACTAGTCAGGACAGCGAGAGTATCGAGATACCCTCGGCCCTCAACTCTGAAGAATCACTCGAATTCTGCGGGTTCGACGTACACGCATCAGCCCGCATCTACGAAGCATGGGAGCTTTTTCAGCAAACACCAGGAGAGCCGGGCCACGGAAGCGACATCATCAACGAGGCCAGAAACTATGTCAAGGCCACGGCCAGGCAAGAGGGCGACGCATCTTCCCCCCACCCGAAGCACGAATGGCGATGGGCCCTGACCGGTATGGGCGCCAAAGACCGCCTTTGCGACGCGATTCTCAACAGCAGAGTCACTGACGTGCGCAAGGCAAGAGGAGTATCGGCGCAGTATTGGTTCTTGGATAGCCTTGATCTCGCCTGGGAGTTCCTTCAGTATCTCGACGAGCGGATCCGAAACAAGGCTCGGTTCCTACAGACATACGCCCAGCCACCTGACCGGGAGACACTGGCTGCCGAGCACTATGCTTTACAAAGGAGACGGTATTGCCCGGATGGGACGCCCCTTTGAAGAGGACGGTCCAATTGACATCAGGCCGCTTCGGGCCGAGGGTCCGGGTGGCTTTCACCGCCAAAGTCGCGATTATTTGTATTAGAGGACTTGGACGTTGCCGAGACATACACCCACTTTGCCATGGCTCGTGTGCCTTGCGATGAGGGAGTGGTGTTGCACTTTGCTGTCCCGTCGGAGTTCCTTGCGGGCAGCAAGGAGATTTGTGGCGCCCAGTGGAGCAGCTGGTGGCCCGGTCATGGAATCGTGTCAGGACCCCTGAGAATTCCCAGCTGCCTGCCAATCTTGTGAGTTGACAGAGGCATCGATTCACATTGGGCGTGTTCGCGGTATGGGCAATGCAGCACTAAACCGATCCTTGGCCCTTTACTGCAAATGAATTCCGGGATTTTTGCTGCGAGGAAAACGAGGTTACAGCATGATTGGAGAGAGGTTGCTCGGCACCGGCGCGGGTGCTTCCATGATTCCCTGGTTTAGCCTACCACTCCGCATTCTCACGCACGCTGGGAATCACTGTCGTCGGCCGGCGTGACGGTGCCCGAATGACCCGGTTTCGGTCGCAAGTGTCGCTTCAACGTTCCACCTTGGCCCGGTTGGGCTCTGAGAGGCCTCAAGGTGGCGGTGATGGCGTCATCGTCATGAGAACCGCAGGAAAGTTACCCCGCTTACGTTCCAACGGCCCCCCGGCTTTCCCATCTGATGACAAGATTCCACATTACTCCATCTCGTTATTTTAAATCTTTATTCCTCTACAAAATCTCCGACAAATACGGCCGCAATCGGAATGACGGTGATAGGTCACTCGAAGGAAGATTTCGATGCGCGCCTCTTGTCAGATGGAATCTATGGCGAACATTTGCCAAGTTGTGCAACGCCAAGATGGAATGATTCCACAACCGTCATGAACGTGCATTCAGAATTGCAGGCTGAAGGGTATAAATGCTCGGCCTGGCTGCCACACTTTGAGATGGATCGCGGTGATAAATGCATCAATCGTCACAATGAGCACGTACTCGGACCACCATATCGACGTCTACCTGTCCCACGTGGGCCTCCCCTTCAACATCGACACCGCCCGGAAGCAAATCCAACGGGACGCCCTCGAGTTCCTCACCACGTTGCAACGCCACCACATGGCGCGGGTGCCGTTTGAGAGCCTCAGTCTGCACTATTCCAAGCACCGAACCTTGTCTCTCGATCCAGACGACCTGTTCTCTAAGATCGTCAAGGGGAGCCGCGGCGGCTACTGCATGGAATTAAATGAATTCTTCGCAACCGTGCTGCGCAGTCTTGGCTACCCCCTTTTCAGCGTGGGGGGGAGGGTCTGTACGGGAGGTGTATACGGCGGCTGGAACCATCAGCTTAACATCGTCACCATAAACGGCAGGCGCTACGTTGTTGACGTCGGGTTCGGCAGCAACGGACCCCTGCAGCCAAATACCCTGGAGGATGGCCGCGAGTTCCCCCAGATTTCGCCCGCGAGAGGGAAGCTCGAGTACAAGGCGCTACCTATTCACACGGACGCGAGCCAGCGTGTATGGGAATACTCAACGCAGGCTGACCCGACCTCGCCCTGGAAACCTATGTATGCCTTCACTGAGGTGGAGTTCTTCCCTGCCGATTTCGAAGTAATGAACCTCACCACCATGACATCGCCGCGTAGCTTTTTTGTCCAGGCAGTCATGTGCATGCGTACCATTCTCGACGACAAAACTGGCAAGCCAATCGGTTTGCTGATTTTGCTTAGGGACTACGTCAAGCGACAACTAGGAGGGCAAGCTGAGATTCTTGAGAACCTGGAGACGGAAGCGCAGAGGGTTGAAGCATTGATTACTACCACAGCCATGTGTGCTGTCGTGTCATTTGCCGTTGGGCTTCTGGTCCCGCTCGCATACACCAGAGCTATCGTAGCGAGGGCCGAGATTGAGTCGTGTCTGATTAATTCCGCTTGCCCATCGATGTCAAGGGACTGGCCGAGTGGCTCCGCAACGCCGCGCCTTTCAACCTCCGCCTCCCCTACACGCCTGTGGCCGTTTCGGTGCCCGTCACCACCGAGCAGATTCAAAAGTCGGTGTGCTGCGGCAAGAATCTCGGTATCAAGGTGTTGGTCAAATCGTGCAGATAGCTATACATCTCTCGGCCTCGGTGGAGAGGACGGCCATCTGGTGGTCGAGTTCGACCGTATATACCATGTGACCCTTTGGGAGAATTATATTGCCCTTTACAACCCGGTGTTTTTCTTGGTTATCTTGCGACTGAGCTTTACGCCAAGTATGGCTTTGCCGTTGCTTACGGTACCTGCCCTGGGTGACAAATATGTCTCTAAATTTAGGAGTAACTTAATATGCTAACCGAAGTACTACTGTTGGCATCTCTGGACATTTCCTCCACGGTGGCTTTGTATTTAGCTTGCATACGTACGGACTGGCCCTGGATGCCGTCGTTGGTGTGACTGTTGTTCTTGCTGATAGCCGCATTGTTGAGGCCACGGCTGCCGAGAATGCTGATCTCTATTGGGCTATCCATGCTGCTGGGTCCAGCTTTGGCATCGTTGCGAGCTGGAGAGTCAAGACCTTGCCGCTCCTACTATGCTGATGTGGTTTGGTGTTCAATTCAACTGGAACCGCATCATGGCCGTTGCCGGTCTCGAGGCTCTCAAGAAGCACGCCCGCAACGTTATGCCCAAGGAGGTCAACTTTTGCGTGTCTAATTACAACTGCGGCAAACCGGGCATTGAGGGTCTCTACTATTCTGACGATGCTAGCATGCGCGCCGCCATTGCGCCCCTCCTTGGCCACAGCCGCTCCCTTGGCCAACATTACCGACTCGCACACGGTCAACTGGATTGAGGGGGCCGTCCACTACGGCTTCTAGGAGACCATCGACAGGATCACGCCCAGCCAGCAGGAGATCATCTATGCTAAGAGCGTTACCCTCAAGGGCCCTGGCGGTAAGTCGGCCGAGAACTTTACTGACTGCTGGCTCAATAACGCTACCTAGATTACTGACTGCGGCTGGTGGTTCCAGCTCGACATGCACGGCGGCAAGAACTCAGCCATCTCGTCTGTCTCCAATACGACCACGGCGTATGCCTACCGCAACAAGCTGTACATTATCCAGTTCTACGACCGCATCGAAGAGGGCGTCTTCCCCGCCGACTGAACCAAGTTCCTCAACGGCCGGGTTGATTCTGTCAACAAGCCCTCAAGGCCAGTGACTGGGGCATGAATATCAACTATGCCGATCCCACTTTTGACCGCGAGACGGCCAACAGGGTCTACTACGGTACCAACCTAGCCCGTCTTAAGAAGATTAAGGCCAAACACAACCTTACCTCACTATTCTACCATTCTCAGTCTGTCAAGCCGGCCAAAAAGAGCACCGGTCCCGGTAGTCCGGGAGGCCGCGGTCACGGTGGCCACCACTAGAGTCTCATATCAGCTCATCTTAATAGTAGTTAAAGTGCTGGATTGGATTTTAGGAAGTGAATTCACTTTGTGGTCTGGTGACCTTAGCTAACATCGACATAATCTTGAACGGTTTACCACTGCATCTATCAGAACAAAATATTATGATTCACATCTTGTTAGAAAGTCAATGAGAAGTTTTTTCGATTTACGAAAACCTACCATTCGTTGCTATAGAATATCAACTTCGGAACGTTCGGAGTGGATTTAGGCAGAGGATACGTCGTGAAGCATGACGCACCACACCACAAGCAGCTTACCGCCCATCTTTCCGGATCGAGCGTTTACCCCTCCCCTTGGCGCGCATCTCATGCCATTCATTCCCAGTCATTGAAATCTCATAGTGAGTCAGACTGGCGCAGCCTGCGTACCACATTTTGTGCACATGACTGCCTAGAATCATTGGGGATACGTTACGCTCAGAGCCTTGCGGAACTGGAAATCGAGCATATAAGGCGGCCTTCGTCCCAGCCATGGTATCTGGTCTTTCTCCAGTCAGCATATCGAACTTTGTCTACAATACCAGAACTGAAAGGACTCGACAACGTCTTATTCTGGTAAGTACCGTACATATGTACTTTTTATTCCATGTGCCCCGTCATGTCCATGATGTTTACCCTGCATCAAATTTCCCTTGAAGGTCAACACTCTAACATTTTAGGACATAAATACATGATCTACCATCCGCAAAAGGGTATTCAGAAAGATGGGTAATCAAGTCTCCCGTGGCAGAGGCAGAGGCGTGGAAGGGGAAGAAGGTGAATCCGGCTCGTCTACCGGGGACTCTGGTGGGGGCGGCGGAGGTGGTGCTGCCTAAACACCCTCGTACAACTGTATGGACTATCCCCGGGTATTGGGGCTTAAACTGCGAATAATGCATTACTTATCAAGAAAAATGTGATATACCTCGTTCCCGAGAATGTGTTGGCTAGTCGAATTATCAATTTGTAGATGCAGTCTACTGATGACTGGATAGGCTAACATATGCCCAGCTGCCGGTCAGCTTGCTAGTTGCAATAGCTCTAATTCGTTTCTGGCAGGGATCGCGAAAGCCTTGTCCATCTACCTAGTCCTGGCCAGCTTAAACCCTTTTCTGCAGCTGAATTGCACCATCACAGACACGCGAAGGCGCATTGGGCAAAGCGATTATATGCCTGTTTCCTTGGCATCACCCAGGCTCACTTCAACGCTAACGTAAACACGGCCTCTCTCAGCATTTCGTTCGTTCTCAGTAAAAGTTGTAGCCACTTTAAACTTTGTCTTAGTCACGACAACCCCAACATCAAATTGAGAATTTTACTCCTTCCAGTCAACGGCCGGTCTTGAGCACACAAATGTCAGTCTTCGTCCTCCTCTGTCATGGAAAGCGCACGCGCTACCCGCATCGCCGCATTCGTGGGAGACGACCAACCGGTTTACCCCGCTCCTCCTGAGAAGCGACAAAAATGAGAGCATCGGCATCGCGCCTACATGGCAGCCAGAATCTTTGATCCGTGGCACGTGGCATCTCATCTACACTTGTCTTCTTGCACTTATTCTGTGAGTCTACACACCTATCCATTTGAACACCTCAAAGCCACACCGGACGGTGTTTGAGCGTGTCATTCAAAAGCCAAAGTAAGTGCTTGTCGCCATATTCGCGCCCGAGGTGGTACTCTACGCCGCATACGTCACATACTCGAAGTGGTATCTCGCCAACGACATCTGCACGAACCTCAACCATGAAGCGCGAAGGCAGAGGTATTAGATACCGGGAGATGGCGCACAGCAGTGGAAGATGTCAAACGGAAAGGAGAATGGAAGCAGGTATTTCATGAAATATGGGGACTATGTCACTATGGGTGGCAGAGTGCTCAATGTCGGCGACTTGCACGACGAGTACTCTTCCGTCACCGTCATGCCCGAGGGGATCATTACCCTCGCCAAAGAGGGTTATTTCTTTGATGTCTCTGATGAATTCATCACCAAAAAGTCCAAGGCAGATGGCGTTCCCAAGTTGGTCGTGGTGCTGCAGATCACTTGGGTGATGGTTCAAATAGCCGCAAGACTGGCCGCCCAGCTCCCCGTTACCATCCTCGAGGGTCATGCCTTGGTGTATATCATCACGGCCCTCGGAATGTACGCCCATTGGTTCAACAAGCCCCTCAACGTCGGTTGACCAACTATGGTGAAACCCGACCGCAAACAGTAAGCTCGCCGGTGCAGTTGCCCTGATGTTGGTCCGCAACCAAGACTTCGGCGCTCGCGTTACGACATCGTCGTCGGACGAAAAGACACATCAGAGAGCGTACACCTGAAGAACTACGATGCTCCCCAGATGGAGATCAAACAAGTCGCCCAGCGCAAAGTTCCACTTAGGCATCGCAAATGGTATTATTGCTCGAACGACTCTTATATCTGGGGTCCATTTATTACTAAATGATGGTAACTTCCTCCTAAGATTGAAGGAGGTGTTGCTGCGAAAGGTGTTCGTGCACTGAAGCATTTCCGTGCGATACGCCGTGCACTTTGGAGATCGGAAGACGAAATGCTCCACGATATCTGCCGCTTCTTTATACACATACGAGGTCGTTAATACTTGCTGACCAAACGAAAATGAATAGAAATATAATAGCGAAGATTTACGGTTATGGAAATCCTTTTTACCTATACGGTTAATTCGGTAACGAGAGAAACGGGAGTGACGTCGGTAATATTTACGTCGATTTAGCCGCCCCACCTCGAATTAGAGTCGAGACTCGGAAAGACGACATCTTCTCCAGTCTATGACGAACATACCTGCAACGCAACAATGGCTTCCATTTCTAAATGTATCAGGGCCCTCCTCGGCGCCCTCCTGTGTCCCTCCACCCGAGCTTCCTCGGCATCCTTCAGCTACAGCACGCCTCCAGGCTTTTTCCTTCAAGAGGACTCATCCATTAACCCCTCACCGCCCTCAACAGCAACACTACCGACACCACGTACAAACTCCTCTACCTCGCTCGCCATGGCGAAGCTTACCACAACGTCGCCCAGTCCTACTACGGCACCAAATGCTGGGAGTGCTACTGGTCCAAACAGCCAGGAAACGGCACAACAACCTGGCTCGACGCTGAAATAACACCGCGCGGCGTCACACAGATCCTCGCATCAAACGTCTTCTGGCGAGATGTGGCGTCAGCAGAAGCGATCCCTTTTCCTCAATCATTCTACGTCAGTCCCATGGCGCGAACACTCGCGACGGCAAACTTGACTTTTGCTTCGCTTCCGGCTTGGGATGACTCTAGCAGATTTGCGCCGACGGTGAAAGAGGTTAGTCCTCCTTTTGGTTGACGGAGCGATGCTAAAGAAACAAAGTCCCTCCGAGAGTCGATCAACCAGTGTACCTGCGCGTGGCGCCATCCGAGGTCGTGGATCGCAATGCGATTTCCGGATTACAAGTTTGAAAAAGGGTTTAGTGAAGTAGACGAGTTGTTCACAGGCGAGACGATTGAGTCCGCGAGTGCCCAGGCGTTGAGGATGAAGGGGTTTTGGATGAAGTTTTTGAGAATGATGGGAGTTTGGTCGTGTCGGTTACTACGCACGGAGTCAATATTAATCCGCTGCTGAGCGTCGGTGGGCATCCGAATCCGATGTTTAATATCACTACAGGCCAGGCGGTTGCTGTGCTGGTAAGGGCGACGAGGGTGGAGGGTGGGTTAGGGGGTGTTGGTGAGCCACCGGTGCCGGCTGCGGTTTGTGGGGTCTGTGGTCCTGTGGGTTGATGGCATGCAGGGAAAAATTTGGTGGACTTTGAGTGTGCTGTAGCAAGTTCCTCGAGGGGGAGGGTCCTGCGTCTTGAACGTGCAACAAAATCGGGCGTCGGCGGAGGGCAGCTCAGAAGCAAGCCATCCGAGTCATCATCCGAGACAATAAATTTGGGTATTTTTCTCGCTGAGGATGCCATGCTATGAGATCGAGGTCGTCTAATGCTCTCTCGCCTGCGTGATACTTCCAAACAAGCGTGATCTTGAAAGTCTTCTGGGTGTTACTACGGTAATGCTGAAAGAGTATTCCTCACCAGGTCGAGGGCCCTGTTGGAACACTGGTCGCAAAAAAACTGCGCTTCCATTCCGGGTGACCTAGATGCTTTTCTTACGGTCGCTGGGAACCTTAGAGATGACTATGCTGCCGAGTCTCAGTAAACGTTTCGAAACTTGATCTGGGTCAAAGCTGGCTGGTACCAACACTGAGAATTGGATGGTAGCTTCCTGGCGTGTGCTTCACTAAGGTAGTACCTAGGGACGAAGTTGTGTTCCCATCGCCGAGGGATTTAAAGGGGATTATTACGTGTCATTTCAGCCAATCTTCGGTGCATAGGACATGTCAACTCTCGGGGCTGCTCGCAGACAAACTATCCTTCACTAGAACAAAGATATCCCAAAAAATCATGCTTATTTGCTGCATCAGATAGAAGACAGCGGAGGTGTGCAAGCTCGCTCCTGAGCGCAAGATCTGGTGTTTCTGCATTTGCTGAGGCCGACTTCAGTGGCGTCCATCCGTCTTTGTCTGCGAATACTGCTAATGGCAGATCGCACCAGACCTTCGGTCGTGGCCAGCACATGTCCGAAGCGGAGGTGCCGGAAGCCGTTGGCGGTTTCCAGATGTGGACGATTCTGACGAGGAAGAGTGTGACGTGGAAAAGATTATCACCAAAGAGAGCCGGAGAGCGTAGCGAGGGCACAAGGCCATCGTTGAGCCCCTTCGTTGTACGCACAGCGTATGGGACCTGCCGAATTGTTCGATGTCCTTAGCAATGTGGTGGTGGTCCTTCCTTGCATGGGTGACCCTTCGCCCATTTATTTAACAGATCATTTTGAAGCACGGTCAAGAATGGGATCAGGAGATAATTAGGTCGAGGAGGACGGGTAGTCTCAGAAAGTCTGCGAAGGAGCCCTGGATTTTGCTTGGTATCCGGTTCTCGGCGCATCGTCTCTTTCGGTTGCATCCTGCTCGACTCCATCGGTAGTTGCATCGCCTTCGCCGGACAACCCGGACCTCTATCTAGCGTCGGTCTTCCTGTCTTTGGCAGACCGGCGGAGGAGCTGGATAGAAAGGGTGCCTCAACATCTGCCCGTCACCTCCACCCCCGTCATTAGTGTGCTTCGACTCTTCTTTCGATGTTTCTCTATTGCCTCCCGTCGGCGGTGCCCGTTTAGTTGGCGATTTCTTATGCTGGCCCATGTCAACTCCGTTGTCCCCCGTCCTCTCATCTAGCCTTCCACCCACCCCCCGCCCTTCCCCATCCTC
>Ga0247770_1002085_pt1 | contig 12478 bp, 10 predicted proteins | sample UWRJL136409B6_FD_179943 | JGI IMG/M metagenome (GOLD analysis project Ga0247770, IMG submission 179943) | Plant litter microbial communities from Arlington Agricultural Research Station in Wisconsin, United States - UWRJ-L136-409B-6 | ecosystem: Environmental > Terrestrial > Plant litter >... | reverse complement strand
CACCAGCACCACGACGGCGCTCACCACCGAGTACTCGACAACCGGTGTCGTGACCTCAACCACCGCGACCGTGTCCCAGCTCGCCATCTGCTCTCCAGGCCCTAACGCGCCCTACAACCAACCCCTGGGCTACCCATCTCGCTTCCCCCTCGCCGGCAACCAGGATCCAACCGAAATGCCCGACGTCCAAGCCTGTTGCGAGGCATGCTATGCCCGCCAGAACTGCGTTGCTGCGTCTTGGGATGTCCCGTCGAGTAGGTGCTTCTTTGCCACTGCCATCAATGAGGATGGCACCACCCCCGCGCCTCCCGAGCTTGCCGACCGGTGCCCGCTCGGTGTTGGTGGTAACGGTGTCACGCAACCTGGCCAAGGCGGCGCGTGGTTCCCTGGGCCATGCGTCTACTAGTGTGCCTAAGGTACCGTGATAAACCGTTGTGCAAAGCAAACCCGAAGAATACCTTAACGTTGTGGTCAAAAAAAGAATTTTTGTAATACTTACTACCTAAAAATTCACCATGTTTCTTGTCATCCTGCTTGGTTTACACTTATCTTCCTCTGCAGTAAATTCCAAAGCGAGAAACTGGATCTTGCTTTTGACCGACAGTTGAAATGTCGAAGCAGCACGCCGTACTGCGACCGGCGAAGCAAGGCGGACTCTCTAGGGGCCTGATTTTAGGTGGATGTCAGATCGATCTCAAATACGAGGATGCGCGGTTGTGCATCGGTTGGTGTCGGCCCCACTCGCGAGAGCGGCCCACGAAGCCGAAGTTAGCTTCAAGTTAAGGCAGTGGCCCGGGGTTGCAGAAGTCACGCGGGGAAGGTCTGTGGTATCCGAGTCGGGGCATCTAGTCGCGTGGAGCAGCGTTCGGGTGGGAAGGAACCGAAGTTGAAGGGAAACGGGGTCGCCAAGTGAATTGTGGGGGCGATCGACCAAGCTTGTTCCATCAACCTGAGCTGAACAGTTCAACTTCAAGTTCACTTCTGCTCAGGCCGCTGGCACTGGGGGGGACAGATTCTCCGTCCTTTGCAGTTCACTGCAAGCCCAAGTCCAACTCACTGCCAACGGCCAGACACGGCACAGTGGCAGTAGGCAGTGACTCAAGTGGAGTCCGGCCTCGATGGCGGCCTGGCAGTTCAAGATTGTCAGGCAGGAGCCCCCCAGAGAGGGTGTACAAATCTTTTTTTTAAGTTTTCATCCGCTGTGCTCCAGCGATAAGCGATGCCTGGCCAAGATACACTGGCAGAGTGCAGACGGGAGCTGCCCACCTTGCATCTCAGCAGTGCGTACCATCGACAGACTGAGAAGGATTTTCGGCCCTGTCACCATCGCTGGCATCAGTCATCAGTCCTACCATGCAGTGACAGCAACAGGTCGGAACCATCGGTCAAACCTCCCACAAATGCTACCGCGACCGCCGAGCCTTCCTTGTCGAAATCCAGCCAGCGATACCATCCTGAAATCCCGCTTCCCTAGCGTCGTCGGCCCCCTCACCCCCTTTCCTGCAACATCATATTACTAGTACTACTGGCAGGCGGCATCGCCCGCGCAATCGGGCGTCGACATACTGCCCGAGGTCCCGGGCTTTGCACTGTCAGTACTGCCGCTGCTACATGCCAGCGTCATCCAAAAGCTACTTAGTAACTTTACGAACCCCTCTTGCATCGGCAAGACCCGCAATCCCCTGGAGTTCGACGTCCACCGACCCGACGCCCCCTGCTAGCGGGCCTAGGGTAACTGGGTCTTAGGATGGCGACTTATATCCAGGTTTTTGAGTCAGCAACTGTGCACTCTGCATTCAAGCCCCAGCTATACGGAGCCAAGGTACCTACAGAGACTCAGGCCAAAAGACACGTCCCCTCGGCGAATGCGAAAGATGTCTCCTTACCATGAAGTCCGCCCATGGATCTGGTTAGGTATGGCCGGCCATTTCCCATTTCGAAAAGGCGCACCCGCAATCTGCAAAGGCCTTCTTGCATTTCTCGCGGCCTGCACACCCTGCAACTTTGGACTTTGGGTCCTCAGCATTGAAGCAAAAGTCCACGAATCATCTGCTCAGCATAAGTCCGGGGGGATCCCGCTGCACAGCCGCCAGGAACAGTACTTGGCGGCTCCGGAGGCGGAAGTCGTAATGAGACTCAGGACGGTATACCGCGAAACTAAACAAATAGCCAGGCGATGGGCAATTTTACCCACACATATCCGAAACTGCAGCTACGACGTTCTGGGCCTTAGGATGCCCCCACCCGTTCCCACGCGCGAACCGGGTTATTTTCTGGGATCGCCAAGTCGTGAGGGCCTGGATCCGCGGTCGCTTTGGGATCTAGAGCGCTTCGGAGCCCGAATGGCTGAGATGAACAATATGCGGTGCGGGGAACCCCATTGCTTGCATTCCGGTTGTTGGGACGGTTTGGATGTCAGACGGGGTAATGGCACACGCTCGGCACACGGGACGGATACCACGCCAATCTCGCCGAGCCCAGGACGGGAGCGTGGGAATTTTCCTCGGGATCCGCTGCAGCCCATTGGCCACGCGTTGCGCGTACCTGAAGGAGCCTAGCAGAGGCATCCAACCATTACGGGGTGTCTCCGCCGATCGAGCCTGTGCGCCCAGGCTATATTCCAAGGCATCCGCCTGAAGTTGCCAACGCCTACGCCGAGACGGGAAGGTAGTAGCTCGACACCTCCCCGCCATGCGGTTGTCGTCAGCCGGCTAATATACAACGCGCCCCGGAGCTCCGGTACCTGCGTGCCAGCCCACGATGCAGGTTCCACTGCCTCACCTCGGCGCTGACGCCATATTGCCATTGGGTGGCAGCGCCGTCCTCCTGGGTCCCGCAGTCCATTTGCCATGGAATCCGACCGACGCGGTGGATCATAGGCTAGGATGTCGACCCGGATTTCCGCTGGCGAGCGCGAGGAGGGTCAGGGACCGCGTTGCACGAAGTCGTATATAGCTGGCCGGGGCGTCCTGGCAATGTGGTCCATCTCTCTCGGCGCTGCTGTGTTGGACTTCTCTCTGCACTAATCACATCCATCATCATGCGTGCCGTCGCCGCCTCCTTCGCCGTCGGGCTCCTCGCCCCGCTCGTGCAGGCCAGGGCTATCGTTACCCGAGCCGACATCGAAGCCTGTCTTGCGTCCTCGGGCGTCCCCTTCGACACCAAGGGATCGACTGACTGGATCCGGGATGCCGCGCCCTTCAACCTCCGCGTGCCCTACACCCCCGTCGCCATCTCGGTGCCCCTGACGGTCGAGCACATCCAAAAGTCGGTTGTGTGCGGCAAGAACCTCGGCATCAAGGTGTCGGCCAAGTCCGGAGGCCACAGCTATGCGTCGCTCGGATTCGGCGGCGAGGACGGCCATCTGGTCGTCGAGCTGGACCGCATGTACAACGTCTCGCTCGCCGAGGACAACATTGCGGTTGTGCAGCCCGGTGCCCGCCTGGGACATCTCGCCACCGAGCTGTTCACCAAGTACAAGCGGGCCGTCGCACACGGAACCTGCCCCGGTGTCGGTATCTCCGGCCACTTCCTCCACGGCGGCTTTGGCTTCAGCTCGCATAAGCACGGCCTCGCTCTCGACGCCGTTGTCGGTGTGACGGTTGTTCTCGCCGACGGCAGCGTCGTCGAGGCCTCTGAGAAGGTCAACCCCGATCTCTTCTGGGGTATCCGCGGTGCCGGATCCAACTTTGGCATCGTTGCCAGCTGGAGACTCAAGACCTTCGAGGCGCCGACCACCCTGACCTGGTTCAGCGTCAGCCTCGGGTGGACCAAGGAGACGTCGCTTGCCGGCCTTGAGGCCCTCGAGGACTACGCCAAGACCAAGATGCCCGCTGAGCTCAACTTCCGCGTGTCCGACTACAGCCGCGGCAAGCCCGGCATCGAGGGTCTGTACTACGGAACCGACAAGGAGATGCGCGCCGCCATTGCGCCTCTGCTCCGTACCGCCCCTCTGTCCGCCAGCAACGTCACCGAGTCGTTCACCGTCGGATGGCTCGATGCTGCTGTGCACTACAGCTTCTACGAGACCATCGACTGGATCACCCCCAGCCCTGTAAGTTTCATGCCGAAGTACCTACCTAATACTCCACAACACATTCTGACCCCCATCTAGCAAGAGATCTTCTTCGCCAAGTCCCTGACCCTCAAGGGCCTCTCTGGCAAGTCCGCCCAGGCCTTCGTCGACTACTGGTGGAACAACGCCACCCAGATCACCGACCGCGGTTGGTGGTTCCAGCTCGACATGCACGGCGGCCGCGAGTCCACCATCGCTGCCAAGTCCAACAGCGACACCTCGTACGCCCACCGTGACAAGCTGTACATCATCCAGTTCTACGACCGCATCGACAATGGCACCTACCCCGCCGACGGAACCAAGTTCCTCAACGGCTGGGTCGATGCCATCACGAAGCCCCTCAAGGAGGAAGACTTTGGTATGTACATAAACTATGCGGATACAACGCTCGACCGGAAGACGGCGAACAAGTTGTACTATGGCAAGAACCTGAGGAAGTTGGAGAAGCTCAAGGCCAAGTATGACCCGTCTGAGCTGTTCTACTACCCTCAGTCCATTGAGCCTAAGGCTTAAATGGCTACTAGTAGTTAGCTACCCGGGACTGGGAGAAGGAGATTGGTAAAAGCGGATGTACTTCGTAATACATAAATTATTCCCTATTATAAACAGACAAGGTGTGAAGCAGCTAGGTAATGAAGCATGTCGCGTTGTACTCGGTGCCCCTTTTTGTCGCCCCTCGACGGTTTTGATCGGCCATAGTTGCGGCAAATCTGAGTAACATGCCTCTCTCGGATACCAAGGTCCGATGGAATGTGATCAGAGATTGTGCATCATGCATGTCTTCCGACTCACAGCATCGGCCAATTTCACAGTCAAACAATGCAATGTGGTCAGTTATACTGTGAAGCACGCAGCTACTGGAGTATGTGGGGGCTACACTAACGACTTGCTATTACAAGACTAAGGGTAAAAGGTGGACTCGCCCCTCAAGTTCACCGAAATCCCTTCTTCCAGTCTTTTTGAGGGGACAAGATGGACGCTCCGCATCACAAATACCGACCTCTTACGCAACCCTGTCAATCCGGATGCTTTGTCTTGCGCCTTCAGCCAACCGTGACGAAATTATCAGGGGGAAGCTCGTCCACACAACGCTTGAAGAGCTAAGCTACGACCTGATCGGGGGCATACACACTGCTCTCTCATATGTCTGGGGGGGATGCCTCGAAGATCGTGGAGATCTTGATCGACGGCTAGCGTGCCAATATCACAGCATCTCTCGAAACGGCGCTGCGCAATATCCGCCATGCCACCCTCGAGTCTCAGATTTGGGCAGACGCGATATGTATCAACCAGCAGGATGTCTTGGAGCTACACCAGCAGCTACTCACCATGGGCTGCATCTATTCCACCGCCGCAAATACCATCATTTACCTTGGGCCCTTGACACCGGGCGCGGCGAATGTTTTTCAATGTATTTCTGAGGAATACGACTCGAGCTTCAACGAGGCTCATATCGATGAGGCTCCGATTTTAGCAAGCCAGTTCATTTTCACTAGTCCTTAGTTCACGCGGATTTGGTCTTCTAGGAGGTTGTCCTCTCCAAAATTCATGGATTTAAGTTGTCCACATACGCGTACATTGGAACGAATTCTGCCGTCTGGTATTAAAGCGAATGGGAAAGCACTGGTGCCCCAGAATCAGCTTTGACGGCGATGAAGATGGAACCCTTGGGTGCCGAAACAATGAAGATGGCGAAACTCTTGAGAACATGGACACCGCCCGTACCCATCCGATTTGGCGGTCCCTAACTCCGCTTCTTCAGGCCCGGAGGGGCTGTGGCGCACAGAATCCTCACGATATCGTCTATGCGCATCTTGGGATGGCATCGATTCCTGACGGCAAGTCCGAGCACCTAGTCATTGACTACAACAAATCCATTTGCGAGATCTATCTATGTCTCTGTTGCTCGTTATATCCTGGAAATGCTAACTCCCACCTGAGTCTCTCAGGCTTGAGTGTCAAAGGCTCATAGTGACAAAGTCCGGCCTCTACGGCGCCGTACCGTCACAAGCTCAACATGGAGACCTATGTGTCTTCCTTGCTCCATTATCAGACCCAGTGATTCTGCGGCCTATATCACTCGGGAAAAGTCCCAGGGCGGAGCCTAACCGAGATATAATTAGGGTGGCACGACATCTTGTTGTTAGGCTGAACGCCTCCAAGTTGTGGCCACCTATGCGTTCGGAGGATACGAACGAGACTCTTCGGGATGGCAGAATAGGGCATTGCACGCTTGTTAAAAAGTGCCGGATCTAAAACTTCAACCCGTGGTTCCGCGGGATCCGTCGCAATGACCAAGGGGGTGGCGAGTGGTCATTTGGGCAGCAATGTTCAGACCAGGACGGAGATGGTCCATTTTCACCTGAGACGGTCCATTTTCACCTGAGACTCGTCCAAGCCTGTTTGTACTGCAATGACCAGCATCAAAAATTATACAACAGGGAAAACAAGGAAGAGTGGACGATGTATGAGGGGGGATGGCAAACCTGCCCTAATCGGGTTTACAAGGCTCGGGCCAAAAGAAAAGGGCTCTCTTCTCCACGTGGAAATGCGTTGCCGGAACAGGAAGGCCTGGATATTCGCATTACAGGCCTTGGATGTATTGCAACGAGCCTGAATCACATTGGAATATTCTGGTGTAGAATCCAGGCGGGCTTTTTCGCAGTTCTGTCAAGCTTTCAGGACGATGGTGACTGTTAAGGAGAAGTGACGTATTATTTTGTTGTCGGGTCCTGAAAATCGCTGTCAGGAACTTCAGAACTCGCGAGAAACCCTAGCTGGCTCTCATGTTCGGATCCATGTTAACCGCGAGCAGCTCCTCTAGCCCAAAAGGTGAGAAATCCAACGGATCCGTGGGGTAGAAGTTCTGTCCCGCCATCGAAAACTGTGGTGTGAAATCCCCAAAATCCTGAAAAGATGTCCACCTTGGATCATGCCACCCATTAATCCCCATTCCAGGAACGTCCATCATTTGCTCCGCTCCTGGTACAGCTCCACCTTGTGACATTATCCCCGGGTCAATGGGAATTTGTAGCCCTGTTAGCCTCCGCGCCGAGTCGTCGCCTCCATTGCCCGAGGCCTGCATCTCACTCTGGCCCTCACCGTCGCCCGGAACATGAGATTGATCCATACCCATCAAGCTTTGCAGCCCAGTCTCAATCCTCGCCAGCCTGCGCTTGAGACCCTCCATTCCACCCCAGAACAAGACGTACCGATCAATCGTCAACTTCAACAGATCCAGGTTCGACGTGACCAACCTCTTGTTGAACGATGCCGGCCCAAATACTTTGCATGCGCACTGCGTTGCCGCGCCAAACCATAGGGTATTTGCGAGGAACGGGTTGACGTATTTGTAGTGATCACGTGCGCTGTTACGGACTACTGTGATGATCTCGTCCGAAGCGGACATGTAGTTGGACCATTCTGAGGTCATAGCAGCGTGGGCTTGTTCGGTTGAGCTCGCCCCGTTGGCGATCGATATATCTTTCTTCTCGATGTGCAACCAGGGAGCTTGGGCGCAGATCTTGTGGTGATAGATCATGAAACGGCAGAGCTGTATCATGAGATGGATTGCATACTTGTCTGCGTGCTCCTGGCGAGGGCTGAGGTGGTTTTGTGGCGACGGCTTTGGGCGGAAGTCGAGGGTCTCCCCTTGGTAGGTGAGACTAGACGGGAGGGAAGAGGTTGTGCAGTACAGGCTGTTTGCCACAATATTGAGCTGGTCTTGGTTTGTTTCAGAGTACCGTTCATTCAGAATCCGCATTGCCGAACCAGCAGGGTAAACGATGCGTTGAGTATTCCTCATCAGGGAATTGATGACGATGAACCAAGCTTTCGCGCTTTCGTTGCCAGATTCTGACAGCTGCTTCCACCTGAGGCTGCAATCCTTCGCGAGGAAACAGCTCTCTTGGTACACGTCGCTGAACCAAAAATTGTCGGCGATCGGTAGTAGAGTCAAGTTGACACTGGCGTTTATCGCTGTTGGTAGCCGGCGAATGGTGCTAGCAAAAACGTCCATCTCCCAAATCGCCCACCAGGCCCTCCGCCGTTCCTCTAGCAAGACCCAGCGCTGTATGTCTGCTGTGGTCCTAGTCTCGTTCGCTGTTGGGTCGTGATTCGCGTCAACAAGGTGCAGGTTCATCTCGTAGGAGGATCTGATACAGTCTCCGAGTCTTCTCCACGACCTCGATCGGACACTCTGGTTCAGTTGGTAGAATGCGACCAGAACCGCGGCCTGTAGAAGCCAGAAGGGAGACCTGAGGTCGCCGTAGCGGTCGATAGATTCGTCTAGCCGTGAGCACGCGATATCACCAAAGTGGGATGGACTAGGACAAAGGCTTGGCTGGCCCGCGTCATCTCGGCAGTACCGGGCGGACAAAGAAAACATGGCTGCTACCAGTGCCTCAGCCTCCGAGTTATGTTGCATCAAGGCAAACTTCGGCTCGATACCACCGGGCCGGAAGAGGGAGAAGGCCGTCATATGGGTAAAGTATGACTCCATGCTGCCATGGTTCGTCAGTGAATCGGATCAGCAACCACGGCATCAGATGAGCTTACAGCATGTCATAGGTCTCCTTGGGTATCTTGAGTCCCGCGCATACGCTCTGAACGGTGATGCGACTCCCTCCATTGAGATGCTGAGGAGGAGTGTCAACCGTGGATGGTGTCTGCGGCCGTGTTTGTGCTTCGTGCGAGGGATACATTATTTGCGAGAAGATTGGGGCACTGGTTGGGTGGCTGCTGCCAGGGCGGCCGCTCACAGGTGATGAGACACTCGGCCCGCCATCAGAGGTCGCAACGTGAATCTCTCCCTGGGGAAGCGCAACATCTTGACCGGGCCAGTTGGGGCTGGGAACGGATGCGACTGAGTTCCGTCGAGCAAGGGCGGCGGTAGTATGGCCGACTCCAGCGGCGTTCAGCAAGCTGTCGATGCCCGAAGCGCTGGGCCCAAGCCCGCGATAGTGATCAAGCCGTCGACGCTTGACCCCTTGCAGAGAGCCTACACCAGCAGACGTTAGTCTCTCCGCCGCTCTGGACAGACGGGAGGATCAGGACGCAGTAGGCTCACCCGTCTTTGGGCCGGGCTTCTCAGCGTGCGTTGGGTACTCGCACGCGGCGTTGGCTTTGAGGCAGAGGGCGCATACTGGCAGCTGGCGGTCACTAGAAAAGGCTTAGCCATTGCCAGGAACCAGGAATGCGCCAGTCGCTTCCAATGCGAGCGCGGGACAGGTAGGTCGGTTACCATTTCACCTTTCGCCTGGCAAGCCAATCCGTCAGCAATAGGTCGTTAGGGAGCCATCGTTGCGCCGCGACAGTGGGCACGGTGCAGGGCGCACAGGGGGCCCGGCGCGGGGCCTAGCGGGTGCACTCACCTCTTGCAGGCGTAGCAGGCCAGCCCAGTAGTGCCTGGCGGGCTCGCTGCGGCCAATCTCGCTGCCTCGCTCCGGGTCGCATAAGGTTCTGCCATGCTTGGGATTCAGCCACCAGCGTCGGTTCGGCACATCTCTGATCTCGAACAGTGGAACAGTGGAAGGAAGTGAACCACCGATGCGAAGAAAACATATTTCCCCGCACCAAGGGCCCACTGCGTCAAGTAATTGCCCCGTGGGCCGTGCACACCAGGCCCGCTCGCCCGGAACGCGCGCCTGGCCTGTGCGCCACCCGCTGACCTCTTCCCAACCAACCGAACCTCAGCTCTCAGCCAAGTCTCCAAAGCCTTGCCATGCAATGCCCTTCCCCGATGCTCGCGCGGTCTCCCTGCATTCACAGTATTTTCAGCGGAAAGCCGCTCAAATGCGGAGCTGGCACGATCCAACAAGGCACGGTGGACGATGAGGCAAGGCGCCTCTTGGCTGATGTTTCCCTCCCCGCACGTCGGCCGGTTCCCAGGTCCACATGTTTCTCCGCAGCCCCCGCATTCAGGGGCAAACCCCGGGGAGCAGTTCGGCAATACCCAGATAATAAACGGAGACATGACTGACGACACTCCATCGCCCTCTGGCGGAGCGCAGCGGGCACGGGATTGAAGGGCCGCCAGATAACCTGGAGGAATCCTACCCGTCACTTCGCGCCGCTCCTCGCCGCTCCTGCCTAGACCGAGACAAAACAAACAAACCCCTGAACCGAATACCCCTGACCCAAAATGGAGGACGATATCATCAAGACAGATCTCTTGATTGTGGGAGCCGGCCCTGCGGGCGCTGCTTTAGCCTGCTTCCTGGCTTCGCATGGTATGCCAATCTGTCGTGACACAAAAGCATTGACGCTGATAATGGCCAGGTCGAAAGGGAATCATGATCTCGGCGGCGCCGGGGTGTGCCGAGACGCCCAGGGCTCACATCACGAACATGGCAGCGCTCGAGTGCTTGAGGGACATTGGCTTGGATCAGCAATGCATCGATGCTGCTGCGGCCGGTCACAATATGGTTCACACACGATGGTGTCACTCCATGGCTGGCGAGGAGTACGCGCGCCTCTACTCTTGGGGCAATGACCCCAAGCGTAGCGTAAGACTCCCAGCTCTGACGGTGGAGCTCTGCTAACTCTGTACGGGCAAGCTGACTACGACGCCGCGAGCCCCTGCGACCACGTCGACCTCCCGCAAACCGACCTCGAGCCGATCCTGACGCGCCGCGCCGTTCTCAAGGGCTGGGCCCTGCGCTTCAACACCGCCTTCGTCTCCTTCACCCGCCCATCTCCAGACGTCATCATCAGCACCATCCGCGACGAAATCTCCAACAAAACCTACAAGATCCAATCCCGTTTCCTTTTCGGCTGCGACGGCGCGCGCAGCCAAGTCATCCGCGAGCTTGGAATCCCCCTCATCAAGAAGCCTGGCCAGGGGCTGGCGCTCAACGTACTTCTCAAGGCAGATCTCTCCCATCTAGTTACCAACCGCACCGGCAATCTTCACTGGGTATTCCAGCCCGAGAAGGAACACCCCGCGTGGGGATGGGCCTGCATTGTGCGCATGGTCCGGCCCTGGAACGAGTGGATGTTCATTTTCCTTCACGCTCCCGGGGCCGACGTCACGGCCGACCTCATGATTGCTTCCAACGAAGAGTATCTTGCCCGTGCAAGAGACGTAATTGGCGATCCGTCAGTCGATGTCGAGATCCTGAATGTGAGCAAGTGGTGGATCAACGAAACGGTAGCGGAGTACTACTCTGATGGCAATATCTTCTGTCTGGGTGATGCCGTGCACAGGCACCCGCCATTCAATGGGCTTGGGTCGAACACATGCATCCAGGACGCGTTCAATCTGGCGTGGAAGATCGAGTACGTCATGTCTGGAAAGGCAGGGCCGAAGATCCTGGATACATATAACTCGGAACGGCAGCCGGTGGGTATGGATGTCATCACGCGCGCCAACCAGGGACTCCGCGACCACGTGCCATGGATGCAGGCCATTGGAATGACAGAGCCCGACATCGAAAAGAGGAAAGCTGTGCTTGCCGAGTTCGAGGAAAAGGGGGAGGTCGGCCGCAGGAGGAGACAAGACTTCCACCGCGGAATTGAGAACACAGGGACTGAGTTTCACGGCCTGGGCATCGAAATGAACCAGCAGTACAGATCAGAGGCCGTCTATCATGCCGATGAGCCCGAGGCTCCAGCGCTTCCAGCTGATGCGGTGCGTGAGCGGCTCATCAGCACGTACCCTGGCATGAGGCTGCCGCACGCGTGGCTAAATACACGTGTGCCGGGGAAGCAGTTCTCCACCATCGACCTTGCCGGTCACGGGAAGTTCTGCCTCATTACAGGGCCTGGCGGCCAGGCATGGAAGGACGCTGCTGATGAAGTGTCGAAGACGGTGGGTGTTGAGATTAAGAGCTACTCTATCGGGTGGAAGGAGGATTACGAAGACGTTTATTGCGACTGGGAGAAGCGGAGGGATATCGAGGAGGATGGGTGCGTGTTGGTGAGACCTGACAGGTTTGTGGCATGGCGGTCCAAGGGCATGATTGAGGATCCAAAGGCCAAATTGGAGGCTGTCATGAAGAGGGTGCTGTTTCTCTAGTTGAAGAGCTATATGCTATTCTCAGTACAAATTCTCGGGTCCAAAGTAAGTGTATCTTCTCTCCGTGCCAAAATGCGATATGACACTCTTCACACAGCTCGTGGTCGGAACAGCAAGCCTGGGCTTACAACATTATAAGCCTTGAATGTATCGTCGAAGACATCTTCAGAACGCAGCAAGGCATTTTAGCATACAGGAAAGGCCGTTTCAGAACGCAGGAAGGCCCTTTCGGAATTCGAGATGGCCTGCCGGAACCAAAACCATGGGCGATCTCAGCAGCAAGCAGGTATCTTCCGCATTGTCCGAGGGGCCCTTCTTGTGGCCTAAGCTATCGTACATACGCAGCTAGCTCTCTTGCTTGTATAAATTACAGAACTTTCTTACAG
>Ga0247770_1002081_pt1 | contig 12559 bp, 18 predicted proteins | sample UWRJL136409B6_FD_179943 | JGI IMG/M metagenome (GOLD analysis project Ga0247770, IMG submission 179943) | Plant litter microbial communities from Arlington Agricultural Research Station in Wisconsin, United States - UWRJ-L136-409B-6 | ecosystem: Environmental > Terrestrial > Plant litter >... | reverse complement strand
AATATTCTTTGGAGGTGGAACAGTTAATGAAGTTAACTCCTTCTAAACGCCGCTTTTATCAACAAGGTATGCGGGCTGCAACCCTTATACAGTCTATCTCGTAGACCTCTTTGTCACCCCCCCAGATGGGTTTAGAAATTTTGACAACTTTATTCTGAGGAGCTTCTTACATTGGCATTTTGCTAGTTAGTTTTACATACTAGGTTCGGTAGAACCTTAGTTTGTGGTACTTAAATTTACTAGAGAGTTGTATTGCTGCCTCGAGCGCATCCGGCTCACAGGCAAATTTTTGCAATGATAATTGCCTGAGCTTTTGTCGAGCTTCTTGCTCTAATTTTTGTATTTCTTTCTCGATGCGACGCAAATCCGCTTGACGGCGCACAGCGCTTTCTACTACTAACCATTTTTGCGGGATTCCCGCGTAGTCGCTGTGTTGTTGCGACCATCGATATCCTGGTACGTTGCTGTCTACAAATTCTGCTTCCGTTAGTTGACTTATCAGGTTTTTGGCTTGTTTTACTCCTAATGGTACTCGACTTAACCATTTTAAGTTTTTGATGATTTCTAAGTTGTTTGCTGTATACAAAGCGCTATCTGCTACGAAGAGGGAGTCGAGGTTCAGTTGTTGTTTGAATGAGGATAAAATTTGTCCAAATACTGCTGAATCTGTTTGATTTCCGTCGGCTACTTTGAGAAATAATGGTACATCTCCATCTCCACTACAAATTAAATCTATAATGAATTGCTTTAAGTCTGGTCGGTGGTCGCTAGAGTATCCGTAAGTAATATGTATTGGTAATGGTGCCTCCTGATGATTTATGCTTGAAACCTCGTTAATGCTCGAATTTATTGGCAGAGCAAGTAACGAGCCTTCGCCGCGAACGGCCTCACATTTGTATTCCCCATGCAGGTGGAATGAGCTTGAATCGAGATGTACTGTATTTAAGCATACATCAAATTTGACTGCTGCTTCCAGGGCAATTGCTGTAAAACTTTGACTCAATCCCGTGACATATAGCTTATCTAATACTCTACCTAAACGATCGTCATTTAAGTGCTCTGGTTTAATTCCTTTGCCGATTAAGTGTTCTGTTGGTTTGCCTTCAAAAAATTTGGAAAATAAATATAAGGGTGCTGAGACTAAACCCAATCCGTTGAGAATCATGGCTTTGACGGCATGACCGGGACTGACTATTTCTCCTGGTTGACAGCCTACTAGCTGATTGATTTTTTCTACTATCTGTATCCGATCGATTATGCCAGCAACTAAACCCAGGTGGTCGAGATTTTGAACTATTATTTCCGGTAGTTTTTTCATCGGATTGAGGCAACGGATTGGGATAACGGATTGGCAAGTATGTTGTTCGCACTCCGCTCGTGCTACCTGAGTGCCATCCTACTTTTTCCCTATTATTTTACTCTCGAGCGCACGCCGGAGGAGAACGGTTGGCTGCCAGCAAATTGCTGATGGTCTTTAATGTTACTCGTATCTTGACGGACGATTGTTTCAGCATTTGTACTTAAACTGTTTGCTTGCCCCAGCCACGACTCCCGGACGAAAGCCCACCCGCACCCCATGTGACAGTTGGGGTGCGGAATGTGGGTTATAGCATAAGACTTTTACCAAAAACCTTGATTTGGGCCATTCTGTTAGAAAATAAATGCTCAAATCCTTGATATATCTACAGTTGAAAATTTTGGTCTCATTTTTAATTTCCCAGAGTGACAGAAGAGGGATACAGCAATTTCCAGGTTTATGGAGTACGGTTGCAAGGGTTTGTCAACCAGTTTGGTAAGTGCTTGGGATTAAGGTGTACTTTATTTGCCTGGAATCTGCTGTATCCCTCTTCTGTCACTTTCGGCATAAAATAATCCGGGATGCTTAGAGCATAAGACTTTTATCAAAAATCTTGATTTGGGCCATTCTGTTAGAAAATAAACGCTCAAATCCCCGCTCTATCTACAGTTAAAATTTGGCTCTCACTTTTATTTTCCCAGAGTGACAGAAGAGGGGTATTTTTCAGAATTGACCCGCATCCGCGATCATGACACGGCTTTCTGAGTATTTATACTCAAGTTTAACAAACCGATCTACTCTCCATTAGCACCCCAACTGTGTGTGCCAGTTGAGGGTGCGGAATGTGGGTTTCAAGTTTCGTTCTCGCAGGTGATGAGAAAAAATTTTCATGATAATCGATTCCTTTTATGCCGCGTTGCTGCTTTCATCCTTGACCTTGGTTTTGATCACGAAAGCCTTTAATTCGACCATCTTGCCGCCGCGAAAGCACCAGACATCGCAGTACGAGTAATGAGCCGTCTTCCCCTCTTCGTCCTTGATTGTGAGGTCGCCGAGTGCCGTGACGAAATCCCCCTCAGCGATCAAGTTCGCAACGATATTCAAAGGCGGTTCCACATACTCCGTTGCCATCCATTGGCGAACGGCTTCCTTCCCTTGAAGGGTCTTGTCGCCTACCAATGTCCATTGCGTGTCGTCCGTGCAGAACGACAAAAATTCTTCATAATTGCCCTGAGCGATCGCCGCGTTTGCCGCTTCTAAGATTGCTTTATTTTTGTCTGACATCTGAATTTCTCCTCTGTTCAAGTAGATGCTTTAACGGAGCGAGAGCGGTTTCCCGATCGGTGCGTCCTTCTTAGCCACCGAATCACCCCGTTGCCGCTTGTGCAAAATTCACGGAACAATTGCAGTAACACGGATTTCAATCCGCATCGTTGGCAGCCCAAGAGCCGCGACTCCTACCTGTGTCCAAATTGGGGCATGGTTGGGCATGTAATGGCGAAATAGCCTGACCATCACATCGTTAACTTCTGGGGGAAACCCGCCAACATGGTAAGAATTGACGTGGACAACATCCTCCCAATCCGCACCAGCAGTTGCCAAGGTTCGCTCTACATTCCGAAACGCCTGGGCAATCTCATCCGCAAGCGGTTCGGGAATTTGCAGATTGTCATCCCAGCCACCTTGACCTGATGTCTCCACTCGATCGCCAATTTTTACCGCTTGGGAGTAATGCAATTCATTCAACATGTATTCCCCATACCCGGGGGTGACAAAAAACTCGGGCTTATTCATGGCGTTCCTTGTGTAGTATATTTGCTCTATCTCGCGTTGCTGAAACGAGTTTGTTTCGGCATCATCCGATTTAGACCCTAATGTTCAGAATTCACTTGCTGTGTAATCACAATGATTTCTGCAAAAAGTAAGACAACTATTAGCCGCGAAAACGCTTGTAAAATGGCTTCCATTGCCCAGTTCTGACCCTGAACTTCCCAGATCATCCAAACAAGATTGAATCCAATCACCAACCAGGGTAGAATGACCGCTGAATTCCGCCTGCGATAGAAACGGATTGTCATCTCCCGCCAAGATGGGAAGGTACTGAAGAGACAAACGAGGTAGGACGCTCCTGCACTGATGAACAGGCTTATTTGAAGACCCGAAGGCAGATTTGGGTATCCAAGGGCGATCGCCGTTAGACAAACTCCCAGTGCCAGATACAGGAAAGTAAACAAGGTAAATTGTTTCATTCTTTGTAAATAAAGCTCAGCGATAATCTATTCCGAGGTGGCTGACATGACTCAGCCGATGAACAACAATTAGTCCACATGCAGCACAGCCTTACCTGAAAATCTTCGCCCGATCAAATCAGCCGACGTTACGTCTGCTTCACGCCACGAAACTGCTCGATCAATATGCGTTTTGAGCCGCCCCTGCTCAACTAACCTCAGCAGACGAGCCAGCCCAGAACTAGCGATTTCCATCTCTACTTCGGTGTACAGCGTGAACCCGTAAAGCGTGCGCTGTCCTCCATTCTCGGAATAGAAGTCTGCCAGGGACAGCTTCATCTCGTTGCCGCTGCTACTGCCATAACAAACGCAGGTGCCTCCTTGAGCCAAAAACGCAGTTAGCTTCCCGACCAATTCACCTCCTACTCCATCGACAATCAGTCGATAAGGCGCGAACTGCTTGGCTTCTTGCCCGGTCTCGGTCACCACCACTTAATCCGCGCCGTAATCTCCCACAAATGCTTCTTGCGCTGGCTGACGAATTTGGGCAACGACGCTGGCTCCCATCATCCGAGCAAGCTGCATGGCGAAGAGTCCCACTCCCCCTGTTGCCCCTGTGATCAGCACCCGACTTCCTAGTAAACGAGATCCCTTTTCCACTGCATACAGTGCTGTTAACCCCGCGACGGGCAGTGTGGCGGCATCGGTATGTGATACGCCCTGGGGAATGATAGCCAGACAGCGAGTCGAAATTGCTACATATTCTGCCCAGCCCTCCGAGCGGATAGAGAGGGCAACAATTTTTGTCCCTGTGGGTGGACCACTGCCGTCCTGTGCTGTTTGTTCAACAACGCCAACGACATCCCAGCCAATTGGAGTGCCCAGTGGATCGTTTTGCGATCGCTTGAGTTCGCCCCGATTCATCGAAAATGCCTTGACGCGAATCAAGCACTCGTTAACCTTCGGAGTAGGAACTTCAGTGTTTTGAAAGGTGAGGTTGCCAACGGCGTTTGGTGAACTCACGAGTCTACGCATCGCCATATCCTTGTGTGTAAAGGGCTATAGTTTCATGTTATAGATAGAACTGTTTCAATCAACTTGCTGTATATCCACCATCGATCACTAAGGGTTGCCCAGTGATGTAGCTGGCAGCATCAGAGCAAAGAAACACAACCTCGCAAACCTGTTTCAATGTCATTCCAGTCAATCGCTGAGAAACATTTAGACCTGCGATCGCAGGTTTAAGCATTGATGGAAAGCTTGTTCTAACCTTTAGTCGCGGTCGCTTGCACGATCGATCAGTGCGTTTGAGGGCAAGCTCGGATCAAGTACCTTGCGCGCACTGTCAACCCCTACAACGGGCAGTGTAACCGGATCAAGTATGCCGAGTTGAACCAATACACTCGCCTGATCCCAGTAGAGGTGTTCATGGGCTAACTTGCCATCACGGAACTGGACAATCGCTACTACTGCCACTTCAATCCGTTTCCCTGTCGGAGCAATGCCAGGTAGCATCCAGTCCATCTGGATGGTATGAGTGAACTTAACTAGCATTTCATCGACGAGTTGATTGGTTCCGATTGTGCGTGAGACCGGAGCCAACTCTATGTCCGGCGGCATCTGTGGAATGAAGTACTTGGAATAAAACTCACGCAGCGCCGGCTTCCCTACTCCCCCAGTCATTACTGGAATGTGATTCACGTAAGCGTACTCAACCATTGTAGCGAGAGCATCTTTAGTGCTGTGAGTACCAAACTCGTGCCCGATATGCTCTTCCCAGACCGCTTGTAAAGCTTCCTGAGCAAGTGTCAGGTTGGGGGTTGCCTGTACATTTGCTTGTTTATCTACAATTTGCTCTTTGACCATGTTAGATTCTCCTAGTTCGTTCTATCTCAACTGTATTGATTCCAATGCTTAACTTCTTTCAGATTCTTATGGTTTTCTTAGTCCCTACTCTTCTAAAACATTAATGATGAGTTTGCCCTGATTCGTACCGTCAAAGAGCTGTTTCTATTCATAGTTCGATTCTGTGATTGAACCTACAGGTCGCGTAGCAAGATACCATTGCCGATTCACCTTTTTTGTCACTTAAATTTCCTCTTGCATTTCTGTAGTTGCTAAAACTCTGAACATGATGATTTTTCCTTTTAGCGCACTGTGACTCCACCAACGAGTCTGCCATAGGTCGCGATCGCTTTCTGCAGCAATTCCCGGACATCCGCCTCACTCGATGCATCTAATTTCACAAACAAGCATTCCGAACATGGAACTTTATGAGTTCAACGCCTTTTCAATACGACGATCGGGAATGAGCCACAGAACTGCAACCCGAACGTATAATGCACATGCAAGCCAAGGGATTGCAAAAGCAAGTGGAATTGTAACTGCATAAATCAATACCGATAACTTGCCTTTAAAGTTCCGACCAAGAGCGTTTGCAAGTGTGGAATCTTGACCGTGGTGAAAAACAAGTGTGCGGGTCAGAGTGAAGTAGGCGATCGCAGCCAACAAGAGAACCACACCATAAAGCGCCACAGGCAGCGCAGCAAAGTGATTTTCACCCATCCATGCGGTGACAAAGGGAAACATAGCCTTTTTCAAAAAGGTGAGGTACGATTTTTTGCCTGGAAAGCTTGACACTACAGGGTTTCTGTATACCTCATTAATCTGAGAACCGCTATAATGATAACCAGAACAACAAATGTAGGTTTGCCCACAAAGTTGAACCATTCACTTGTCGGACTACCTGAAACAGGTGATGGTGATTGTTCCAGTAAATACCAACATGCACGAAACTCAACACCTAGCTTAGAAAGGTTGGAATCAACGGACGTAGTGCAGCTCAATCTGACTTATGAGGTGTTTTTAACTCCAGTACCATAATGGTGATAATAATAGCAATTACCCCATCACTGAATGCCTCTAACCTACCTTTAACCATTTTTGGATATGCTCCTTGTTTGCTTACCGCGTTGTATAACGGCCGTTTGTAAAAATGGTTGTCCGGTACTCCGTACTGGTTTACTTCTAAGGACTGGTAAACGGTTTACATTTAATCCCCTTCACATTTCGCAGATAGTTCAACTCTGGCTCGAAGTTAGTGGGACAGAAGACATAAACATCGTCCTGAGCTCGGCTAATGACTAAACGGTAGCTGGGTGGAATTCCCTCGGAATCTTCGATCACTTCGATTCTGGGAATCACTTGTGGACTGACTTGAGCGAAGGATGGAGAATTGAACGGTAACAGTACGGCGGATAGAATTGTTATTGTGATTGTGATTGCGGTTATGATTGTAGTTGAAAGAATCTTTCGGTTCATTAGAAAACTCCTGTGGTTTGTGGTTGTGTAATGTTCCTATTGATTTTGATGAGTAAAGTTTGCATTGTTTTCACCCCTACGATTTCAACCCAGTTTCCGACGAAATCAAACTAATCCTATTTGCAATGCAACAACCGCTGCCTGCACCCGATGATTGACACCCAACTTATTCAAGATTCCATGGACGTGAGTCTTGACTGTACTCTGACCGAGGTAGAGTATTGTGGCGATTTCAGGATTGCTATGTCCTGCAACCATTAGCTTCAAAACTTCATGCTCTCGATGGGAGAGTTTTGTTGGTGTAATGACATTTGAAGAGGTGAGTTTTGCTGTGTTCATACATCCTTCTTGAGAATCAACGGTTGACGAATTGTTCACGATCTCACCTGATCCTTGGTTAAACATTTGTTGAATTTCATATTTCATGGACAAGAACAGTCCTCTTGCATTCGTTGACATCAGCTTGTCAAAGTCCTCGATCAATTTTTGGTGCAGTAGTTTGTCAGGAGGAAAATCAATTCCTGTATTGTTAATGGCACAATGTTAAAGGCACAATCGAGTTTGCTGTAAGTTGCGATCGTTATTAAAAACTCAAGATTGATTTGCTTGATGACGCTGCTTGATATCTATAATGAAATCGGTTACTTGACGTTGAGCCTCTTCACTCAGCGAGTCAAACTCGTCCAAGAAGAATTGCCGTTCTAGCGTCAACTTCCGGGCATTGAGTAGCCCTTAAATCCGCCAATCTTCATCACGTTTCATCACGACGAATAGCTGCATCGAATCTCGTGACGGTGAAGTTTTGGGTTGTCCGGGCAGCATTACCCTGACAACTCCATTCATGAGAGCAAGTTGAGGATTCAGCAAGTGGACGAAATTCACGTCACCCTCTAGGCGTGTTTCTTTGACAACCGTGTCGAAAGCTTGCTGATTAAACGCAGCGATCGCTTTTCGACCCTTGAGATGGGTTCCCTCGAACGCGATGAAATCGGCAGTTTCGCTGAACGGAGCAGCGAAGTCTTCACCGCTGCCTCGATTCTAAGCATCAATCATCTGGTGATGGAAAGCACGGATTGCGGACTCGTCAGTAGGACTGGTGAGTTGATTTTGAATTGTTTGTGAATTCATAAGCGCCTCGTTTTGGGATTTCTTATCTAATTGTTTTGGCAGTTTAGGAACACAACAGCACGAAGATGCACTGCTGCGTTCGATCGCTATGAACTTACTGGAGCAGCAAGCGTTGCCGGCTAATTCCGTTTGTTTGATCTGAAGTATAGACAGTACCAATGCTTGATTGCTTTCAGATTCCTACGATGATTGGTCAAATTCTGATCGGTTAGCGCCCTTGTTTCGGGGATAAGCGATTGTCTGTTGTTCATCTCAACCATCAGCTAGTCACGTCCTGCCGCAATCATCTTTTCTGCCAAGCCGACCGGGTTGGAAAACATCACCTCATGACTACCGGACATTTGCACGAACCGAAATAGCCCCAAGCGGGTAGACATTCTGGGATGCCAACCCCAATCGCCTTGAGGAAGGACGTTGTCTTCGGTACAGTAAAGGTAGCTTTTGGGGATGGGCAGCGAGTAAAACTGCTTTAGGTCTAACTTGTCAAGCCACGGTTGATACGGTTCAGGCGATAATTGTGCGTAACTCGATCGAGCCAGTTCGAGGTCAGCGTCGTTGATAAACGCTTCTCGCCAAATCTCAAAAGGTAGCATCACCGTATGATCGCCCGATTGTCTCGCTAGCTGATCGGATAACGCTTGAGAGTGCGGTGGGGTGTTATCGTTGATGCTTTCACCATCATTGAGGACAAAGGCATTGAAGAAGATGAGTCGTCGAATGCGATCGCTGATTGCTTCAGCAACTTTGGCAATAATTGTCCCACCGAAACTATGTCCGACTAGAACGATATCGTTTAAGTCTTTACTCACAATGTAATCGACGACCGATTGCGTGCATTGAGCATGGTTGACGTTTTTGTTCACGCCTTTGCCATGCCCAGCGATCGTGGGCGCAAAAGCATGATGTCCCTTTGCTTCTAGTTGATCAATGACTGCCTGCCAAGCAGAACCATCATGCCAGGAGCCATGAACTAAGACAAAAGTTGACATAGAATCCCTCCTTGTAAATGTGATCTGAAAATCAAGCTCGTCTTTTCTCTCTTGTTCTCTCTTGAAATGGGTCAGTTCGCTGTGTATCCGCCATCGATCACTAAGGATTGTCCAGTGATGTAGCCGGATGCGTTTATGCCTCGTCTATAGCGCGGTTGCAGCACAATCGATGAGTTTGGCAACAGCGTCTGCATGGGCAACCATCACAACATGGGACGTGCTATTCACTACAGCAGTACTCATGATGGCTCCTAGAGAGTTTCAATGAACATTGACTGAAAACGATGGCTGGGTTTCCTAAGATCGTGAGCAATCATCCCTAGCAGTGAGATTTACATGAATCAGACTGGTGCATAAATCGTTTCGTCTTCTTTGCGCCAAGCTGGATCAACTAGACAAACGAAAACAAGGGGTTCGTCGCCGTAGTTGTGAAGGAACTGGATTGCATTTGGAGGAATGTAAACCGTATCGCCTGGTTCAATGCGACGAACTTCACTGTCGATCAACATTTCGCCAACACCGCTAATGATGTAATAAACCTCAGAAGTCTTTAGAGAATGGGGAATCGAAGTTTCGCCAACAGGCAAGATCGCATGTGCCAAACTGTAACGCAAGTTGATATCTTGTTTGTCAGGATGAAGCAGTTCGCGCAGAACAGTTCCATCTCCAGCGATAATTTCTTCACAGTCGTTTAGTTTTTGGATCAGCATAAGTTTAGGCTTGCAATTACACAATCGGATCAAGTTCAGGATCTGTGAATTTCGGAGGAGAAAGGGTCACTGATTATTTCTGCTGAAGAAAGTCCAGCAACACGGGATTGACCTGATCAGCGTGAGTCCAGTTGATCGCGTGTGGTCCACCAGGAATGACAACCAGTTGACTGTTTTTAATCAGTTTTGGAAGTCTTGCTGCGGTGGACTCCAGTGGCAGAATGCGATCGCTATCTCCATGAATAATCAGAGTCGGCACATCTATGCGGGGCAGATCATCGCGGAAATCGGTGAGCCAGGAAGGTACACAATCCAAAGTCCCTTTAGCAGAAGCCCCTGCTGCTACATTCCAACTGGCTTGAATCGCTTCATTGCTGATGCGATTGCCAAGCAATACATCAACATTGAAGAACTCTTTGAAAAAGGCAGAGAAATAAGCTGGACGATCGTCAATAATCGCTTTCATAATGCCATCGAAAACGCTTTGATCAACACCCTCTGGATTGTCGTCTGTCTTTAGCAGAAACGGTGGAACGGGAGCCATCAGCACGGCTTTCTGCACCCGCTCTGAGCCGTATTTGCCAAGATAACGTGTGACTTCACCTGTTCCCATTGAGAAACCGACCAGCACGGTATTTTGCAAGTCAAGCTTGGTCATCAGTGTGTTCAAATCGGCGGCGAAGGTATCGTAGTCATAACCAAACGAGGGTTGGCTGGAAGCACCGAATCCTCGGCGATCGTAGGTAATTACTCGATATCCTGCATTCAGTAAAACTAAAACCTGCTTCTCCCAGGAATGTCCGTTCAATGGAAATCCATGAATCAGTACAATCGGTTGTCCTGTCCCAAGATCTTCGTAGTAGAGATCGATGGTTGCAGAGTTTTCTTGACCAACGGTAATGTAAGGCATGAGAGGTTTCTCCGTTGTAAATTGATGATGTGTTTTTGTCTGTTGCATCACAATTGTTATGCAGCGATCGATCACCGTTTTAACAATGCTGTGTTAAGCAGACTTCAAGATGGGGCAAGCATCCATTGCCTACCGTCACTTCAGAACGACAAGAATCCTTCATTGTTGCCTGAGCGCGATCGCCGCGTTTGCCGCCTCTAAGATGGCTTTGATTCTGCTTCGGTAGCCAGCGCGGCACGCACACCAGCATCGAGATTCATGCGGTCTACAAATCGTGACAGGTTCTCAAAGCCTTGTAGTCCGACCTGAGTGTTGCTCGCCCAACGCAGAATGACGAACAGGTAGGGAGCGGCAATCGATCATTCGCCAGTGAGCCAGTTTCGTCCGTCGAGATAACCGAGGATAGCGACGTTTTCAGTGAGTGAAAAGTGATGGTACTTGCCTCTACTTCGTTATCGACAACGAACTCACCTTGCTATAATGCGTTCCCACAGCAGCTCAAAAACCGCTTCAACACCATCACTCAAGGCTGGCGGCGTCACGAGCGTTAGTCGGCTCTCATTAAGAGTAAAGGTGCGAACTAACGTTGTACCAACGCGATTAGGAATTGATGCAATTTTGATCTGGTGAGTTACTGTGTTGCCACTCAACGTATAAGTTCCAGCGTAAGCATTGAATGTTGTAAATGCTTGAGCAAGCTCTTCCACGGGTAAAGATTGCATCTGGGGAGTCAGCGGTGATCTGACCTCCTGACTCAGCGGTGAGCGATCGCTCCTAGAAAACATCACCATCATGTGACCATCTGATGTGTAAGTGATGTAGCCAACCGGATGAGTTCCATACACGTCTGGAGTCACCGTTCCATCAGCGTAAATGGCAGTTGCAGAAATTAACTTCCAAATGCCAATTAGCAGATTGTTCTGGATTGATGGTGTAGACATAATGTGCAACCATTGCTTGATGATTCTCCGCTAGAGAGTAGCGGGTTTCAACACAAAATCAAACTCAGTCGTGTAAAACGGTTTACTTTGATTGTGTGCCTTGAGTTCGTCTAGTGCTTCGTGCTTTTGCAATTGAACGATCGTCGATCGCACTGCAAAGGTTGTATCTGAATCCAGGTGAGGATCGCCAGCAATAAAAGTTTGTGTTGTCAGTGGAGTGTACTCCGGAGCATTGAGTTTGAAATGGATGTGAGCCCCGCGCCAAGGATGCCGTCCCAAGAGTCGCAGCACCTCGCCACATGGACCACTGCTTGGCACTTTGTAACCTAGTGGCACCACGGTTTCAAACCTATACGTTCCACTCTTGTTCGTTTTGAAACGTCCCCGAAAGTTCCCCAACGGCTGAGATGGCTCTTGGATGTCATAAAATCCTTGGGAACTGGGTTGCCAAACATCAATCAGAGCATTGGCGATCGGTTGACCGTTCAAATCTAAAACCCTGCCTGACAGGAAAAGCGAATCTCCTTCTGTATCAATACCCAAGCGATCGCCCATCTGCCGTTCTGGTGCATTCGGCACATACAAGGGTCCTTCTAAATTGCTTTCTGTACCGCGATGAGCATCGTTCAGCAATTCTACCAACTCTGAAATTCCCAGTAGATCCGTCAACAAATGGATCTCTCCAGAGGGAATCTCCTGAGTGTGATGACTTGCCTGGTTGAGAAAATTACATCCCTGCTGCAATTCTGATTCAGTCAGATTCACCTCACGCACAAAGTCATGCAAATGTTGAACCAAGCTCGTGTAAATTTCATAGAGTCGTGGGTGAGATTTGCCGCGATCGCCATGATTAATGACGGCTTCAGTGATAGTGTCAAGTGTGATTTTCTGCACGATCAAACTCCTTTTTAGCTGGGGGGGTGACAACCAGCCTGAAACCCAGAGGTGGTGAGGATTGAGCCAATGTGTGCTAAAAAAAGATAGGCAGCATAATTGTTACACGCTTGCCTATCCAAAAAATAATGATACCAACAT
>Ga0247770_1002079_pt1 | contig 12565 bp, 14 predicted proteins | sample UWRJL136409B6_FD_179943 | JGI IMG/M metagenome (GOLD analysis project Ga0247770, IMG submission 179943) | Plant litter microbial communities from Arlington Agricultural Research Station in Wisconsin, United States - UWRJ-L136-409B-6 | ecosystem: Environmental > Terrestrial > Plant litter >... | reverse complement strand
AAAACATCCTCTGACCATACTCCATCCCCCTCAACCGTCCCAGCACCCCCTTCCCCTTCCTCCCTTTCTCTCCAACCTTCCCACCCCCCTCTCCCCCCTTCTCACCACCACCAGCAGCAAACCTCCCCTGCCGTCCCGCGACCCACAAAAACCTCGAATTGCCCGCCTGAAACAGTGCAATCCCAAACGGGTACCAAATCCCCATTATCCAATACTCCGCAACCTCGGGCGCCAACGGCCCAATCGTATACCCGCTCTGCACCGTGGCCCAGTATAAGTGAAGGAGGATGATTCCCGCGAAGGTCAAAGGGAGGCCGCGTATGCGAAGGGTGGGGGTCTGTCGGTTCAGGAAGAGGTAGGTCATTCCCGAGAGGAGGAGGACGGTCCAGAGGGCGGCGAGGGAGATGTAGGTTATCCCGAGGGGAGTGAGGCGCGCGGTTGGGGGGGTGGAGGGGGTGAGGCCGAATTCGGAGCCGATGTGAGGGGGATCCTCGCGGGGGAGGAGATGTTGGGGGAGGAACATGGCTGAGGTTGTGGTGTTGGATGTTGTGGTTTTGGTGGGTTGCTATTTTCGAGTTTGGCAGTTTGGCGGTTTCGCTTGTGTGATGCACGCGTAGGTAGTTCTAGACAAAGAATGTGGCTCGAATGATGTCCGCGTCGCGATGAAATGAGTGTTGGTAAGGAGTGGGTAGCCTCAGTGAATGGTGCTTACTGAGGACCGTCAGGCTGCGATATAAGTGCTCGACACCCTCGGGTAAAAATGCAATATGTAAGCGCAAAGACAGACCCCAAACTGGGTGATGGTGGTGAGTAGCCGAGTATGAGAATTGGGAGATAAGTCCAATGGGTGATGCATGTGGTTATAATACCGGATTGGTACGAAGAAGTGGAGCTCCGACTTTGGTCGGGAGCCGGGGAACTCGTGGGATGCAGGCCATGATCTGCGCCCCCATGTCCAGAGTCGGTGGCTGCATCCCACCACCATGCGCAGATCTCTGTCCAGGGCCTCGCACATGCGGCCTGTGCATCTTTGCGATGTGACTGGTTGGGATTATCATCACGCCACGGCAGCTTTACCACCTTTTGTATGTCGCGGTGAGTGTTCAGTGCCTGCCGTGTTTGAGGTCCTATGTTGGGGAGGTGGTACCCACCCTAGACGCTCAAATGCCGGATGCTGTGCCACAGATCCCGCAGGGCTTCTTTCATGTATTCCACTACCAGCTATGGAAACAGAATCGATGACACTGAACATGTCTACGTGAATCCCGATCGATCCACCCAGGCCGGATCGTAAACACCAACCATTCACTTCTGGTAGCTAACTAAAACCTCTCCACCGCCACAACGTCATCATCAGCACCTAATCCACACCTCCACCCAGCCAGAAAAACTCAGACACCGACCGACAATCACGCGGGGCCTTGCCAAGCCGCCTCACCAAAGCGGTGGTTGGAAAGCATGGGCAATTCTCACATTCCCACCGTCAACGTCGCTGTGACCGGCCGAACCCCCCACCACGTCCAGGGGAAAGAAAGGCCGAAATACCCTGTGGTGTGCGCTCGCAGCAAGGCAGGGCAAGACACGGCACGACAGTCCCCGCCGCCACACACGCTGTGAGTGCGAGTGAGATCCAGGGCGGCATGCGATGCCCCGGGAATCATCGGGCTGGGCAGCGTGGGTGGTGGAGCGCGCGCCTTGTGGGCTGTTGTGAAGTTTGGGAGGGAGAGGCGCCAGTCTCGGGCGCCAAGACGTCCCGAGCAGGGGGGTTGCAGATCGCCATATTGCTTTTCGGGGTTCAACCCTGGACATGGGTGTGCATGGGTACAGCGGGTCATTCCGGCGCGGGCTGGCAGGCTGGCAGAACTTGGTTCAACGTGACGCTGCAGAGATCGGATGGAATGGGATTTGCAGTGCGATTCACTGCAGCGTGTGACGTGAGGTTGCAGTGAGATTCACTCATGTCAAGCAGAGACATTCGGTGTGGCGTTCACGTAGTGCGATGAGGGAATGCGTTTAGGGTTGGTATTGAGATTCATTCTCATCTTAGTCTTAATACTAAAAGTTGAGTCTCTTGAGGATCCCGCATTTCAAGCCTGGCGTTATCGCAGTTTGGAGTTGAAGCGCCTTGTGAGGTCCAAATTGACCTCGCTGGAGCACTCACACCAACTGTGGGTCCCGATCGGCACCGGCGGTGATAGATCCCGGCTCCAAGCGCAATTGGCCGGTGGAGATCTCCGCCGCACCGACATCGTCGGCCCGAAATGGCATTTGATCTCCCAGCCTTGACCAAAATGTAAAATTGTGGGCTTCTCGGCACCCGTCTCGCCCGTCTGGGAATTAGTTCGCTCATTCGCGTCCTTTGTTGCCGACCTGTGATTCAAAGCAGCCTTTTTTTTGGACCGCGGAGAGATTGTCAATCCGGCAAAGAGAGTAAGGTACCAAGCCGTCCCAAGTTGCGGTCCGAGCGGAAGTCTCGGGAGGCATGTCCTGCCAACGCTGGGGAATCTCCCAACAGCACCAGACCCTTCCAGGCAAAAACACTAACATGCATCCAGAAAATTTGTATGAAATCTCGTCAGTGGTGTTTATCCATGCTAATAGTTTGACCACAAAATTTTCAAGATCGGTGTTAGTGCCCCAGTGGCTGGAAAGATCTGGTGCTGTTGGGAACTGAGAGAGGACACGTGATACCGAACAATGGGCATCAACCACTTGTGATAAGATAAGCAGGTGATGAGACCGGGGATGTGACCGTTGTGAACATTGTCGAGTGACTAGACCAGTAGCTTTACGTCTGGCGTGTGGCTCGGTCAGCGTCTTCCATCCAAGAACAAGCCACTTGGACCCACATGTGCCATGCATTCAAGATGGCATGGTTGGCATTGACTGGATAACCTCAGTAAGCTTTTGTTTGGCTTTGGGGTCTATTCAAGGCGAAGGTAAAGCTATTTTGTGGTCCTGTTTGCGACCTCGGGGCACAGGTTTCGTTGACGTCAGACCTGTACATTCTGGCTGTCCTGCTCTTGGGGAGACATGAAAGCCCATCCTTCATGCGAGATTCACCCTATCACTCGTGGTTGCCATTGAAGAGTTAATTCAGTGCATTGAAAGCAGTTTGTGGGCGGTACGGACTCCTCCACCCCAACTTTGGGGGTTGTCCGCGGTGTTCAAGCCCAATTCACTTAAGTTGGGTGACCAGCTTTTTGACCGCCCCCCCTTTCGACCACAAAACCCACCAAAACCACTAGATTCCACAACATCACCATTCAACCACCACTACACCAATACTAATGCAACTTCACGTATGGTTTTATAACACTGTTATAAACATACTGTGAGCTTTTCAACTTTACAGTATTTTTATTACAGCTGTTATAAAAACAATACGTTTTTACATACTAATTTAACCCTTTTATATCTCTACCATCTTACGTAATAAAAATTTAATATAAATTAAGTAAGTAATATACCTATATAAGATGCCAGAATTAAATATTAAAAATACACGTCTCATTAAGTGGTTATAATAATTAGGATTAGAAAAGGTAGAAGAAACTCCTACTATAACCCTAAGGGTTATTGTGACGACCTTGCAGGCCGTCACTTGGGCCGGGGCGGCCCGACGAATCCCCCGCAGGAGGAATAGTGCAGGAAGACAGTACACACGGTACTGCGCACTGGGCCAGGGGTGCAAAGACCCGAAGCCCCTACGACCAGTCAGTAGTTGCTCACTCTGATCTCGCCAAGACAGAGTGATCAAGGTGAGCAACCACAAAAGGTGATCACTCTGCTCACTGCCTTCTTTTAAGAGCACAGTGATCAAGGTACGAAGTACCTCTTAGTTAGTTAGTATAGATAGCTATGGTTGTGCCCACAACCACCGTGAGGGACTCTGGTTCCTCACGCTAGTATTCAATGATTCATTTGTGTCCTACTGTTCAGACTCACCTCTGTGCATTATAGTGACAGCGACCTACAGTGGCATTGAACCCCCCGTCTAGGAGTGCTAGCTCAACAAGCCGTCTTCGGAACGCCCCCTACCTGTTGGCGTCCTGCCATACGTTCTGTCTTAACCCGCGCCAGTCCTCTCGAGGCCTGTGTCGGGTGCAGGTCGTAATAGTTATAGCTGTAAAAAAAGATCGGAAATTAAAACAGTTATTATTTAACCACTTTATAAAAAATATTTTTTATGAATTTAGCTTCAAGTTATATTATATCTATATTATGTATTAAATTAATATTAAAACTTTATATGATAAAATGGTAGAGATATAAAAGGGTTAAATTAATATGTAAAAACGTATTATTTTTATTACAGCTGTAATAAAAATACTGTAAAGTTGAAAAGCTTACAGTATGTTTATAACAGTGTTATAAAACCATACGTGAAGTTGCATTAGTTTTGGTGTAGTGGTAGTTGAATGGTGATGTTGTGGAATCTAGTGGTTTTGGTGGGTTTTGTGGTCGAAAGGGGGGGCGGTCAAAAAGCTGGTCACCCAACTTATGGGGTTGAGTTTGGGGAGGGGGAGTTTTCGGGGAATGGTACGCTGTTGATGAGGAGGGTGCTTAAGAGCGGGAAGGTGAGTGAGTGCGGTGCGGTGGGTGTGGGAGGGGGGTGGGGTTGGGACCGGCCTCGGCCCCGCTCAGTCCGGAGGAGGATGAGGAAGAGGAAGAAGACGAGGACGATGACGATGAAGCTGCCGAGCGAGAGGCAGAGCGAACCGCCAGACACGAGGAGTATCTTGCCGAGATGAAGCAAGCCAAGAAGGAACGCCGCCCGATGCCCGGCCCTGCTCCTGTTGGGGAGTACATGATTGATTGCGAGGCGATCGAAGGCGAGTGGCCTGACATGGTGGAGGACACGGCGTTGTCGATCCGCTATGACGAGGCGCTTGGTGCCTATGCAGCTACCTTTGATTTTGGCATCATCCAGGGGGTGATGATCATGAGCGAAGATGAGGGTTTTCTGGATTGATTGTCAAAGCGGCGAAGCCATGGGACGTATCACGGCGAACGGGAAACTTGTCTCGGCGACCCGGAGACTCTGACGACGACGAGGAGGAGGAGGAGGCCATTGCAAACTCGCGGAAGAGAAAAGCCGCCCCCGCTAAAGGCAAAGCAGCCAGAGGGAGACCTCCGAAGAAGGCGAAAACATCTGGAAAGCCCACCAACTTTTTCATTCGTCTGCGATGCAAAGAAAACGGCGAGGGGCAGATCTATTCGGATGCGGAGAAGGGGACGATCAAGTTCAATAAAGCGGACTTCTCCACCCTCACAGGGGAAGTGGGAATGCCTTGTGTTGGGAGTGCTGTTGCTTTTACAGGACGAAAGGTCTCTTTCCGTCCGCCCGTTCTGCTAGATTCGTGGGATAGTTATTCCGAGGCTGCCTCGGAGCGTGCGCGAGTTGGCCGCTGGCGGTAGTGTTTGGGGGTTGTGTATGCGTTTTAGCCCCTGGATAGGAGTCTCTAGTCTCCCGTCCGATCTTTACTCTGATTTGTAACTTTAATGTCTAAACCGCCTGCCCTGTATTGGGGTATTTCTCTCTCTTTCACCATACTTAGGAAAAGCAGGCAATTCGGAAAGCCGAAGAACATTTCCATTCTCTTTAGGTAGGTAGTATCAAAGAAATTGATGTTGTCCACACTGTCGTCGTACAACAAAGCTTCGAAAAAAGCACAGCAGGTGGCCGGGAGACAGGGGGGTATTGAAATAAACAACCTGTTCCCAGCCTCAGTAGTAACCAATGACGTCACAGCGAGGCTTACACTAACATGGAACCTTAGATTCAAGTTGTAACATGTCAAAATCAAACAAACCCACACCACACCAAATATACGCTAATGAACACCACGGCCTCCCACACTAGCCAATTTTCATACACCCGGCCAATTTCTGCCCCCCCGCCCCCTTCCCCATCCATCTCTTAACCCCACACCTCATCTCATTCCTCCCTCTTAACCAAATCCACCGGGGACTTATACGTCTTCTTCCCCACCAGCATATAATACACCACCGCAAACAGCATCGTCGACCCAAACATCAGAATACTCCAGTTCATCGTCTCAGGCGTCACGACCGGAGTGAGCGGGAAGAACACAAACACCCAGACTACCAGCAGAAACGCTACGGCACCGATGTTGACGAAGAGGCCGTATTTGCCGAGGGACCAGCGATGTGGTGGGAGAGGGCCGCGGAGACGGCGGAGGATCATGACGGTGAATCTGAGCTAGGGGTTAGTTCTGATGAGAAGGGAGGGAAGGGAAGGAAAGGGGCTTACGAGATGAGGTAAGTTCCGAGGATGGCATTGACTGCGAGGGAGCCGATGGCGTGGAAGGCTGTTACGGAGCCGATGTTGATCAGGGAGAGGAGAGCAGTGATTAAAAATGTGAGCAGGACGGAGTTGAGCGGGATGTTCCAGCCTGGCTTGACGGTGGAGATGAAGGATGAAAAGGGGAGGCCGCCGTCGCGGGCGAACGACCATGTTTGGCGAGACACGGTGGCGACGGTGCTAATACAGGCTGAGGTGATGTTGACGATGATGATGGCGGTCATGATGGATGTGCCGGCGTTGCTGCCGGTGACGTTGTAGAAAGCCTGGATGAAGGGGTATCCTGTTGGGGAGAAGATGATGTCGAGGGCGTTGCCAAGGGTGAAACAGAATGTGATGGTCATGATGAACCCCATCGCTCCGTTCACCGTGGCGGCTGTCATGATAGCTTTGGGTAGCACGACAGAGGCATCCTTGATTTCCTCTGCCATGTGCACAGCCGAGTCGGCACCGATCAGGGTGTAGACCGGGGCGAGAAGGCCAACCATGAATGATAGGCCGTCTGTCTGCCATCCTCCCAGATTTAGGAACTCGGTGAAGACTTGCTTTGGGTCACCACGAGGTCCCAGAACCCAGAGCGGGATTAGAACAGCGAAGAATCCCAGGACGTGGACGATGAGAACCAGTCCCTCTACCATGGGCAGCTTCTTGGCGAGGAAGGTGTTGAAGATGATGCAGAATGCCGTGATGGCGATGACAAGGAGGGTGCCATGCCAGTTTTCAAACACATAGTTAGGCTTGTTGAGAACGAGCAACCCCTGAATCATGGTGCCGACCAAGAAGGCGAGCGAGGCCAGACCGACCTGCCACCCCAATACGGATACCCAACCTGGCCCGGTCAGTAGATTGTCCTACCAAGGGGTTGTTCACGGGTACTTCCTCACCAGTAATGTAACTCATGAATCTCTGAACTTCCGGAGGGGAGAACTCAGACACCCAATGATACTGACCGCCCGAAGTGGGCGAACTGCATTCAGTGTTAGCCAAGGTCCAGGGTTACGGGGTCATAGAAACTTACATGGATGCCATCTCAGCCATGGAGGCAAAGACAAGCATATAGCCCATCCATACGAAGAGATAGCCCCAGATCATGCCTGCTGTCCCGCCGTTGAGCAGCGAGAAGAAACTCGTCCTGCAGCGGCAACTGTCAGTGTCCGTGGGTATCTGGCCAGAATGAGACACAAACTTACATTAGAGAAATCTCCCATGTGCTCATGAGGGTACAGGCAAAGCCTAGCGTCGAGATGAATCGGAAGTTTCGGTTCAGCTGCTGTGTTCGTCCCAGGATGCGCATCTCATGCTCATCCGCCTGGGTGCCCCCCAGCTGGGAGACGTTCTGCAGTTCGATGCCATGCTCGGCGGAGGACGTCTCAATGTACGCCTTGGTCGTCTCGTCCAAGGTCATGGTGACTGAATTTTTGACAAGCGTCTGGTGTTGGGTAGGGAGAAAGGGGATGGCTAAAAGAGTGGATGAGGGGGCAGATCAGAGGTCCCAAACTCTCGCTTGCTCTTCACAACTGATACGAAACAGAGGGGGAGGCGAGAGAGGTGATGAGAGAGGGAGACCCTTTGAGCGCTTCAGATGCCCAGCGGCTTCGGTGAGTGATGATTAAAAAAATCAGGGGTGAGAGCTAAGACCGACAGAAGCAAACGGAGAACGGGAATCAGTCCACACGCTGAGTGATAGGTCAACCACTCACTCACCCGCGCACGGCCGGCTGCTGTGAGGTGGCACTGCTTGAAACAAGCCTGCCCCCCCCCCCCCCCCCCCCCGCCCCGCGGGCTGTGTTGGGGGGGTCCCCTTTAAAAAAACCCCCCCCCCCCCCCCCCCCCGCGTTGGCGCTGTTTCTATCCCTCCCCTCCGCTCCCCTCCCGTGGACTGCCATGGGTTAGGAAGAAAATGTGTAAAAAGGATGGGTTCTGTCGCTTCAAAGGTACCGATGCGTTCAACTGCAATGCCGCGGCCTGTGGCGTGCAGACATCAAAATGAACCTTGCGCCTGGTCCGTCCAATGGCCCGGCCGCCTGTCTTGAACATTGCAGGTGGTCCGCAGGAGGCCATCGCCCAGCCCGCGCCTTCCTCCTTCGGTGATTGGGCCGTCAGTCGAGCATCGATGCAAGCTCCGCTTTCCTAATAACGTACCCAGGCAGGTGCGTTGAAGTGGTGTAAGAAGGCCCGCTGCTGCGAAGCTTTTCTGGACGGCGAGCGAGGTTTGGGACCCTGGCTGCGACATCTACATCACTCACCACCCTCAATGACGATATGTGTGTAACCTGACGTGCGGACCTTTCCGTCTTGGAGGCGTTGTTGCCAAGCTCCAGCCGCCAAAGCTCCAAGACAGCCAAGCCGAGCTGGGCACACCAAATGCCCAAGGCAAGACACCAATCGCGATGTGCGCACGTCGTGTGTAGCCCCGCCAGGCCACCCCAAGAGTTCCCGTTGGCCAGATTTTGGAGGCTTCGACCACCCCTGCCGGCACTTGTGCTCCGCGTGGGGTTAGCCCTCGATGCTTGTCTCACACAACCTTCCCATCTCGACCGTGAGGTGCGGGTTGCGGGACAGCCTTTGGACTCGGATGGGATCCGGCCATTTATGGCGCAACGATAGCAACCACGACGACAAAAAAAGGGCTGGGGAAAAAAGAAACAACCGATGGGGCCCGCACGCAGCGGCCAGATCGCCCATCGCGACTTCCGTTTGTGGCCATGATTTTCATAGACAAATTGAGCCCCGAGAGACATACAGGATTCATATCACATCACATCGCATTTCTTGTCCTGCTGTCGCCCGCCACTGCTTGCCCTCTCATCCCCTCGATCAGACACCCGGCACACCACCGCATGCATATTTTTCACAATGACGGGATACCCGGCGCTGTCGACGACTCGCAAACTCATCGGAAGGACGTGGCCGACCAGAAACCAAAACCCACACCCCCTCGTGCGCCCGCCAATCGCAAGTGCAGTTCACCCCTCAATTGGACCGGCTGCCGGCGTTGCTTCATGTGGCCTGCGACGTTTTTCCTGGTGTTTTCTTTTTTATCACTTTGATGTCTCACCTTCCTGTCAGGGGTTCCAAAATCTTTTCACCTGTCTCTTGCCGCCTCCTGCTCAGCTGGAAGTTTGCATGCCTGCTGGGCTTTACGTCTCCGACTCGGGCCCCCGCATTTTGTTTGCATCGACTGTCGACTCCGAGTCATTGGCGCTGGATGCGCGGGAAAAAGATGTCTCCCATTGACTTGGCCAATTGGCTAATTGACGGGATGGAAAAGGAAAGAAACCAAGTCTGGAGGATCGTCCTGCCTACTCTCTTTTACTCCCTGTGCCTTCGGTCGTCTGATATGCTCGGGCCGGCGTGTCTCACAACCAGATGCCCAAGAAAGGGCCCTGATCGCTGCGTTTGCAAGTTGGGGGTCACTACTCGCTGCTTTATGTGTCTTCTCGCATCGTGAATCCCGAACGATATTAGGCATGCTCACTCTCAGGCCGAACTCTACTGTGGGTCTTGGTTTCTCTTTCCCAGTCGCGTTGTTCTCTTATTGAGAAGTTCTCTTCCTCGTTTTCATCTTTCAGGATTTCGACCTTCTGGTCTCAGGCAGGTCCCTTATCCTTAACGAATCGCTATTTTCTCCTGCACTTCGAAGAGCCTCTATTATCATGGCTGGCTCGGATTCCTCCGGCCCTCCGCCACCGCTTGGCCCCGGCCCGTCGACCGTGCTTTACCCAGGACAGTCAGCGCCTCTTGCAACCCTGACGCCAACAGATCAAGGCGGTGCTGTCGCAATAGGGGCCGCTTTGGCTTTGGTCTTTGCCCTCATATCCATGTTGATTCGGCTCTATGTTCGCCTCCAGTTCCAGCGCGACGTCGGCTCGCGGGATGACGTCGCTTCTGCAGCCGCCACAGTAGGGCGCCTCCCCATTCCCATCTTTTTGGGTTGCATTTCACTAAAAGTGACTAGGTATTCTTCATTATACAGTCCGGCTTGGTCTTCGGACAAGTCCACCAGGGGCTTGGCAGGACGATAGGGGATGTCTCTGTAGGTGGTCTTGTCGCCCTCCAAAAAGTGAGTACCTAGACACAGCTTCTTTTGACCCATAGGTCGCGAAAAAACTAACACTTGTCTCGACAGAGCGAATACGCCAGCGATATTTTCTACCTGCTGAGCATATGGCTTACAAAATGCTCCATCGTATTCTTCTTCATCCGTCTCTCGCCAGACAGGAGCCACGCGCGGGTGGCATGGATCTGCCTGGCCATGGTCACACTGTTCACTGTTGCGTCTATATTGGCCACTTGTTTGCGGTGTAACCTCTTGGAACCCTGGATATTCATCAACGCACACTGTCCAGGTCTGGTGAGTTATCTACGAATGCAGTAGATGGGCCCCCGCTGACCTCTTCACACAGTTTGCTCGATGGCAGACCGCGGCAGCCTTTGATATCATCACAGAGGCCGCCCTGTTTGGTGTCGCGGCGTACTTGACTCAAGGTTTGAAAACCACCGTATCCAAGAAGGCCGTTGTGCTCCTCGCTTTCAGCCTCCGCCTCCTGTATGTCTCCCTCATCTTAGTCTCTTACTTGCGAAGCCTGACCCTTATTTAGCGTCATCATCCCGATCCTCCTCCGGCTCTTTTATCTCTCCAACGAGATCTCCAGCCCCGATCCCACCCTCGATGGGGTGATGACAACCATCTGCACGCAGATTCACATCGCCTACGCCATCATCGCCACCACCGTCCCCTGCCTCCGCCCCTTCATGACAGCGCTAAGCACCCACTACGGCGGTCCCAAAGAGCCAAAGACCCCCAACTCCACCAACAGACTCAGCAAAGTCACTGGCGGAAGCAACTCCAACAACTCCAAAAGCCAGCAGCGGCGGAAGTCACACACCGAAGAGACGCTCGGCTATGCCCTCGAGGAAATCACCGTTGTCGACGTCGACGAGGGCATCAAAAAGCCGAAGCCTACTGCGAGGCATTGGGACCAAGAGCGCTCTGCCTATCGATCTGCTGTGGTGGTGTCGACGGGCGGCGAGGATGCGGGCAGTACGCAGAGCAGAGAGTCAGCGGATGATCATCTCGAAGAACACGGAGTGGCAGGTTGAGTATCAGGGCGGTGGTACGGATTTGGAGAGGTCGCAGTACGAGGGGCGAATGTAGGTTATGTGTGTGAGTGTATTTTTATGTTTAGGTTGGGTACTGGTTAGGAGGGGATTGGGTCGGAAAGGAAGATGGGAAATAGGTATCTGGAAACGAGGTGTTTGGGTAAAAAGGGGCCGGATAATTCAATGACAGGCATGACTGGGTTATGTGTAGGATGATATTGGGCCGCGAGGTTACACGGTATAATGGGCGTTTCTCTGGTGCCAAAAGCTGGTAGCACAGGTATGTTGATGAGTTATTTTTAGGATTGATGTTGATGATGATGGTCAGATAGATACTATACCTCAGATATTGAAAGAGGTCTCATTGGAAATACATCTCATTCTATCTCTTGATCTCGTGACACGTGAGAATAACAACAAAAGATCGAAATCATAAGGTTTGCGGTCGGAGAGATGTATGCGGTTAGATCAACCCAAACTACACCCCCATGCCCTCAACAACGCGCACAAATTTTCTCGCAACCTAGGTAGATAGGGTGGGTACCTATATATTTCGAGCATCTCGTCACTTGACCCGCACAAACGCCTTCTTCCAGACATCGAAATCACACCATCTTCCACATTGCTAACCTCTTCTATTCTCGACCTCATCACCACCACTCAAAACTCGAAACTCAAAACTCGAAAAAAGAAATGACTCGCCTATACCGACTCGACGATCGCGACCCCCAAGCACGCAGCTCCGTCCTCGTCGCCGAAAGTGCCACTACCACAGCCGCCAACACCACAGCCACCGCCGCGGCAATGGACTACGACACCCAAACCCACCGCATCCGCGCCAGCCCAACCATCCACGACGCCTACCTCCGCTGCAACGGCCACTTCCAGCACGTCGTCTACACCCTCCTCAAAGTCGCCCGTTGCAGCGACAACACCACCACCACTAACAACCCCCCCTCCTCCCCCTCCTCCTCCTCCTCTTCCTCCCAAACCACCAACCCTTCCCCTTCCCCTTCCGCCTCCCCCTCCCCTTCAACCTGGACCTCCCCGCGCTTTCCCCCCTCCCCTCTAATGGCACACTACCACCGCCTCCAAACCTTCGCGACCGCCACAAACGCCCACGTCCCCGCCCTC
>Ga0247770_1002078_pt1 | contig 12568 bp, 16 predicted proteins | sample UWRJL136409B6_FD_179943 | JGI IMG/M metagenome (GOLD analysis project Ga0247770, IMG submission 179943) | Plant litter microbial communities from Arlington Agricultural Research Station in Wisconsin, United States - UWRJ-L136-409B-6 | ecosystem: Environmental > Terrestrial > Plant litter >... | reverse complement strand
TTGTTGAACAAGTTTGTTTCGCGTTGGTTGTGATATCTACAGTCTCGGTGGGAGGGAGGAAGAAATCCAAGCCCCACGCGCGACGGGAAATGGCCTGCTTCTTAACACGGCCTGACAGGCACGACAGGCAGGTCGAAATGATCCATCCCGATGGTTGATGCATTCGCGGACGGGCTCCGCCTCAAGGCTAAACCCGATGGGGCGACCGAGAGGATGGAGGGGGATCGCCCCGACTGTCGCGGGGAGAGGGACAGGGGTTGGAGGGAACAAACGCTGCGGGGCTAATCCCGATTGGGATACCGACCGTTGATGGGCTCGACACCGTCGTCTGCATCAGGACACCTGGGAAGCAAGACATACCGAGCATCAGGAGAGCCCGGTAAGGCTATAAGTATAACCTATCCCGTAACGGGTTGGCTGGGTTGTGAACATCAGGTCCCGTATTGAAGACCGGGTGGAGACTAAAACCGGTACCTTGCCTGAGGCACACCCAGCCAACCAGCAAACAGCTATTTCATCAACTGCCCACGTTGCTCGCCGACTCGTTCCGACATGTCGGTATCCAGTGCCAAGAAACGCTTCCCTGTTCCCTAGTGTCACTCGCCCACGACTTCGCTCACGTTCAACAAAGGGCTGCCGGGAAACGCCACGAGAATCGACGTCCAGTAGCCAAGATCGGCAGCGAGATACAGACGTTCCACAAGCATGGTCATGCGCACCAGGAGACGAGTCGCTCGTCAGGAGACGGCCCTCGGAGTATTGACATACGCCGTGCTCTTCTCGTGTCATTATGTTCCACAGCCTCAGCGATTAGATATCGGCAGATACATGCCCATTCCCTCAGCAAGGACACCTCGCCTCCAATGTGAGACGCTACCCTCGGGACTCGGCATTGCGTTCCCTTTCCCAAGAGCCCGGCCAGGAACACCATATCGGTAGCCGGCCCCATGGGACCAGATCTCGGGCCTCTGGAACCGAAAGCCGTTTGTTTTCATTGACCGTGGCACATCAGCCCAGAACCCAAACCAGACGACACTCAAAGCATAACATCGGGTCAGGAACGAACTCAGATCAAGCAAAACAGAAGAAGCAGGTTCACAGCTTGCCGCCTACGCCACCCCCGAACTAGTAGATAGAACCAAAAGACAAAAATTGCCAGCCCGTTGAACTCCTCCGCCGCGCTCGACACCCCATCAACCAGAAACCCCGCCCAAGCTCTTAAGAATAGGTCCTCCCAATAAATTGCAGATGTATTTAACCTCCCGTTGGAACGGACAGAGAAAAATAAGGGAAAAAGCATCAAAAGCGTCCTCCCACCCGCAGCAAAAGAAAACACAAAACAAAACCGAGCCTCCGTGCCACCGAAAACGTCAGCTCTCACCACTGTAGCCACCGACGGAAATAAGAAGAATATAATAAACTCATACAGTACCGGGGGGTATTGGTCTATAACTTCATTCCAGTCATAAACCCCCAAAACCAGGATCAGCAAGCCCGGGAGACAGTCCTCGCTCCGCTTCATAATAGGATAAGTAAGATGGATATAGATGGAACAAACCGCAGACATTGGCCCCCATGTTCTGTTATTCTTCGTGGCAAGTCAAAGAGTGTTGCGTGTTTATCCTTGTCTTCATAAAATCGATCGCAAAATGGGAATCAGCGGAACCGTGCTGCCGAGGCCGCCGACCTCTCCTGGATCTGCTGCTCGGTCGATACGTATAGCCTGTCCAGGTAATCCATGGCTTGGGCGTCTTTCAGGATCTTGGCTACCTGGATGCCCGCCGAGATGAGCTGCAGGATGTTGCGGTCGTCCTTGAGCGGCCGAGACTGGTGCTTAGCCGCGTGCCGCATTTCGAGCGAGTTCTCCAGGATGGTGACAAATTGCTTGATCTGGCCGTTGTACAGCACGCGCGCGGGGATGCGCCGCTTCGTCGCCAGGCGTTTGAGCAGATACACCCACTCGGTCCTACAGCCAAATTTTGTTTCAGCCAACAACTCTGGTCTCGCTGCGTCGGAGACAAAGATACGTACCACTCCCTGTCTTGTGGCCGCTCAACCGGACGCATGTCCTGTGTCAGCGGGATTGGAAACTGATACTTTGCTACAAAGTCATATGCGCACTGCGACAACCGGTCGTTGACCTGCGACAGGACACTATCCTGTTCCTGCACCAGCAGGTTGGTGGGCAGATGGGGAAGCTCACGCTCCTGCATGGCGATGTACTCCGGGGGCGGGCGCTGCAGGAACTGGTGCGGCCCATCGAACTCATCACGGTTCGACGGGCGCCGCTGGGACCGCGGCTTTCCATTCATCCTGTTCTTGTTGGGCGGCGTCCTTCCGGTGCCGTTGTCAAGCGAGTAGTCGGACAAGCTCGGCGAGGCAATGATATCGTCGACAGAGTCTGTCGGCGAGAATCTGCCCTGTTGTTCCCACCCCTGCGCGCCCATGTTCTTGTATGGGCCCTGGCTCTGGACCTGCCCAAGACCATGGCTCTGGCTCTGGGCCGTGTTGCCGTATATCCCTGGCGCCGGTCGGGAGCTGTATGATGTGTTCAGGGGGTACATGGCCTCGGCGCCGGCGCGGCTGAGCTGCCCATTGCTTCCGGCGGACAGCGTGGCAGGCAGATTATAGGAAGACATAGTCCCGGACGGATAAGCCACGCTTGAGAAATCCTGCGGTTATTTTCACTGTCCAGAAGGAGGGTCTCGTTCGGCTGTCGTTCTTACCTCTGCGGCCGATAGGGGCCGTTGGCCTTCTCGAACATGTTGTTCTGGTATGTATCATTGTAGATTGGGCTTGCCGCAAGTCAGCTGACATTTGCTCCTCGCCCGGTCGTTGGATCGAGATTCTGCTCCCACCTGCGTGTCGAGATCCATGGGTCGTTCGAGGCCACGGGGGATGGGCGGTAGGCAAAATCTGGCTGTGCCATGGCTTCCTCTCCTGACCTGGGGCGGACGGATGGGGACTTTCAGACTGGATTCCTGAAGGTGCTTGCTGGGCCGGTGTCCGATTCCTTGGGCAGTAAATAAAAAAGCACAAACTCGAAAACAAACAAGCCAGAAAAGAAAACAGTCCGCAGAGATCCGGTCTGCCAAGTTAGTCCTGTGGGCAAAACTGAAAAAAATCCTTGCGGCCGGGGTTTCCTGGGATGATGGCCACCAAAAAAAAAACTCCTTAAAATTTCCAAGGGGCTCCACGGGGCGGCGACAGCCTCACTGGGATGTGTCTTCGGGAAGATTTGCAACGGTAGTGGGTCCGACGGGACGGCGGGCTAGGACTAGAGTGCGGATTTGACAGCTCGACGGGTGCGCAAGTGGACTCCTTGAGTCTAGCTGAGTTTATAACGCTTCTCTTGGGGCAAGCAACTCGAGACTCTTTCCGATGCTGGGTGTACCTGGACAAGACGAGAGGAGAAGGGGAGGGTCGGCTGGCGAGGGCAGTCTCACGATGCAGGCATATATGGTGTCTCTGCCAGCTGAGTGGCAAGGCCGATGCTCACACAGCTGTGCAGGCCGCAGGCCAACTACAGCGCGGCACCGCAGCTCGTGGACGTGGTCGATAACGAGCTGCGAGAGCTGCGTGTCAGTCCACCGTCACAGGCGGCCAACCTGGGGAGCGGGAGAGGAAACAAGCGTGCCGTTTTCAGCAAAGACCCGCATACAAGGGCGGATTCGTGACCTCGGACGAGTGGGGGGAGCGTTGGGAAGGCAGGTCGGGCGCAGACGGGAGGAGAGGCACAACGCTCAGGCGCGGCGGTGATCGCCAGCCAAAGGGGGTATCTCGCAGCCGGGAAGTCGACGAGAGCGGTCCAATGGCCGGCGCGGCGCTTGGTGCCGCACTCGTCGCAAACACACCGTCCAGGCTTCAAGCGGGGCGCAGGTGTTGGCCGGCATGGCAAATCGCCATGATGTAGGGCACCGTTGGGCAGAGATGGGAGTGCCAAGGCAATCTGTGTTGTTGCCCGACACCTCAACGCTCAACGGATTCGATTGGTGCGGGGACCGGCCCTTCCCCCAAGCTGCAAGCGGCGGCCAGAGATGTTTGGTGATTTGGGGGCGCTGGAAGTTGGGCAGAAACTTGCTCCGCTGGCGCGAGCGAGCCCAATCGTGCCTTTGACGGTAGATACCCAACATCCACCCGAGACCCCTCGGTCCCGTCCTTGTTGTGCGCTCCGACTCTCGCTGAGCTGGCCGCGACCCGCCGCGTTCTCGCTGCAGTCCTCCTTAAAGAGCAGGGTGTCGCCAGATCCGCAAGCTGACTACCTTCCTTGGGACCTCGATGCACACTGTTCGGCATGGGGGTACCGCGCGATACTGAAGTCGGCGCGCCTCGAGGCCGAAATGGGAACATGAACTGACCCTGACTCGGCATCATTCTTCATCCACGTGCATTTCCCCGAACCCCTCGTAACCCACCGATTTGCCTGCCGCCCAAGCTCTGGGGCTTTTGGATGCCGTTTGCCAAGCAACCGCCCGGCAACCCAACTTCAGCCTTGGACATTTTTGGACGCACCACTGCCGAGACCCGATGACGATTAGCACCCGTGCGGCCCGCAGAAGAAAGGATTGTCCTGGTCTCCTCACAAGTATTCCCCGGCCCGACAAACTTTTGGTCCTCCTCCTGCTCCATGCAGGGAATGGACGGCCCATCCCGTCGAGATTTTGAAGCTAGGCTTAGAAAGCCTAGCAAATGCAAAGGCGGGTTCTTGTCGTGGCAGAGCATCACCATCCCAGATGTGACCTTCACTTCGTGGCTCGCGTCGTTCTGTCGCCGACAGCAAAAACTCGGCCACGCCGCGAAACAGAGATCTGCGCCACGCATGATTTTGGGTGATGGGAGCCCAAATCAGGTCTTTGGGTTTTGGTTCAAAAACCACGCACAATTGAGACCTATCAACTTCGAGGCTAGGCGTTGATAATCACTGCCTGTAGCAGGTTTGTTGACGTCGATGGCGTTCGGAGCGCATGAACACAACAACCGACACCAGCTCATTTGAAGTCGCGTTTCGCACAAGTGAACTTCTTGAGAAGCCAGGTCCTGAACCAGCTCCTCGTCCTAGACACACCGTTGTCGACAACTCTACGGATTACCTGGCCATTCTTGTCTCGGGGTACAACACACTGCCGCATTCCGCCTGGAGCCTGGTTTCGTTCTTGCTGGATTCCCGGACATCGAGGTGGTGTGCTGGGTCAGACGCTGATAGGAGCGAGACTGCGGAGTTGTACGAACCTGCCAGCCTTGCGAGTTGTCCGACGTTCACCATCGGCATCGAAGTCCCGCTTGGTGATTCCCGATGGCCCGATTCTGGTGAATTGGTCACCATGAAACCTGGCCCTGTTGTTCAAGGCGCCTCACTTGTTACGGTCGACAGCAGGCCAGCGTTTGACGACTCCTTACCCTTCTTACAATGGTGCATCTGCCAAACCCCTAATCTTAGCCGTCGAATTCGCTGCCGAGGTTGTAACGGCAGCCCTGGCCTACTTCCTTGCGAATTTCTCACGAGTACAATGTTGGAGCAGCTACGGCAGCGCCAAGATGACGACGATGCATCCAGAGGGTTCTATTTAATAAGGTAACATAGGCGCACAAATACATGCCTCCCCGAAATGCGAGGCTGGAAAGCAAGCGAACTGTCAGAGCCGTGTCCGTTATACGGTCAGCTTCACCAGCCAAGGCATTGATGAGTTCGCCAGGTGGGGAATCGAACTAGGCAGTTGCGGTTGACATCATTGACACAGAATCAGGACGAGGTGGCAACAGCCGGTGAGAGGCCGATGTGGCGCTGGCTGAGAATTGCACTTGCTGCTAATTTGCTGTAAGTTAGTCTAGCCCAGCTGTCTTGGTAGTCAACAGGTGCTGACATTCATAGATAGAAGCCTCAAGGTAACCACGACTTGTCGAGATCTAAGCCTGACGAGTATACCCCTGGGTGTTGTCACGCTTGCGGTAGAATGAGAGAGCCGGCGCTGCCGAGTCTTTGACGTGGCTTCTGTCTCTGGCTGCCTTCGCAACAGCGCATCCCTGGCCTTTCATCATTCAACCGCTTACCAAGATCAAAAGCTGATGAAAAGAGTATGGCCCTGTGGTGAAGCCTTGTGCACCCCGCAACCTATGGGACTCCAAGTGGAGGAACGGAGGCGAGGGTGATGAGCGCCTCATGGTACCACAGTCTGCCACGGAACACACCCCGGCACCCTGATCTCAGAGACGTTCGCAAGGCAAATCTCTTCAAGGCCATGTGCTATTGGGGATGCTCGATCTCGTCGTGTCTTGATGACGCGAAGTGCGGCGTGGTTTTTGACTTGTTCAGCCGAACACCTCTCCACGTCCAGTCCCGGCTCATCACTATTGCCGTCATCCAGAGTACCCCCGTCGACGATACCGTGAAAATGGAGAGTTTGGATTGGGGACAAGCTTGAATGTGGCAGCAGTTGGGGTTTGGCAAATTCAACTTATCAGCACGAGGTTGTCAGACAAGTCGACGACCTTGGGGATGACGGAGTATGTGGCATGCCGCTGGTCGAACTCTTTTACTCGAGAAGAGCACACAAGTCGGCGTGTTACCTCCTTTGAAGCAACGGGGATGTCGCCGCTGCTAGCGCCAATGAGATTGTCGCCTAACGCGCGACGACACTCGACCCCTTTTCGCCTCCCGCCTGTGTGTCCATTCAGCTGAGCATTTCGACCACTTCATCGCACATGTGCTCGGCCTGCTCTCGGAGAGAAGCAATCAAGTTGCGCCACAGCAGCATTGGCAATCGAAAATACCACCTGGGAGAGCCAATGCTATCGGCAAAGTGTTGTTGATGCGACAAACGTCAAGGAGGGGAACTGTCCGCGTGCATGGAGAGTGAGGCGGCTGCATCTCAAGCGCGGAGCTCGAGCAGAAACACATTGACGTTCCAGTGTCGTGGACGCTTGGAAAACCGCTCTTGCCGCCAGGATCGTCTCAACTGAGAACAACAGGTGGCCAACAACCACCGAGGCGCAATGGCTTCGGCTTGAACGGCGTTGACTTTCGAGATCTCCGGCTTGGCGGGAAGCACTCCGCTCGACGAGGCAACAACTCCTAGACGATCAGTCGTTTTGCTGTTTCTCCCAAGCTGCCACCAAAGCCGGGCAACACGGACAGAGAAGGCTCCTTCAACCCAGTTGGCCTACCGCCGTCCATTCACGTCGCTGGGCTCAACCCACTCGTTTATATTGGTTGAAGCACGTCTCATGCATCATGCCGACCCGCTTACCATACATTGGCTGGATTGATGGGTGAGACAGGAAGTCCAAGCTGCCCCATGGGCCTGGACCTTCGATCTGAGCCGCTTCACGCTCTGCGGCCATTCTGAGGCTTGAGCGAGAACCAACGGTCGCAACGAAGCTTTGCTTCCCCGCACCATAGATGTTTTGCTCGAGCGTACGTGTTCTCCAGCTCTGAATCCTGCTGGAGGGAAGCAGTAGACCGTGGGTGTTGTAAAGTGCGTGCGGTAAGCATAGGCCAAACCCGGGACATCCGTCACAGCGGCGGGAGTCTCGGAATCGGCTCAGAGCCTCGCCGCCTCCGAAAGTGCTGAAAGTGCCATGCCAGCTGGCCACCCATCGTGAGAAAGGGAGTGTCTATTTCGCGCAACAGGCGGATGAACAAATAACCTCGCGTGCTCTCTCGCAGACAGTGGTCAACCAAGTGGGCCTGGCTGTCTGCATTGATGCGTTGGCAAGCTGTCCGCTGCAGCCTATCCCCTGCAACTGTCGCCGGCTAGCCACCGTCACCCGGCATGATAGGCTGGCCGGGCTTCCCACGCCCCGCCGCGACCTCGTCTGGACGACACAAAACCGTGCAAACCAAGGAAGAAGTCCAGTCAAGAGCGGTGTGCGAGCAATCCATGCAAAACACAGCCTATGGCGAGTGCAGGAGTGCCGTGCCAGCTCAGCGTTAGCTCCAATGTGACAGGTCGCAGACACGCAGGCCAGGAAGTGCAGCAGAAAGTGAAGCGGGAAGAAGCATTGCGAAGCTGATGAAGTGACGGGGCAAGCGCCAACAGACGAATTGGAGCGGGGTTTGCAGCGTGATGAGCGAGGTGAGCGGCACGATCCAACTGGGACTGCGCGCAAAGGCACAGCATTAAAACCCGAATAGCCCCTTCCCAACCCAACTGGTGCTCCTTCTCTCAGACTTTTCTCTCCAGAGCCCAACGACCCGCCAACATTTGCGCCCAACCCAATCGACAAAGCGTCTTCAGGCCCTCTTACTGGACTCCACGCCCGCTGCAACACCCCTCTCGCCAACCCGCTGCCCGCCTTGCGTCTCGCAGACCCTTCTTATACACGCCCTCGCCAACTCTTGTCCTTCCATTGCTCTTGCTCCTGCCCTCTCACAGAGTTTGCTCTACATATCCCCATACCCCAGGATTCCACTTGGACACATCATCGCCCCAGGAATTTCTCTCTGTTGATCGGCAGACCGCTTTTTGCACGACCTCAGCCCATCAGGATCTCTCTTGCCACGGGATTTGACACTCGGGATACCCTCCCTGTGTGTTGAGCTTTTGCCAGCTGGATTTCTGAGCATTTGCCCGCTCTTGCGTGCCTCCAGGATTTGACTGCCTCATTGTTATGACCCGGACTGAGACCATGCCTGGCTTCAATCACATTGAGCTGGACGAGGTCCACACACCCTCGAGGTATTATTCTCTTTTCTTTTGTTCCTTGGGAGGCCCATTGTGCTTTTTGCGGTTGCTTTTCTGCGCTCTCGCGCCATATCATGTTGCGAACGGTTCTGTCTTTTTTCCTTGCTCTTCAATCTACTCGACAAACTTGTGCCTGCCGCCTCAGTGAGGTCTGATACCGCCTGCGAATGCTTCTGGCCACGAGGACTACCAACTTGCAATCCGCCGGACGTTGTTTTTCCATGGCCTTTTTTTTCTCTACCGTGGATATGAGCTCGCCCGAGGACCTCATTGCCGGAGCCGGACGACCCGTCCGAGGCTACCTCAGGAGTCGGCCCTCTGGGGCTCACAGAACTAAGCTTGCAAAGGCTCTCGTTCAAAAGTCATTATCAAACCACGCTCTCAGAGCCGATGGTAAGTATCGCCCGCTCGTCAAGATACACCGCCATCAAGGGAACTCCGTTCTGCAGATTTCAGCCGTCTGGACACATGGAAGCCGCCTGTTCTTTTGCTTTTACTCCAGAGGATTTCCGGACATTCATTTCTCAGCTTCTCCTGACTACCAAGGATCCTTCATGGACAGACTGCCGAATGGACTCGACCCTCAAGGCCACTTTGACTCTCCAAGATCGTGCTCTCTTGCCTGCGTTCGAACTAGGACATCCCAGATGCTCGAGGACTCGGAGATCGCAGCCCAGTGGTCGTCTCTACGGTCGCGATATACCGGACTGGCATCTTATTGATCGACTTCGTCTCTCTTGCTCATCCAGGAAGCCTTGTGCGAGCTTCATGCTAGGATCTCACAACGACAACCGCGCCTCTTTTGAAGCCTGCCATGGTACGTCTCAACTCTTGCGTGCTGGTTTTGCGACAACTTCCACAGGACTTTTCTCTTTTGTCTGCTGCCGGATCTGAAGACCTTCAAGTTCAAGGCCGAGCCAGGAATCACAGAACAGCTCGCGGTACCACAGTCCTGGAATGCTTCTAACGACAGCTTGGCCATGTCTCCTGAGACCAATGTGACATCCCTGGAACTTCCGTTGCTGGACCCGATCAGACCTCTGCAATGCTTTCCTATCTTCTCCAATGGACTCCCGGACTCCCAAGGTCACATTCTGTGCCGCTCAGCTTTGGTTTGTAAAACCCCCTTAACATGCTGTAGAACGCCAGAACTAACCTGTCTCGCTCTGCAGGATGCAAAGTTGTGCCATCTGATCCATGCTTTCCTTCTCGTCTTCATATTTATAATCTACTTTTCCTTCATTCTCGCCAGACGATTGTTGAGCAACACACTAACCACCCCTCAGCGACTACAGCTTTGCCCAGCCCATGCTTTCATCTACTTCCGGGATGTTTTCTTCTTTCTGCCACACAGGACCAGCGGACCTAGCCGGTTCGTCTTGGGACGCGACAGCCGAGGGATCACAGAACTTCCCTGAGTTTACAGACGCCGGAGATTATTACACCGGAGATGCCGAGGAGTTTTACCCCTATGGCCACATCACCCCCAAGCCGGATCACAATGAGGCCATTGATGATCTGCATTCCACATGGAACAATGGAGCCAAGGCTCCAAAGGCGGAGCCGATGCGCCGGATGACCTCGTCGACGAGCTCTACCAGGAGCCACAAGCACAGAAGCACCAAGACTTCTTCTTCATCAAAGAAGGGCCGGTCCAGAGTCCAATCGATTCTGTCTCAGACCTCTTCGCAAATGTCAAAGCTTGACATGACAGGTAATGCTGCTGCCTATCAGGATGGTTCCGTGACCAACGGCCGCATCATGGATGTGCATCAATACCTTGCTCAGGACTTGGACACACTCTCCGTGTCGTCCCACGTGAACGGCCCTGCCTTCTACTCTGGCATGATGGGATATCCGGACGGTCTTCACTACTCGAATGACATGGGAGCCTCGGTGGCGCACGTGAACCCGCAGATCTTTGATACCGGGCTGGCAAGCCACTCTCCCCAGTCTTGGGGCTCGCTGAGCCCTGCTGAGTCTCGCTTTTCTTCGCCCGGTGCCGCCGATGGTGGCTCTGATGACGTGTGGTCCGCCTCGCCCGGAGAAAGCCAACACTCGAACTCGCCCGCCCTTGCCGGCCAGTCCCCCAGGTATGTCACGGCTGAAAAGACTCTCTCACTCGCGACGCTTTCTTACATGTCACGCAACAGCAGAATGACCCGCAAGGTGGATGCTTCTCAATACGTGACTTCCGAGGATTTGCACGGAAACCTCATGCCTTCAATGTCCCAGGATGGCTTTGCTCTGCCCCCTGCCTTTGGCTCTCGCCGTCTGAGCGGTGAAGGTGAGTCTTCTGCCAGGGACCATTTTCTGTACAAGAATGCGTACCCCCAAGCGGACGGCCTGTTCCACTGCCCATGGGAGGGCGAGGCCACTTGCAACCACAAGGCCGAGAAGCTCAAGTGCAACTACGAGTAAGAACTTTGCCAACTCCTAACCCTCCACAAGTTCACCCCACTAACCAGAAATCTAGCAAATTTGTGGATTCCCATCTGAAGCCCTACCGCTGCAAGGTTGAGGGATGCCAGAATGCCCGTTTCTCTTCTACTGCTTGCTTGCTCCGCCATGAGCGTGAGGCCCACGCCATGCATGGACATGGCGAGAAGCCATACCTGTGCACCTATGAAGGATGCGAGCGCTCTCAGCCAGGACACGGCTTTCCCCGACAGTGGAACCTCAGGGACCACATGAGGCGAGTCCACAACGACAACGGCACCTCCGCCCAGGCGGCTTCGCCCCCCCCGTCCGGGCCAACAACGACCTCGGCTCGCGGACGCAAGAGAAAGAATGACGTGCAGGAGAAGCCTTCCAGCCAGGAGAAGACCAGCTCTCGCAAGTCGTCCAGCAAGGCCGCCGCCGAGGCTGCCAAGGCCGCTGAGCTTCAATCCAATGCGGAGTGGGATGCTTGGTATGACCACCAGAAGGCTCTCCAGAGCCTGGTCCACGGATACACCCAGCCGGATGACCCTCAGACTCTCCAGTACATCAAGGACGCCCAGGATCACCTCACTGCCATGGGCAAGATCTCCCACGAGCTTGTCGTTTCCAACAAGGCCGAGGTCCTTCAAGGCCCCTTCCGCCGGTCGTGGAAGGGCTGAATTCCAGCACTGTAAGTTTTCATCTCTGGCAAACCGTCTGATCTCTCGCTGACCAATCGCTCCCAGTATGGATTTGAACCAGTTTTTGGGATGGCCTCTCTGGACTTGTTTTCTAAATTCCCTTTTCGCGAGTGCATGGCCACTTGGATCGATTCAAATCGTCTCCAGGGCAAATGTGCACCGGATTCCCTTGACACGAGCGCCTAACAGGCAGGCCCGCCACAAGAGCCGCGCCGAGTGGGAGTGGTCCCTGTGGGCTAGTTGCCCGGGTGAGAGGATGACGTGGACCGATACGGCCACGGACACTTATCCAGTGACGATGTCTCTGGATTCGTTTGACGCCATGAATACCATGGATTGGTGGTGCTTAACTTACTTTACCAAGAAGACATTGCTCTTCTTGAGATGGAAAAAAAAGGTGAAAGCAGACCAAAAGAAAAAACAGGAGGAAAGTGTAACGGACAGGTATCGGATGGATGGAACAACATGCTGTACTACGGGGCTTTGTTTTGTCTTCTTGTTTTGCTCTTCTTTTGCTCTTGTACTTGGGAGGGGTTCTGTGAATATGGGTGTTTTTTGGGTAACGACATGACATGACTTGACGAACTATTGTTTGGATATGAAATAGGAATTGGATATGATGATGGGACATGAACAAAGATAGAAAATTTTGGCAACACGGCCCTTGGAACTGTTTTTATCATTAGCAATTGGCGTTCGGATCAATCGAGGTGGCTGTAGGAAGAGATGAAGATGTTAGTTGGCATGAGTGGTATATCCTGTCTG
>Ga0247770_1002077_pt1 | contig 12571 bp, 12 predicted proteins | sample UWRJL136409B6_FD_179943 | JGI IMG/M metagenome (GOLD analysis project Ga0247770, IMG submission 179943) | Plant litter microbial communities from Arlington Agricultural Research Station in Wisconsin, United States - UWRJ-L136-409B-6 | ecosystem: Environmental > Terrestrial > Plant litter >... | reverse complement strand
TGCAATCGTGCAAATACTGCCAGCGTCAACGAAATCTATAGTTATATTGTTTTGGCTGTTGCAGTAGACCCCAACACGATCAACCCAGAAGGATTAAATTCTTCTAGCGGGGTAGTGAAGATTAACCTCGACGGCTCTCATACCCTTGTACCGCATGACCCTAAGCACGTTTATACATACGTTGGTTGCAAGTATGATCCCAACATTGACCCAACGTATTGCTATCGCCTTTTGGAATGCTTGGAACCCTCCCAGCGAGAAATTTTTCTGCGAACTGCTGCTGCGGCACTTAACCTAAAGCTTGTTCGCTCAAAGTTGACTGGTCGAGGGGTGAAAGGTTTGCTCTGCCACGGGGAAGGCTCAAACGGTAAGGACACTTTGCGCGCTGTGCTTGCAGCAGTTTTTGGGCGTGGCATGACTGGCAAGTCACTGTCAGATTTCAAAGCCTACGATATGGGCCGTAAGTTTAATCTGGCGGGGATTGAAGGAAGTATCTGTAACTGGGCTTCTGAAAATACGGCAAAAGTAGACCTCGACGGCATCCAGAGTCTTAAGCAGTTCATCACGGGCGACCCAATCGACATCGAGCGCAAGGGCAAGGACAGCTATGAGTACAAATCGGCTGCTATCTTTTTCGCCAACTGCAACAAACTGCCATCCATCACTGGGGGAACGGCCGCCATTGATGACCGCTATGGCATCCTCAGATTTGACAAGACCTATGTTCGCAACGCTGACCCCTCTCAAGGTGAGTTAGAAGCTGACCCGCGTTTTAAAGATGATGAAAAATTTATCCTTGAGCAGGTTGCTCCTGCAATGCTTAACAAGTTGTTAGAACGCTTGCCTTTGCTGCTTTCTGAGGGCATCGATTACAAGGCAACCAAGGACGCAATGCGAGAAGCTCAGGAGGAAAGTCGGCACTTATGGCAGTTTGTGAGGGATTTGGGGTATGAAGCGGGCAAAGGCGAACGCGTTTATGCCAAAGATTTGTGGAGTGAATTACAGGAGTGGTATCAAGAAGTCGGAATACTAGAGCTTGAGTATAACGAGAAGGGCAAAGAGAAGCTACTTTGGAATGATTTACCAAACCAGTGGGATAAGCCAGTGAAGGCTATAAACCAGTTGTATGCAAGGTTCTGTGAGATTTTCCCGAAATTAGAGAAACATCGGCACACAGAACGGGGTTTTGAGTCTCAGCGGACAATGGGCGATTTCTACTATCTCGGTATCAGAAAACAAAAGTCTGAAGAAATAGGAAATATTGCTCCAGCATCTCCAGCAGTAGACACAGCAAGGATATCGTCTCCAGCAGTGCTCCAGCAAAAAATGCCTGCTGGAGCACCGCTGGAGCAAACAATCCTTACACAGAGCGCTGCTGGAGATGCTGGAGCACAAAACCCAACTATTTTAGATTTGTGCAATACGATCGCAAAACTCACCCTCTCCGATAGGCAAAAATTAACAGAACTGCTCACGGGCACCCCTTGCTCTGACCCGCTCAAAGCCTTCAGAGTCGGAGACAAAGTAGCTGGCAATAGACAAGAGGACGCTAGTTACAACTGGCACGGCCGAATCGTTGACATTGACACGAGCATTACTTGTAAAGTTGACTGGCAAGAGCGCGAAGGTATGCGGGGAGGACGGGTAATCTCAATGCTCTTCTGTAACTTGCGGAAAATTTAGCTGCTCCCAGCTAGAGCAGATGGGGACAGACTCTACAGTATTTGGAAACGATAGTAGAAAGCCTGTCCCTTTGAGCGAATCTGATCCGGGATAGCCGTATATCCCCATCTAGACTCCTACAACCGCTAAGCTGGAAAATATAACAAAGCTGGCAAAGTACCAGAAAAGCAACGCATTAAACCAACGAAACTACCTATGACAACTGGCAAGCTTGAACTCACCATCAAAATTAACGAACTTCCGACGGACATACAGACTAACAAAGACAACTGGAAAACGTTTGAGCTTGACTGTGACGGTCGGGTAGTGTCCGTTACTCTTAAGCCAAAAATATGGAAGAAGCTTGAGGATGCTGCTACCAACTATCCCCAGTGGGTGGCTGCTATTGCTGGCAAGATGGGTGAATCAACCTCTAACGGCTTTGTGCTATCAGAGCCAAATATCCAAGTCTTTGAGAAAAAACCAAAGGAACCAAAACCTGAAGCAGGACAGTGAGAGCAGTTTCTAGTTCAGGGTCAAGAGATGGAATGAAGCTGTAGCAGTTCTGGGCGTTAGGTATTTGGTATTTCTAATCAAAGTTTTAGATACTAAAAATTGATACCTAAAATCGCTCAATTCCTTGCCACATCTACATTGTACGTATTAGCTCTAATTGTTAGGGCTAATATTGCTGTACCTTAGCAGGGTTGTCTTACGTACCGCCTTACACGTTTCACGTTGTGTCTTACACTCTCCCCCCTACTCTCTACAATCTCGCCCAGAACCTAAAACTGAATCTGAAAGCTGTAGAACAGTGTAAGTAAGACAAATAAACAGTTCTGTAAGACGATATAGTAAGACGGCTAAATACCTGTGTAAGACAGCGTAAGTAAGACGATATAAGTAAGACAGTTAAGACACTTCTGTAAGATAATTTGTTGTTATATGTCTTACGCGGTGCAATTAGTGTTTTACAATAATGTAAGGTAATTAAAAATGTGTAAGACGATGACTGATAAAACAATGTTGAATTTCCGCTGCCCCGCCGACTTACTGGATACAATCGACGCGCTAGGGCAACAGCGTTATCCCTCTGAAACCGCGAAGCACGGATGTGATCGGACTAAAACCCTGCTCGATATTTTGCGGGCTGGTATTGAGGCTTTTTCTAATGGCTCGGTTGTCTTACCAACGTCAGACAAGAGAGTAAGACATGGTAAGACAGAGAATGCGATAGACATTGAGGCAAGGTTTGCTGCCATTGAGGAACGTCTGGGAAAATTGAGAGCCTGAGTGATAGTGGCGATGAATCATTCAGGCAAGAATTAGAAGAAGTGAAAGCCGATCGAGCCAAACTTTTAGAATCCAGCACTGTAGCCACCAATAAGCTCAGAGAAGAACTAACAGAAAACACGCGCTACTATACTGGACGGTTGAACGAGGCAGGGGCAACTATTGCCACCTTCAAGGATAAACTGGCGGCGGCACAAGCTAAAAACCAGCGCTTACAAAGTGACTTAAGTAGCTTACAAGCTCAAGTAGGAGAACTGCGATTGCAACTTGAGACGGAGCACGCCGATCGGGAGGAAATTGAGGCGGAACTCTCCGAGCTAAAACAAAATTCTGTTCCGGCCGCCACACTTTCCGAGAAATTAATACCCGACGCGGCCACAATTCTCAGCCAGCTCCGAGCCAGGCGCAAAAAATCAAAAACCGACATGGCGGACTTGGAAGCCATCCTAGAGATTTTGGAAAGCTGAGGCGACAAAACTTTACAGATGGAAAGTTGACAAAGTTTCTGCAATACTGCAATTGTAAGTAACAAGGAAGACTGCTGCGCGACTGCCCGGTGCTGGAAACACCGAACAAGTCACGACTTCCCCAAGCCGTTATCAGACAACGTTTGGAGCCTAAAAAGTATGACATTTACAGAGGGTTGTCCTTCCGGACGATCGCAAGACTTAATGTGTGTTTCCGAAGAGATGGTGACAATAGATCGCAAAACCCTTGAGGAAATTTTTAGCCTCATAGGCGACTGCGTAGACACCATTATAAATTTGCGGCACTCTGGCGTTTTTATTACGAGCGCTAAACGCTGCTTACTAGATACAGGGAACCTTGAATTAGCCAGTAGCACAGAGGTTAGTGAAGCTGCCTTACTTCTGGACACTTGGCTTGATGTTGTGCCAAAAAGCCATAAAGAGATGGATGCTTGGCTGCAGCAAGCTAATGCAATTACTTACTTAGCTTTGGCTCCAATTAAGTTGGGTAAATCCAATGGCTAAGCCTCTCATCAGTTATCGTCGCATTGACCAACTCAAAGCGCGAGCCTTTGATTGTGGTTTCTCAAACGAAGACGCCAAACAGTTCGGCAAGCTCAGCAAAACTGCTACATGGGAAGCGCTGTTGAAAACCTACGGCATTCCTTTGCAGGCTGTAGACAGTGTAAGTGAGACTCAATCGCTTGACACAAGTGATTGGACTAATGACGGCTCCTTCCCGGTCTGCAATTTTACCCGCCAGAATTCCACCAATTTTTTAGACTGGGTTGATTTTGGTCAACTCATCGCACTAGCGCTTGCATCAGCAGGTGTATTTGTGCTGGCAATGAGTTTGTGGCGACAAATCAATCCTCTTAATCTATTCCCCCCAGTTCGCATCAACATTCAAATCGGAACAAAACTATGAGCTTACAACTGCGCCTATTTGGTGGCGGCCAATCCACGGATGGCAAACTTTCAGCTAGCAACGATGGCAGCCACGCGATCGAAAAATCCATTGTCCTAGCAAGCACTGACAAAAGCGTTATCACGCCGCTAACTCCTGGGAACTTTGGCTCAGTTCGCACTGTTCCCGTCGTGCCAGCTCCGCGCTATTTTACGAAGGAAGAAGCGGACGCTATGAAGGGTTTGGCAAAAGAGAAAACAGACGGTGCACGGCAGTCTAAGCGCGCTTACAAAGCTTTGACCAAGATTGAAGCGGCCGATAAAACAGTTCATCAGCAGCACCGCAAATATGAGGGGGCAGTCGCAGAAAACGAACTGGGTAAAAAGCGCGCCGATGTTGGCTTAGCTAAGAAACTGCACTCTATGCGCCCCGGCTACGCCCGCCTAGGATTTGGGATCGACAAAGCAGACTCCGACGCTAGGACTCGGATTGAGGAAATTAAAGCCAAGCTGACAGGGGGAAGCAATTAATGCGAGCGATGTATCTGGCAAACTATTTTGTCGCTGGGTGCATCGCTTTCTCACTCCTGGGGTGGGTAGCGAGTTTGCATCCGATCACATTTCGAGCAGTTCTGTGTTTACTGGCCACCATCGCGATCGCCTGGGGTTTAAGTTGGTTGCTGGATTTCTCACTGAGCAAGCTGCTCAAGATTTCAGTGGCTGACTTGCAAGCCTTATTAATAGGTGGTTTGGCGATGCTGCTGATTGGGCTGGGGGTTTTTCTATGCACTTGAAGCTGTTTGTTCTCAGCGCGTCCTCTGTGGTGTTGTGGTTAGCTCCGCTAGTGGTGCTAGATAAAAGGCTAGACATTCACAAAGCACTGCAAGGGGTGAGCTTGACTGCTGCAATTGCTTGCGCTGTGTCCGCTGGCAACATCGCCCGCGAACTGTTCGAGCAAGGGGAAATAGAGGCAATTAAAAAGCGAGCAATTACTGCTGATGTAGTGGATGAAATCTCGACATCAGCTTATATTTCCCAGCAACAAAGACAGCAGGAAGCAGAACTTATTTTGACAAGCCCAGGGCTTGATGTGGAAGAAAGCCGAAAAGCGTTGGAAGCCATATACAGCAACGACTTACAAGATAGCACTTCCCCGGACGAGCATCCCGATTATCCTATTTATCTGGAAGTTTGTAAGTCAAGAGAAGCGGGAAAGTCAACCACCTGGATTGTTGAGAATATCCTAAAAATGGGAGGACGAAAATTTTCGGAGGGCAAGGTGAAATTACAAACTCTTCTCAATCAATTTGAGGAAGAAGGAAAATGAAAACGTGGGCCGGGGGGGGGAGCTAAGCGTGGCCCGCCCCCCCCGGCCACGACACTCGGAGTTTAAGGGCGCCGCAGGCAAAAGGGCTGACCAACCGGGCTGAGTGATACCCGGTAAACATCCCACAGAAACACAAAACATGATATACTTTCAAACTTTAAAAATTCACACCCAAAAAAGCTAGGTCAAGCAGCCGATGAAATTTTCGAGTAGCAGTTTGATATTTTTTGGTGTTCCCCCGCCTCTTCAACCAGTGGAGGGGGGAGGCTCTGTCAAGGGGGGAAAGAGAAATTCGTGACGAGGTTAGCTTTCAGGCGAGTTAGAAACTTTTGAAAGTAACGAAGAAACTGTGACGAGCCTGAAAGCTTACCGAGTAGAATTTATCGAACCCTTGACGGAGTACCCCGGAGCGGACAATGAAAGGTGGGAACATCAAAATGCGGTTGTAGTGGTTGCCAGTTGCGATTGGGGGGGCTTAAAACCTTATATGCTAAAAATATGGATCTAGATTTAGCTTCTTACATAGAATCAGTTCGCCTAGTCTTGTACTATGGTCTACCCGGCGATACATGGGAAACTGTCTTGCGACGAAGGCGCGACGGTCGAAAAAAAAATTGTGCTTTCTGGCGGGCTATGGCTATCGTGCTCAAGAAGGAAATGGAAGCGTTGTTGAAAGCTTCACTTATCCATTCTTTCGCCGCAGCATACTCTTTAACGACGCTGTTAGTCCATATTTTCTTCTATGCCGTTAACTACGTGTATACGGCTGTTGCAATCGAACCTCGCCGAGTCGAGACAAACAGCGACCCGCCTAAAATCTTTATTCCTATCCCCAAGATTGAATCGAATGGTTGCGCTCGCAGCGATTCACTTGTCTGCTCGCTTATTTTTTAGCGAGCGGTTCCACTCTGTGCTCATTTTTTACACTACAAACGCCAAAAACCGCTGCTCGTAATTGGAACCTACATTGCAGCGGTCTTTGGAATTCAATCCACCTTCAACTCGTCTTGAGCGAGTCAAATTTATGTATGACAATTCTACTCCGAACAACGGTCAAGTTTCAAACACCCGCGGAAATCTAGCCCCCAGCAGCAAATCAAATCCTTGCCCGGTCTGCGGACGCACTAAGGATGGAGATTGTCGCATCAGCTCCGACGGAAAGATGGTTCTCTGCCATCAGAACTTTGACCACGCCAAGACTCTACAACCCGACCTCTGGCACTTTGACAAATCAAGCTCTGATGGTCGATGTGGCATCTATATTTTTAAGGAAGAAGCTGAGAATATTCAACCAGCAACAAAAAAACCAAAGCGTAGAAAGAAAGAACTCTCACCCGTACCAATTCCGATCGGCGCAAGACTTCTCAGATTGCCCGCACCCGGACAATCGCCACAACCAGAGCCATTGGCACAGGATGCCCCGAAACGTGTCCCACGCAATGCTGTACAAATCACCTACGAATATACCCCTACTCAAAAGGTTGTGCGGTACGAATGGCCGGATGAAACCAATCCAAAGGGACACAGCAAAACCTATAGCCAATTTCACATAGACCCCGATGGCAAGAAAGTTTGGACTAAAGGCGATGCTCGCTGGCCAGCTTATCGAATCGACGAAGTTATTGAAGTCTTAAAAACGGTACCCGACGACGAACCTGTCGTAATCCCAGTTCTGGAAGGAGAAAAAAATGTAGAAATTGCGCGACGGATTAGGCTTGCAGCTCTAACTTTGCAAGGTTCCAACTGGAGCGATCCAGAAATTCAAAGAATGTTAGAAGCACTGCGAGCGACAGGCAAAAATGTCTCGATCGCAAAGTTGCGCGACAACGATGACAGAGGCATTGAGAAGGGCCAGAGTGTTTCGCTTGTCGCCCGTCACACTCAATTCCCTTGCCTCATCATTGACCCCGCTGCTATGTGGGCAGACATCCCTGAGAAAGGAGATATCCAACAGTTTTTGGAAGCTATGGAGGTCGATGAGTTTCTCATACGGCTACAAGCAGAAATTACCAAAGCCGCAAACTCCTCAGAGTCTAATAATTCTTTAACTTCTCACCCGCGCACGTGCGAGTGTGTAGTATGTTTGTCGTCTAAAAGTAGTATAAAAACCTACATCCCAGACACTGCGCCAACTCCAGAGCAAAACTACGTGCAAAAAGCCATCGAAGCATTGTATTCGAGTGGGCATTGGGCATCGGTTGCGGGACAGCTTCTCGCATTCACTGGTACTCATTACGAACTGCGACCAGAAGCTACGGAGAAGCGGCGCATCCTTGATTGGTTAAGTACCTACTCAGAGTTTGTGAATGGAAAATATCGCTGCAATCGTGCAAATACTGCCAGCGTCAACGAAATCTATAGTTATATTGTTTTGGCTGTTGCAGTAGACCCCAACACGATCAACCCAGAAGGATTAAATTCTTCTAGCGGGGTAGTGAAGATTAACCCCGACGGCTCTCATACCCTTGTACCGCATGACCCTAAGCACGTTTATACATACGTTGGCTGCAAGTATGACCCCGACATTGACCCAACGTACTGCGATCGCCTTCTGGAGTGTTTGGAACCTTCGCAGCGTGAAATATTTTTACGAACTGCTGCTGCTGCACTCAATCTGAAACTGGTGCGCTCAAAGTTGACGGGGCGAGGGGTGAAAGGTTTGCTCTGCCACGGGGAAGGCTCAAACGGTAAAGACACTTTGCGCGCTGTACTGGCGGCAGTCTTTGGGCGTGGCATGACTGGCAAGTCACTGTCGGACTTCAAAGCCTACGATATGGGGCGTAAGTTTAATTTGGCAGGGATTGAAGGAAGTATTTGCAATTGGGCTTCTGAGAACACCTCAAAAATAGATTTGGACAACATCCAGAGCCTTAAACAGTTTATTACAGGCGACCCGCTTGATATTGAACGCAAGGGCAAGGACAGCTATGAGTACAAATCGGCCACTATCTTTTTTGCCAACTGCAATAAGCTGCCATCCATCACTGGGGGAACTGCTGCCATTGATGACCGTTATGGCATCCTCAAATTTGACAAGACCTACGTTCGCAACGCTGACCCGTCTCAAGGTGAGTTAGAAGCTGACCCACGTTTCAAAGATGATGAAAAATTCATCCTTGAGCAGATTGCTCCTGCGATACTTAACAAGTTGCTAGAGCGCTTGCCGTTGCTACTTACTGAGGGTATCGACTACAAGGCAACCAAGGACGCAATGCGAGAGGCTCAGGAGGAAAGTCGTCACCTGTGGCAGTTTGCCCGTGAGGTTGGGTTAGGAGTTCAGTCTGGCGGTCGTGTTTGGGTTAAAGACTTGTGGCAGCAGTTGCAGGACTGGTATGAGGATGCTGGGATTTTAGAGATAGAGTACGACGGCAAAGGCAAGGAGAAGCTGGTTTGGAATGAACTTTCCAATAAGTATGACGCCCCCGTGAAGGCTGTAAACCAGTTGTACTCAAGGTTGTGTGAAATTTTCCCTAAAGTACAAATTCACCGATATAACGGGCGTGACGAAATAGGGAAAAAAGGTCAAAAATATCTGCTTGGAATTGGGTTTGTGCAAAATCTCATAAAGACTGACAAAACTGGGTTACCTGAGTTACCAGTAGACACAGTAAGCTTTACAGGGTTACCAAGTGAGTTACCAAAAAATACTGGTAACCCAGTTGGTAACCCAGTTGGTAACCCACAAACCCTTACACAGAGGGCTGGTAACCCTGGTAACTCAATTTCTTCACCTTTTGCGGAGGTTTGCAATCTCATCGCTCAATTTACTGATGCAGAGCGGCAAAAGTTGGTAGAACTGCTAGCCCAACCTCAGCCATTACCCCACAAAGTTACCCCTGATGATGCCCAGGCAATGCGAGACATAGCTCTGGTCTGGTGGCCCGAATACTACCCAGACCAAATGCAATCTCTCCTGACACAAATGTACGGTCGGCAAGCGCCAGGGACTAAGTACGATGCGACAACTCTCGCCGAGTGGCTGGAAGGGGAAGACGATTTGATTCGCAATCGTATTACTCAACTCCTACATCGTCGGAAAAGTTGAGCTTTAGAATCCCTCACATTAAAAGTCACCGTTAGTGGGTCTGTGCCAGTCAGCGGTGACATTATCCTACCTAGTCAAATGAGAGGGGGACACACTTTAGAAGATACGGACTGATTGTAGAGTGTTGGGACTTGTTGCTGGTAAGTTTGATGTGTTGTTGTGTAGACAGGATTGGCGTGTAGGTTAAGCGGGCATACGGGTATATCCAAGACTTTATTACACCACAACCATATCTCAGAGAACTTTGGATCGATAGGTGTTTGGAGGGTTGACCTGGAACAAGAAGAAATAAACTGAATCACAGAGCTTTACAAATCATGGCTGGTTGAGGTCTAATATTTATTAGATAGTAATTTTTGTAATTTGAATCATCATAACCAAGGAGGCTCGGGAATGCGCGTCGAAGATTGTTGTCTAAAACTTTTAAGCTATGTTCTTCCTTTGGTAGACCAAAAGCGAGAAGGCATTTGTATAGATGTTGGGGTGGGAACATTTGCCTTTTACTGCGAGATATTTTCTAGGCGGGGATTTAAAACTATCGCCGTTGAACCCCTCCCTGTGGAAGAAGTGCGGGTTTTGTGTCAAGATAACGGCATCACTTTGATAGAAGCCTGTCTATCAGATGTCAACGGCACTCAAACTATTTATTTAGGAAATGTGGCTGCTGGATTGGATAGTAATTATGCTTCTCTTGAGTCGGACTGGTTTGGTGTTGCTACAGAGACACAAGAAGTACAATCATTGACCTTATCTAAATTACTGTTAAACATAAATGCTCAAAAAGTAACTTGTTTAAAGCTAGACATAGAAGGTGCGGAGTCTACGGTTCTTACTAAATTGGGGGAATTACCCAAAGCTTGGCTGCCAAGCGTAGTTATGTTTGAATATGGGGGTGGCTCTAGGGAAAAAGATGAATATGGTCGGTCGCCCAAGTATGTGAGCGCTACTATGGAGTGTATCAGAGCATTGAAGGAGTGCGGATATAATTGCAGCATTATGATAGATCATGCCCTTGACACAGAAGCCCGAGTATTTGAATTGCAATCTTCTACTTTAGAACCAGATTCAATATTTTACCCGAACGGCGGTAGCTACGGAAACATTATTGCTTTTCGTGATTTTAATATAGCCCCAGATAAAGTTGCAAAAGTTTGCGCTCCCTATAATGAAACAACCACCCCACGCCAGGGTTCAGGAAAGAATAAAAAGGTAATAACAATTTTAATCACAGCTTTTTTTGGATTGATTTTGGCTTATTTACTTTTTGGATAGATAATATTGTTCCAAGCTGAATGGCTTAGGGCTTGGCGGGTGATCGCCCATATATAAAGCAGATAAGCTGGTATTTTTTTTAGCTTAACCAAAAGAGTCCACATATCCTGAGCCTGGACTTAAAAGTGCTATGGGTAGGTAGGACTTTATACTTATTAGACTGGAGCCTAGACAGTTCGCGATCGGAGCTAAATCCGAAAAACAATTTTTATTTTGGGATTTGAGGTTAAAAAATGCGATCGCCTCAGTAGGCAGAGTGAGAGGGTAGGGGTGCGGGGTAGCGTTAGGCTTGTGTTTTAGAGGAATTGTGCGATGATGCTACCAAACCCATAAGGTAAAAAACTCTCATGGATCAGAAAAATTTGATGTCCCGAGCGAACGATTTCGTCAACCGCATCGCTATAGAAGACCTGCCTACTGAGATGATTGAACTGTCAGACGAAGCTTTATCTCAAGTGTGCGGGGGGAATGATTATACGTTCGGTGGGCTGGTTATATTGGGCGGGGGGGGTCGCACTAATTTGGACAATTTGGACGAGCTTAACAACTATCCCTCCCTAAGCGAGGAGATAGATAGCAACTTATTGCCGCAGTAGTTCTAAGCTCTAGACGGGGATATAGGATTATGCCCGCCTAGAATAAGGTTTTGGACTGAGTGGGAAAATTACTCTATCCTCGCCTAACCTCACCCTGCAACCAACACCCCCTCGGGTTGCACCATGAGGTAATCGCATTTTTCGGCCTAAAATCTCAAAAAATGAACTGCAAGCTGGCAACTAGAAATCAAAATTCAAGGAAAGCTCCCTTGGTCAGGGAAGGAACCAAGGAAAATCAAACTCTCTAGAATCTCATCTATAGCCTAGAAAATCTGTCCCGCCTCAAACTATTAGATCAGGATATAGCTGTTTGCTTTTCTCACTCAATCTATCAGGTTTTTTAAAAGCCTACCGCTGCATTTTGTCGGGAGGTAATCCAGTATTTTCCCTACTTCCACCAACAATCTGTTCCAATTCTCTTTCTGACAGCTCAACTAACTCAGCAAGTAAGTTTTTTACAGGGAAACAGTTGTCAGAATTGTTTGCTTGGGCCATTAAGTTTTTCTTATTCATAAGAGTTCTTTAGCTTGTGGGTTTGATAACATCTTGGCACAATTTCTTGAATACCTCCCCCTGCAACTCACACCCCCCTAGGTTGCACCCTGAGCTGATCGCCTTTTTTGACCTGAAATCTTAAAAAATGGACTGTAACTTGCCAACTTGAGGTTAAACTTTAAACAAAGCTCTCCCGGTCAGAGAAGAAAGCCAAGAAAATCGGATTCTCTAGGCTCTCTTCTATAGCCTCGATTATCTGTCCCGCTTAGCCATAGCAGTTTTAAGCCTAGGGTCAGTTTATAGGAATATGCTGAAGCAAAACCTCAAATTTTGAGCCATACTCTGCCACTTGCCGATGGCTCAAAACACCTATTGAAATCTTAGCGACCATGCCCCACTCTCATTAGTATTAGTTACTGAAATAGTCTTGCCACCAACAATTTGTTGTAAGTCTTTTTCTGACAGTTCAGTAAATTCAACAGGCAGGTTTTGTCTAGTGAGGCGGTTT
>Ga0247770_1002076_pt1 | contig 12574 bp, 13 predicted proteins | sample UWRJL136409B6_FD_179943 | JGI IMG/M metagenome (GOLD analysis project Ga0247770, IMG submission 179943) | Plant litter microbial communities from Arlington Agricultural Research Station in Wisconsin, United States - UWRJ-L136-409B-6 | ecosystem: Environmental > Terrestrial > Plant litter >... | reverse complement strand
GAGCGCCAGGCCCATGAAAAGTCCAGCCAGGGTCATCAAGCCCAGCACGCGGGTGGCCCAGGCGAAACCCAGCGAGGGCAGAAGGCGGTCTAGGACGATGGGAAACATGATTCCGCCGATGGCTGTTCCGCATGTCGCGAACGACACGGCGAGACCGCGGTACTTGGATCCGAAGGTGGCGGCGACCAGGGTGATGGAGGGCGGATAGACGATGCCGCTACCAATGCCGACGGCGACTCCCTGCGCAAGCATGATCTGGTAGTACTCGGTCGACAAGCTGAGCATCATGACGCCAAGAACGGTGAGGGGGGAGCCGACCCATAGCATCTCCCGCACATAACCGGCATCGTAGATGGGGCCTGTGACGACGCCGCCGAGTATCAGCAGCAGCGCTTCGGCCGTGCCGATCCACGCAATGGCGTTGGTCGACTCGTCAGCGAGCAGTGTCGTCTCGTAGTAGCTCTGGTATGTCCCGTACGAGCTCAAGAGGCCCCATGTCGAGACGTAGATGAGGGAAGCACCGAGGGCTAGGAGCCACGCACCACGGCTTTCCTGCGCTGCATCGGTCTCGGGCGGCGGCCGCGGCAGTGCGCCTTCGATTCTATCACTGTCAGATCTCATGCTTTTCTCGTTTTTGGTTTTGAGGGACGGATGACAGGGCGACCCGGGGAACCCATCACGGTGGAAAAGCGGTCGGCAGTTCCGCGTGACATCGTCCCCCTCCAACGCCGCACGCCCGCCTCCGAATGTCGGGCCGGAACCAAATACCAATCCATAGTGCGGCCCCCTTCCCCGCCCAAAACAAAGGTAGATAAGGAGATTAGCGTTTGGACAGGCGTGTATTTGGAAGGGCGTGCATGTTGAGCGCGTTCAGGATCCTAACGACCCACTTTTCGTCGCCCGGGCCGGCGCCAAATGGTAGCGACAGCACACGAAGTGGCGCAGTGGAGCTGAGAAGAGCGATGGGACAGAGCCATGAATCGCCTCTGTCCGCGCTCTGGAATCCGCAGAGTTCCGGGATCCCTTTTCATCCTGATCCAAACAATGCCTCTAACTTCTCCCTATACATCAGTTCCAGCCCCTATTTCGTTACCCCTTTTGTTACGTGAATGCCTTGAAAATGACCCTCTGTGTAACCTGTGGCTTTTGGAGTACTCCGCAGTGGTGATGTTTCCCCTTCGAACCGGCCGTTTCCGGAGATGGTTGCGTTTCGCTTAGTTATGCCAGCTTCTTTTGCAGTGGGTTCATGGTCTGCAGGCCTCCCCAGCCTCGTTGTAGCTGCGCGTTGTTATTTTCCAGCCTGTCCTAGCATCGCTTTGCTGTTTCTCGGCCTGTAGAGCTAATACCCAGCTTGTCACTGATATATATGTCCAGCTTGCACAGCTCACCCAAGATATTACTCTGAAAGTGGTGCCACTTGGTGAGGCCGAAAAAGCCCTGAGCACAAATGCTACGCGAACTATTGCCATCCGAGAGCGACCCCATCGTGTATCACATTATTGTTGTCGCGGCCCTCGACGGATTTCTCTCAGCATAAGCCCCGTCGCATACGAGGGTTGGCATTGCTTCTGTCCGCAACATCCACATCGCAGTTGGAGGTAGGGATGCATTGTCTCGTCTGATATTCCTATTCTGCCAGATGTGACCCTTCGACTTTGCAGCAGCTAAGGCTATTCCCGTGTTTCCGAAGTACTCTACTCCACATTGAGGGAACGGGTGTGGCGAGCTGCGGCGCAGGAGAGGTGGAGTGGGCTATTACACCACTCGCAATTCAGAGTGGCTTTAAGGGGGTTTTCGAGGGGTGGAATAGGGGCATCACAAGATAGGGGGTGAGGCATCCTTAGGTAAATGTGTATAAGAAACACCACGGGCGGGAGTAAGTCATCGCCCATTTGGTCGCATATCCGCGGGCCTTGATTTTGTCTCCTTGCGTCATATTATTTCCCGTCAAACAAAAGTTTTCCCCCTTTATAGAGCTCTTAGCTTTGCAAACGATGTCTTCGGCTTCCTGAACACCTCCTCTTCTGCCTCTAGCCCAGACAGCTCCTCGGGGAGCGGCAGGAACTCAAAGTTGAGTATCAGCGTCACGACAATGATGCGCATCTCCAGCATCGCTAACCTCTTCCCGAAACATCCCCTGAAACCACCACCAAAGCTCAGTTGCGGTAGCGCGTAGGAGTCAAATACCTCCTTGCCAGTCGCGTCTTGGGTCAACCACCGACGGGGCTCCAACAGGTCCAGGTTTCTCCCACTTTCGCCCTCAAACCCACCACCTCTGCGTTTCATCTGGGCAGCTTGGCTCGTCTCGCTGCGTAGGGATTCTTCAATCTCGAATGGTTGCTTGTTGATGCGCAAGTTCAAGATGACGTTTGTGCCCTTCGGAATATGGCGGCCTAGAACTTGCGTGTCGACCAGCGCTCGCCGCGTGGTGATGGCAGCTGTCGCCGAGTATCGGACCGTCTCTTCGATGGTAGCGTCCAGGAGAGGGATGTCTGCTTCCAGAATCTCCGAAGAGGTAGGAAATTTCTTGTCCTTAAACGTCGCAACGACGGCTTCCCGGAGATTTGCCTGCGCCCGGGGATATAACCCCATGAACTTGACGAACCAGGCCATGGTCGAAGCTGTTGAATCGTGACCAGCCAGCAGCATCAGCCACAGTTCATCCAGCATGCCCCGATTGCGCGTCGGATCCGGTGCCAGCTTGCCCTCCTTCTTCGCCTTCATGATCTCTCTCCGGAGCACAAAATCCATCGCACATGTATCATGCTCCTCCCCATCGCCAGACGAGGACTCGGACAGCCGAGAAAACCTCTCGCACGCCCTCTTCATAATCCTCTTCACCTCGTCACTCCCAACCCTCCTGAACTTCCAGTACGACGGTTTAAACTTCATTAAAAAGAAGGTCAACGCCGGCCACACCGATGCCACCCCCTTATCCACAATCGCGCTCCCTTCCTCGACCGCAAACCTCACCAACGCCACGAGCTTCGCTGCCTCCTCATCTTTTTTCCCTCCCTTCTCCCCTCGCACCTTCGCAATCTCCCCCCTCAACACCCCAATCTTACTCCCCAACACCGCCACCCAAATTGCATCCAAGGCCGTCGAATAAAAATCATCCAACACCTCAATCACCCCCCCTTCCTTCCCCTCCTTCCCTACGGTATTCTCAATCCTCTCCCTCCACAACTCCACCAACTCCCCTGCCGCCGTCTCCAAATTCGGCGCGACCACCCTCCTCAAGAACTCCGGACTCATCACATCGCTCCACAACCTCTTCTGCGCTTTCAACTCGGGCGTCGTCACCTGCGCGAGCGTCGACACCGGCAAGATCTGCTCAAACAGCTGCGTCGTCAAAAACGACCTATCAAACTCCTTATTCCTTCGCACCAAAATATCCTCAATCTCACGCGGGTCGTCGAGCAAAATGACAGGGGGACCGAAGGAGGTGATGAGGAATTGGGCGAGGGGGGAGGCGAGGGTGCGGGTGAGGGAGAAGACGGCGGCGGTGGGTTCGCGGGTGCGCTGGCCGCGGGATTTGATGGCGGGGCCGTTGCCGAAGGGGACAGTGAGGGCGGAGGGGTCGTAGGGGATGCCATTTTGAAGGGGGACGGGGAAGAGGCGGTGGTAGAAGTAGGTGAGGGAGAGGAGGGTGAGGGTGGTGAGGGTGAGGAGAAGGTAGGTTGTGATGGTGATGGTCATTTTGGTGGTTGGGGTGTTGGGGGGATGCGGCGCGGTGCTGTCGCGAATTGTTATGAGGAAGAGATTGAAATAGGATGAGGTTGGAAAAAATGGTGGATGTCAGCATTTGGATGCCTGGATTTTAACTTGGCAAACCGAAGACCGTTTTTTTTTAATGCGACCCTTCCCGCGGGTCCCGCTTTCCCGAACCTGGGGCTGACGAAGTGGACCGCATCAGGGGGTATGATTCCTCCGAGACCCCGATATGAACGTCGATTTTTGCCTCGGCAACATGCGCAGCGCGTGTTCTCCAGCCTGCGGCCAATCACGGTTCTGAGAATACGAAGTCGCAGTCGGCTAGTAGTTGGTGTCAGCATCTTGGACAGGGGATGCACATCATGGACATCTTGCACCCCGCGGCTTGGCCAGGGGTGTTTGGAAGAGTATTCGGTATTTTGTCCCAACAACTCAATACAGTGATCCGCTCCATTACCAATTCTCGACAGTGTCCATCAGGCTCACCACCGTGGCAGTGAAAGGCTTAAGCAGATGCAACCCTATGTCATCAAACATCTCCCCTCCAAACAGCAACAAGCTATCCTAAAGCTTATTCAAAATGCAAATAGACCTCTTATAAGTGGCATCCACTGGAGTATCCTATAGGTCCCACTTATCAGTTATACCACCAGCCTAATCGTATAAACGACTTTATTATCTACATCAGACATAACAATAGTCCCATTTAGCCCACTAACTAAGCTCTAAACGACGCAAGGGATTACATTAGACGCATTCTTATTGTTAATGACAATAAAATGGCCTTTTAACAAACTGAAGTTAAGCGGCAACATAGCAAACCAGTAGTACATTAGGTAATTTACTTCGTGGAAGTTAAGGCTACTACCGGGGTACTTACATACCAGGACCCGCTGGTTAAAGGGGATATATATCACTATAGTTATGCTTCAACACGCAATATATAAGTCATATGCCACGTGGTTCACAACTGGTCCCTAGGTACGAAGATTAGTCGACACTAATAAGCTAATTTCTAGCCGTGCTTAGGGTGGCGCTAGTCGGAGTAGTTATACACCAAAGGTACGGCTCCTGGATTAGATCAGCACCGTTAGTGGTGCTGGACCGGCCCCTCTCGGCGATGTGACTGACAAACTTCCCGGTGCGTGCCTTATCCGTGCTAGGCGAACAAGTCGATACAGGTTTCATTGTTGCTCGCAGAGTTTCTAGAGGCGAGAATGGTACAAGCGGGATAACCTCTGATCGACTCGGTCCTGTCGCTGATGTCAGCTCACTTTCTCCGTTTTTGCGCCTCGGGAGCGGGTTTTCTTCCGACTTCGGAGATGGGACGAAACTACAGAAAGGGAAAACTAACAGCCCAGTCAACGCTGGATGCGTTCCCCAGGCCCCAGCCGTTGACTTGGTTCTCGAAATCGGGTACCCACTTCCAGCTTGCACCCCCGTCCTTGCTTTCGAAGATGGGCAGTGCGGCCGGTGAGCGACGGCCACGGAGCGAAACGGTTGCTAGAATGGTACCATTTTGAATCTCGGCTATGACGGGGATACGTGATGGATTCTTTCCGCCCGGCGTGTAGATGGGGTTGTTGACGAAGAAACTATACGGCTTCGGCCTTACAAGTACTCGGTTGGGCCCTCGCCAGAACGAGTAAGCGGTGCAGGAGCATCCAAAGCGACGATGCTGGACGAGCAGAGCGACTGATAAAAGACGCATTGCGAATACAAGAAAATTGCATTTAGGACCTCCTCAGCCAACAGCTCTGCACCCTTTTAAAGAAAGCCAGTGTTTGCCTGGCTCTCGGGGTTGCATACTTGGAAAGAAGCCCATCATTTGGGCAAACAGCGGCGGCAGCCCCGATGCTCAACGCAGATTTCCTCAGCTTCAGGAAGGAGGCAAGTTCTTGAGTGCTAGACTGCCGCCACGAAAGGGGTGGGTAGGAGCTATGAGAACCAACCGCAAAACTCGGATTTCCCTCACCCGTTCAATGTCGAAGGAATGGTGGAAATTGCCATTGTGCCGCGCGCTGAGACAACTCTGATGGCGCTCACCATCGTCAGCGTCGAAAACACCACGATCAACAGCGACGTGGCAAACAGCGGTAGAGACAAGATCTTTGTCTGTCTTCCCCAAGGCCTGGGTCATCGTGCATAACATGCTGACTAATGACACCACCGCGTCGCTCAAGATGCTGTACGGCGCTGCCCTGTTTTACCTCGCCGTGTGCCCCTTGTAGATCTCGTGGGGTATGGCCCTGCCTACCTTTCGGGATATCGCGCGACCGAAGATGGGCTTCAGGGGGTGTGATTGGCGTTGGCGGCGGATGGGAGCGGGTGCGGTCGTGCTGGCGTTGCGTTACAATAAACGCACCACACCAAAGTCAAATTGGAGTTGGGCAGGTCAATCGAGGAAAGAGGGGCTGAGGCTCACTGTTAACGTCAACAGTGCCGCTATGCCTCAAACTGTCAGAATCTAGCACTTTGGGGCCAATGGTGGTGATAATTGTGGATTGATTGCGTTGTTCTTCTTGTTGTCAACTGCTGTGGAAATCTCTGGCTTCCATGGGCCTCTGTTGCCAAGCCGGCTGCTTCCGCTGATGGCCCCAATTGCTTATATAAGCTGACACAAACCACTGTCAGTAGGGATGCAAATATCCCAGTTCTAGGCCTTGCTAACCAGGGACCATTTTTGGGCCTGTAAAGCTGCTCCTTCTTGCAAAACTGTGCGTTTAATAAGTGGATAGTAGCCGAAGCTGAGCCGGGGCTGATCTGGACTGATGAAAGGTGACAAATAATCACGTGACTATAAGCATGGATAGTTGTCGATTTTAGGGTCCTGAAACAGCTTGTTTACCACCCTAAATTTAACACTGTGAATTTCCCTCTCCTTCTTCGGAACTGAGTGGTTACCAGCTTAGCCTAAGCCAGACTAAGCTAGACTAAATAAGGGGGTTATTGTCGGAAGCACTGCACTCTGGATTCGGTGGAATTGAAGGGGTTACAACTGATTGATTATCTTCCTTCGGCTCCCTGGCTTTGCCAGAGAGCCTTCCTTATAGCTGTGAATAGTGGCAAGCCGTGTGGCAAAGCCACGCGGCTGCAATTACGCGTCTGTGGCAATGGTTACAAATCTATAGTTATGGTGTCTTCCAGATTCTTCTTTCTGACGGTTCTGGCCAGAGGCCAGAACCCCCTTCTTTCTAACACGACGTGCACCACGTTTACCAATGCGCTAGTGATGGAGAATGTTACGACTATGGATACGCCAGCGATTGTAAGGGTGGCAAGCGCGGTCGATGTGCGGATTAGAAAAGGGACTGCTGAACAGAAGAGCCGTGTTAGTTGCTGCAAATAGGTAGTACGATGACCTTTATAACCTGCTTCGGTTATCTGCCGGAATGTCTACACCTATCATTCCAACCATGTCTCCCAGAGAACTGAAGAGACGAGAGCGCGTATGCGAGCACAACTCGCAGCTCGGCCATCGGGTAGTTTCCAAACCCGGTCCCTGCCGTCTTACCCCTCCCATCACATTCCATTCCATGGCGGTATTGTCGCATCACCCCGCCTTTTCTCTTCATCGCATCCTCTTGGCAACCTACACCGTGACAACTCTTAGCAAGGGGCAGGAAAACATCACAACATTCCTGGCACCAACAAGACATGGCGTCCGCGGTCAACAACTCGGGGCTCAGGGACTCAACCTACCGCCAATACAACTCCCAACAGGCGGCGACGTATGCAAAGCACCGTCTGTCACCGCCGCCCGCCCTTGTCGAGCTCATCCTCGGCCATCACACCGCCACGGGCGGCAAGAGTGGCGTGCTGCTCGATGTCGGTTGCGGCCCCGGCATCGCGACTTGCGTATTCTCCAAGCATTTCGACGTGGCCATCGGCGCGGATCTTTGCGAGAGCATGATCAAGGTCGCCACCGAGCTCGGCGGAGAGTCGGCCAAGGGGGATTCGGTGCGGTGGGTCATCTCCACGGCCGAGGAGATCGACAAGATTGAAGGTGTCGAGAAGGGATCGGTGGATTTGGTCATTGCTGCTTTTGCGGCACACTGGTTCGACATGTCCAAATTCTGGGCCGCGGCCGCCGAGGTGATGAAGCCCGGCGGTACCGTCGCGCTTTGGACCAGTTGTCGGGATTTTGCAGGTGAGTACTTTACCTACCGAAGAAAAGCCCTAACCCACCTCTAAGTTCATGCATGCGATATTTAACACATCTCTCGACGCCCCTCCAGAACCAAAAACCCCCGAAGAAGCCAAAGTCCGCGCTATCTACACCCGCTTTCACGAGGACATCATCGACGCGTACAGCGTCGAAGGCAATAAAATCTCCAGTAACGGATACAAAGACCTCATCTTGCCGTGGTCAGAAAACAGCGGCTTAAGCCCAACCACGGCAGCCCTCTTCGACCGCGACGCCTTCGTCCGTAAGGAGCTCCCCCGGGAGGGGCTCGCTATGGGGGGTGACACAGTCAAGGCCGTTGCTAAGGATCCGCTAGCCACATCCATCTGGCAGCGCGTCGAGAACCTGCTCAATACCTTTGATCCTGTGATGCGATGGCGCGAGACGCATCCGGAACTGGTGGGCACTGACAAGGATTGCGTCAAGTTGCTGATTGCCGAGACGGTGGAGGCGGTCAAGGACGGCAAAGCCAACATCGATTTTAGGAACCTGTTGCCGGGGAGGACGACAGTCGTGTTGTTGGTGAAGCGGGTCGCTGAGTGAGCATGGATTTTGGGGCTTTTAGCGGAGTTGAATCCAGCTAGACTATTCTAGCTGCTAACTTCGTACTCAACTTGTGTCCCACTAACGGTATACCCACCGATCCTATCAGCCGTTGTGCCATCCTACTTGGCACTTGAGCCTTCTAGCCTTATTAGTCCAGCAAAAGATGTTCATGCCCAGCCTAAGTATTCAATTGTCGTGTCAGCCTCAACCCTGGGGTGCTGCCCAGATATTAGTCCGCTTCCTCCGCCACATACAATTAAAAATGAACGTATCATCCATGTCGTAGCGATGGTGCTGGCCCCTGCCAGTGTGCACATTCCCCCCGCCGTGCAGAGTTATGCAGATTCTTCAACCGTTAGGTGTACATGCCAGAATTACAGGCGAAGCCTGAGCCCCGCAGTTGCGGTTGGCTAAGAAGGTAGGCTTGGATTCGATTACGGCGAGATACCCAGCTGAGGCCCGTGGCGGCGGCGGCGGTGGACAGGAAAAAGTTAAGAGAGACCATGTCATGTCGGTAAGGGATGCACAGAACGTGGCGGGACCTACATATATTGCGGCTCGTTCGGTAGGTAGGCACTTGGAAAACAGAACGCGTGGGGAAGTACGATCGGGAATTTCCATTTGACGTCGTATGAGTGGCAGGTCTGCTGCGGACCATCGATCTTCATGGCGCTGCGTCTCCACCTCCGAGAAGCAAAGGTGCAGACCGGCCTGTCGAAATTGTCAGACATCGACCGGGGCGAGACCGGGTTACGTCCGGGACGGAAATTTACTCGGCCGCGGCGACAAATGATCGCTTCCAGGGAAAGAACCCCACTCTAGAACTGGGAGAAAATGCACAAAGCTCTACATGTGGGACAGCTGGAAGGATTTGTGATGGTGGGTGACGACGCATCACTAGGCTACGTACAACCCCTACAGCTGCAAGAATCTGCAATCGTCCCAGTTCTATCAACGCAGCTAGATTGGTTCTTTCACCACGTGACTTTTATCCAGCTTTTATTTTCACCCTCTTCCCCATCCGATTTTGACCGCGTCTTTCAAGCCAGGGGTTGCACGCTTTCATCACCGCCTCCAGAATCCTTAGGATCCAACCACCTTCCGTCAATCGATATCAATCAGCATGAGTGAAGCTGCTCATCCGGTGGATCTCCTTCCCGCATCGCATTAGGAAGAACAGCAGGCCGCTAATAATGCTGACTCAATTCTTAACGAGAGTGCCAAGAGCACTGCCTCGATCACATCAAGCATTCTGGCTTACCGGACGATGTACGGCAAGACCCACCACAGCGACCGCGTAACAGACAACGAATATTGGTAAGTCAACTCCCTTAGTTATTCCCAGGTCGCGCATCTGTCCGACTCACCTACTACTCTTTAGGGGTCCCAATGATGAACGACATAACAAAGCCGCCGATCTTGCGTACGCAGCTCCAGTCCTGTCGTCTGAGGGACACTCTAGGTGCTGACTTGGGGCGCTTGTTCAGGCCGACCCTGTCGTTCTTTTTGGGCTCCGTATGTAATATTACTGTAGCCGCTTTTGTACATAGCGATGCGTTCTCTAGCGCGTGCCACCGTCAAAAAGGGGCCGCGCCGCGCGGTTCTTTGAACCGCGCTTTCTTCAATTTCATCATCCGACGATTTCACTACGAAAACCTCCTATTGGAAGCCCAGTGACATTCTGGCCCTCTGATCGAAGGAAGATGACCTAGTCCACGGCCGCGTTTCCTTTATTATTCCATGCTAGGCTCTGTTTCACGCTAGGCACTATTACTAACTAGGTCTTGTTCCATGCCAGGTACGTGTCTGTTTTTCTACGTCAATTGCATTTATGTCCCTCCGATTGGAGGACCAGTAGTCTGGGAGTTGGCCTTCTAGGCTGACTGCGACGTTCTGTGGGTATGGTTCTCTTTGTGGTTTCTTCCCTGTTGCACCACTGCACCAGTTTAATATATAGAGAAGAACACCCCCCTCCTAAAGGGCCTTCTTCATATGATCCATCATCACACCAATTCTACTCCGATTCTTTCCATCTCCGAATATCATCTAGTCACGTGACCTACCTACGCCATACAACTGCCCGAATCTCCTAATTCGGCTTACTGCCTTCATAACACTAGCCGGAATATGGAGAATAAATCTAATCATACTAGGATCTATTACCAAGCCACTCTATTCTACCTGCTTATCTCCCATTCCACCTGCTTATTAGTGGTTCATCCTATTGACCACTACGAGCTTGTTTGCAAGGCCCTACGTTACAAATCTTTAACTTTTATAAACCTGCCATGAACCTGCCCCTGTCAGGTCAGCGGTTGCAGACACCTACCTATTTAAGGTACACACGCAGTGCACATATGTGTGAGACTGTTAAGTGAGACCGTTTAATTATGGGTGTATAATGCTGACACCTAAGTAAAAACGGTTTCCTGCATCTCGACAAAATGAAAGCAAAGCGATTGGCAAAGCCCGCACCACGGCTCTGAATACACCACAATCCCAGCAGGGACCAAACCACCTCACTTTCTCCCTTCTCACCCCCCACCTTTCAGAAGCTCGCCGCCCACCGATGCTCCACACACTCCCTCGGCAACGCCCTCCCCAGCGCCTCATAATAAAACTTCACCACCCCAAACTGATGCGGAATCAGCCCCCCGCCAATCTTACACGCAACCTTCGTCTCCGCCCCCTTATCCATTAGTTGCTTCCAGCACCCCTCACACCAGCACCCCTCAAACCCCTCCGCGACTTTGACATCCTCCTCCGCCACCAAAATCTTCCTGCACAGCTTATTCGCACACACCTTCAACACTTCGCCTCGTCCCTCTTTCCTTCCCTCGTCCTCGTCCTCGTTCTTGACCCACTCCGTCCTAAAAACATACCCCCCACTCATCATCTTCCCCAAACTCCCCTCCAGCCCCAGCTTCTTACACCACTCATTACACCTGTGCGTCGCGAAGAAGAACTTCATGCCCGCCTCACCGAGATTCGTATCAGCGAGTTTGAATCTCTCCGGATCGGCGGTGTGAATCGCTGGATCGGTAAGAGTCCCTTTTACGCCTTGCAGGTCGGAGACGAGTAATTTCCCGGCGGAGCGCTCGAAGGTGTAGTGCGAAAAGGCCTGTGCGATGTCGGAGATTGAAGGGGTAGCTGGGGAGGACGGGGAGGGGGAGTCGTTGACCCAGCCGGAGTTGGAGTTGTATTTTGTGTATTCGCCGGGGAGGAACGGCTCGAGGGACATGCACGGGGTGTCAGTGATGGCGGTGGGAGGAGGTGAAGAGGGCTTGAGGCACGTTGCGATGACGAAGTCGAGCGGGACGGGAGGACAGGCGAGGGAGTTGAATTCGAGGGCGAAGGCTTTGCAGAGGACTTGAACGCGCATGTCGTCGGCGAGATGGGCGAGGTTTTTGTGGCTGCGGCCGAGGTGCGGCTTAAAGGACTTGACGACGAGGGGGGAGGTGGAGTGGGCGGTGCGTGCGTACGAGGCGATGCGCATCGCGCCTTGGGCGAAGGGGCGGGAGTGCTTGCGCATGGTGAGGTCGGTGGCGGAGATGGTGATGGCGTCGTCGGAGACGATGAGGTCGGAGAGGGACAGGGAGGGGTCGACGTCGGTGGAGAAGGCTTCGACGGTGAGGGTCTTGTCGAGGAAGGATGCCTTGTCCCATTGTGGGGGAGAGGTGTCCAGCTTTGTCTCGGGATATTCTTCGACTTCTTCCTCCTCCTCTTCGGCTTCGGCGATGGCGCCATGGAAGCCCCCGAACATGGGTTGGCGTTTGGGGCGCTTAGCTGGGGATTTTCCGAGCTTCGGTTCGAAGCGTAAGTCGTCGCTGTCGAAGCTGTCGCGGGCGGTAGAGCCAGAAAGACGCGAGGCAGTTCGGGAGACTGAGGTTGTGACGCTGCGGACTACAAGATGGCGGAGCGCGCTGTACGTCGTGCCCAGCTCTTGTTCTTCGAACTGCAGTGCCCTACCCCTTCGTCGAGGCGTGGGCCGGGCGTTCTCGGAGTATTCACAGGCTTGGCGGTAATAGGTGTTGCTTTTGAGCAGCTTGCAGTCTGGGGCGGCAGAGGCATACGCATGCAGAAACTGCTGGGCCATCTTGTCGGTTGTGTTGTTGATGCGCAGCAGGG
>Ga0247770_1002075_pt1 | contig 12585 bp, 12 predicted proteins | sample UWRJL136409B6_FD_179943 | JGI IMG/M metagenome (GOLD analysis project Ga0247770, IMG submission 179943) | Plant litter microbial communities from Arlington Agricultural Research Station in Wisconsin, United States - UWRJ-L136-409B-6 | ecosystem: Environmental > Terrestrial > Plant litter >... | reverse complement strand
ACGACATAATGTCATCTGCACCTCGCTGGAGAAGTCCACAATACGGAATGTCCTTGCCAGTCAGACTTCTCAGTGTCTCAGTTGCGGGGGACTTGAGGGCGGGATGTGGCCCAATTTCGAGCACAAGGTCATAGCAATATTCGAACTCAGTAACCGCTCTTGCCAATGCCTGACTGAACAGAACAGGTTTCCGCATGTTATCAACCCAGTACTGGTCCCTCAATGCTTCCAAATCGTCCTTTCTTCGCCCATTTGGGCCATGGACACTGGAAAACCAACGTGGGTGGGATGATGACCCCCCTCTGACCTGGATGTTGCATTGCTGAAGTGCCGCAAGATATTGTTCTGTGCACGAATCGAGGTGGTGGGAGTGGTAGGCAGTATCGACCTTGAGCAGACGTGCAAATGCTTGCCGTTCGTCGAGGGCTGCCTTTGCTTCATCAATCGCGGCTGCGTCCCCCGAAAGCGTCATACTCGAAGGCGAGTTGCTCGCAGCCACAACAATACGGCCAGTGAAACGGGGCTCATGACAAAACGCAGTAGCCTCGTCAAACGACATTCCCACCGCCATCATCTTCCCCGGGGACCTCATTGACGCCGCAGTGCTCACAGAAAGTCCCCGGTAATAGGATACTTTGATGGCATCTTGCTTGGAAAGAAATCCCGCTGCGTACGCCGCGCCGATCTCTCCGGAGGAGTGACCCACGACAGCACTGAGCTGCAGGCCAAAGCTGCGCAACAGGTCAACCAATGCAATCTGGAGTGCTGTGGTCAGGGGCTGGGCAACGGCGGCCTCATGAACTCGCGACTGTTCCTGGGAAGCCAAAAGCTCAACCGAAAGCGTCCAAGATGGGGGATCTTCGGGGAGAGTGGCGAGGATCGACTCCATTTCCAGTATGGAAGCACGGAATACTGCAGACTCTGCAAAAAGACTTGTTCCCATTGAGGCCCACTGGGCACCTTGCCCCGTGAAAATACCAAGGATGCGAAGCGGAAATCGCTTTGTTACTTCGGTAGCTTTAGTGATGTTTCGACTTTGATCCGATTCATCCAGCTTCTCGATGAGCTGACCAAGGGTGGATGCAGCAAAGGAAGCTTTGAATCGAAATTCTGTGCGATGGAGCTGCAGCGCTCGGAATATGCCATCCGCATCAACACTTGACCCACTGCCCAGCACCGCGGAGATAGACGCGATGGATGACAGCAAGGAGTTCTCGGACGCTGCGGACAAGACCAAGGGTCCGAGGATTGGGAGCCTCTCATCTCTGGCCCTCCCGGCTGTAACTGGCCTCGCTTCTGGATCTGGTTCCCAGCTTTCCAGAATTGCGTGGCTATTAGTGCCTCCGAACCCGAAACTGTTGACGCTGGCCCTGCGAGGGACGCCCCTGGTCAGGGTGGGCCACGGCTGGGCAATCTCCCGCGGGACCTCCAAGTTGGCATAGAAAGGTGAAATGGCCGGGTTAAGGCGCCGGAACAGCAGGTTCGGCGGGATGGTTGCGTTCTGGATAGCGAGCGACGCTTTGAGTAGCCCAGCCAAACCGGCGGTGCCTTCAAGTGGCCAACAACCGTCTTGATCGACCCAACGAGCAACTTGGCGGATTCGCGATCGTCTTCTCTGGTCCTGTCCGTGCCCTCGCCACTAATAGGGAAAAAGGCATCGCGGATAGCCTCGGCTTCGACAGGATCCCCAGCCAGAGTCCCAGTGCCGTGAGCTTCGAAGAACTGACAACGATCCTCAGGCCGGCCGCAATCGAGACCACACCTTGCATACGTCCTTTTGATCAGGTCCACCTGGGACAAGGGGTTTGGCATGGCGATGCCCGCTGTGCGGCCGTCCTGATTGACACCGGTCTCCCGGATGAGACACTCGATGTGATCTCCGTCCGCGAGCGCCCGCTTCAACGTCTTCAGTATCACTGCCGCAAAGCCTTCACCTCTGGCATACCCGTCGGCGTCTGCATCCCACATACGCGAGCGTCCCGTCGGGGACAGCATATGCAACTTTGACTGGATGATGAATGGATCTGGGGAGAGAATCAAGTTGCAACCCGCAGCAATGGCCATGGAAGAATCGCCATGGCGTAACTCCTGCACAGCATGGTGCACCGCGACAAGACTGCTGCTGCATGCTGTATCCACCGTGACGGACGGCCCTCGGAGGTCAAAGGTGTAGGAAATTCTGTTGGCCGTGATGTTCCGCGCTGTTCCGGTCGCGAGATACTGCGGGATCGTCGCCATATCGCGGAGAAGCGCATCGTAGTAGTCGGCACCCATCTGCCCAACAAAGACGCACGTCTGCGAGCCTCGAAGCTGTTCAAGAGAGTATCCGGCTGCTTCCACGCCCTCATATACCGTCTCTAGGAGAATGCGATGCTGCGGATCCATCGACTCGGCTTCCTTCGGGTGCGCACCAAAGAATTGGTGATCGAACAGCGCGGGGTCTTCGTCGAGGAGGTAGGCGTGTCGGACATTGGTGCTCTGTTGAGAACTTGTCAGCATGCCGGCACGCATGGCGGGCGAGGGTTTAACTTCTCAGCTTACGCCGTGGTGCTCGCCATTCTCGTGGTAAAAACCATTGGGGTTGAATCGACTGGCTGGAATCTCGGACAAGAGGTCGCGCGGCTCCTTGAGCAGCTCCCAGAGCTTGGACGGGGAGTCGACGCCGCCGGGGAAGCGACAGCTGCTCCCGACAATTGCGATGGGTTCCGGCATGGATTCCATGTCGAAAGTGCACCAGTGATTTTAGGACGAGTTGATCACTTGCGGATTTGCGTCGGGACGGAAGGAGCGTCCAGGGCAGAAGTGAGTGGGGACTGAATTTTCGTTGCGTGGGTAGGTCCTCACTCCTCGGCGTTGACCAGAGAGGGAGTTAAACAACCAACCAAAGTAGCGTAACCTCGCACGGTCGCAGAAATGGTGGCTCTACTGTCTGCGGGGTTGGGCGGACACCATCAGCTCAGCTCCCCGTAGATAGTATCTACCTACTTTTGTCGTCATTGGTAACCGGTGCGTCGGCGGCCATCGGCGGATATGGCGCGGCGGAGTGCGGCGCCTTCCAATTTCATGCTACCAGACCACCATTGCGCCTTCCTCGCCTGGTATGAATGACAAAGCACCCTCAAACTGTTATCCTTCGGTTTTTTCACTTTCCTTATTTGTGCGCAACGGACAAGAAACAAAGTCAACATGAAGGCACGCGAAGCTCTCGTTGCGCTCCAAACTGGACGCTACTCCCTCATCCCAAATGTTCCGATTCCCAGCATCGAGCCAGGGGAGATCCTCTGCAGGGTGAGAGCAGTCGCCATCAACCCCGCGGACTGGAAAATGATCGACTTCTCGGCAAGCCCAGGTGCTATCGGCGGCTACGACTTCGCTGGCGAAGTGGTCGAAATTGGCTCCTCTGTGTCCCGTTTCAAAGTCGGCGATCGCATTCTTTCCATGACCTTTGGAACAAACCCGCTCAGGCTGGGTTCAGGGGCCTTTAGCAATGTTGCCATTGCAACCGAGGACCTCGCCTGCAAGATCCCTGAGTGGATGACGTTCGAGCAGGCTTCCAGCCTGGGCGTAGCCATCGCCACAGCAGGGTTTGCGCTTCATCGCACTATGGAGATTCCGCTTCGCGCAGAGGTCGAGGGTTGCGGATCTCAGCCTCAAAATCCATTCTTCGTTCTCGTTTCTGGTGGCGCGACGGCGACCGGGACAGTCGCTATCCAACTCCTGAAAGCGTAGGTCCTCCTCGTACTTGGTTGACTACCACTGAGAGAGACACATCCAAGCTGACCCGCCTCAAGCTGCGGAGCTACTCCAATCGCAACCTGCAGCCCGCAGAACAGTGAACTCGTGAAAACAGCAGGGGCCGCCGAGACCTTCGACTACCACTCCCCAACATGCGGCATCGAGATTTCTGCATACACAAACAACACCCTTTCGTTGGTACTCGACTGCGTCACCGAAGCGGCGAGTATGAAGATGTGCTACGAGGCCATCGGTCCTGCGGGTGGGCACTACGTGGCCTTGGATCCCTTTCCAACACATGTCCAGTACACACGGCGCAATGTACGCGCCGAGTGGATCATGGTGTTGTCTCTGTTCGGTGGGGAGGTTGCCCTCGACGGTGTGTACGGGCGCCCAGCGGACCCCACGGCTCGGCCCTTTGCTCGGGGGATTTTCTTGATGGCCGAGCAGCTGCTTCACAGTCGACGACTTGTGCCACACCCCATTGAAGTACGATCCGGTGGCCTCGATGGAGTAAAGGTGGGAATCGAGGACCTGAGACGAGGAGGGATCCGAGCAAAGAAGCTCGTGTATCCTCTGTCCTGACTGAGCGACCGGTCTCGGTGGATTTTGTTTCTCGTTGCACGCAGTCCCCCAATGACACACCACCCCGACTCAACTCTACATCTTCTTCCCTCCACTCTGCACTTCAGTTCTGCCCACCCTCGTCGCACAGTCGTCATCTCATATCCCACCATCAAGCTCCCGGACATCGAGATAGCATCCCAAGACAGACCAAAATGACATCCCAAGACTCAGCCCCAAATCCTACCAACAGCAATTCTCAACCTTTGGCGGCGCCTCTTCTCAAGTTCTCAGTCCAGTTCAATCGCAAAGAAGGCATAACCGAGGAAGCATTCACCACCTACATGAACACCGTCCAGATGCCGCGCGCCGCACCCGTCATCAAGAAACACGGCATTGTCAAATACTCACTCTTTCTGTCCCCCTCGCCCATGCGGGCTGCATTCGGCGACGAGCTTGTCAACCAGCTAGACAAACCGACGTGGAAAATGACGGGTTTCGACGCAATGACCTCGTATTGGGTGCGGAGCCCGGATGATCTACGTGCGCTGTTGGCGGATCCGGAGTGGGAGGAGAAGGTCACTGGGCCGGAGGCTGAGTGGATTGATATGGAGACTGTGGTTGTGTTGGCGGGGTTTGAGACGACATATGTAGAGGATGGGGATATTGTTTTGAAGTGAACGGCTAGGCTCATTGCGATTAGTGGCAATAATACTATTGTGCCTGTGACAAAGATCCTTTCACGACAGACATCAACAAAGCTTGATGTTGTCATGCAACATGATTGGTGAAAGCTCATGTGCAGAGAAGGATTGGTTTACGAGTTGCCTCCACAGCCTGCACAAATCATTACTTTTTCCTCCGCGTGTACTCGCCAGTAAAGGTAGGCGTGTACTGGCCCTCAGTGAAGTAACGTCCTCGGACCTTCAGCCCGACATCGTGTCAGTAACACCAGAGCACGTAAAGTTCAAACTCCATGCAAGCATCAACCTGAACCGCCCAGCAGAAACCCGCGGCTCGGCCCAGCCAAAAGGTAGGCAAACCCACCGAACTAAGCGGCAAGTATCCCCCACCGTGCCCCCTTCCCGAGTGCATCCGAAGATGGCGGACGTCCTTAGGCCCTCGGTAAGTACCCTCGGCGGTCGCGCTCGGTGGTTAGCCTCGGCGGTTGTTCTCGGCGCCCCGAGATCCCCAACCTTCCGCTTCCGACCGCGCCGCCGAAAACCCACCGAGGTCCGAGCCACGGGCGCCGAACGTGCGGAGACCAAAGTAACACGATTTTGATCCACTGGTGTACTCCGCCTCCACGTCACACTGAAGACGGACGTCGCTCACGTTGAGATCAAGTTCGTGTGTGTCTCCAATGAAAGCAAACGAGCGACCTCGAATATTTTTCAGTAAACTCTCTACCAGCGCCTACCTAAGACAATCCTCACTCTCCTCCATAATGGCACCAGCTCTCCTCCTCTTGCGGCTTGTGCCGCTTCTTGCCACAACATGTACGTAAAACACACCATCAGTTACCTACCTAGTTTTACCCTTCACATGCTCACGCTCACTCGTAGCCTCCCTAACATTCACCCTCTCCGAACATCTCTACCTCGCGCCCTACACGCAGCCCGCCTTCGGCCCTGGAAGCCCAGCCCGTGCCGCTGCCAACCTCATCCTTCCACCCTACATCAAACGGTGGTTTCCTCGCGGTTTCGGCGTCATTCTTGTGCTATACCCCCTTGCCTGGGCAACCGCCATCGCGAACCTTGCCGTGCCGGATGAGGGTTTGAACCTCCGCGGCGAGACCAACACCTCCAAGGCGGCGTTTGGATTGTATCTTGCGGGGTTGTTGTTTAGTGTTGGTCATTTTCTTTGGGGGCCTAGAGCGAAGGCGTTGATGGGTGCAATTTCAAGTGGAAAATCGGTTGATAGCCCTGGAGGCGATGATGAAACGAGGGATAAGGTGAGCGTGCTCAAAGTATGGATCAAGATGAATATTGTGAGAGGGCTAGTGGTAGATCTACCCGGCTGGGCTTGTTTCTTTGCTGGATTTCTTGTGGCTGTAGGATGATCCTCTTCGTAGAGTACTTAGAGTCTATTACTCCGCCGACGCAGATGTAGAAACTTGCTTCTTTTCGTCCTCCCCATTCCGTTCTGAATCTTCCATTTTGGACGACGACCCCTCGACGGCAGTCGTCATGCCGTAGTCTGTCTCCAACTGCTCTCTCATGGGCACCTCCTTGACCACCAACGCCACCAAAAACCCCAGCAGTCCAAACGCAATGCCCACTTGCCATGTCAGCCGCAGGGCCGCCACGTAGACACTCACAACTTGTTTTTTGATCTCTGGGATTGCGTCGAGCCCCTGCATGAACGTCTTGGACGCCATTGCGTACGCTCCTCCATCCACCAGCACCTCCCTCACCGACACATCATCCACCGTGTCCACTAGCGAGTTTACTCTGGAGTTGAAGATGGCCGCAGGGATACTCACGCCCCAAACGGCACCAAAGCTCCGAAGAAATCCCCAGGTGGCCGTGGCGACGGCCTGGTCCGCCTCTTCCAGCGGCGCTTGGATGGCAGGTAACGTCGTTGTCAGCAGCAATCCGCATCCCGCAGCGCCAAGGATCTGTGTGCCCACCCAGTACCCTGTCGAGCTCGCTTCGTTGAGCAAGGTGAAAAGGCCAAAGGTGATGGTGATGAGCGCGACTCCTGCGAATTGGAAAGGACGGTATTTTCCCAAGACGGACACGCCGGCGCCCGCCACAATGGCAAATGGGATGATGCCGACGGCAGTGGGAAGCAGATTCACGCCGGAAGCGGTTGGTGATGCTTCTAGAACGGACTGAAAGTATAGTGGGAGGAAGAAGAGGATCCAACCCGTGAGAACGGCGTGAATGAAAGTCAGGCCGAAGGAGCCGAGGGAAGTGCGATTCGAGAACAAACGCAGCGGCATTGTGGGCTCGCAGACGAGTGAGGGAATGGATTCGACGACGAGGAAAAGAACGTGTCCGGCGAGGCCGAGTATCAACGGAACAAGGGTCCGTGCTGACGACCATGGGGATTCCGTACCGCCCCAGGTCAGAGAAAGCAGCACCGCGACCACAGAGGCAATGAGGAGGGCGTTGCCCGCAAAATCCACCCGGCGGATCAAGTTGGAGAAGCTGTCCTTGTTGTACTCGACGTGGAGGAATAGGAACAGGAGGACGAGCGCCGCGCCGGCGATGGGAAGATTCATGTAAAAGATCCAACGCCACGTAACGCGCTGGGTCATGATGCCGCCAATCACCGGGCCGAGTCCCATAGCCACCGCGAAGGAGACGAAGATAACACCCAAGTACTTTGGCCGTTCGCGAAGGGGTACCAAGTCACAGACAATGATCTCGACCAGGATGTTGATACCGCCGCCTCCGATGCCCTGAATAGCGCGACCGGCGATGAGCATGTTGATGTCGCGCGCGGCTCCGGAGATGGCGGACCCGATGGCGAAAAGAAGCGTGGCGGCAATGGTCAAACTTCGGCGACCAAACACGTTGGCTGTTTGACCATACAGAGGCTGGAAGGCGACCGAAGTGACAAGATAGCTCGTGGCAACCCACACAAAGGCGCTTGTAGAGCCGTCGGCGAGGTCCTTGGTGATGGTGGGAAGAGCAGTTGAGATGACTGAGATATCTAGCGCCGAGAGGATGGATGTGATGCTTAATGCGGCAAATATCGCCCAGAATCGCCAGCCATGTTGTAAAGGTTGTGCCTCGACGGCGGCTGGAGCTATGGTAGTGGCCATGGTTTGCTGAAGGTGAAGTTAAGGTACCAAGGCTGTTGTTCGTCAGGGGGAGGGAGCGCGTCCCGTCCCTTATTATCCAGCCAAGCTCATGCGCAGTAGGTTACACAGCGCACCAGAAAACGCGGCGGGTAAGGTGGGCGGCCCAAACGTTTGGCCGACCGACGGCCAATCTCTCCTCCGCGTCAGGTGACAGGCAGCACATTGGCCCCCTCCACGAGCAACTTCACGACTTTGAGGTGAGCGCGCAAACGGATTTGGCGTGACCGCATTGTGCCCAGCACTACGGCCGCCATTTTGCTGCATTCGCTTGGCCGTTCGACCCCGGCGGCAGCAACTTCTTGGAATTCAGACGGTGGCTCCCCCGGGCTATTCGCAGCGTCTTTTGAAACAGATAACAGTGAAGGCTCCGAAGTAAGTTGGCGAGGATGCTGCCCTTGCAACGGCGCTATAGCCCTGTCAACCCGGTTCAAGAGGTGGCTGATGACCTTGGCGATCATCATGACCTGCATGATGGACGACGGAGAGAGGGTCATGGACTGCACATGAGAGTTCATCGCAACACACATGGCCTCGAAGGAGTCGATTAGCCGCTCGTGACATGCCAGCACCATGAGCACCACTCCCGTGTCAGCACAGCAAACGGTGGCAGAAGACGAGCCATCCAGTGTATCCTGCGCCGCGAATCGAGCTAGCCTGGTGAGAATCTGTGTGAGAGTGCAGCCGGCGTCAAATATCTGACCAACAGAAGGCGACGACATGCTCAAGGGCGTGTCCGCGGACTCTGCATCGATGGTGCGAGCTGTTCGATAGATTCGAAGGTTTAGATCAGAAAGCTCCTGGATATCTCTTTCGATGTCGACAGAATTTTTTGCTGGTGGACTGCGAGCCAAGATAGGCGGAGGAAGGGGCAAAACGGGGTCTGCGAGTCTCTTGCTGGGATCATCATCATTGCCATCCGAACCATCTCTCAAGGTAAGCCAATCCCCAAACCCAAGCCCGGAATCCCCGTCGATGTCGAGGTTCAGATCAAAAAAAACATCACAACCATCTCCATCATCTTGCATTGCCGAAGACACGGGTCCATCCATGTTTTGTAACGGCTGAAGCAAGCTGTCGGAGTCGGTGTCAAGGCTAGTGCCCCGCGGCGGACATGAAGCTGCCAGAGGCAAGGCGACGATGGAAGAGGAAGCTGATGATAGTCGACGAGATGCTTCTTTGCGTGCTACTGGCCGTCCGGGTCGGAGCTGGGGGCTGTAGACGCAACCCAGTCCAGCTTTTTGGCACCGCTCACATGCCCGGGGCCCAGAGGCCGTCGTCTCCTTGGGCCCAGGGGTTGGGATGCACCGGACCTTTCGTTCGTGGCAGCGATCGCATGACTGTCTTCGGGGGAGCAAGGCGGTGGCCATGGGCATCGGATGAGGGAGTTCGCAGGTCGAATCAGTTTCGGCTAAAACTTGGAAAGAGCCGGAGATGATCGCTTGTACCGGGGATGTATGAATGATCGCAAAACGGGACGCTTGACATACTTTGTAAGAAGGTGTCGAGCACTCCAAGATCTTACCAGCGGCAGGGCGTAAACGAGCAGATGGGAATGTATCGGAAAGAGCAATCGAGCCGCGGACTGTCCGCTTGAAGCTCCGCTACCTATGGTGGGGGCTCAGATGTCGCAGCGGTACAGGGCGGGCATGCCGCCCAAAGCGGGTTCAATGATGCAAAGAGGCACGACGAAAGCATTGAGGCCCATGCGACGGGATAAAGGATGGTTGTGAAAAAGCCAGAACATAGGTACACGCCGCTGTAGCGAGCAGGAAGCGGGAAACTACTACCTTCATTGCCCCACAACACTTTCTCTTCATTCGGTTGGGTGCAAGGAAGGTGCTATGGTCGCCACCTTCCACCCCTACGGCAAGATTTTAGGCAGACGCTGGAATGAGGCTGGTACTGTCCACAATCCCAACAAATTTTGCCCCCGCACAGTGTGCCGTCACTAGTTCATCGCTTCCACTCTTCGGAACTGTTGCAATGGCTTGGAGCCACAACCGACCATCGGAGCCAGAACCAGATCACGAAACACACCAAAGTCGTGTCCCCCGCTCGAAGGAAGCTATTTCCCCGCCAAAATACAGAGATCCTTACCACACACCCCTTAGTCTCGCGTTACGTGCAGTCACCGAGCTCTAGAGGCTTGCGCCGCATGCGCCCCCAACCCGCTGGACACCCACAGACAGCGTCCCGTGGTACATTCCGCCATCTGCGTACAGCTGAACCAACAGCAGCGCTAACCTTTCGAATCAGAGCTGCTGCCCTGTCCAACTCTGCTCGCCTATGACATACCGGGTACGCTTGCACATAGCGATGGCTGCCTGACCTTGTGGCACAGCTTTAGAATGGCCCCTAAACGGCCGGAACTTGGTTAACTTTCTACGCAGGATTTAACTTTGCTGCAGGACCTCGGGTCCCTCATGTAACCGAAAGACCTCATCCAACCAACCAAAGACCTTGCCGTGCAGAGTGGAAAGGGCCCCGACCTTTGCCTGCAGCGACCCGCGCCCAACACCCGTCGGAATCCAGAGAGACCTTTCCTGCTCTTTCTCGCCGAGGTGTGCCAAGTCTCGGTAGATACTACACGCGCCCGACTCCAGTGGGAAGTAGGCGAAATCCCTTGCTCCAGAAACCAACACAGGGGCCTTGACCTTACTCAGGAGGGTTGTATTTCCGTCAGCCTGGTTCCTAAGCGAGTAGCGACTCAGCTCGCGGAGCATCTCGGCGGGCGACGCAGCCCCCATCACCCACATAGCGTGGGAAAACTCGCAGCCAGATTGGAAGTTGAGTCGCCCTACAAGACCCAGCAGTGCGTTGACGAAGCCGTCCGCAACCCAGCCCTTGTCGATAGCCGTGGTGAGGATTGGCGGGAGACGTTCCCGGAGTGCGCCACCCAGGTCGTAGAAACCGTCGATCGCCACACATGCCGCAATGCGAGGGTCCGTGGCCCCCCGAAGCGCAAAGTATCCGCCCATGGACACCCCCATCACGGCGACGCGGTCCAAATCCAGCTGCCATTCGGGGTGCTCCTCGGCAATAGTAGCAAGATGGTCCAGCGCCGCACCAATGACAACCTCCCAGTCGGGCCGCAAACGGAGCTTGTCTCGTCGAACCACAATCCCTTGTCCAGGGCCCTCAAACGATAGCGTCGCATAGCCGCGAGTACGCGCTCCCGATGCCGTGAAGTAATACAGCTCTTCTTGTATCGAGTCCAAGCCCCCCGTGTTGATGATGACGGGAGTTTTCCGCCCCGGCGCAGGCGCAGTCGTTGGCAGAAACAAATAACCCGGCAGTGTTGTCGACGTTTTGTTTCCGCCGTCCCTGACATCAACATATGGGATGTCGAGAAAATGCACGGGGCTGCTCATCAGGCCACATGCCGAGCGGAAGTTGGCAATGGCCTTCTCCGTGGCGGAGAGAATCCGGGGATCGTCGGGGTTGCCATGGAGCAGAAACTCGCTCGATCTCCTGTAGTTGCTGGATCGTAAGAACGCCCATAGTGCACTGTTCTTGTCCCCGGAGGTGACCGCGTCCATGGCCACGGCTTCGCTTTGCTCGGCCGCCTCGGTCCATGCCTTATACCAGCTCTCCGGGTCGTTGTTGCGGATCTTGGTGGCGGCTTCGAGACACTCGGCAATGTCGGAGCCAAGAAAAGGAGCGGTTCCAATGAGGCGGAGGAACTCGAAGTTCAGGAAGGGAGAGCAGTTGTGGAGGATGGAATGCATTTTTGGCTAGTATGGAGAAGTGATGGCCGTGGTTGATGTTGTGATGATAAGAGAAGAAACTTAACTCGCGCTTGGAAGCATTGGTTGTCATAATACATTACTTCAGAGAAGAAGTGCCGATGTAACAATTGTGCACGAAGCCACTTCTACCTTAACACTCAATATCGGTATGAATCTCGGCGGGTTTTGATTTTGGGGAACCGGAACGTGGCCGAAGCGAATCATGGTGCGCCGTTTGATTCGCGGAGGTCAAAAAACCCACCGAAATCCTTCCACCACACTAAACTTTTAACTAACCGCGGCAAAGCTCTTTTCCCCGATCTCCTGGCTCATCGTCCAGAACCGCCTGTGGGTCTAGCTGAAGGCCAAGAGGAGACTGATGCTGTCGTGGCTCTGCTGTCGTCGTCTGATTGGGCGTTCGACGTGATGCTGGACTTGACGTGGCTTTTTGGCTTCAGGATCGTGACGGAGGCTTGAAATGGTTAAAGTGACTACATTAGGTGGTTTTTGTATCCACATTGTCAAGCACAGGTGCGCTACTATTAATGAGCTCCGTCCGGCCCGACCGGCTTTTAAACCGACCCACTTTTAGACTACGCACTAAAATCGCACCCCCACTACATTACTAACTTCAATTGCCCACAACTTCGTCAGTTAGATAGCTACGTCAATACAGCTTACAGTTTCAGAATCCTCTTCTTCTGAAAATTCAGAATCTGTAATATCCTCCCCAGCAGCTAACCT
>Ga0247770_1002073_pt1 | contig 12606 bp, 13 predicted proteins | sample UWRJL136409B6_FD_179943 | JGI IMG/M metagenome (GOLD analysis project Ga0247770, IMG submission 179943) | Plant litter microbial communities from Arlington Agricultural Research Station in Wisconsin, United States - UWRJ-L136-409B-6 | ecosystem: Environmental > Terrestrial > Plant litter >... | reverse complement strand
GGAAACCACCAGAACAATAGATTTGTAACCATTGCCACAGACGCGCAATTGTAGCCGCGCGGCTTTGCCACACGGCTTGCCACTATTCACAGTTATAAGGAAGGTTCTCTGGCTGAGCCAGAGAGCCAAACAAGCAATACAATCACGCAGTTGCAACCCCTACAATTCCACAGAATCCAGAGTGCCGCGCTTCTAACAAGACGACCGCCATTTCCGTCAACACCGCCACCCGCACGAGGTCATCACCGCTGAGTGCCTGGGAAGTGGCATCGTGGAAATGGGTTGGGTATTCCTGGACACCTAAGAACAGTTTGAGCATCAAAGAGGTCTGGTGCTTCCCCGTCGCCTTCGGCGACGGGGCATCGGTGCTGTTCTAGTTTCTCTCAGCACCCTACAAATCGAGGGATTATGCTGATATAGGCATCTGGATCTGCTGGTTATAACTTGGGAGTACTTTGGCAACGGCGACCGCATACAATGCGTGAGTTATGGTGACTGTAAGGCATCGACCCTGGCGTAGGAAAAAGCGGAACTATCTACACTGGGATGTGCAAGACTGTTCAAGGGCTGCTAAATAGAAACCGCTATCCTCGTGTAGGTGCCTACCGCAGGTACCAGTCGCTACCTCATATACACCCATTATGTCCCAAACCGCGTGGCTGTGTCAAAACAGCACAATCCCCCTCGACCTCCGATTACTCCCCTGCTCCCCGGGACCGCGCATCATACCATGAAGATAACAGTCCCCAACCACCCGTACCCCTGCATTTCGCATCTTCTGATAAGCGGGCGTTAGGTTACGCCGTAATGTAACGCTGACTGCGTATCTGTATACGCGTTTGTGCCTTTCGTCCGTGCTTCGGACATCCGCGTGAACAGCGTCCCTTGATCCTCAGCATAAATATGGACAGCTCACTTTCCTGGCTTACAGCATGTGAGGAACAACCATCTCCATCTCAAAGCTGCCAAATACACACATTCCAAATGACACCCCCTTCCCTACCCAAATTGACACTCTACCGCCTCGACAGCGGCTGCAGCCTCGTAACCCACATCCTCCTCGAAGAACTCCGTCTTCCCTACACCGAAGTCAAACTCGTCTTCGGCGCCAACCACAAGCTTGCCGCCGCCGATGGCTCCTTTACTCACGATGACTACACCCAAACCATCCATCCCAACGGCCTCATTCCCGCCCTCAAAATTGAAGATGGCAACAACACGATAACCATCCTAACGGAAAACCTCGCCATCCTCACTTACCTCGCCGACCTTGTCCCCGAGCACGAATGCCAATTCGCAGGAACCACCCCCCTCGAGCGCGCCACCATCCTCTCTTGGCTCGCCTTCCTATCAGGGACCATCCACGGCCAAGGCTACGGGGCGCTGTGGCGTCCCGCACGATTCATTGACGGGGAGAAATTCCCTGGCGGGGAACAAGCAGTGCAGGAGGCGGGGAGGAGGAATCTCGGTAGGTTGTATGGTCAGGTTGAGAGGCGATTAGCAGAGGGCGGCAAAAGCGAGTTTGCGGTAAGGGACGGCCAGCCTACGGCGGTGGATTGGTATTTGTATCTGTTTTGGCACTGGGGGAAGTCGATTGGGATTGCGATGGATGAGGGGGCGTATCCGAAGTGGACGAGGGTGGTGAAGGCGGTGGAGGGGAGGGAGGCGACAAGGAGGGTGGGGAAGTCGGAGGGGCTAGGGTTGTTGTTTGCGGATGTGAAGAATTGATTGGAAGTTTAGGTCTTGGGTTACTCTTACCAAGAAGGAAGTTGACGCCCCAAGAAGGCAGCTAGCGGTTCCTGCTTCATCAATTCTGCTCCAATATGCTCACCGGAATCCTTTAGAGGCGAAGTCGTCTAGAAATTGAGACGTGTCGAATCGAAATATCTGCTACATTTCTTTCTCGAACATGCCTTTTCGTCTGAGGTCCTTCCCTTTCAGCCCTATTGCTGCGCACTAAACCCCAGCAACTTTTCAAGCTTCCAATTCTATTTGCTAACAACGACTCACCTTAGGCGACCCTCAGTGCGGCTCACCCCTTGCTCAAGATCTGCGATAAATACGGACTCGGCCATAAAAAATGGTCGGGTGAGACTATTAAGGTAAGAAGACATCTTCCTTGCAAGTTGGTGTAAATAAACATCCTGAAGTGAAAATCTAAAGCGCTTAAACAAACAAAAACACATGGTAGCAACTATTATAAACCTCTCCCATCATTACACCGTACACGTAGGTATCCCCAACCACGCGCTAACACCTATCTTACACCTCTTGGATAATAAAAGGCAGCGTACCCTCTCTGAAAAGACCAATTTTGTCCCCATTTCTCGAGTGCATAGGTATAAGCCCCAGATACCCAGTTGTTGAATTCTACGCAGCCAACCAGAAACGCAGTAATTGGAAGTCGTGAAGTGTGTTCCATTCAAGAAGCGGTCCGCGCGACCGCGAGCCCCTAAACCGCGGCCTAACCGCTCGCAGAGCGGCTGACTAAGGAATGATTACGTAATTTGACACCAGTCCGCGCTCTGACTACCCGGCGATTAATATTAGTTCCCGATGCTGAGATGACAGGTAACTAATGTATTATCGACGGGACAGCCTTGACGTATTTCGGCTTCTTCAGCCTAAGGTTCTGTAAAATCCCTCTCGGTACTTATCGGTAAGGCCCCATTTCTACGTGAGAGCGACGATGGTCTGATTAAACGTATGATATTTGTTAAGTGGATGTTAGATAGCACGGCACTCTTAGCTTGCAACGGTGTGACTGTATTGCTGTTGTGAACTCTGTTCTTATAGCTCTGGCTTGAGCCAGAGCCTTCTTTATAAACTATTCCGCAGGATTCAGGCTTTGTCACTTGAGTGGCTGAGGCTCACTGGTGTTCTGGCAGTGCCAGGCATGCTGTCAGCGGAGCTGACTAGATGTCCAGGGTCCCTCAACCCCTTTCTTTCTGACGGTGGATTGCGGAGAAAGCGTCTGATGTTGCTTATAGTTATAGTGTGATAAAAGGCTTTTACAGCTGGCTGTCCTGTCAGTTTGTAATATTTTCTGTTCAGTTATTATGCTAAGCCACTGTGTTTCATTAATCTATTAGTATGTGAATTATCTCTACATCTGTAGGATTGAAGACTATCTCTCGGTTCCCGAGTTACCTGAAGTCGACTACAACTTCTTTCGAGACCGATGGACCCCTGGGACGTGCCAGTGGATTCTGGCACACGAGGCATTCACCAGTTGGGTCGAGGACTCACATCAGAAGCCCCGAACCCTCTGGGTACACGGCAATGCGGCAAGTGGGAAATCTATCCTCTCGTCATTCGTTATCGACCATATTGTCCAGTTTGGTACATCGAGCTGCTACTTCTTTATTCGTTTTACCGATCAAAAGAAGAGGGGGTTGAGCATGATGTTGCGGTCTCTTGCCAGCCAGCTGGCGTACATGATTCTATCCTATGCCGAGAAGCTCCGCCAACTGGAATCCGCCGCAACCGACCTGAAAACGGCAGATGCCCGAAATCTTTGGCAATGGCTGTTCAGGCAAACTCTTTTCCGCTTGAGTGTTGACGAGCCGATATATTGCGTCATTGATGGCATTGACGAGGCGGAGAGCCCTGGCTCAGCAGTCAAACTTCTCTCTGACTTGCATCTAACAACGGTTCCCCTGCGCATTCTAATTGTGAGCCGAAAAACACACGAAATCTCAACAGCGTTCCAGAAACTTGCAAAGCAGGTTCATATGGAATCGATCTGCACTCACGGTAATTTACATGACCTTCGAGCGCACATCGAGCACGAAATGGATATTTCCAGCGAAGAAGAATACCGAGAACAGGTTAATTACCAACCAGCTGCTTGAACGTGCGAGAGGAAACTTTCTCTGGGTCCGCCTCGCAGTTCAGAGAATAAACGGCTGCCACACGAAGGTTGATGTTTCGAGAGCGCTTGATGACCTTCCAGCAGGAATGGAAGCTCTCTACGATAGAATGGCCGCGTCTATCCAGCTACAGCCCAATGTAGGCGACCGCCGTCTTGGCCTGAGCATCCTCGGTTGGGCTGTGTGTGCAAGGCGGGCGTTGAGTGTAGAGGAGCTAAGCAATGCTTTGGACAACAGCGGGCTCCTGGGGATTCACCGGACTATCGGCGACCTTTGCGGCGGGTTCGTTGTGGTGGATGTCGAGGGACATGTAGCCATGATTCATGAGACGGCACGGGAATACCTGATCAGGGAGAATCACAGGCAGTCTGACCGGCCCTTCACGATCGATAAGAAGTCCATGAACGACAAGTTGTTACTTAGATGCATCCAACGCCTCACGGACCCGGCATTGAAAGCGTGTGTCGCCCGAAGTTAGCCCCCGGCGTTGCTAGACTATGCTGTCACTTCGTGGTACCGGCATCTTGCCCTTGGTTCTTACAGCGACCCCAACATTGCTGGCGCCGTGCTGAAGTTTTTCCAGGGGCCTCAGTTCCTCTTGTGGATTCAGTTTGCCCCAAGGAGTCGATTACGTATCAACAATTCGGTCGCAAGGAGGCAAGAGCCCTCAGCATCTCGGGGCCAATAAACAACACTTGGGATGATTTCTTAGCGCGCTTTTCCCTAGAGAGTGGCGCCCGGGCCTCGGTCATTATACCCGTTGGCAGTCGGATTGCCATTGTCGCAAATGTCAAGCGATCGAGTTAGATTATCATCTATGACGCTGCCACATTTGAAGAGCAGAGACGCATCACACATCCTGAGCGAGTGCTCAGCATTGAGGCAAACAAGCTCGGCAGCCTTGTTGTGAGTTATGGCTATCTCACCACAAGAGTCTGGGACGTAGCTACTGGGGATTGCATCAAGGTTGTGAAAACCCCACCGAAACGGCCACGGCCACATAATATCGCGTTCGTTGATGAAGATGAAATGATTCTTGTTGGTGGCGAAGATAGGTGCATTCGGTCCTTCTCCCTGGACGACACGTCGAATGACTAGGAACTGCGAGCCCAGATTGAAGAAATCACTGAGGACACCACGGTTAACTTTCCCATTTGCTCAACCATCAGTCCAGACGGAACGATGATTGCCTTTGGCTATCGCACCCACCCTGTCACTGTCTGGGATATAGAGCCACAGATGCTTGTTAACCAGTGCAATATGGCCCTGGATGCGACCGATATGACGATCCAAGACTCTACGTGGGTTGAGGTCTTTGGGCTCGCCTGGCATCCCTTTGATGGAACGTTGTTCGGTATCACGCAAGTTGGCATTCTATTCAAGTGGGAACCGTTTTATGGTGATGAAGCCAGTGTCAAAGCACCTAATGCTGGTGCTCATCGACTCACGGTCAGCAGAGATGGTTCGTTGCTCGCAACGGCAGACGGGATGGGCTCGCTCAAGATTTTCCAGTCCTCCGACTTGGCACTCCTCTATCACCTATCGTCTCAGGATCCGGTTTTATATCTCTCCTTCAGCACGGATTCGAGGAGGATATACGACATCCGGGGAGCATATGGTAATGTGTGGGAGACAAACACTCTTGCACGCCTCGCGAAGTCGGACTATCCGGGTCATAACAGTGATTCAGGGAGTGATGTGGAGAGCCCGAGCACAATGCTGTCGATCCAGACAGAATATCATTCTGTCAGGGTGGACAAAGTGATTGCCCTTGCTGGTCAGTCTGTTGGGCCATTATACTGTTACGGCACAGAGGACGGGGTCGCCGTTTTGTGTGAAGCAGGAAAGGGCAAAGTTGAGGAGGTCGAAAGACTCCAGAGTTTCATGTCGATTGAACAGTTGACATGGATTGAGGACGGACGCTATGTTGCGGTTTCTGACCTCAACGGCAAGGTTTCAATCAAGAAGATCTCCAAGTCGAGCCTGGACAGAGAAGCTTGGGAGACAAAACACGAATTTCATGTGGTGATCCCACCACACGAGGGTCAGATCTGCCAACTTCTGTTTGACCCGTCAGGAGGCGAGGTACTGGCCGCAACGGAGATGGCGTTGCACAAGATTGATCTTACTTCGCGTGGTCTGGTCCAATCCGTCCCGTTTGAGGGAAGCGGAGCAAAATGGGTCTGTCATCCTACCCTGCCCGAATACTTTATTGGCTTCAGGGAAATGACGGCCCATCTTCTGCGGTGGAAAGACTTGGACGAAGTAGAAGTTCACACCTACAGCTCCCTGGAACACTCGGCTCCTACCATACCCAATCGCAGGGATCGGTGAGCCGCCGATGCTCTGGACAGCTCTCAAAGCCATCAGCACGGCATAGCTGTTCCTGTTGAGGGCTAGCCCTAGACTCGCGGCCGCATAGAGCGCCACGAACCCGAACAGCACGAGGCGTCGTCCTGTGGTGTCGGCAAGGGAAGCGAAAAACCACGGGGCGACGGCTTGAAAGATGGCGTAGACGGTGACGGTGAGGTTGATGCCTTGGATCGAGACGGCGAAGGCGTCGCTGAGCATGGGAATCAGCGGGAAGTATATGGTTGCGGTGAGGGTGGAGAGGGTCATGACGAAGCCGAGAAGGTAGGAGAGGTAGATGCGGGTGGTGGAGGGGAAGATTGAGTACTGTTCTTCTTCATTTTCTCGTGGCTCCGAGGTTGAAGCTTCGTCTAAGGGGATAGTAGGGGCCTTGCTTTTGCTGCGATCTGCGGTGCTGCCGGCGGTTGAGGAGGGTAGGTTGAGGATGCCGTTCTGGGTATCGGCGGTGGCAGCGGTGAGCTTCTCTTCGATCGTGGGGGGTGTTGGACCTGGCGCTTGGATATCGCCGTTAGAACTAGCTCGTTCCGTCATCTTTATTGTCTGGCATTGAGAATTCAAGGGCTGAGTGGTAGATTAGGTCGAAAGACTCTTCGTGCAGCCTGTTGGGTTTAGAGTGCAAATGGCTGCGATGAGTCGGAGCGGCAATCGGCACATGACTGCGGGACCCGACCGGATGCAAGGGTTGCAAGCAGGTTTCGGTGTCTAGGATTGAAAGTGATTTATCGTCTCCGGTTGCCGGTGCCAAGATCTCCGGCGTGTGCCCACTTTCAGCAAACACCACAATCACAACAGCCAACAGCTCTAGAGCCAATACAAAAGCATTCGTCACGATGCAGCCATCATCAGCGCGCCCTGCTGCTGTCATAACCGCCAAAATGATTACAACTGCAGCCTCTACAACCAGGACGACCATATATAATAAGGAGCCTTCTGGCATAAGGTGCCTGATAGGCGAGCGACGCCCTTTCCAACGCGACGCGCCCTTCTCACCTGGTTTACTATATTCCACCACCAAAATCATAGGCAGCCCTTCAAAAGAAGCCTGGCTTCCACTGACCAATGCCAACGGCGATGCTCTCAGTCGGGCTATCTGCCGGGTAACCGTGAATCGGAACAAAGCCAGCTTCAACTGCAGTCATTTTGCGGTTGTTGATCGTGAAGACAAAGGTTGTCTCAAAAGACGTGTTGATGACCGGTTCGGATGTTTCTAGGTTTGTTGTGGGCCTGTCTGGCTGCGCTGGAAAGCGGATGTGTAGATCTTGACCTTGCTGGGGTCGAGCTGGGGGGGTTGGCATTGTCCCAGGCACTGACATTGCCCTGGCCATTAATGAGGACAGCATCCTTCGTTGCGCAACAGCATCGAAGGCGTTGTTATGGGCTACGGTAAGTTGTTAGCGACTTGCACGGATCTTCGAGTTTGCGGGTGCTAGTACTGACCCCAGTCTGTCAAGAGCAGCAGTATATAGGGGGCAACGTCGTATGGCTTGCTAGTCGGCCCGTAGATAGTCGGGTATAGCGGTATCGGCCAGCAGGATTTCTCTTCGCGTGGGAGGGTCTTACAATCGGTCCAAACAGACCGTCGGCATATTGGATGGAGTAGTGCGGGCGGTACCACGAAGATCCATAATGAGTAGCGCTGGGCCTGTACACGAATGAGTGATTAGCAGCAATGGAACACTGCGAGAGGTCGTTGACGGCGTCCATGTGCATTTTCGAACCACTGAGGAAGGTAATACATTGAAGAAGTGCTCTCCATCCATGGTTCGAGCGCGCGCGGAGAACAAACATCTCTGAGAAGCTTCTCAGCGAGGTCGAGTCGTTGGTGCTTCAGCGCAGGCACAATCCAAAGATCCATTGTAGGTGTTGGTGTTGCACGCTGTGGATCAAAGGCTCTGTCATAAAAACGAGTGTGTTGATTGCTTCAATCGTTGGAAGCCGAGGGCTTCCAACCGCTAAATACTGCGTACAATGGGGTAGTTCCATTCCTCCGTTATTGTGGCCTAGAATGGACCATGCAGTAATTCGATAGAATACTAGCGATCGGACCGATCGCTGGTATGGAGACTGTTGGCTGTTATGGAGGCTATTTAGGGATTGGATTCGTGTGACAGTTGGGTCAGTTAGGGGGGCCAATTTATGGGCCAATTTAGAAAACAAGTTCACCCCACCTTCGTCCACTATCCCTCATGCAATGACGGCAGCCACCATCCCGCAGAGGAGCAAGGTAGACACTGGAATCAACGTCCTGAACGAGTCCGAACCGGCGGTCTTGCCGGTTCCGGCTCCAGTGTCTGCACCTGGACCCTCGCCGCCGGAACCACCACTGCCGCCAGAACTACCACTGCCACTAGAACCACCGAAAGCACCGCCAGAACTGCCACCGGAACCACCACCAGAGCCTCCGCCGGAACCTCCAGCACCAGAGTCGCCACCGGAACCGCTAGGCGCAGGAGTCGATGCAGCAGGAGGCACGGTCACAGTCCCCCCCATTTCCGTCACCCTCGGCGCATCCTGCTCGCCCTCAAAGACAGTCTGCTCGGCACCAACTGCCAGCCACCCCTCGTCAAAATTCGGATTGGCGCCAGTCGTAATAGCCGAATGATGGGGAGAGCACGACTTGACAACCGAGTGCGGCACCGCGGTGGGGTTCGGAAGCACGTCGACCAGCGTGTTCATCTCGGCGTAGCCCGACATCTGCAGTGTGTATCCCCATCCGAGAACGTCATGGCCGGGGTTGAAGTCGAGCTGTGTGTTGGGGCCTTTGGGTTGTGGGTTGTCGGCGACAGCGATGGAGGTGGAATCAGCGAGAGTGACGCATTCTGTAGAGGTGCCATTTGCCAGGGCGAATGTTCCGGTGACGTAGTAGTCAGGTTTCCACTGGTAGTATACCGTGGAGAAGGTGCTGCGGTGGCGTCAACAGGGCTAGCCCTCCTACGTGACACTAAGGGGACGCATGGAACTTACACTTTTGTCGTCTTCCACGTATCTACATCAAAGTAGGACATTGTCTCAACCCTCCGCCCCGCCGAGTCGGTTACGGGGGTAGTAAATCCTGCTGGAGCCTTGGCCCATATGGTGCTTGTCTTTGTGGTGTGGAGGACCGTGTTGATGACGGTGACCACGGTGAAGGCCGTGAATGTGCTGGTTTGAGAGGCTGGGATGGGTGCCCAGGTGTACTTCATTGCATTCACGTCGGCTGTGCAGGCATCGGCAGGACAGACGCCCCCATCTCGAAGCGCCAACTTGTCTGCAAAAATATCCTTGGTGGGAGTTGTGCTTCCTGTCTCGGCCAGGGCAAGGATGAGAGCGCTGATGCTCGTGAGCGAAGTGGGAGGCCGCATTTTCCCCTTTGAACGAGTGTGTCTTCCTGAGGAAGCGAGTGTAATTCCGAGCAACGAAGATGTAATGTTTGCTGGAAAAGATGAAAGTGGGGATTTTGTTGGGACGGCAGAGATTTGCGAGAATGTGCTTGGGCGCGTCTCCTGCTTTGCCAAGAGTCCATCGTGCGCTTGTTGACCCCCCTTGATGAGCAGCTGTGCGGTGGCGTCGCCACCATGTCGAAATGCTGGGCCAACATCTACCGAATTGCAGGAAGCAATGCACAAAAACAAGCTCTTATCTTACTCTAACACCCTCCCAGCGATTTTTAGCGGGGCCGACTTATCCGAGAAACAAGCTCCAGGGGCACGAGGTGCCGATCTGGGCCTAGGCTTACACAGTTTTCAGCTAATCCTGTGCCAAGCCAATGTCATCGGCTTGGTATTGTGCAGCTGGAGCGACTATTTCTCGATTGAGAAGGGGCCCATCGCAGTCATGTCGATGTCGCCCACCCAGCGATGTCGAGCCAAGCTGAGAATAGATGAGGGGTTTCGCATACTGTAGTCGTCCACCACCTCTTGTCAGGCTGCAGACACCCCATGCACTAAGCTGCTTCTCAACTCATTATTGGGCCCATTATTGGAGTAATCGCCGTAATCACGTGGCCGATGGTGCATGCAACGCATCTTGAGGCTAGGCTGGCGGGTGGCGGGGAGACGCGATTGGGGAATCGGCGTTTTGTGACCAACTCTCATAATCATTTTTCGCAACCGCCCACCGCACAAGGCCCAAAATCGGCAAGTGCCCTTCAACATGCCAGGGTGGCCGAGAGAAGAGGATTACGAGGAGGTTAAGCGACTTGAGCGACAGCGTAAGAACCGCGAGAACTGTAAGTGCCGCGAGAACTGTAAGTGCCGATGGCGTCTTTCACCCCGCACTGTACGTTAGTGTGCCGTCGACGACGCACGATTGACATGCACGACAGACCGTCCGTGGATGGACATATCCGTGATTCAGCGCTGGATCACTGAATGCAGCCGCACCCACGGTGACCACTGTCAGGCCAAGCCGTGGTCCAGAGCAAGTCCAACGAGTACCAGTGCCATCACTAACCGTCGTGACTTTCGCCCCCTCTGGCTGGTCGACGTCCAGAAAAGCTGCATCAAGCCCGCCCAGTCCGACGATCGCTATGTCGCTCTGAGCTATGTCTGGGGTCAGCAGCGTAAGGGGTTCTCCAACCGCGAAGGAGAGCCGCCGTTTGAGGCTCTCCAGAGCAACATTGTCGCCCTGCAACAGGAAGGAGCTCTCATCACAATCGGCACCACCACTGCCCCGCTCCCGCAGACCATCCTCGACGCCATCGGCATCCCCAACCTGCTGGGCGAGCGCTATCTATGGGTCGACCGGCTATGCATCGTGCAGGACGACGCGGCCACCAAGCACTCGCAGATCCACCACATGTCGTCCATCTACGCCAACGCGCACTTTACGCTCGTGGCCGCCGTGGAATCCGCGTACGACGGCACGCAATAGGGTTAGAATTCTCTAGAACCCTTTGGGGTTCTAGAAGATTCAACTGGTGGTTACGGGGTACGTAACCATGCAACAGCCTGTAGCTGTTGCTTGCTGGAGGCCCCTGTAATACAGGGAGCCTAGAGGGCACTCAGTAGCTAGAAATTAACATTAAATAACCTTAATAAATCCTGTAAATAAAGTAAAGATAACTTGAATATTAGGGTTTACTATATTCTACCAGGTTTATACCTGCTCCTCTATCTCACCCACCTTTAGGGTAATGTTATAGTATTTAAACTACTTATTACGACTTGCACCCGACACAGGCCTCGAGAGGACTGGCGCGGGTTAAGACAGAACGTATAGCAGGACGCTAACAGTTGAGGGGCGTTCCGAAGACGGCTTGTTGAGCTAGCACTCCTAGACGGGGGGTTCAATGTCACTGTAAGTCGCTGTCACTATAATGCACAGAGGTGAGTCTGAACAGTAGGACACAAATGAACAATTGAATACTAGCGTGAGGAACCAGGAGTCCCTCACGGTCATCGTGGTCACGATGATGACTATCTATACTAGCTAGCTAAGAGGTACCTGTCAGCTTATATAAGCAATTAAAGCCATTCGCGGAAGTAGCCGGCTTGGCAATAGGGGACCCTGCAGGCCAGAGATTCTCTTCCACAGAACAACAACAATACACAACAATCACCACAATTGGCCATGAGTGCTAGATTCTGACAATTAACAGTCTGATCTGCAACAGCCAGCTTTTCAAGACGAATTTAGCACTTTTTTAAGCCTATAATTCCGCGCCTAATAACGACCCTATTCGCAAACACGTAACGCGACCGATCTAAACACTTTATAAACGCCTTAAGATAACCACAACTACGTAAAACATATACTATAAAGGCCCAGATAACTGGTTAGTGTAGTCCCTAGTGTTCCGAACGCGCGTAAAGAACGACAGAATTCTAAAGTATGTAATGGGTACAGAGGACTAGCCCTGAAAGCCACGGTAGTTATAAGCTAGAGATTTTAATCAAACACCACGAACATAACCACTAGCAGCGTTAAGCTAAGGAGGCAAAAGCTAATGAAGTAAGAGGCCTACTAAGAAAGCTTAAGCAAGCTCTTATAACGCTAAAGCCTTAATAGCGACAATAACGTAGGGGAACTACATTACTGACAAGCCGGACAAAGATAGAGAGAACGATAACAACATCGTTAGTAAGCTTATAAACGAACCGGAGCTTATAAAGCCTAGAGACCTTATTAAAGCCAACCGCTTAAATTATTAAAATGTGTAAAGGATTTATAATTATAAGTATAAAAGGTAAAGGGTAATTAAGAGCCAGGGGGCTCTGCGAAGGTAACGACTCTGCGGGACAGATCCCCCAAGACAACTGTCAGAAAGAAGGGGGTTCAGAGGCCCTGGGTATCTAGTCAGCGGAGCTGACTGGATACCTGGCACTGCCAGTACGCCAGTGAGCCTCAGCCACCAGAGTGACGAAGCCTGAATCCTGCAGAATAG
>Ga0247770_1002070_pt1 | contig 12629 bp, 8 predicted proteins | sample UWRJL136409B6_FD_179943 | JGI IMG/M metagenome (GOLD analysis project Ga0247770, IMG submission 179943) | Plant litter microbial communities from Arlington Agricultural Research Station in Wisconsin, United States - UWRJ-L136-409B-6 | ecosystem: Environmental > Terrestrial > Plant litter >... | reverse complement strand
AGTCGTCAGCGGCAATCAGCTTCCAACCAGCGACCTGCTTAAGACGTCCAAGCTCCTTCGCCGCATTCGCCGCGAGTTTCATGGCCTGTTCCTCGATATCGGCTCCTTCGGCTTGGGCTGCCTCAAGGCTCGGGTGGGTGACGATCGACTCTTGGATGTCATCATTCCACTGGTTGAACCGAGTCTTCAGTTGGTGGTACTTCTCCCAGTCCTTATAGGTGATGCCGTCCGTCCACGCCCATTTCATGCCGATTTTCTGGAGCGCCAGATCCTTAATCTCCTGGAGAATGACAAAGTGGCTCTCGGCCGCTTTTGTGATAGCCGCCTGCATCTCAACCTCATAGTGTTCGCGCCATCCGCGTACGTTCTGGGCCTTCTCTTTGATGGCAAGACCGGCGGTTCGAACTACCTGGACGATCTGCTCGCGACCCTCCTCTGGTGTAGCGCTCCCCTTGTTGACCGAGCCAACGATAGACACAATGTTGCGGCGGAGCTGGACCAGCTCCTTGATAACGGTGTTTTGAAGCTGATCCAACACAGACTTGCCAACCACCTTCGCGTCCCGGCGAACCATCCTTCTGGTAATATCCCGGACCTGATCATTGATCTCGGCGGCACCCTCCTTTGCGGCCTTGTCGTATCTTTCCTGCCAGTCTCGGAGATCAGCAGCAACGATCTCCCGAGCTGCGCGATGGCCTTCATCTTCACGTTCGAGCTGCTCGTTGGCTTCGGGGGGAGAGACAGGTTCAATCGTGGGAATCGCTGCGCCAGAGCTGCTAATAGCCTGCTTAGATCGCTTGCTAGTCGAAGTATCTGCCTGCTTCTCGGATGTAATCGAAGAGGATGACACGGACAAAACTGTGTGTGACGAGGCCGAGAAAGTCGAGCTAGATGCCACCGATGGCGTGGGCTTGGCGAACGAGGACACGGTCTTGCTGGAGGGGCTACAAGAGTTAGTGGGGGGAAATGTGCTGGGGAAGATTGGTATTTACCTTGCCGTCGACTTAGCCACAGGCTTTGGCACCGACTTCTTGTCGCTATTGTACCGTCCGAGGCGTTTACCAATCTTGACTAGCTGGGGCTCGACATTTTCGACATAAATTACTCTCAGCTGCGGCCAGACGGTTCCGTCGAGGAAGACATAGGTCTTGTTCCAAGTCCAGAGAGCGGCAGGTACTGCCGTTCCGGTAGTGAAGACAGAGGCAGACGTGTATCCTTGCTGTGCGTACGGGTACACGTATTGGAAGGACGGAAGCAGCACCTCGTGGTACGTTTGCAAGGCGTTTGTCCGGGCGATATCGTAGTACGGAGCAAAGGTGGCCCCAAAGTTGTTGACGTGGGGGGCGAGCGTTTGGTCGTACTTGGAGTTGGCGAGCTGTTGGTACTTGGAAATCTGGGGCTGGACGCTCTTCTCCCACTGGGCCTGGACAAAGCCTTGGGCTTGCTGGAGTCTCGGCGCACCGTGTCTTTGTGCATACTGCCAGCTCGGGGCAATAACCCGATCGTCAACGATGTTGTAATACGGCCGCACGAGCTCGACGTACGGCGCCGCGTATACGTCGTAGTACGGCTCGAGATGGGGGGAGACGGCGTGCTTGAGTTGAAAGTACGGCTTGCAAATGCGCGGTGCGCTTCCATCACAGGCGTCAAGAGTAGCGGGACATCGGAGCAGTATTGTCACGATGGAGTACCAGGTCAGCAACCTGTGGCGAGCAACGGCAGTTAGCGCGCGTCTCGTTCTGGGTTTTGTGGCAGACAGGGAGAAGATAGGAGATTGACTGCTTACCTCGCGAAGATGCTAAAGCCCCGCGCAATGAGTCCAGGTCCGGCAGCGGTCTTCCGCCTTCTTGGGCCGACGGCGTGGCCGTTGAGCGAGGACTTGAGCGAGCCGTTCATCCCGTTCATGGGTTTGGAGCCCTTGGCGAGCCCATTTGTGTCGTCCATGGTCGCCAGCGCCAGGCTGAGAATGGGAGAGGGGTTTGGCACCCGCGTCAGCGCCGTTGTTCGTCGTCGCGATGGATTCGCAGCGATCGGTCCAGGTGTTCAGACTTGAGGTTGCTTGTCGGTGCGATTACGGGTGCTGTGGCAGCGGCATGTACTCGGTGATGGGCTGGTGGGTGTTGTCGGCAAGAAACTCGGACGCGCGAGCGGGGGAAAGATGGAAAGTTGAAGATAATGGCGATGACGGGCGACGAGAAGAAGCTTGGACAATTGTCACAAGCTGTTGCAGCAAATCAGGCGAGACATGCAGGGGGTCCTCAAACAAAGCCCCACCCATGGAATCTGGTTCAACGACGTCGCAGGGGCCAGGCTCGGCAGAAAACTTTGGAAACAAAATTTATCGCTGGTTTTTCCGCGTGCAACCCTGGAAGTGGTCCAATATACATTCCATCAGCGTAGACCATGGTCATGGAAGTTCAAACGGGACTTTAGTATCGTCGTCTAGTGGGACCAAACGTCACCGGTCGGCGGAACGGGTGCATTTCTTTGGGAAACTGGGTTTTAGCGCGAGCTGGTGCCTGCAAAAACGTCATCGGGCGTGCCGGGCAGCGAAGCGGCAGCGCCAACAGCCAATCCGATTTGCGATCGGCCCATCTGTGGAAGCAGACAAAGTCGCAAGCCTGTGCGCGAATGCATTTGGCTGTTGAACCTGACAGCATTCCGTGGACTTTGTGGCCCACTGCATCTGCTCCAGGTCCTATCATACGCTTGACGTTCAATGCAATAAAATGTCCGCCACGTCTGGAGGTATAAGAACCGTGATAGCTCAAAGCCTCCCAAACCCGCAGAGTCCATAGTCCACATGGAAGACTCGAGGCTGTATGAGGGCATGTTGCCTTTGCTGGAATGTTTACGGTGGAACGTAACCCCGCGAACAAAGACAGATGGGGAATGCGTCGTTCACCCGAGTCCTCGATGCACATCAAGGCAAAGCCTTTACTGACAAGAAATAAAGAGGGGAAAAATGGCGAGATACTCAGATAGACCATTGTAAGCTTGTCGGCATTGAAGAGATATCCGGGCAATAGGCCGAGGACATGCGATGTGGATTGCATCCGCGTTTGTGTCGCAGGGAGAAAATAAGTGGGGATGGATTTACTGCCTGAGGTCATCCGCCAATATTGCCCCAGCAGGCACGTGCCCGCGCCCCACCTCGCCGGAAAGGTTGCCAATCATTTGCCGGGGGTATGAGGTGGCAAGGCAAGCAAAGGACTCCAAATTCCACTGATCATCAGCTTCCGTCACCACCAACGCTGGTCTTCTCCATCGCATCTCTGCCGTGTCCCCAAGGCGTGTCGCTTTTCCTCGCGCCGTCTACTCGCAACCCTCGGACCCGGAGCTACCACTCACTGCCGCTGTCTGCCAATCCATCGCGGCACATCCGAACCGCGCTTTCCGTGTCGGCCTGGCTAGACTTTGCCGCGAACCCCACCGCTTTCGACGGCCGACTCCAATTCGACGACCCGACGACCTGCGCACCCGGCGACCACCAACGAGGGCCGGGACTCCTCCGATGCGAAGCTGAACCCCGCTCGACCCTTTGGTGAATGGCGCGCCTCTGAAGCCAGCCGCCGCATCTGCATCGCGACATCGTCAAGATGGGCGACACACAACCCGAGCCGTTCCTCGGCCCCGACCTCGCTCGATACCCCAACACCCGCCTCCGATCTGCTGCCCCCAACGGCCCTGATGGCCCGGCCGAAGCCCCCCTGGCTGCCGTCCCGCTGGACGCCAGCTTGTTGATCGACCCAGATACCTGCCGGATATGCAGAGGCGAAGGAACCGAGGAAGAGCCTCTGTTCTATCCCTGCAAGTGCAGCGGGAGCATCAAGTATGTCCACCAGGACTGCCTGATGGAGTGGTTGTCACACTCGCAGAAGAAGCACTGCGAGCTCTGCAAAACGCCATTCCGCTTCACCAAGCTGTACGCCCCAGACATGCCGAAGGCGTTGCCCTTCCACATCTTCGTCAGCCACATGGCCAAATACACATTCCGCAACGTCCTGGTCTGGCTGAGGGGGGTCCTGGTGGCGAGCGTATGGCTGGGCTGGCTACCATACCTTATGCGCTCCGTCTGGGCCTTCTTGTTTTGGATCAGCGACGAGGGCTTGGGGGGTGCCGCCTTGTTTGGGAGATCGAGCAACAGTTCTGGAAGCGCGTACGATACCGCCACACTGCAGGGGACCACCGTCTGCCCTTCCAGTCCTCTCTTTGCGGCAACGACTACCGTAGCAATGGTGGGGGGTGTGAGTGAAGGACTCTCCCTTGAGACGATGCGCCTGGTCAAAAGCCTCTACAACTTCAACCTGTCATCCGCGGATCCGCTGTACTCGACCATCCTCCGTCTTCTCTTTGGTTCCGTGGGGATGGGCGAGAAGGCGTCTGCAGTGCCTTCGAGTACTCCTGTTTCCATCATCGAGAAGGCCTTTCCCACATCCAAGTCACACCCATCATTGCTCAGCGATGTTAGTTTCCTTAGGAATTTGACGCGCCACAACTCCATCAACAGAACCATCATCGCGACGTTCGAGGGCCAGCTCATCACGATTCTCGTCATAGTGTGCTTCATCCTCATCATCCTGGTCCGCGACTACGTTGTCCAGCAGCAGCCTGACCTCATGCGTGGCGGTTTTGGCCCGGTCGATATCCCCGCACCTCAGCTGCCGCAACCTCAGCCGGAGGCGCCCATAGGTCCACACCATGACGAACGTCCTACTGACGCGGAGCTGGCCGCCGTGGAAGAGGACACTGCTGAAGAGGATTTTGTTCCGTTTCTCGTCGAGGGGCCACAGCAGGCGGTTGAAAGCGACGATGCACCCCAAGGAGCGTTGATCGGTCCACAAGAGCACGCCGGGATACCAGAAGCGACTTCTTTCTTCAGCTTACCTCCCCCGGTACCCGACCAAGCCGATCGACTCCCCGGAGATGCCACGCAGAGAGAACATGCAACTGTGCACGAGTATCTCAGGATCTATCGAGAGGCAGGTGGCGACCCGGACAGAATACTGGCGATCGCGGCGGAGCTCAACATGGAAGACAAGCTCGAGTATTGGATCAGACTAACCAGGCTGAAGATGGATCATGCAAGGGCTGCCGATGAAGAAGGCTCAGGAAGCGCCGCCATCTCCGAATCCGTCGGCGAGTCGAGCACGAGGGCTCAGGCCGGTGGGTCGCCTGACTCCTTGGCTTCTGATCAGTCGCCGGATTGGGCATGGCTGGATGATCCAGCCTGGTCAGTTGGGGGTGATAAGGGGAAGGGGAAGCTCCTGGAAGAAGCCGAAGAAGAAGATACGACCCCACCAATGCCCGTTACAAGCCCACTGAGGCCGAGGGCTAATACAGATGGTCCCAAGGTCAACGATATACCAAACCCGTTGGGAAACAACAACTGGTCGTTCACCAATCTTGCCGACGAGCCGGCATCCCCCCAAAGCGGCCGCGAGTTCCAGGAATCTCGGTCATCACTCGGATCAGAATCTACAGAGGAACAGCGTCGGCTGCAAAGCATGTGGACCACTGAGGCGTTGCTCAACATGGCTGGTCCTGCACAAGCGTCTGGTCCGGAGGAGGATGCGAACCCTGATCCTGTAGACAACTCGACCCAAACAGAACCCAACCCCGAAGCCCCAGTCGAGGATACACTGGTGGTTGAAGAAGCGCCAATCCTGCCAAGGCAACCCGCAGATGTGCAACCGCAGCGTCGCCGCCAACCCGGACTCTTCAACTCCGTCGCTGAGTTCATGTGGTACGGGATCGACGACATTGACCCCGCAGAGCTGGCCGCTGTTGATATGGACGACTTCGGCGACGATGAGGATGTATTCGGCGATGATGAGCTCCTTCGCGACGAGATGGAGCGAGACCGTGAGGTCGTCGAGGCCGCAGTGGAAGCTGGCCTTGATCCAGAGGCCATCGAGGATGCTGAGGACCTCGAAGGCATCTTGGAACTCCTAGGCATGCGTGGGCCTGTCGCTGGCCTTTTCCAGAACGCTATCTTCTGCGCCTTCTTGGTTTCGATCACCATCTTCGTTGGAATCTTCGTTCCTTACAACATTGGCCGGATCACAGTCTGGACAGTTGCGAATCCCATGCGCCCGGCTTCGATGCTCTTCAGCCTATCCAAGTTCATCCAAGACTGCGCCGTCATAGTTGTGGGCGTATCGTCGGGCATGATATCCCTGGCCATCCAAACGATGGGGTGGGTGATCAGCTGGACCTCTCTCACCGAGTACTTTGCTCCGGCTACCACCAGTTCCTGGGCAATGGCAGTGAGCGCATCCAACAGGATCAGCGCCAACTTCATGAAGGAACTTCCCATCATATCCGCCTCCGAAATGCGCAACTTCTCCGCCATCAGTCATGAGGCCTTGCTTGCAATCCAAGGCTACATCGCACAGGCTCTTTCCGCGCTCGGTCATACCGTCATGTTTGTCTTTGGCGGCGATTACTCCGTCAAGAGCTCCGAGGCCCTCTCGTTCGCTACTAACGCTTCAGAGGTTGTGTGGGCGGGGTTAAAGGACATCCCTGGAGTTGTCACCAACCCGAGCTCCTGGGTGATCAATTTGAGCGTGCCGGAATCGGCATCTCTTGTTGATCCTGCCCTTGCCTACTGGGGCGGCGTCGATCGCTTCTGGGCCATCATGAGCGGATATGTCACCATGTCGTTCATCGCAGGTCTCTATCTGCGCCGAGGCACACCCTTCTCCACCAGCCAGGCCGCTCAAGAATGGGAGGGGGCGCTAATCGACGCGCTCAACCAGGCAAGCGGAGTGATGAAGGTTATTCTGATCATCGGGATCGAGATGCTCGTCTTCCCGCTGTACTGTGGCATGCTTCTCGACATCGCTCTTCTCCCGCTATTTGAGGACACGACGATGAAGTCTCGCCTTCTATTCACTATGAACAATCCCATGACGTCAGCTTTCGTCCACTGGTTTGTCGGCACCGGGTACATGTTCCATTTCGCCCTTTTTGTGTCTATGTGCCGCAAAATCATGCGCAAGGGTGTTCTCTACTTCATCCGCGACCCCGACGATCCCGAATTCCATCCGGTCCGCGATGTTCTCGAACGCAGCGTCACCACCCAGCTGCGCAAGATTCTCTTTTCTGCCTTTGTCTATGGCGCTTTGGTAATCGTCTGCCTCGGCGGTGTTGTTTGGGGCCTGGCTCTCGCACTGCCCAACGTCCTACCTGTCCACTACTCATCAAACGAACCGGTACTCGAGTTTCCCATCGACCTCTTGTTCTACAACTTCCTCATGCCGCTCGCCGTCAAATTCTTCAAGCCCAGCGAAGGGCTCCACGCCATGTACACATGGTGGTTCCGCAAGTGCGCTCGCGTTTTACGGATCACTTGGTTTCTGTTTGGCGAGCGGCGAGTGGACGAAGAAGGACATTTGGCTCTGCGGGATACCTCGCCGTATCGTGATTCACCGTGGTGGATGACCCTGTTCCTCGAGCTAGACTCCAGTGGCGAGGTTGTGCCCAAGACATGGAACGACATCTTCGAGGGCGGTACCGCCAAACCCAACACGGCCATGCTACCGTCGGAGATCCTGACCATGACCATCAAGAAACACCAACTCGTTAAGTCCGGGCAGCTGATTCCTGATGGCCGTTTCGTCCGCACGCCAGCCTCTGACCAGGTCAAGATTCCCAAGGGCCAGCAGGTCTTCCTCGAGGTCGACGAAGGTAACATGCGAGTCGAGGCGACGGCGCGCGCTGGCGGAAGGGTGGCCGATCTCTACTCGGGCAGCCAGTATCAGTTCGTTTACGTACCACCACACTTCCGCGCCCGCATCTTCCTCTTCATCCTCCTCATATGGGTGTTTGCTGCTGCTACGGGGGTGGGTATCACCATCGTCCCGCTCGTGTTCGGCCGACAGATGTTCAGGCTGCTGATGCCCAGGCACATCCGCACCAACGACATCTACGCGTTCAGCATCGGGGTCTACATCTTGACCACCATTGGCTACACCTTGCTGCACTCACGCACGATCTACCACTCCGTCAAGGACTGGATCTCTGCGACCGCCAATTCCGCTTTCAGCCAGGAGACAGTGCGGCGCGTTTCGGCGGGTGTTGCTGGCGTAGCCAAGGTGTTCTATGCCTACTTCTTTCTTTTTATTGCATTCCCCTTCATGGTCTCATCTCTCATGGAGCTATATGCTGTCATCCCGCTCCACGAGTTCATGTACAGCAGCTTGCTTGGCGGAGACGGAGGACTACCCGCCACCTCGGAGAAGGCAGCGGAGCTCAACCCGCACCACACCATTCGGATCATCCAAGGTTGGACAGTGGGCTTGCTCTACCTGAAGCTCAGCTCTCGCATTATTGTCACGTGGTTTGACCACACACGGCTGGCGGCTGCTGTGAGAGCGGTGCTCCGCCGCGGGTGGCTCGATCCCGATCTTTCCGTCCTTACCCGAGCGTTCGTGATCCCCGGCGTGGTGCTGTGGGCTTTCTCAGTAGCGACCCCGTTACTTTTTGCAAGATTCACGGTAGCGAACGGGCTCGCGGAGGCCATCATCCGCACCTTTGGCACCACATTCGCGGAGAAGATTCCCGACTCTCAACTCTACGACGCTTACCTGGTCTTGATATATCGCTTGAGCTTCCCGTTCATAGCGCTCAGCGTTGCCGCAGTCTTCACTCTCCTGAGCATGTTTGGTGTTTTCCGGAGTTGGAAAGTCCGGATTCGGGACGAGGCGTACCTTATTGGCGAACGGCTCCACAACTTCGGAGTTGTCAATGGGCCGCCCAAAGCAAGAGGTGCATGGAGGGCAGGAGGTTCTCGGCTGTGATGTGAGCTGTTCTGGAGATAATATCCGCACAGCGTTTGTTTTACCTTTGTTTATCGCATGTCGGAGACCCCCACCTGGTCCTCCACAATCGGCGTTTGGTGGTCACGGCGGGCTTTTGGACTCTGGCGTAACGGGAAAGGGACCGCGAGCAGCGATGGAGTTGCCAGTGCGGGTTCCCGACGCTTGTCGCCTGAGTGGCTGGTAGGATGCTTAGAGATAAAGTAGAGATACCAGCGATAACTGTCGAGTGAATTTACTTATAATATCACCTCATAACGTGTTGACTTGTTTCATCAAGGCCAATGTTTTATTCAGGTAGGCGGGTTTGGATGTTACACTTGTAGTGGAGAGCTGCGCTGAGAAGCTATGCGGCATTGGGAGTTGAAGACAGGTACTTGATTGGTTGCGGTGGGAAAACTAAAGGAAGGAAGGAGGAATATATCTGATTCCGAACCCCGCCTTTCCGGACACTCGACCAAATCCCTGTTTCGATGAGGATAGGACCCAGCACCGACGTATCAAAGGAAACCACCCGTGCCAGCCAGAAAATCTTACAATGCGCCGCCGGATCAGCCAATTTGCTCACAGATGGCGGAAGTCCCTCCAGCCAGAGACACCTTCAAGTGGTGCCAACGACAGCGCACTAGCCTACAGACCCCCATTAAGTCATGACATAGATACCCAACTACAGGTTGTCGCACCATCGTTCCTTAGACAATATACAGGACGGGCTCTGTGAGTATTGCCAGAGAATTAGAGTTGCCGACTTTGATCGGGGTGCCATGCTACATGTTCCAGACTCGGAAACTATGAGAGAGAATGCGGAGTTCTGTCTTCTATGTCGCCGGCTCCTTGATCTACGCTGAGGCAAGGCCGGGGATTTTCATCACCGCGAATACACTGTCGCATCACCCGACTTGGGCCCGTTGTCCTACGTCATGCATCCCAATCTCGAACACGGTCAAATGGATCTTGTGGATCTTGAGTTTTGTATCGGCGAGGGCGAGGACAGTCTACGCAGCCATTACGGGATGCGGGCTTATGTGTCATCAGATGGTTAGATCCCAAAGCTTTCTAAATGTCTCACTCTCTGTTGGAAGTTCCGGGGGCTAATCAGTTGGATCCTATGACACAAAGGACCAGATTGGCAGAAGTCACAGGATCAGGACTAGGCAACACACCTCCGACATTGCTTCAGCTCGGACGAGGGATGTTGCCTTGGCCTGGTTGAGTCTCTACTACTCTCAACATAAATGTACGAGTTTCCGGCTGCCTCCGCCACGCACCACCCGGTTAGAAAAAGACTTCTTAAGCTACCTCATACCTGTTAAGCTTATTAACCTTTAAGATTTCCCTACCTTATTTCTAAAAGCCTAGGGGTTAACTTTCTCTAGATCGATGCTCTTTATATCATCCACGAAAGAAGACTAGTGCGCAAAAATCTGGCCCCTGAAATCAATCTGTGTGGGGAACCCTCCCCCTGAACTATCCCTCAAGCGCCACCCCAAGTCAATACAAGGTCTACGCGCAGTTAGTAGATTCCTACCACATTGCTTGCACCGAGCATATCAGCCTAAGGCTGGTGCCATTGACTGGGTATCATAAGGCTGGCAAGGGACGACATTCCCTGCAGAGATGTTGCACTATCGTGGGTGCCGATAACTCTTAGATAACGGTCTGACAACATTGTGGGGGCTGTGACCTATGGGGAGAGTTGGAGTAATGCATTGAGGAGATGCTTCTTACTACGATTCATCATGTGAAGTCTGGAGTATTTAGATTGAAAAGCTTCTGGAGACGCATAATAGCTTTTTATGTGGCCGTTTAGCATACAAACAGCCTCTCAGTCCGTGAGTGTAGGAGAAGGGTGGAGGATTTCTAAAACGAGTGCTAATCCACCAATCATGTCAAGTCCCCGCATGTTGCCATCCGCTCCTCGACGAAGTCCCAGATCCCGCATTCATACGCGGGGAAACATGCCATGCATGTCCAGTGAATACTCGGTAAAAACATCGCCAATCCCTTCCCGGTGGCCCAAACGTAAGCTCGGGCGATTTGCGGGCCGGGATGGAACAACGGGGAGGCGATGCAGACACGCGATCGGCCTACGAACTCGGGGCGCTATAAACGCGCCAATCGACAACACCTTCAACCCCGCGTTTATCACGCATTGGATAGTATTGGAGATTTTTTGATGACTTGGTCAGCTGATGTTCAAGTTGTTGCACACGGGAAACACGGCAAATCTTTTCAATTTTACCGTCCTCTGAGCAGTCCAATGCCAGGATATAAAAGGGCAGAGACCTTCTCATAAGTGGGACCGCAGAAAGTCAAACCAAACTGGAAGCTCCAAGATCCGACTACAGTTCAATACCCCAGTTCATCATGAAGCTCCTCGCCGTTGTGGCTGCCCTCGCTGGCCTTGCCATGGCCCTTCCAGGCCTGGCTCCTGAGGCGGAGTCCGTTAGCTCTCTTGCAAGTCATGGTCAGCTCATCTAAGTCTACGTTTATGATAACACAGTGGTCGACAGGACAAGCGGGATTGTGTTAGTACGTAGTTCTTTGCCTACTATCCCTCGTCTCTACATCGATGCTATTCTTCTCATGAAAGGGGGATGTCGAACATGCCACTGACAGACACATTTTGACAGACTGCGTTACATACTGCTGCAGCACCCATGGCAACTGCAACTACATGAACTGTGCCGGCTCACGGGTAAGTTGTCCTGTCATTTGGTTTGTCTGCTAGAAACCGTGTTCTGGAGACGAAGACTCATATCACCGTGTTGACTGACACTCTACAGTGCATTACCAGCGATGCTGGACACTCGTACTGCGAGTGCAACTGCCATTACGGTTAAGTGCTTCCTGATTCTAGGAAGAGAGAATAGCCACGTCAAGCTCGGGGCACCACGCCCAGATGGATGAAATGAAGGGCCACGAAAGCGGGAAAACAAAGCGTGGGAATGACGTGGATGCATGTAACGTTTTCAGAGTCCTGTAGGGTGTCTGCCCTGGGGTATCTATATGCTTGGAAAGGCCTAGTTCATGTCGCGATATTATTTAACTTGGGTTGAACTTGAAGTAGGTTATGGCCGCCTTCGAGACGGTGTTCAATGGTAGCTCAGCTCAGTGAACGCCCCAAACTCCGGACGAAGAAACCCTAGAATCCTGTCTTTCTCAGTCTGATAAACTACTCGCAGCGAGGAATCGCCGACCTGATTTTCAGTCATCTCCTCCATAGCTCTTTCAACCCCTATTTATGCTACCTTCCCAAGGAAACGTCCCGTACCCCCTCCCCGATGTTCTTCCCTCTCCCCCTCTAACAGTCAACAACCCATCCCCTGCCCTCCTCGTATCAAAGATATGTCTCTCCCCCTCATCATACTTCCATTCCGCTTCCTTGAATCTTCTCAGCCTTTTCGCAGCGTCCTTTAACCGCCCCGCACACTCCCTCTGAGCATTCAACTCTGTGATATCCGCCGTCAAATGGGCACTTCGCTGCGCAATCCCCGCGACACTCAGGATCCCCGCGGGTTCCTCAAACAAGGCAGAGGACTGTGTTACCGAGATGAGCATGATTGCGGCGGATAAGATGGCCACGAGGGTAAGACACCCGAGGATGGAATAGGCTACTGGTTCTACAACGACTAGCCGTGTGTGTTTAATAACTGCGACGCCGACGGTTGGTTGGGGATCTAAAATCTCTTGTGAGAGGACGGTGGCTGCGAGACCGGCGTAGCTTCGTTCGAGCATGCCAGCTGTGACGTTGGCGAGCAGTGACGGTTGGAGGGCGTACTCTCGTTGGAAAAAGTCGGCAATGTC
>Ga0247770_1002067_pt1 | contig 12634 bp, 10 predicted proteins | sample UWRJL136409B6_FD_179943 | JGI IMG/M metagenome (GOLD analysis project Ga0247770, IMG submission 179943) | Plant litter microbial communities from Arlington Agricultural Research Station in Wisconsin, United States - UWRJ-L136-409B-6 | ecosystem: Environmental > Terrestrial > Plant litter >... | reverse complement strand
GTGTCAGCCTCTTCGAGAAAATCGAGCTTTCCCAGGCATTTTCTCGTGCAAAGTCCGCAATACCGGAGGAGTCAACATGCAACCAATTGCGGCTCTTCGACTTATGACCGGACACTAGTGGAGCCGGAACGGAAGTTTCGCCGCTAAGGGGCGGTTCACGCAAGACGAGATTTGTCCATTCTGCTACACCGATCGGTTTCAGCCGGAATTCCCCTCACGCTTCACCTTCGGCGTCGTCACCATGCCGTAATCTGCGACGGATCCTTCGGCGAGCTCGTCACCGTCCCGGTGGCGGCCGGCCTCGCGCGCCTCCCGGAGGCGTCGGGGGAGCCGTTCTCGTTCCTGATGCTCCCGAACCGGTGCTCCGCCCGGGCTGGAGCGGGCGGCACTTCCCGCCCCCGTCGCCGGGGCGGTCCCCTCGATCCCCTCGATCCCTTCGATCCCTTCGATCCCTTCGATCCCCTCGATCCCCTCGATCGTGTCGATCCAGGAGACGTTCGCGCGGGGTGGATTCCACGCCGTCACGGGGGACGTGGAGCGCCTGGCGGGGCGGAGGCCGCGCGGCGCGCGGCCTGCCCGCGGAGGCGTTCCCGGGCCGCCGGGGCGTCGCCGGCGGGGGCGGGAGCTTGACGCGGCAGCCTTCGGACGTCATGATGGGCTCCGAATCCGCCCCGCGCTTCTCACGTCGGGCCACGCCGGCGCGGCGGTCCAGGATCAGGAATGCGTGTGCCCGACTGGAGATCCAGCCGGGCTATGTACGTTGCAGCACACCTCGCTACCGGGAGCTGAATCCGCATGGCATCGAAGTCGCCTCGACCGTCGTCCGGGCCCGGAGCGCGAGAAACAGGACCGCAACAAGGAAACCGTTCATTGCTCACACCTGACGAGGTCATCAGGGATTACCGCATCGCCTTCCGCAGCCGCCAGGTGAGCACGCTGGCGGTGGGCGAGGTGATGCTGGGCCGCGCCATGTTCGGCATCTTCGGCGACGGCAAGGAGGTGGCGCAGGTGGCGCTGGCCCGGGCGTTCCGCCCCGGCGACATGCGCTCCGGCTACTATCGCGACCAGACGCTCATGTTCGCGCTGGAGCTGCTCGACACGCAGCAGTTCTTCGCGCAGCTCTACGCGCACACCGACGTCGAGGCCGATCCGGCCTCGGGGGGGCGCGGGATGAACGCCCACTTCGCCACGCGCATGCTGGACGACCAGGGGCACTGGCGTCCGCTCACCGAGGGCTACCACTCCTCCGCCGACATCTCCCCCACCGGCGGGCAGATGCCCCGGCTGCTGGGGATGGCGTGGGCCTCCAGCCTCTACCGCAACCTGGAGGAGCTGCGCCCGTTCACCGACTTCTCGCGCGGCGGCGACGAGGTGGCGTTCGGCACCATCGGCAACGCCTCGTGCGCCGAGGGGGTGTTCTGGGAGGCCATCAACGCCGCGGGCGTGATGCAGGTGCCCATGCTCATGTCCGTGTGGGACGACGGGTACGGCATCTCCGTCCCCAACGAGGTCCAGGTGGCCAAGGGGAGCATCTCCGAGCTGCTGGAGGGCTTCCGCCGCACCCCCGAGAGCCCCGTGGGCTTCGAGCTCGAGGTGGTGAAGGGGTGGGACTACCCCGCCCTGGTGGACACCTACCAGCGCGTGACGGAGATCGTCCGCCGCGAGCACGTCCCCGCGCTCGTCCACGTGGTGGAGCTCACGCAGCCCCAGGGGCACTCCACCTCCGGCAGCCACGCCCGCTACAAGTCGGCCGAGCGCCTGCAGTGGGAGCGCGAGCACGACGCCCTGCCGCGCATGCGGGCGTGGATCGTGGAGCAGGGGATGGCCACGGCCGAGGCGCTGGACGCGCTGGAGAAGGAGGAGGTCGCCCACGTCCGCGACGCCCGCGACGCGGCGTGGGAGGCGTACCAGTCGCCCATCGAGCGGGAGGCCGAGGCGCTGGCGGCCACCATCGACGCCGCGCTGGCCGACGCGGGCGAGGCGCGCGCGCCGCTCGAGGCCCAGCGCGACGACCTGCGGCGCCGCAAGAACCCCCTCCGGCGCGACCTGGCGGTCGCGGCGCACCGGGCGCTGGTGGCGGCGCGGGGAACGCCGGCCGCGGAGCCCCTCCTCCGCTGGCGGCGCGAGCAGGAAGAGCGGATGGCGGAGCGCTACCACACGCACCTCCTCTCCGAGTCCGACCAGGCCGCCACGCGCGTTCCCGTGCTTCCGCCCGAGTACACGGCGGATTCCGCCATGGTGGACGGATACAAGGTGCTCAACGCCTGCTTCGACGCGGCGCTCAAGCGCGACCCGCGGGTGATCGCGTTCGGCGAGGACGTGGGGCGGCTGGGCGACGTGAACCAGGGGTTCGTGGACCTGCAGGCGCGCTACGGCCCCCTGCGGGTGGGCGACACGGGGATCCGCGAGGCCACCATCATGGGGCAGGCCATCGGGATGGCGCTCCGGGGCCTGCGGCCCATCGCGGAGATCCAGTACCTGGACTACCTCCTCTACGGCCTGCAGATCCTCTCCGACGACCTGGCGACGCTGCGCTACCGCACGGCCGGCGGGCAGAAGGCGCCCGTCATCATCCGCACGCGCGGCCACCGGCTGGTGGGCGTGTGGCACTCCGGCTCGCCCATGGCCATGATGCTGGGCGCGCTCCGGGGGATGCACGTCCTCGTCCCGCGCGACATGACGCGGGCGGCGGGGTTCTACAACACGCTCCTGCGCTCGGACGACCCGGCCGTGGTGGTGGAGGTGCTGAACGGCTACCGCGTCAAGGAGCGGCTCCCCGCCAACGTCGGCACCTTCACCCTCCCGCTGGGGGTGGTGGAGGTGCTGCGCCAGGGGACGGACTGCACGGTGGTCACCTACGGGGCGTGCTGCGCCATCGCCATGGAGGCCGCGGCGGCGCTGGAGGCGGCGGGGATCAGCACGGAGGTCATCGACGTGCAGTCGCTCCTCCCGTTCGACGTGGACGGCGCCATCGTCCGCTCGCTCCAGAAGACCAGCAAGGTGCTCTTCCTGGACGAGGACGTCCCCGGCGGCGCCACCGCGTACATGATGCAGGAGGTGGTGGAGCGGCAGGGCGGGTTCCACTGGCTGGACGCGGCTCCGCGCACCCTCTCGGCGGCGGCGCACCGCGCGGCCTACGGGCGGGACGGCGACTACTGGTCCAAGCCCAACGTGGAGACCGTCTTCGACGCGGTCTACGAGATCGTCGCCGAGACGGCGCCCGCGCGCTTTCCCTCGCTCGCCTGAACGGGAGCCACGGGGCCTCGCCGGGGGGCGGAGAAAAACAGCGGAGCTCTCCGGTCCTGGACCGGGAACGCGGAGCCGGGGATTCCCCGGCTCCGCGTTTTCCGTCCCCCGCCGGGCGGCTTCGTTCCGTCGAGCCTACGCGCCGGCGCCGATCCCCCGGACGATCTTGGCGGTGCTGACCACCTGGCCCACGTGGCGCTGGGTGTGCTCGGCGGCGTGGAAGAGGAGGCCCAGCACGGTGCTGGGCAGCTCCAGCCGGCCCACGCCGCGCTCCTCCAGCAGCCCGTCCGCCGGGGTGGCGCGCAGCTGCGCCATCGCCCGCTCCACCGCCTCGCCGAAGCCGCGCAGCAGCGTGGCGGCCTCCACCGGCGGATCTCCCGCCTCCGCCTCCCACTTCAGCGCCCGCAGCTGCTCCTCGGCCAGCGGCTCGCCGCGCGCGTAGGTGAAGAGGCGGTCCAGGCTTCCTCCCGCGTGCCGCACGTGGAAGCCCACGGACGCCGCGCCGCCCGGCCGCGCCCACAGCTCGGCGGGGCTGAGGTCCGCCGCGGCGGCCTCCATGTCCTCGCGCGCGCCCAGCAGCGCGTGCGCCACCGGCATCAGCCACGGGGCGATTCCCTCCACCGGCCCGCGGAGCCACACTTCCGGCTGCGACATCAGTCTATCTCCCCAGTTGATATGCATGCGCGGCGACGGACGGCGTCCGGCCGCGTTTCGTCAGCGCGACCCGGCCGGGCTGTCGCCGGCGGGATCCACCACGATGCCGCTGACGGTATCCACCCTGGCCGCGATGACGGAATCCACCCCGATGGCGGCACGGACGGAATCCACCGCGGGGGTGGAGTCCATCTCGACCGTGGTCCAGTCGAGATCCGCCTCCAGCCCATACGCCGCCTCCATGGCGTTCGCCCTCCGCCTCGCTGACACGACGAGGGCGATCGGCGCGACGAGCAGCAGCAGGGCCAGGCCGATCAGGAACCGGTCCCAGCGGATCCGGGGCCTCGACAGGAGCGCCCAGAGGACGACCCCGACTCCCGTCAACGCGATGACGAGGACGGAGATCACGTGGAGCTCGAAGATCCTGGTCGGTGTCATGGAGCCGGCCGTCGGAGGGTCGAGGTCGACGTGGATCGTGCGCTACTCGCAGCCGTCGGCGCGGATGGCGTCGAAGCTCACGGCGCGGCGGCGGTGCTCCGGGCGGGCGATCTCGCGCCGCCACGCGGCGTCGAGCGCGGCCACGTCCATCCCGATCGCCCGCGGCGCGGCCTCCGCTCCGCCCTGGTAGAGCGCGCGGAGGGCGGGCATCCCATGGCGGTCCACAATGTAGCGGGAGAGGCTGCCGCTCTGCACGTAGGTGACGACGTCGTCGGCTTCCCGGAAGCGGCCGATCAGCCGGTCCATGGGGACGAGCCGGTCCCCGTCCTGCAGCGCGGCGGCCAGCTCGTGCATCTCCCAGCCGTGGCACCGGCCCATCCCGATCATCGCCACCCCCTCGCGGAGCCACTCGCGCCCCTCGTACCGGTCGCCCCAGAGAGTGAGCGAGTAGAGGTGCGTCAGCTCGTGGCGGAGCGGCGCGCGCGTCCTGGGGGTGATGGTGAGGAGCACCGTCCGGTCCGCCGGCCACGCGGAGCCGCCGTTCGGCTGGCCCGAGATCTCCCGCATCCGCCCGCGCGACTCCACGAAGAACAGCTCCTTGGTCCCCGCGTCCTCCCCGCCCAGCATCGCCAGCACCTCGCCGCGCGCGCCTTCCGCCTCGCGCCCCAGCCGCTCCATCCCCCGCCGGTCCAGGCCGATCGCCTCCGACACGTGGAGGTGGAAGTGCTCCGTGCGCGCGTCCGTCCAGCGGATCCCGGGATGATCCAGCGCCCGCCGCGCCATCCCCGTCGCCCCCTCGTGCTCCACCGACGACGACGACAACGAGCAGGCGGAGAGGGCGATGCAGACCAGCAGCGTCGGCAGGCGGATCGTCATCGGAGACGTCGATCGGGTGATGCGGATCGGTGGATCGTCATCGGGAGATGTCGATCGGAGGATGCGGATCGGCGGATCGTCATCGGGAACGTCGGTCGGAGGATGCGGATCGGCGGATCGTCATCGGGAGACGTCGATCGGGTGATGCGGATCGGCGGATCGTCATCGGAGACGTCGATCGGATGATGCGGATCGGCGGATCGTCATCGGGAGCCGTTGATCGGAGGATGCGGATCGATCGATCGCGCGGGGAGGTGCGGGAGAGAACCCTCACTCGTCGCCGCCCGCGTCGATGCGGCGGCGGACGATGTCGGCGAGGGCGTCGGGGGTGTTGAGCGCGGGATCATCGGTGACGGTCTCCAGCAGGTCGCGCAGGATCTCGCCCATCAGCGGGCCGGCGGGGATCCCCAGCGCCCGCAGGTCGCCGCCGCCGATGGCCAGGTCGCCGATCTCCAGCGCGTCGCCCGAGCGCATCAGCGCCTCCGCGCGGTCACGGAGCGCCTTCACCTCGCGGAGGCGGTCCTCCTCGGGACGGGGGCGGGCGCGGGCGTTGGCGGCCTCCAGCCGCAGCAGGTCGCGCACGAACTCGCGCCCCACGCGCCGCAGCCACCGCCGCACCTCCGGCCCCGGCGCGTCCGACGCCGGGAGATCGCCGTGCTGCGCGATCAGGTGCAGCGCGCGGTCGCGCTCCGCGTTGGAGAACTTGAGCCGCGTCATCAGCCCGCGCGCGAGCGCCGCGCCGGCCGGGGCGTGGTCGGGGAAGCGCACCATCGCCGGCATCACGTCCATCACCCGCGTCCGCGGCTTTCCGACGTCGTGCAGCAGGCCCACCAGGCGGAGCGAGTCGCGCTCGCGGGGGAGCGCGTCCGCCGTGCGCAGCAGGTGCGTCCACACGTCCTCGCCCCCGTCGTCCACCCCCACGCACGCCTGCAGCTCCGGGTAGAGCGACGCCAGCGCGCCGCACCGCTCGTACAGACGCAGCGTCTCCGAAGGCCGCTCCACCTCGCGGAGCACCTTCATCAGCTCCTCGCGCACCCGCTCGGCGGAGAGGTGCGGAAGCTCCGGCGCCGCCTCGCGCGCCGCCTCCCACGTCGCCGGGTCGACGGTGAGCCCGAAGCGGCCGGCGAAGCGGAGCCCGCGGAGGATGCGGAGCCGATCCTCGCGGAAGCGCTCGCGCGGGTCGCCCACGGTGCGCAGGACCCCGTCGCGGAGGTCCGGGACGCCGCCGTGCGGGTCGCGCACCTCGTGGGTGACGGGGTGCCAGGCGACGGCGTTGATGGTGAAGTCGCGCCGCTCCAGGTCCTCCTCCACCGTGTCGGAGAAGCGGACCTTGGCGTGGCGGCCGTCCGTCTCCACGTCGCGGCGGAAGGTGGTGACCTCGTACATCCGCCCGTCGCGCCCCAGCACCCCCACGGTGCCGTGCGCGAGGCCGACGGGGACCGTGCGGCGGAAGATGCGCTGCACGTCGTGGGGGCGGGCGGCGGTGGTCAGGTCCCAGTCGCCGCCCGCGCCGTAGCCCCCCAGCGCGTCGCGGATGGCCCCGCCCACCGCCCAGGTGGCGAACCCCTCGCCCTCCAGCCGCCGGGCGATCCACGCCACGTCCTCGGGCGCTCCCAGGTCGGGCGCGGCGGGCACGTCGCGGGCTTCGGTGCGATCGGTCACGGGCGCCGTGGGGAGGGGGATGGAGAGCCCGCGCGCAAGTCGCGCGTGGACAAGAGGTTGGCGAAACGGCACATCGTGGTTATCTTCGGTCTCCCGTCCATCGCACCCACCCCTCCCGAGGCCATGAACATCATCCAGCTGCTGGAGCGCTCCCGCGCATCGGACGCCTTCCGCGAAGCGGTCGTCCGCTTTCTCCGCGACGGCCAGCCCAACGACCGGGTCGCCTACAACGGGTACGCCCCGCCGGTGAAGGTGGAGCGAACCCTCATGCAGGCGCTGGAACAATACCCCGAGCTGGAGCTCGAATCAATCGAGATCCGGGGTACCTCCGGGTGCGAGTACTTCCGCGGGACCATGGAGCTGCGCACGATGGCCGAGGAGCGGCGGATCAAGTTCCACTGGGACTGCAAGTGGCGGGCGGAGCAGCAGGGGTGGCGCGACTACTTCGGCTTCCCCGACCAGGCCCGCGCCGCGCGCGAGTTCGGCCACGACTGCTTCCGCGCGTGGACCGAGGACGGAGTCACCTCCCTCCTGGCCGCGGCCGTCGAGGACGCCGGCGAAGCCGTCCCCGCCTGACGCTCTCCCGGCACCGGATTGACCAGCGGCCGCCCCGACTTTCGGGGCGGCCGCTTCGTTTGGCGCGCGCCTCTCTCCCGCGGCGGTGATCGGCGATGACGCGCGACGGCATGGCTGGACCTCGAAGGCTCACGAGCTTACATTTAGCATACCGGAACCAGACATTTAGTTGAACAAAAACCGTTATTGAGGTGAGATGATCGATCAGTCGAAACGCGCGTGGAGGAATCTCCCGAGCTCCACCTGACCCGATCCAGGCCGTAATCCGGCGGGCGATTCGCACGGCTCCGTGCGAATCGCAACGCCCGTGGTCGCGACGGGTGGATGCCGGCCCCCGAGCCGCACACTCCCAAAGAGACACTACTGGATCGATGACGCGGTGCGCGGCCTGATCTTTGTAGCAGGTATGTCCATCCAAAGTCCGTTGCAACAGAAAACCTTGCGCCGCGTGGAAAGGTATTCACGCGGGAATCTGTCAGGAAAAGTGTTATATATTCAAAGATACCATGCGTTTTTGTTAATCCCTCCGATCACTTTTTTCTTCCTTCCCTCCCGCGTACCCCGATCCAGCCAGACGCCTGCTACCACTCATGTAGCACGAAAAGTGGAGGATCGGCCAACTGCAACGAACGGGATGGCACATCGCGTGCGCTTGTCCCCTGTCGGCGCATAGGAAAACGTCGTCGGAGCGACCCACCCCTCCCGCCCGCCTCCACCGTCGTACCGCCGGTCCGTCTTACAATCAGGAGCCCCACCATGATTCAGCTTCCGGCTTCGTTCTTCGCCGCGCGGGGAGTGCGCGTGATCGGCGCGGGCGCCTACGTGCCGCCGCGCGCCATCGACAACGCGCACATCACCTCCGCCATCCCGGGCTGGTCCGCCGAGCGCGTCGCCGAGAAGACGCAGATCCGCGAGCGCCGCTTTCTCTGGGAGCTGGATCGCGAGACGGGCGTGGCCATCTGTCCGCCCGAGGGCGAGCCGGCCTCCAACACCGACATGTGCGAGATCGCGCTGCGGCGGGCGCTGGAGATGGCGGGGATCGACGCCGCCGAGCTGGACGCCGTCTTCCTGGTCACCTGCACGCCGGACCAGGTGAACTTCAGCTACGACGCCATGCAGGTGCACCGCCGCCTGGGGTGCCGCCCCGACGCCTACGCGCTGACCATCGACGACGGCTGCGGCGGGACGCCCTACATCATGGACATGGCGTACAAGATGATCCGCAGCGGCGCCTGCGGCACCGTGGCCATCATCGGCTCCGCCTGCACCTCGGCGCTGGTGGACCCCGAGGTGTGGACGGGCGAGATCACCCCGTCCCCGGGGCGCAAGCCGCTCTCGGCCGCCTTCTCCATGTACGTCTTCGGCGACGGCGCCGGCGCGGTGATCCTGCGCGGCGACGGCCGCCCCGGCGAGGGGATCCTGGCCTCGCTCTCGGGCAACGACTACCAGGAGCTGGTCATCCGCCGGGCCGGCGGCAACTTCCAGCGCCAGCACAACCTGACCTCGCGCTCCGAGGAGGCGTTCACGGTGGACGGCCTGCTGGTGGCGCGCTCGTACCGCACCTACATGCGGCAGTGCATCGACGGCGTGCTGGACCAGCGCCCCGAGCTGGCCGACCAGGTGGACCGCTACTACTTCCACCAGCCCAACAAGCGCCTGATGGACTCCTTCGTGGCCGACATGAAGCTCCCCGCCGACAAGGTGGCGTGCAACGTGGACCGCTACGGCAACACCTCGGCGGCGGGGATGCTGATCCTGCTGGCGGAGGACCTGGAGGCCGGCGTGGTGGAGATCGGACGCGGGGACCTGGTGCTGGTGGCGGCCGTCGGGGCGAACGTGCACTACGGCGCGCAGCTGATCCGGCTCTAAAAGGAGAAAAGAAGTCCTTAGTCCTTAGTGCTTAGTCCTTGGTGAACCGCGATCGACGATCGGCTCCCATCACTAAGCACTAAGCACTAAGCACTAAGCACTAAGCACTAAGCACTATCTGTTCGTCCGTTCGTCCGTTCGTCGCAGGACCCCCGTTCGACACAAAATACCCTCGTCTCCGGGAGATCCCATCGTGAGAACGCGCATCGCCACCCTCGGCGCGGTCGCCGCGCTCGTCCTGGCCGCCTGCGACGGCGGCCCCGCCGGCACCCCGTCCGACCCCGCGGCCGCGCCGCTGGGGCCGGCTCCGCGCGGCGCCGCCGCCGTGGCCCTCTCCCGCGCGCCCACGGCGACCGCCACCGAGCCCGCCGTCTTCCACTTCCGCTCCGTCGAGGACCCCGACTTCCCGCCCGATCCGGCGGTGTGCGCGGCGGCGCCCTTCCGCTCCAACGTCCCGCTGGGCGCGTCGCTCTGGGCCGAGAAGACCGACAACCACGACGGCCGCGTGGTGGACAACACCAAGCGCCGCATCGGCACGGCGACGGCGTGCGCGCTGATCACCAACCCCACCTTCCCGCCGGGGCTCCCGCAGCAGTTCTACGCGCAGTTCGACGTCCCCGCGGGGCGGGTGACGGCGCTGGGCGCCTGCACGCTGGTCAGCAACGACGTGCCGCGCCCCGGGCTGGTGCTGGCGGGGTGCCACCTGCGCGTGATCGACGCCCCGCCCGAGTACTCGGGGGGCGTGGTGACCTCGCTCAGCGTCTTCAACCCCGGGCGGCTCGCCAACTTCAACACGGGCTCCGAGTGGACCCTGCAGCTGTACGGGCGCTGATCCGCTCCGCTCTCCACGCGCCCCCGCGTCCCTCCGTCCCCCGCCCCGCCGGCGGGGGGCGGAGTTTCGTTGCGGGGCGGTGCGGATGGAACCCAATGTGCACGGGTGGGACACGCCGGGAGAATCACCACCGGGGCGCAGGGTGCTGTGCTACTTGACGTCGGTGCAGTTTCGGCCGAAGTTTTGTGCACCCCACGACCCAGCTCACGGCCCGTCGGCTCGCGCGCGAGCCCGCCCGTGACCTCCGCGTGACGGCGCCCTGAACGGCGCCGTCCGCGATCCGTGCCGCACCGGGCCGGCCCACCCGCCGCGCCCCCATTTCTCGCAAGACCGGAGACCCATTGAGCCTCGCCACGGAGGCGCCCCACCGGCGCCGTGCCGGCGGCCCTGCCCGGCCCTACGCCCATCCCCCGCTCACCCCCGCTCCCCACCAGCCATCGTCCATGCACGATGATCCCGCGGTGGCGTCCGGGTCCGTGGACGAGCGCTTCGCCCAGGAGCAGTGGCACATCCTGCGGAAGAAGACGCAGGACCAGGTGCTGGTGCGCTGGGTGCTGATCCTGGGCGCGGTCCCCCTGGTGGCGGTCCTGCGCTACCTGGGGATCCTCACCATCACCTACCAGTCGCTCCTGGTGGTGGGCGGCGGCATCTCGGTGCTCAACCTCCTCTTCGAGGCGTCGCTGCGCACCGGGCGCTGGGCGCCGTGGCAGTTCTGGGCGGGGATGGTGGTGGACTCGCTGGCGCTCTTCGGCTTCACCGCCGCGCACGGGCCGCACGGGCAGCTGATGATCCCCTACTACGTGGCGCTGATCAGCACGCCCACGCTGGGGGTGCCGCGGGCCGGGTGGCTGGGGCTGGCGCTGGGGACGGTCACCTACCCCATCGCCCGCATCCTGGGGACGGAGATGGCGGGGACCCCCACCTCGCTGGGGCTGATCGCGCTGGAGACGGCGGTGGTGTGCACCGTGGTGCTCAGCACCCTCATCACCCCCGCCGCCTACACCCGCCGGCTGCGCGACATCCGGCGGGCGCTGTCGCGGGTGGAGGAGGGCGACTTCCGCGTCCGCGTGGCGGCGTCGGACCGCGACCAGATGGACTTCCTGGCCGCGGCCGTCAACCGCACCGCCGGCAACATCGGCGGGATCGTGCGCGAGGTGCAGGACCAGTCGCGCGCGCTGGCCGCCGTGGCCGAGGAGCTCTCCGCCACCGCCGAGGAGGTGCAGGCCACCGCCGTGCAGGTGGGGAGCATCGCCGGCGAGGCGGCGCGCGAGTCGGAGCGGGAGATGGAGCTGATGAGCAGCAGCGGCGAGTCGCTGGAGCGGCTGGCCGCGCAGAGCCGCGCGGTGCGCGACGAGGCCTCCACGGCGGCCGGGTCGGCGCGGCGGCTGGCGTCCGAGACCGACACGCACGTGAGCCGAATCGCCCAGTCCGGGGCGCTCCTGGTGGAGATCGGCGAGGGGTACCGCCGCTCGGCGTCGGCCATGGACGCGCTGCACGGGGCGGGCGAGCGCATCGGCGGCTTCGTCACCACCATCCGCGAGATCGCCGAGCAGACCAACCTGCTGGCGCTGAACGCGGCCATCGAGGCGGCGCGCGCGGGCGAGCAGGGGCGCGGCTTCGCGGTGGTGGCCGACGAGGTGCGCAAGCTGGCGGGCGAGTCCACCGAGTCGGCCGGGAAGGTGGACGGCACGGTCAACGAGACGCGCGAGGCCATCGCCCGCGTGCGCGAGCAGCTGCAGATGGCCGAGCACCGCCTGGGCGACGTGGGCGAGGCCTCGCGCGACGGGCAGTCGGCGCTGTCGTCGATGGTCGAGGGACTGGGGCGCGCCACCGACGCCATCGAGCGGATGCACGCGCAGATCGAGGAGCAGACGGCGGTGGTGGAAGAGCTGCTGGCGGCCATGAGCCACGTCCGCGAGATCGCCGACGCCGGCCGCCGCCGCACGGAGCAGACGGCCGCCGCCGCGCACCAGCAGACCAACGCCATGGACGAGCTGGCCGACGCCAGCCAGACGCTGGCCGAGATGGCGATGAACATGCAGACCCTCGCCGGCCGCTTCCGCGTCGCCGACGCCGACGAATCCAAGGCGTTCGCCTGACGCTTCCGCTCCACCGCTCGCACGAGACGGCCGCCCGAGGGGCGGCCGTTTCCGTTCGCGCCGTGTCCGTTCCATCGTTTTCAAGCAGTCATTCCAGGGCCGGTCGCACCCTCCCCCGCCCTCGCGCCACCGCCCGCAGGCCCGTGGAATCTAGCCTTCCAGCGAGAGACCCGGGCGCGGCAGCGACGAGACACCCGCGGACGCCACGGCCTCAGTCGCGACAACGCCGGCTTTCTGGTGATGCTGGCTATAGACTAGATGTTGCGTCCCGTGCGATTGTGGTGATGTTCGCTTGGCCCGTATTGTAGCTGCGCGGGCTTGGCTCGCATCGACACTGACCGCGCGTTTGGAGCGTCGCCGCGGCGACGCTCCAAACGCGACC
>Ga0247770_1002063_pt1 | contig 12655 bp, 4 predicted proteins | sample UWRJL136409B6_FD_179943 | JGI IMG/M metagenome (GOLD analysis project Ga0247770, IMG submission 179943) | Plant litter microbial communities from Arlington Agricultural Research Station in Wisconsin, United States - UWRJ-L136-409B-6 | ecosystem: Environmental > Terrestrial > Plant litter >... | reverse complement strand
GGTGGGGAGAGAAAGGGGGGGGGGGGGGGGGGGGGGGGGGGGGGTGGTAGGCTGGGCTTATGTATGTGGCATCGGGGACGTTGGGTGGCCGGATCGGAGGGGCCGTGGTGTCACATGTGGTGAGGGTGTAAGTGGCTGCCTGCTTCATATGGTCATGCCTAGGAACATGCAATGGAATGTGGGGATCATGTGCAGGCCGTGGGATAGGATAAACGCAGCGCGTTGTACTGTGCCGCTCGGTCGGATGTACGGATTCGAGAAGGGAATGATAAGGGCGCGGGGAATTGATAATGCGTGTTGGGGTGTTGATTGGCTGCAGGTCCTCATTCGGATTCGTCCGGTTCAGCTTCGCAGATTCCAGCATGTACATACACAACCCTACGCTCATGGGTGTATTCCGGCGTCCCCGCGCGAGAGGCTGGAAGGCCTGACCCCGTATTGGCGAGGGAATCTGGACGACGACCTCTCTGGAATGAGTTGGCGATAGCGCAAAGTTGGGATTGAGATAGTTACCTTTCCTGTGTGACGCTATCAACCCCATCTTGTATGCACTTTCGGTCTTCGATTGTCGGAAAATCGGCAGTCGTCTGACCATAATCCTTCTGCCGTAGTACTTTTGTGGAATTTATACTCATTTGCTTATTCTCATGAATACGCAAAGCTATCCCCAGCTCCTCAGACGCGGCAATATACAGCAGTCAGAACGCAGAAGGGGGGATGGTGGACCGATTCGGATGACTGCATGCATGCACGGCAGCGGCACTGGCCCAAAATGAGCACGGTGAGGATGGTGGGTGTCTTGGGAATTCTCCAAGAGCCAAAATTGTATGCTACTAGGATGTACTATCATAAAACTTTTACTCAGTAAACATTCCCTTGTATTACAAGCCCTAAGGGATGTGGTTATGGACTGAAATTCTTGGAAATGTATGGAACAATATCACAGATTAATTACAGTGTGACTGACGTACTGCCATTCTCGGACTTCAGTCTGTGCTTGTAAAGATAAGGTAGGCAGCAAATGTATTCAAATTAAAGTAATCTATCTGCTACCTGGAACTAGAAAAAAGTTCAACCAAGTCCAAGCCGGCCTACAGGAATTGCTGGTTTGTATGCGATTCAGATTGATCCAGTTCCAGCCGGCACATCCCCGTAGCGTTGTGCCACCTGCACAAGGGCGTTATAGATGGCTACCTTCTCCTCAAACTCTCGCAGGAGATCCCCGTCACGCTTGGTCGCATCTGACCCCCCAAAGATCCTCACGCCAATGTAGTAGACATCTGCCAGGGCCTCGCACAGGCGCCTGAGTATGAAGGACACCGTGTTGCATTGGTAATACAGACTGAAACGTATATATCAGCATTACGTCCGCTTGCTGGGGTTAAGTGGATAGAATTGACTCGGCCTTGAACTTGTCGTCAATCCTAAGCCTCGCGGCTGCGGTGAAGCGGCTTTGGCTACCATAGTTTTGGTATCCAAAGTCGTGACGGTGGCACGCAGGAGCGAAGGGGAATCCAAGCGGGTTGTCGGGCGACAACGTGCAGTCATCGGTCGTCCAATCTAGCGTCGCCGGGTCGCGGGCATTGCGTTTCGCCGTGAATTGGGGCAAAGCGAGACTGAAAAGGTATTGATCGGTGGTGAGCTCGAGGCTCTGCCGCTTGGTGGGGATCATATCCGCGGCCGAGAGTACCGATGATGTACCGAACAGGAAGGCTAGGAAGGTGGCGCGCTTCATGTTGTAGATAGTGATCTGAGGTAGGCTACTTTTCATGTCAAGGGGTCTTGTAGCTGGTGGATATATCGCGGCCTCTTCGCGATCTTATACTCCCCTTGACCCCTTCCGGGCCCCCATCTCCCCGCCCGCCAAGATAAGTTTCGGAGGTGACACGACTCACGGTCATGACTTCGGTCTGTTATCTATTAGTGATAAAAGTTACGTACTGGTGGCCTAAAAGCCTGGGCCGCCTTCACTTGCATGACTTCTGCTCATCTGGACATGGTTTATAATTCTAGAGGCCGACAACGCGTTTTCTGCGGATTCCTCGATATGGCAAGAATTTTCGATCTACGGCAACTTCCGAGATCATGAAGTTGTTTCACAGTCTTGCCGGGCGTAGCCTTCCGAGGCGCGCAGGCCACCCCAAGTCGCTATGGTGGTACAAGAGTTCACTATGGCGTAAACCACATCATCCTATTAGCTAACTAAATTCTGCCGTCATTTATCGTTTTCTGAGATGTTCAGCCGCAGCACTAGTTCGCGAAGTGCGAGGTGAGGTGCGGGTGGGACGCGGGGTCTCCTTGAGCGTGGCGGCAACGGTCATGACAAAGGCAATTTGTCAAATTCGCAGCTCACGCCCGCAAGAGCGCACTTTTCTGAAGCTGGCTTGCACCTATGCAGTCACATGTAACAGAAGCCTCGACCTATGTAGCCAAGTTATCTCTGCAAGCAGACTCTGTTTTTTGAGCGCAGCGCTTCGTGCTGGCGCTGCGCGCACCCCCGACCCGCAAGTGGCCCATGCCAATGTATAAGTGGGCCCAACCTGAATGCTCAAAAAAAGAGTCTGTGGCCCACTTGAACGAAAGTGACTTCACGGTCACAGCCCATTTCTACTGTAAACACTCCTTAATTGCCAGACCCCAAATAGCTTGAAAAGGTTTAAAAAATTATGCTAAAGATGACGTGAAGTCAAGGATTCCAGATCTAAAGTCAGATTTTAATTTGAAGCAATATTGGTAGAGATGTAATTTGAATAGAAAAAAAAATAAAAAAATCACAAATCTAGATAGGATTAGCTATACCACAACCACTCCTAAGGGGGTCAGTAATCTAAAATCTATCATGAAGCTTCATTTTTATAAGTGTGACCTCCGAGATGCCTTTTAAACTGTTATTATAATTTTGGACTTTTCTATAATTGTAATCCTTTTTTAGAATATTTTTCGAAAATTTGAAAATGATTTCTTACTTTGTAATAAAATGTGATCTATGTACCCTAATAAAGCTTATATTATTAGAATGGCTATAGTAAGGCTAATTTAATAGGAATATTTAATCATTTTTAAAAAAAATTGTGAAATTAATAATAGTAATAATATAAAGCAATTTTCCAAAGCTTTTTACACTTTTTAAAATCTTACCCTTTTAACTGTATATTGAATTACTGTGGCGCAAGGGCTGTAAAAACAAATAAAACGAACTATACATTACAAAAACAGTTGTGCTGAAGGTTATTATTGTATTACGACCTGCACCCGACACAGGCCTCGAGAGGACTAGCGCGGGTTAAGACAGAACGTATGGCAGGACGCTAACAGGTAAGGGGCGTTCCGAAGACAGCTTATTAAGCTAGCACTCTTAAACAGGGGTTTAATGTTACTGTAGGTTATTGTCACTATAATGTATAGAGATAAGTCTAAACAGTAGGATATAAATGAATAATTGAATATTAGCGTAAGGAACTAAAGTCCCTTACGGTAGTTATAGATATAACTATAATTATCTATACTAACTTAGCTAAAGGTACTTTATACCTTGCTTAGTAGCCTGTTACTTAGTAAGGAACTAAGTACCCTACTACTAAGCACCTTCTACTTAGAGGTCTTACAGATACTTAGTAGATAAGTACCCCTGTTAAGACTAAGCAGATACTAGTTAGTCGTAAGGGCTTCGGGTCTTTACACCCTTAGCCCAGTGCGTAGTACCGTGCGTACTGTCTTCTTACACTGTTCCTTATACAGGGGATTCGTTAAGCCACCCCAGCTTAAGTGACAGCCTGCAGGGTTATTACATAATTCCCCCTCTTTAACATTCTTTTCCTATAAAGAATCTTAATAAGAGTGTTCTTTCTTTCTTAACGTAACTATACCTACTAACTGTATATAAAAGCGCACTTTAAAAAACAGCACCTCTTACTACCGTAACCTTACAGACTTTACTTTAATTTTTAAATCGTAAATATTACCTTATAATTGTTATTCTTTAAAATTACTTTTTTATCTTATTACTATACGATCGGACAGTTATTCTAAATACTTACTAATAAGGGCTTTATCTTTATATAATGCGTTTAGTTACAGTAACGCCTTCCTTTAATAGCTTCTTTTTAAAAAACGTTATCTTAACGTAAAGTATAATATTACTACACGAAACTTAAAGCTGAAAACTTAAGAGCTTTATAAAACTATTACTTAACTTAAACGGATTAAAGTCTAACACTGTAAGACAGAAGAGTAAGCTTTCTTTACATTTAGTTAAGAGGTAGAGATCCTTCGCTTTTAAGAGCAAGAGGAGGCTTATCTAGCTGCTCTTCCTGAAGCTAATAAGTCTTTTAACTAAGGAGGCTTTCTAACAGGAACACCTACCAGTTCTTTTTCTAAAGGGTTATTATAACTGATAACTTCTTTTTAGCTTAGTCTGTAACTCTTTTTTCCAGTATGCGAAAGGCAGCCCTTTTTTACTAACTTATTTTTACGTAAAGCTCACTAAGAGCTCCAGAGGTCCAGCTTCCTTATTAAGTCTAAAGTCCTTATAACCTTAATTAAAGGTTTTAATAAAATGTCCTTCTGTACTTACTAAGGAGTTTCCTACCGTTTCTTAAGCTTTAAGTCCTATAGTAATCTTACTCTTTAGTATAGTAATTTAAATATTAAATCTTATCTTATTTCTAATTCTTATTATTAGTTTTAATTAGTCTAGATTTTTTCAGTAGAATTTTATAATTAAGTCTAGGCATTTAAGGTTTTTAACTAGTTCTTACAAGTTACTTTTAAGGCTGTAATCTAGTTATTTAACAAGATATTCAAACATGTTCTTTCCTTTTCTTAAATCTATAACTTCCTTAACGTTATATTTATCTTCGTCGGTATCGATCTCGATCTTCTTTTCTAAAAGAACTCCTTTTAAAGTAGGTTCCAGAAGTAAGACGTGAAAAACCTTAATCCGCACCTTTATATTAATAAGTAAGTTTAATTTATAATTAAAAGTAATAACCTTTTTCTTAATTTAGAATAATCTGTACCTTTTAAAGTTAAACTTCTTATTAGGCCGTTTCAAATGTAGGTTTTGTGAAAAAAGGTAAATATAGTCCCCCCCCTAAAAAGTTAGTCCCTTAATTTATTTACTATTATAATAAAGTCTTTTCTTAAGTATTAGCTGCTTAATTTAGTATTTATTAGTAAACTTCTTTATTCGTTCGCATATAAACTTAAGTTTAGCTTATAAGTAATTATATAGCTTTTACATTCGGTCTATATGGACTGTAGCTTAGGGGGTGTTAGTAAGTAAGCCTTAACGGAGCTTAAGCTCCTTACTGTAATTAGTAAAGAATAGTAATATACTTATTAACTTAATTAACGTTATATTATAAGTTATTTACACTGTTAATAATAGCTTAAGTTAATTATCTTATTTAAAGTTAACGTAAGCTTAAAGATACGTTATAAGTATTTAATTAACTTATTCCGTTTAGCTGTTTATCTATAAGTAAAATACTGTTAAAAGTTTACTCTTTATACTTATTCTTTATATTAGTCCTTACTAAAACTTCGACACGATTAGCTTATCTTAATCTGTAATAATATTATTTAGTTAAAGGTATTGTGAAATTACCTCTTTCTTAAAGATATAAGTAAGTTACTTTACTATTATATCTTTTAAAGTTAATAAAAAGTAAGCTTATTTCGTTAATCTGTTAATTATTACAAGGATCTAGTTATAAGTAACCCTTATAGCAGGGTCCCTAGACTTTAAGATCTTAGTAACGAAGTTAAGTAAGATTGAACTTTATAACGCTTATAATATAAAGAGTGGTTTAAGAAGCTTATAAGGCTTATAATGCCAGTTCTGCTTTTAATAGTAGATATTACAGTTATTAACTACTTCCTTAACTAACTTCTTTATTCCTAAGAAAGCGTACACTTATTAAGCTTACGTAAGAGTTTTAGCTTAACTTATATATCTTCTAAGTTAAGACTTATAAACTTACTAAATATACTCCTTTCTCTTAACTAGATTATAAATATACAGTTTCTCTTAGTATTAAAGCTTTACTCTTAGTTTAAGCGCGCTGTTTACGCCTTTTAGTAATTATTTTAGCTAATAACTAGTTTTGTTATAGTTTAGATATAATAAGCACTTTTTACTACAGTCTTACTAATGCTTTAAAAAGTCTTCTAAGGGGTATTTATACTTATAAGTTCCTTCTACTAACCTTCTCGCTTAAAAGTCCTATTATTACTAATAGATGTTATACTTTATCTATAAGTTTATACAGACGTTAATAGTTTATTTTAGTATCTAGTTATCTAATATTTATAGCATATGCTCTAGTATGCTGTTCTTAACTTCGTTAAATATAGTAATAAGGATTAAGATTAAATTAGCATCCTTATAATCCTGTCTTTAACTGAGAGTATTAGCTTACCTATTATCTTTTCCCTTAACGTAATGAATCTAGAAGTGGAATAGGGCTATTAATTCTACTTATTATGCTTATTATAAGCTAAGTTCCTTTATTAGGAAGTACTAGAGGTTATTATAGTCCGAAAAGACTTAAACTAGTTCTTTTATACTATTTAAATACAGTGCCTACTTAGTAAAGTACTAAATGATCGCTATTAGTTCCTTATTATAAATTAAGTACTGTAAGGTTAAGCTGTAGATCCCTTTTAATAAGAAAGTAATTAAGTAACGTTTCTTATTATCTTATACTTAGTTAAGTTCTTTACCGATTACGAATTCTGAGAAGTCTGTCTCGACTCGGAATAACTTTAAGAAATCGGGAAGTGTTAAAACTAACACTGTAATAAAGGTATACTTAAGGTCTTTAAACGCTTTTTACTATTTATTAATCTACTTAAATAGCTTTCCCTTACCTGTAAGTTTATAGAGTAATCTTACAATCTTTGTAAAGTACTTAATAAAATATTAGTAAAAGTTTACAAAACTGATAAAAGCTTATAACTCTTTTTAATTCTTTAGAGTAAGTTAATCCTTAATTACCTTTATCTTCTTTAGTTACATTTCGAGCTTTCTAAAGGTTACTTTAAACCTTAAATAGTTTAGTTCCTAAATATGGAAATAGCTCTTCTTTAGGTTTACTATTAGCTTTACCTTCTTAAGAGCTGTTAGAACTTATTATATATGTTTTTAATATTCTTCTAAAATTTCAGAATAGATTAAAACGTTATTTAAATATATAAAGATAAACTTATTAAAGAAGGGGTAAAGAACATTATCGATAAGGCCTTAAAAGGTTACAGGGGTATTTGTTAATCTTATTAATATAATATAGTATTAGTAATACTTATTACAAGTTCGAAAGGCTGTCTTATATTTGTCCTCTTCCTTTACCTTAACGTAATTAAACTCTATAAGAAAGTTAAGATTAAAGAATTAGTTTACCTTAGTAATCTGTTCTTACATTTTTATAATAAATAGTAATAAGTAACGATTCTTAATTATATCTTCATTTAATATTTAGTAATTAATAACTATATATAACTTACTGTTTCCCTTTCTTAAGATAAACAGCACTAAATACCCTACTGGGGACTAGGACTTTATAATAAACTTATTCTTTAAGTTCTTATTAACGTACTCCCTTAAGGCCTTGGCTTATTAAGGGTTTAAGTAGTAGGGCTGGAAGCTGTAGAGCTTTATTCCTAACTTTAGCTTAATTTCGTAATCTTATAGTCTGTAGTCTAGTAGTTACGGTATCTTTTTTCGAAATAGGGTAAACTTCTTATACTTTATAGGTACTTTAGATAAGTTAACTTCTTTACTTATCTGTAGATTAGCTTCTAACTTCTTTTTACTTTCTAAATCGTTATTTAAGTAATATAGTAAACCTTTTAGTCTTTTAACTGTCTTAGTAAACTTAACTTAAACTATACTTAATTTTAAAGGTTTAATATACTTTTAAGTGCTTTATGTATTTTTAAGACAGTTTAGTACTTTCTTAGCTTTCTCTAAACAGTATTTATAGTTAAGGGACTTACTAAAGGTAAAGTAGCTACTTTTCTAATTAATTATAAGGTTATACTTTTCTAGTTAGAGTAAACTTAAGATTATATTATATCTTGTAACTAATGTAACGTTAAAGTCTACTTATTATTTATCCCTATCCACTTTAATTAAGAGTAATAAGTAATAAGTGACTTTACTGTTATTATATTAATATAAGCTTCCTTTTCCATTTTGTATAAGAATAACCTCTTTATACTCTTTATTAAGGAGTTTCCTTCAGTTAATTAATAAAAGGTGCATTAAGTTAGAAGTACTCCTGTTATTAATTACTACTCTTACTCTAAACGGCCTCCCTCTTCTGTCCGTTACGTTAATACTAATAGAATAATACTTATACTCCTTTAACATTTAAGTTATAATAATTACCTATCCTTAAGGTCTTATTTAATTTAACCTTTAAGTGCCTCTTCTTCTTTTTAGGGTTTTTACTAACTAGTAAACTACTGGTTTCCGGCCCTTCTAGAGGGCCTGTAACCTTTTCCTAATTCCTTTTAGAAAAATAAGTAGCTTTAGTAAACTTAACAGTTAACCTTTTTTAAGTTTTTACACCTTAGCGTCTAGTCGACTTTAAACGGTATAATGTTCTTAAAGTCTTTAATAAATCGATAATACACTCTATAGGCTTAAATCGTAACAATATCTTTTTACTCTTAAATCTGTTAATAGTCTTCTTACTTTTACTACTCTCTAGCTTTTCTATTAAGGTGTAATAAGCACGTTATAATTAAGTAGTTATTAAGTACCCCTTTTTACTAATACGTTACAGGAGTTTAGTTAACTATAATAACCTTCTATTTATTACTAAACTCTTTTATTAAGAAGTAAGAAACTTAGTAATAAGCTAGTTCTAACTTTACTTTTATAATAATGTAATCTTATCTTTATATATTAGGGAAGTAGTTATAAAGGGCTTTAAGCTTATAATATTAGTTAAGAGTATAGTTATTATATACGTAATTAATTTACAGTATATCTCTGTAACTAAGGTAGTTAATGTTAACTGCAGGTGCTATAATTATAAAGTACGGAACGGGGGAAGTGGCGCTTTGTTTTTTTTCTTCTTTTATTTACCTCTATATGCATTATTTCTCCTAAACCTTTTCCTAAAACTTAAGTAATAATAACTTAACTTGTTTTTCTATAAAGTAGCCTTCCTTAATAAGTCGGTATTTAAGTTAATTAGTAAAGCGAACTCTATTATAAAGTTACAACTTAATTTCTATTACTTTATCTTTAAACGTTATAGTAAGACCTTTAACTTATAAGTTCTTTATTTCATTTACTAACTTTTAATATTTCTCCTTTAACTTTTAAACCTTCCGTTAATATATTTATTTTACACCTTCTTAAAGGACTTTTAAGGTACTAGTTTAAAGTATATTAACTTTAATGTAAAGTAACTATCTAAGTTATCTTTCTTCTAAGGAGGTAAGGGTGCTAATTTACTTAGCGTGTTTAAAGTGTTTAAAAGTCTTAAAAGGTACTGTTAAGAAGAACTTTCATTTCTTTAATTTAATTCTCTTAATTTATTCTCTTTCACTTTCTAAGGCTTACTTCACCGTTTAAGTAGCTTAAAAAGCTAGTTCTTTAACTCCCTTTACCATCCTAGTAATTTCTAAGTTAAGGTCTTTCTTAAACTTCTTTAATTCCTAGGCTTATAAGGTAAGGTTTTTAAAGCTTATAACCGCTAATTAGAACATCTCTTCTTAAAGTTAGTCTTTTATAACTTATACCTTTAATAGTTTTAAATTCTTACCTTAAAGTTAATCTTTTATAACTTACACTTTTATAACTGACTTTTCTAAGACACTCTTAAGGACTAAATACACTACATCTTAAAGTTCTTCTTCTTCCTCCTTATCTCTTAAGTAACACTTATTTATTTAAGTACAGTCTTCTTCGTTATTTACTATCTTAATATAAATATCTTTTAAGTTAAACTTAATATACTTTCCTTCTTCTAAAACAGGTTTCTAACCGACTTACTTTAATAATAGGCATTACTATACTATATATCCTTTCTTATTACAGTTAAAGTACTAGACTTATAATAAGTCTTTAAACTACTTCTATTATTATTATTATTAAAGCTTATCGCAGTTAAGTTAATTCTAACAGTTTACTATACTAATATCTATTAACTTAAGATAATAACCTATTACAGTCGATTAATTCCCCTTCTTAAGCTTACTTAGCTAATAAAGGGCTTATTCCTTCTAAAAGTTCTTTCAGTAATGGTAATTATAATACCGATTGTTAGCCTTAATAGCTATCTTAACTAGTTCTTAAAGGCGATCCGGTTAATCTTCTTAATAAAGGTCTCCAGTAACGTGTTCCTTTAAACTACTTTAGAATAGCATTACTAAAGCCTTTTAACTAAGCTTAGTCTTTACTGCTTCTAATTTAAAGCGTGTAGAGAAATTAAAGACTAAGGATATCTACCTTAGAGTTATAAAGCACTGTTTAACCCGTCTCGGGGCGTCTAATTCTCTAAACTCAGTTTAGAGTTAGTTAATAAAAATATCAAAGTTATTAAAGAGGGCTTAAGTCTTAAAAGCCTTTTTACACACTTTATTTATAAAAAAGTTATTAATTACCTTTATATAAGGTTTATACTAACAAGCAGTTACTTTATCTAGTAAAGCTCTAGCAAATCTAACCTTTCCTTCTTCCTTGAAAAACTACTTATTATAATAAGTGATATAACTTTAAAGCTAGGCTATCTAGAACTTTAGCTACATAGAGTCTCCCTTAAAGTGTAACGGTAAAGGGAGCTTTACTTATTTCTTTTACAAGCCTTTAAAGTCGTTATTCTCTAGTTTAAAAGCGTTAAATTAGGTTTAAAGTTTTTCAATAAGACCGATATAGCTCTTAATATCTTTAAGGAAAGCTTCGTTAAGTTCCTTAACCAGTCCTTACTAATTAAGGTTTAAGTCTTTAAGGCGTACAGCTAACTTATCGATAGTAAGGAGCTAAGGCTAAGCTTACGCCTCCTTAATCTCCTTACCTTTTCTAAAGGTTAATATATTAGTAAGAGAGAGGTAATATTTAAGAATTTAATAAACAGCATTTAGAACTGTAATATTAATATCGTATTATAACTTACACTTAATATAGGCCTTAAGAGGATTAATATAAGTTAAGACAGAATATATAGTAAGACGTTAATAGGTAAGAGGTGTTTTAAAGACAGCTTATTAAATTAATACTCTTAAATAGGGGTTTAATATCACTGTAAGTCGTTATTACTATAATGTATAGAGATAAGTCTGAACAGTAGGATATAAATGAATAATTGAATATTAATGTAAGGAACTAGAGTCCCTTACAGTAGTTATAGACATAATTATAACTATCTATACTAACTTAGCTAGAGGTACTTTATACCTTACTTAGTAGCTTGTTACTTAGTGAGGAACTAAGCACCTTACTACTAAGCACCTTCTGCTTAGAGGTCTTACAGATGCTTAGTAGATAAGTACTCCTGTTAAGACTAAGCAGATACTAGTTAGTTATAAGGGCTTCGGGTCTTTACACCCCTGGCCCAGTGCGCAGTACTGTGCGTACTGTCTTCCTACACTGTTCCTTATGCGGGGGATTTGTTAAGCTGCCCCGGCTTAAGCGACAGCTTGTAGGGTTGTTATATATTGTTTATTCTAAACTAAGTGGGGGAAAACAATTAATTTTCTAAGTTTAGAGAGTGTACGTAATTGAAAACTTAAAGGTGTCGTGTACGTATAGACTATAATAACTAAAGCCTCCACTGCCTTAAGTTAATATTAAATTAAAAGAAAATACTAAAAAATAGCCCTAATCTAAGGCCTCCTAATAAGGCCTTATATTTAAGTTTTAGCTTAATAGCTAGCTAGATGTAAGGCTTTAAAGGCTGTCGTTAGGAGTAGTTTTTCGGAAAGGGGGTTAGTTATAAGTAGAGAACATATCTATATACTGTAAGCAGCGTCTCCGTGTACTGTAGCCTTACCAAACTGCCTATACATAACCCTAACCCCTAGACACCGCCTTAACCCTTTAATTCCTGATAGGTGCTAGAACACACAGCCCCTACGAAAATTTTCCACTGTGACGACCCTGCAGGCCGTCACTTGGGCCGGGGCGGCCCGACGAATCCCCCGCAGAAGGAACAGTGCGGAAAGACGGTGCACACCGTCCAGGCGCACTGGGCCAGGGATGCAAAGACCCGAAGCCCCTGCGACCAATGAGGCGCTGCTCGCAGTATGCCGAGTGCTCGCATCGCGAGCAGGAGAAACCTCACGAGCAGGACGCTCGCGCAGTGCAGAGTGCTCGCGCAACGAGCACTCGCGACACTACGAGCAAGGTACGAAGTACCTCCCAGTTAGTTAGTATAGATAGCCATGGTTGTGCCCACAACCACCGTGAGGGACTCTGGTTCCTCACGCTAGTATTCAATTGTTCATTTGTGTCCTACTGTTCAGACTCACCTCTGTACATTATAGTGACAACGACCTACAGTGACATTGAACCCCCCCGTCTAGGAGTGCTAGCTCAACAAGCCGTCTTCGGAACGCCCCCTACCTGTTGGCGTCCTGCCATACGTTCTGTCTTAACCCGCGCCAGTCCTCTCGAGGCCTGTGTCGGGTGCAGGTCGTA
>Ga0247770_1002062_pt1 | contig 12673 bp, 9 predicted proteins | sample UWRJL136409B6_FD_179943 | JGI IMG/M metagenome (GOLD analysis project Ga0247770, IMG submission 179943) | Plant litter microbial communities from Arlington Agricultural Research Station in Wisconsin, United States - UWRJ-L136-409B-6 | ecosystem: Environmental > Terrestrial > Plant litter >... | reverse complement strand
ACGGGGATCATCGGCCCCAACGGCGCCGGGAAGTCCACCATCCTGGAGGCCATCGCCTGGGCCATCTACGGCGCGGACGCGGCCCGCGGGACCAACGACACCATCAAGTTCGCGCGGGCGGCGGCGCGCACCCGCGTGGAGGTGGACCTGCGCTTCGCGCTGGGCGCGCACGAGTACCGCGTCCTGCGCACCCTCTCGGGCGCGGAGGTGTTCCAGGACGGCGGGACCACGCCGGTCGCGGTGACGGTGCGGGGGGCCACGGACTACCTCCAGCAGCGCATCGGGATGACGCGCGAGGAGTTCTTCAACACCTACTTCACCGGGCAGAAGGAGCTCGCCTTCCTGGCGACGATGGGCGCGGCCGACCGGCGCCGCTTCCTCTCGCAGGTCCTCGGCTACGAGCGGCTCCGCAAGGCGCAGGAGATCGCCCGCGACCGCAAGAACGAGCTGGTGGCCGAGGTGCGCGGCCTCCGCGCCGGGATGGGCGACCTGGACGAGCTGACCGCCGCCCTGGTCCTGGCCCGCGTCCAGCTGGCCGACGCCCTCGACAAGCTGAAGACCGCGCAGGCCGAGGCGGAGGAGTCGGCGGTGGAGGCGAAGACCGTCACCCCGCGCTGGGAGGCCGCGCAGGCGGGGCGCGACCGGCACCGCGAGCTGACGCACGCCATCGAGGCCGCCGGGCGCGACCTCCAGGCCGCCCGCCGCGACGTGGAGCGCGCGGCCGTCGAGCTGGAGTCGGTGGCCAGGGCCGAGACGACGCTGGCGCCCATCCGCGAGCAGCTGGCGGGGCTCCCGGCGCTGGAGGAGGAGTGCCGGCGGCTCTCCGAGCAGGCGCGCAAGGAGGAGCGGCGGAAGGCGCTCGCCGCGCAGCTGGCCGAGCTGGAGACGGAGCTGGTCCGCATGGTGGAGCGGACCGCCCGGGTGGAGAGCGCGCCGGAGCTGGAGAAGAAGTTCACCGCCGAGCTGGAGGAGCTTCGCGCCGAGCGGGCGCAGGTGGAGGCGGAGCTGGAGGAGAAGAAGTCCACCTGGCTCCGTGACCGCCAGGACGCCGACACCAAGCTGCAGGGCTTCCGCGACCTGGGGCGCGAGCTGCAGGAGCAGATCCGCAACATCAAGGAGTTCGGCGCCCAGGGAAAGTGCCCCACCTGCGGCCGCCCCATCGGCGACGACTACGAGCGCCTCCTGGACCAGCTGGAGGACAAGTTCCAGGACGTCAAGCAGGACGGCGTCTGGTGGCGGAGCCGCTACGACCAGCTCAAGGAGAAGCCGGCGGAGGTGGCGGAGCTGGAGGCGCGCGAGAAGTCGCTCACCACGGCGTCGGACGACCGCGCGGGGAAGCTGGCGCGCTGCCAGTCCGCCGTGCAGGAGCTGGCCACCCTCCGCGCCGAGCGGGCCGCCCGCGAGGGGAAGCGCGACGCGCTGAAGGCGGAGCTGGCCGACCTCCCCGCCGGCTACGAGCGCGAGCGGCACCGCGCCGCCGAGCGCTCGCTGGACTCGCTCCGCGAGGTGCAGCGGAAGGCGGCGGGGCTGGAGGAGACGGTGCGCCGCCGGCCCGACTGGGAGGCGCAGCGCGAGGAGGCGGCGAAGCGCGTGACCGAGGCCGGCGAGCGCTTCGACGCCCGCACCGCCGAGCGCGCCGCGCTGGGGTGGAGCGAGGAGGAGTTCGCCGCCGCGCGCGACGCGTACGGCGCGGCCATGGAGCGGAGCCGCAAGGCCGAGCTTCGGGTGCAGGAGCACAAGGGCGGCGCCCGCACCGCCGAGCACGTCCTCCAGTCCGCCCAGCGCGCCGAGGCCGAGTACCACCAGCGGGCGAAGGAGATCGAGGATAAGGTCAAGGACCAGCGCCACCACGAGGAGCTGGTCCGCGCCTTCGACGCGCTCCAGAACGACCTGAACGACCAGGTGCGCCCCGATCTCTCGGACCGCGCCTCGCTCCTCCTGGCGCAGCTCACCGACGGGCGCTACACGGCCATGGAGGTGGACGAGAAGTACAACGTCACCGTGCAGGACGAGGGCGAGCCCAAGCCGGTGATCTCCGGCGGCGAGGAGGACGTGGTCAACCTGGTGCTGCGCATCTCCCTCTCGCAGATGATCGCCGACCGCGCCGGCCAGCCGCTCTCGCTCCTGATCCTGGACGAGGTCTTCGGGTCGCTGGACGTGGCGCGGCGCGACAACGTGGTGTCGCTCCTGCACGCGCTGGAGGACCGCTTCGAGCAGGTGATCCTCATCACCCACATCGAGGGGATCCGCGAGGGGCTGGACCAGGTGCTGCGCGTCGACTACGACGAGCGCTCCGGCACCTCCATGGTCCGCGAGGAGACGATGAACGGCCCCGAGTTCTTTCCCGAGGCGCCGATGGCGGCGGACTGAGGGGGCGAGGCCGATGTTTCGGCGCGTCGCGGAACGAGAGAGCCGGCCGCGGGCATCACGCCCGCGGCCGGCTTTTACAGATAGTCCTTAGTCCTTAGTCCTTAGTCCTTAGTCCTTAGTCCTTAGTCCTTAGTCCTTAGTCCTTAGTCCTTAGTCACGGATTGTACATCCCCGAACCAAGGACTAAGCACTAAGGACCAAGCACTTCTTTTCTTCCGTTTCAGTCCGTCCACGTCTGCGTCAGATCCACCGTCCGATTGCAGAACGTGCCCTTCAGCGTATACGTCCGCGTCACCGGATCCCACGTCTGCGCCAGGTCCACCGCGCAGGTGCCGCTCGCGCCGCCGTCGCGCGTCCAGGTGAAGCTCCCCTTCTTGGTCCCCGTGCCGACGCCCGGCACCCCGTTCGTCACCGCGTGGCTGGCGGTGATCTGCGTGCCGGGGTTTCCGGTGATGGTCATCGTCCCGCCGTTGCGGGCGGGGAAGGCGCAGGCGCTCTCGGTGCGCGTGGCGGTGAACTGGTGGGACGCGGTGCGCGTCGCGCGGTCGCCGGTGTGGACGCGGGTGCCCTGCACGGTGACCGATCCGCCGAGCGGGCAGCTTCGGGTGCGGGTGAACTCCGTGGTGCTGGTGACGGCCGCCGGCGCGGACTCCCCGGCCGAGAGGCTGAAGGCGGGCGCGCCGAAGCCGCCCAGCACCGCCGCGTCCTGCGCGCCGAACGCGGCCGCCAGCGAGCGCGCCTCCGCGGCGCTCAGGCCGTCGCCGTCGTTGGTGCCGGTGGCGCTTTCGCCGCACGCGGCGAGCACGGCGGCGAGGAGGAGGACGGGGTACCGCGGAATCCGCTGCATGGGCCACATCTCCGTGTCGATGTCCGTTGACGATCAGTCCCGCGAGGAAGCCGGTGCGCACCCGACGGGCATGGCTTACATCGTCGACGGAGAAAGCGTTGGGGAACACCGCTCCCGGGGCTCCGTTCCGGGATTGCGGCCTCGCCGGAATCCCGTCCCTCGCCGTCGCGCGAAGATCGGATGGACGATCGACGCAGCCCCTAAACTCGATGCACTGTGAATGGTTGGGGCGTTTTCCGAGGGTATGGAGAGAGCCAAGCTGGCCGAGAGTTGTTGAAAGTATATCTTGACTTAAATTATTAGTCAGGGTAGAGTGACTCCACCGATGTATCTCGTACCCCAAACTCAGGGAGGTGGACGCATGTTCAGCTTCGACATCTACGCCAGCAACACGTCGCGGACCGAGGCGGCGCTGTACGGGTGCACGATCTGCCCGCCCCCGGGTGAGGACTGCCCGGACAGCGGCGACGGGTTCCCGACCGACGCCGACTGGGCCGGGTACTGAGGCTCTCCGGTGGACCGCCCGCGCGAGCGGGCGGTCCACGCTGGCTCCATCCGGCTCACGAGCTCGTCACCTCCCCCGTACTTTCTCCAGCTTTTCAGGCGAGAACGCCGATGGAACTGCAACGTTCGCTTCCCGAACAGCTCGCCGGGCTCCGCGGCGGCCTCCTGGTGGTGGAGGCCGAGCGCGGCCGCGCCCGCAAGGAGGTGCTGGAGGAGTGGGCCGAGCGGCTCCGCGCCGGCGGCCAGGAGCCGCTCCTCCTCCGCTGCGACTTCCGCGACGCGGGGGTGTGGGGCGGAGTCGCACCCTGGGTCCGCGGCCTCCTTCCCGCCATCGAGCGCGAGCTTCCCGAGCTGGCGGAGAAGCACGCCATCGAGCTGGCGATGGTCCTCGCCCGGGCGCCTCACGAGAACGCCGCTCCCGTGACGCTGACCGACCAGGCGGCGGGAGGCGAGGCGGTGCGCAACTACGCCCTCGACCGCGCGTACCGCGTCCCGCACGGGCTGGTGGACCTGCTGGACGCCTGGTACGCCCACGCGCCGCCGGCCCCGCGCGTGGTTGTCTGCGACGGGTACGACCGCGCCGGCGCCCTGTCGCGGCATTTCTTCCGCGAGCTGCTGCGCCGCCGGGGCGAGAAGCTGGGAATCACCCTCGTCGTCGTGGTCTCTCCGGGCGCTGGCGAGGAGGTGCGCGGTACCTTCGCGTCCGGCATCCCCCTCGCGGAGGTGCGGCTGGAGCTCCCCGCCGACCCGCCGGGGATGTCGCCGGCGTCCGTGGCGTTCGCGCGGGTGGTGGAGGAGGGGGCGCGGAAGAAGAAGGGCTCCCTCCCCGAGCACCGCTTCCCCGAGCTGCTGCGCTACTGGGAAGAGGCCGGAGGGCCCGAGACCGCGCTCCCGTGGATGGCGTACGCCCTGGGGCGCTTCAACCACTACGGCTTCTACGAGGACGCGCTCCTGTTCCTGGAGCCCGTCCACCAGGGGATCGACCGGATCCCCGAGCACCGCGACTACCTCACGCGCTGGAACGTGGTGGGCGCCATCTACAACTGCCTGGTGGCCGTGGGCCAGGTGGAGCGGGCGTACCGCGTGGTGGAGGAGGAGGCGGTCGGCAAGCTTTCCGATCCGCTGGACCGCGCGCGCGCCTGCTACGTGATGTCCATGGTGCACGCCCGCTTTCTTCCCGAGAAGGACTACGAGACCGCCGAGCGCTACCTGCGCGAGGGGATGCGCGAGCTGGAGGCGGCGCCCCATGACGAGAACCGGGCCTTCCTGCACGTGTTCCTGGGGAACGGGCTGGCGCTGGTCCGCAGCCGGCAGGGGAAGCCCGCCGAGGCCATCGAGCTGTGCGTGACCGGCCTGGACGAGATGCGGATTCGCCTGGAGAGCCAGAAGCACCGCCTGCACCGGTCCGTCCTGCTGTACAACATCGCCCAGGTGCACACCGCCACCCGCGATCATGAGAAGGCCATCGAGTACTTCACGGCCGCCATGGAGATGGATCCCAACTACTCCGAGTACCACAACGAGCGGGGGAACGCCCTGTTCGCCCTGGGCCGGTACGAGGAGGCCGTCCGCGACTACGTGGAGGCGATCCGGGTGAGCGCTCCGTACCAGGAGGCGTGGACCAACCTGGGCCAGTGCTACCGCAGGATGGGGCGGCTGGAGGACGCGGCGGCGGCGTACGCGCGGGCGCTGGACCTGGACCCGTCCGTGGAGGTGGCCCGGGCGGGGCGCGCGCAGGTGCTGGCGGCGCTGGGCCGCCGCGGCGAGGCGATCGCCGACTACGAAGCTGTGCTCAAGGTGGCGGAGAAGGAGCGTCACGGGATCCTGGCCAACCTGGCCGGGCTGCTGTACGGCGAGGGACGGGTGCAGGAGGCACTCGACCGCCTGGACGAGGCGGTGGCGCTCGAGCCGGAGGTGGCGCCGCTGTACCGCAACCGCGCCGTCGCGCTGGAAGCGCTGGGCCGTCCCGACGAGGCCGCCCGCGACCTGAACGCCTACCTGGCCCTGGTGCCGGCCGCCCCCGACCGCGCCGCCGTCGAGGAGAAGATCGCGTCGCTGGCCGGGAGCCTGGCGGCCGTCTGACCGTCACCTCGACGAAGAAGAGAGACGCCCCCGCGCCGGCCCCGGCACGGGGGCGCTTTCTCCATCCGACCGAGAAAAGCCCGCGTCCCGCCGTGGAACCCTCGGGAGAGATGAGTATCGAAATTTTTTCGGAGAGGCACCTTTCGGTCTTCATCCTCCTCCATCCGCCGTCCACGCCTTCCATCACCCCATGAACGGCCTGGGTGCGCCTTCGGTCATCGCAAACTGCGTCATCAGGTAGGGGATCGGCGCCGAAGCCGGCCTCTGCTCCACATCCCCCCGATGACGCGGTTGCCGCGGGCTGGGCGCGCACGAGGTTCCGAGCGCGGGCGGGATCCGCGGACGGCATCTGTCATCGCGGAGATGTGGAGGTGAATGAGCCGGCGGGGCGATGGGGGCGATGATCCCGTCGTAAGGAGCTCGGCGGCGGGGGAGGAGGAGCCGGGTCCGTTGAGGGAAAAGGCCGCTCCCGTTAGATTGAACGGCTGGACACGAGCGACATTACGGCGGGCGCGCGGACGGATGCGCCGGCCACACGCGGAAGCGGGACATGGATCGACTGCACGACGAGGTCCGCCGGCGGCGGACCTTCGCCATTATCAGCCACCCCGACGCGGGGAAGACCACGCTCACGGAGAAGCTTCTCCTGTACGGCGGGGCCATCCACCTGGCCGGGAGCGTAAAGGCCCGCCGCGCCGCGCGCCACGCCACCAGCGACTGGATGGCGATGGAGCAGGAGCGCGGCATCTCGGTGACCAGCTCCGTGCTGGCCTTCGAGTACCTGGGGCACCAGGTGAACCTGCTGGACACCCCGGGCCACCAGGACTTCTCCGAGGACACCTACCGCACGCTGATGGCCGCGGACAGCGCCGTCATGCTCCTGGACAACCGCAAGGGCGTCGAGGAGCAGACCCGCAAGCTGTTCGAGGTGTGCCGCCTGCGCGGCACCCCCGTGTTCACCTTCGTGAACAAGTGCGACCGCCCCGGCGAAGACCCGCTCAAGCTGCTGGACGACGTGGAGCGCGAGCTGGGGATGCGCTGCTACGCCATGATGTGGCCCGTGGCGCAGGGCGACCGCTTCCTGGGCGTCTACGATCGCTCCTCGCGCCTGATCCACCTCTTCGAGCGTGGCGAGGATCACGGCCAGACCCGCGCCGAGGCCCGCACCATCCACATCGACGCCCCCGACGTGCTGGAGGTGCTGGGGATGGAGGCGTACGAGCGGCTGCTGAACGACCTGGAACTGCTGGAGATGGCCGGCGCCGAGTTCAGCCGCGAGGCGTTCCTGGCCGGCCGGGTGAGCCCCACCTACTTCGGGAGCGCGCTCACCAACTTCGGCGTGGAGCCGTTTCTCCAGCAGTTCCTGGACCTGGCGCCCTCGCCCACGCCGCGCGACACCACCGACGGCCAGGTCACGCCCGAGGAGCCGCACTTCACGGGGTTCGTCTTCAAGATCCAGGCGAACATGGATCCCAAGCACCGCGACCGCATCGCCTTCGTGCGCATCTGCTCGGGGCACTTCGAGGCGGGGATGCAGGTCAAGCACGTGCGCACGGGAAAGCAGATCCGCCTCTCCGGGCCGCAGCAGTTCCTGGCGCGCGAGCGGACGCACGTGGAGGAGGCGTGGGCCGGCGACGTCATCGGCCTGCACGACCGCGGCAACCTGCGCATCGGCGACACGCTCTCGGACAACGGCAACATCGAGTTCTCGGGGATCCCGCGCTTCTCGCCGGAGCACTTCGCCCGCGTCTACGTGGGCGATCCCATGCGGCGCAAGGCGCTGGACACGGGGCTCCAGCAGCTCTCCGAGGAGGGGGCGGCGCAGGTGTTCTACGCGCAGTCCATCACCGGGCCGGCCCCCATCGTGGGCGCGGTGGGGCAGCTGCAGTTCGACGTGCTGCTGCACCGCCTGGAGCACGAGTACGGCGTCAAGGCGCGCCTGGAGCCGCTCTCCTTCACCCGCGCCCGCTGGGTGGAGGGTCCCGTGGCCGACGTGGAGCGCGTGGCCGTCGGCGGCTACGGGCGAATGCTGGTGTACGACGCCAAGGAGAAGCCGCTCGTCCTCTTCGACAGCGAGTGGACCATGAAGACCACCATCGACCGCGAAAAGGACCTCCGCTTCTTCGACGTGGCGCCGTAAGGGGCGGCGATCGGACGATCAGGGTCGGCGGGAGATGGAGATCGATGAAGAACGGCGGAGCGCTTCGGGATCGGGGCGCTCCGCTGTTTTGCGTGGGAGAAACCGCGGGTCGTGGCGGTCGACTGGCAGTTTACAATGCCTCGGGGCCCCCTCCCCGACCCTCCCCCACAGGTGCGGAGGCAGAACTGCGACAGCGTCGAATACGATGTGCAATTGCAGTTAAGCAGTCATCCAGAGGCCAGGCCGAGCGGAGCCCGCACGGCGAAGGTGACGGCAGGGCCGTGGGATCCAATCAAGGAAGCAGCGAAGCTGGGGCGCGGCAGCGGCGAGATCCCCGGGGCTGCAAGAGCCGCGTACGAGCGGATTCAATCCCGCTCGCTCAAGCCGTCGAGCAGGGAGACATCGAAAGCGTCGGTGATCTCCCGCATCTCAGCTACGAACTTCAGATCGCGGGCAGCTTCCTCGTAGGCCGCGTAGACGATCGCGCGCCGCTGTTCTCGGAGTTGGCGCGCATCGGCCTCCGTCGCAAGGCGGCGAGGGCGATGAGGACTCATGTCGCTCTCCATGACTCCGCCAACCTCGCGAGGAGCGCGGAGGGCTTCGGCCCGGCGGCGGAGCCCAGCCCCTCGAAGAGCGAGGAGCGTGCCTCGCTCCACGCCCGCACTACGGGTGCCAGGAGACGCCGACCTCCAGCCGGGCGCCGCGGGCGGACACCCGGCGGTCCAGGATCTCGAACTCGCCGTCGACGTCTCGACCCTTCGTGAGGCTCGCGACGGTGAAGGAGACGCCGGCGTCGACGGCGACGCCGCGGGTCACGAAGTACTCCACGCCGCCCCCTCCGGTGAGCCCCGGCCCGTGCATCTGGACGTCCGAGTCGTCGAAGCTCACGAACGCGCCGTTGAACCCCGCCTGCGCGAAAGGACGCAATGCCCGGCCCGCATCCCCGAACGAGTAGCGCAGTCCCAGGTCCCCGTCGTCGAACGAGAAGCTTTCCCCGGGATCCGGCCGACGCACCTCGCTCTCGCGGATGCGCAGGATCAGCGAGAAGCGATCTGCGAATCCGAAGCCCAGGTGCATCCCCCGCCCCAGGCCGGCCCCCGACGCCCCCTCCGTCCGCACCGCCGATCCGCTCGCGAAGACGCCCAGGGCCATGCCGGAGACCCGCGATCGCTCGGTCGGGTCCTCCTGCGCGGCGGCGGAAGCCGCGAGCACGCCGGCCAGCGCGGCCGCCATCACGATCGCACGGAGGATCATCGGATGCGAGGTGGAGAGAGATCGTCGATGCGGCGCCCGATCGGGAGATCAGCCGCCGCGTTGCGATAGGAAAACGGGCGACGCAAAAGATCGTGACATCTCAACAAGCGGCGGAGATGCCCGTGGGGTGCCGGCCGTGAATCGGGGGATGCCCGGAACGGACGTCCGGGGGCGGACGATGGATGCGGCGGGTCAGCCGCCGCCACCTGGGAGGGCGGCCAGGATGGCGCGGAGGGCTTCGGCCTCGGCGGCGGAGCCCAGCTCCTCGAAGAGGGCGGCGGACCCGGCGAGGGCGTCGCGCGCCTCGTCCGCGCGGGCGAGGTCGCGGAGGAGGAGGCCCTGGTCGCGAAGGACTTCGGCCAGGAGGAGCGCGTCGTCCAGCGCGCGGGCCATCGCCAGCGCCTCGCCCAGGCGCGCCTCGGCGTCGGCGTCGCGGCCGTCGGCGCGGGCGGCGGCGGCCAGGACGCGGACGGCGTGCGCCACGCCGATGGGATCGTCGATCCGCCTGCAGCGCTCCATCGCCCGCCGCGCCAGCTCGGCGGCGAGCTGGCCGTCGCCGGCGCGGGCGCGGAGCATGGCGCGCTCCGTCTCGGACATGGCGATGACGTCCTCGCTCTCGGCGAGCGCGGCCAGCTCCATCGCCCGGCGGAAGTTGCCGTCGGCGTCCGCGTCGAATCCCAGGTCCCGGTAGGCGATCCCCAGGTTGTGGTGCGTCTGCGCCAGCCCGCGCGTCCACCCGATGCGCCGGTACGAGGCCAGCGCGCGGACGTAGTAGGTGAGCGCCGTGTCGCGCCGCCCGCGCAGCGTCTCCACCGCGCCCAGGTTGTTGCAGGCGCGCCCCACGAAGTCGTCGTTCCCCTCGTTGGTCGCCTCCTCCAGCAGCTCCTCGAAGCGCTCCCCCGCCTCCGCCGGCTTCCCCGAAGCGAAGAGCGCCGCGCCCGCCAGGTTCACCACGCGCGGGAGGAGGTGGCGGTCGCCCCCCTGCCGCACCCGCCGCTCCACCGCGGGAATCAGCCGCAGCGCGGCCGACAGGTCGCCCACGCGGTGCAGCGCGTCCGCGTACAGGTACGCGGCCTCCGGCTCCTCCAGCAGGACGCCCTCGCCCACGGACGCGCCCCAGTCCGCCAGCGCGCGCCAGTCGCGCCGGGCGGCAAGGGAGCGCGCCGTGTCCAGGCGGCCCGCGTCGGAAGCGCCGGTGTCGCTCACGAGGTCAGTCGGTGGCGATGGCGAAGCGGGTGAAGCCGCGCACGTCCGCGCGCAGCCTCTCCAGGTCGTTGTCGCGGATGGTGGTCAGCTCGCCCCACGTCGACGTGCCGGACTCGCTCCGCCAGATCCCGAACCGCACCGCGTTGTCGCGCCCGTCGATGGTCCCGTCGCCGTTGAAGTCGCGGTCGGCGTAGCGGTAGTAGATGCGCAGCTCCGGCTGCTCGTCGGGGTCGAAGCGGAGCCCGGCGGGGAGGAACTCGAACTCGTAGCGCGTGGGGTGCACCCGGCGGATGGTGATCTGCACCGACTCGCCCTCGCGGATCGCCGAGCCGTCGGGGCGCGTGAGGAGCGCGTCGTCGTCGATGCGGAACTCCAGGAGGTCGTCGCCGTTGGCGTACCGCAGCTCCACCTCCTTGTCCTGGCCCCTGGTGACGGTGAAGGTGGTGTCGGCGTTCTCCAGCGCGGGGGCGTTGGCGGCCTCGCGGATGAAGACGAGCTCGCCCGTGGGGACCTCGCCGCCGCGGCCGGGGCCGGAGGGGTCGCCGCAGGAGGCGAGAAGGGCGGTCAGCAGGGCCGGGAAGAGGCCCGCGGTGAATCGGGTTCGCATGGTCTGCCACTTCGGGGTGGTGCGGTGCGTCACGGTCGATCCATATGCAGGGGCAAGGCCCGCACCGGGCGTTTGCCCGCGCCGCGACTGGATTTTGTCGTTCGCCCCCTGTCGCGGGCCGCGACGGGGTGTCTCATTCCGCGACATCGCCGTCTCCCTCGCCCTCCAGCAGGCGGTACAGCCGCGAGCGGGAGATCCCCAGCGCGTCGGCCGCGGCGCTCTTGTTCCCCTCGAAGCGCTCCACCATGGCGAACGCCGCCGCGCGCTCGATCTCCGAGAGCGTGGCGGGGAAGGGGAGCGCGCCCCCGCCGCCGCGATCGATGGGCGCCGGCTCGGCGCCCAGGGGGAAGAGGTCGGCGGGATCGAGGACCGCGTCTCCCAGGAGGAGGGCGCGCTCCAGGGCGTTGCGCAGCTCGCGCACGTTCCCCGGCCAGGGATGGGAGACCAGCGCGCGCCGCAGCTCGGGGCCGACGGCCGGCGCATCCATCCCGTACTGCTCGGCCAGCGTGCGCAGGAAGTGCTCGGCGATCAGGAGGACGTCGTCGCCGCGGTCGCGGAGCGGGGGGAGGTGGATGGGGATGACGGAGAGGCGGTAGAACAGGTCCTCGCGGAACTCGCCGCGCTTCACGGCCGAGGCGAGGTCCACGTGGGTGGCGGCGATGATCCGCACGTCCACCAGCCGCGCCTTCAGGGCGCCCACGCGGCGCACCTGCTTCTCCTCCAGCGCCTTGAGGATCTTCCCCTGCAGCGTCAGCGGGAGGTCGCCGATCTCGTCCAGGAAGAGCGATCCGCCGTCCGCCGCCTCGAAGAGCCCGGGCTTGGCGGTGCGGGCGTCGGTGAAGGCGCCCTTCTCGTGGCCGAAGAGCTCGGACTCCAGCAGGGTGGGGGGGATGGCGTTGCAGTTGAGCTCCACGAACGGCGCGGCGGCGCGCGGGCCGTTGTAGTGGATGGCCTGCGCCATCAGCTCCTTCCCCGTCCCCGTCTCCCCCGTGATCAGCACCGTGGCGCGGTCGCGGGGGATGATGCGCGCCGCGCGGTCCAGCGCCCCGCGCAGCTGCGGGCTCTTCCCGATGATCCGCCCGAAGTCGAAGGTGTGGCGCTCGGCCTCGGCCAGCTTCCCCCCAACCGCTCGCGCGTCCCGCCGCCGGGCGCGGTCGGCCAGCTCGGCGCGGAGGGCGTCGAGGTCGGCGGGGAGGGCGAAGTAGTCGGCCGCGCCCGCGCGCACGAGGGCGGCCGCGAGACGGTGGTCCTCGCGCGCGCCGACGACCAGCGGGGGCGCGGCGCCGGCGGCGAGCATCGACCGGAGGAGCGGCTCTGCCTCTTCCTCCACCCCCGCGACGGCCAGGACGACGGCCAGCGCGTCCGCCGCGGGCCCGGCGCCGTCGGCCGATTCCAGGACGCGCGCCTCCGCGCCGGCCCCGGCGGCGAGCTGGGGCCAGACGGAGGAGAACGACTCGGAGCGTGCGACGACGAGCAGGTGGCTCACGGCGTGGGCGGCGCGTGGGGCGGGTGGCGGCGGCGTCTCGCGGCACGCCAGCGGTGTAGCGCTACGAGACGGTTATAGCGGGCGGCGCGGCTTCGCGCCAGACCGCTGTTTCCACGGAAGTGCGTTTGTTCGCGCGGGTTTGCGTGCCTGGAACCCCGTCCGGCGGAAGAGGGTCCG
>Ga0247770_1002060_pt1 | contig 12678 bp, 11 predicted proteins | sample UWRJL136409B6_FD_179943 | JGI IMG/M metagenome (GOLD analysis project Ga0247770, IMG submission 179943) | Plant litter microbial communities from Arlington Agricultural Research Station in Wisconsin, United States - UWRJ-L136-409B-6 | ecosystem: Environmental > Terrestrial > Plant litter >... | reverse complement strand
TAAATAGATATATTAGCCTCCGGACAGGTTTCTGTCGCTTTGTTCGCTGCACTTATTTAAATAAGCTTAATACCCCACGCCAAAATTGCCAGGAGCGAAAGTGAGGCATAGAGCGCCCCGTAGCGTAGCGAAGGGCCGTCGCGGAATGACGAACGAAGCGACGCCAGCAATTTTAACTGTAGTACTTGTAGTTAACGTCGATTATCTTAGCTATAAGGATATACTGTAGATTGACTGTATGTACGATAACTGTACTCTTAACTAATATAGTAAGCTTAAAGCTCTTTATAACTACTTCCTTAATGTATAGAAACAGGATTACATTATTATAAGGATAAAGTTAAAACTAACCTATTACCAAGTCTCTTACTTCCCAATAAGAGAATTTAGTAATAAGTGGAAGGTTACTGTAGTTAATTAAGCTCCCATTACGTACTGGTAAAGAGGGGTACTTAATAACTACCTAGTTATAATATGCTTGCTACACTTTAGTGGAAAGGTTAGAGAATAGTAGAAACGAGAAGATTACTAACGGATCTAAGAGTAAAAAGATATTACTACAATCTAGTCTTGTAAAGCGTATTATCGACTTGTTAAAGACTTTAAGAACATTAAATTATTTAAAGTCGATTAGACGTTAAGGCGTAAGAATTTAAGAAAAGTTAATTGTTAGGTTTATTAGAGCTACCTATTTTTCTAAAAAGAGTTGGGAAAAGGTTATAAGCCTTTTAGAAGGGCTGAAAACTAGTAATTTGCTAGTTAGTAAAAACCCTGAGAAGAAGGAGAGGCACTTAAAGGTTAGGTTAAATAAGACTTTAAAGATAAATAGTTATTATAACTTAGATAATAAAAGAGTATAAATATTATTCTGTTAGTGTCGACTTAACAGACGGAAGAGGGAGGCTGTTTAGGGTAAAAGCAGTAATTAATAGTAGGAGTGCTTTTAACTTAATATATCCCTCGTTAGTTAACTGAAGGAAACTCCTTAATAAAAAGTATAAAGAAGCTATTTCTATTCGGAATAGAGAAGGAGGCTTATATTAATATAATAATAATAAAGTTACTTACTACTTGCTACTTTTAATTAAAGTGGATAGGGACGAATAATAAGTGGACTTTAACGTTACACTAGTTGTAAATTATAATATAATCTTAAGTTTACTTTAACTAGAAAAGTATAACTTTATAATTAATTAAAGAAGTAGTTACTTTACCTTTAGTAAGTCCTTTAACTGTGATTATTGTTTGGAGAAAGTTAAGAAGGTACTGAACTGCTTTAAAGTTATATAAAGCACTTAAAAGTACGTTAAACCTTTAGAACTAGGTATGGTTTAGGTTAGGTTTATTAAGATAGTTGAAGGATTAGAAGGTCTACTGCATTATTTAAATAATGATTTAGAAGGTAGAAGAAAGTAAGAAGTTAATTTATAGATAAGTGAAGAAGTTAACTTGTTTAAAGTACCTGCGGAATATAAGAAGTTTACTCTGTTTTAAAAAAAGATACTGTGATTACTGGATTATAGATTATAAGATTACGAAATTAAGCTAAAGCTGGAAGTGAAGCTTTATAGCTTTTAGCTTTATTACTTAAACCCTTAATAGGCTAAAACCTTAAGGGAGTACGTTAATAAGAACCTGAAGAACGGGTTTATTATAAAGTCCTAATCCTTAATAAGGTACTTAATACTGTTTATCTTAAGGAAGGGAGATAGTAAGTTATATATAGTTATTAATTACCGAATATTAAACGAGGATATAATTAAGAATCGTTACTTATTATTACTTATTATAGAAATGTAAGAACAGATTATTAAGGTAAATTAGTTCTTTAACCTTAATTTCCTTATAAGGTTTAATTACGTTAGAGTGAAGGAAAAGGACGAATATAAAACAGCCTTTCGGACTTATAATAGGTATTATTAATACTGTGTTATACTGATAGAATTAATAAATGCCTTTACAACTTTTTAAAGCCTTATTAATAGTGTTTTTTACCCCTTCCTTGATAAGTTTATTTTTATGTATTTAGATAACGTTCTAGTTTATTCTAAAACTTTAAAAGAATACTGAAAGTATATATGATAGGTTCTGACAGCTCTTGAAAAAGTGAAGCTAATAGTAAATTTAGAGAAAAGCTACTTTTATGTTTAAGAATTAAACTATTTAAGGTTTAGAGTAACTTTTAGAAAGTTTAAAATGTAAGTGGAGAAGATAAAGGTAGTTAGGGACTAGTTTACTCTAAAGAACTAAAAAGAGTTATAAGCTTTTATCAGCTTTACAAACTTTTATTAATACTTTATTAAATACTTTATAAAGATTGTAAAATTACTGTATAAGCTTATAGAAAAGGGTAAACTGTTTAAGTAAACTAATAGATAGTAAAAAGTGTTTAAAGACCTTAAATATACCTTCGTTACAGCACTAATCTTAACTCTCCCCGATTTCTTAAAGCTTTTCCGAGTTAAAATAAACTCCTTAAAATTCGCAATCGGTAAAGAACTTAACTAAGTCTAGGATAATAGGAAACATTACCTAGTTACTTTCTTATTAAAAGGAATTTACAGCTTAACTTTACATTATCTAATTTACAATAAGGAACTGATAGCGATTATTTAATGCTTTACTAAGTAAGTACTGTACCTAAACAGTACAGAAGAACTAGTCTAGGTCTTTTCAGACTATAATAACTTCTAATACTTCCTAACAAAGGAGCTTAACTTACAGTAAGCATAATAAGTAGAGTTAATAGCCTTATTTTACTTTCAGATTTACTATATTAAGGGAAAAGATAATAGGTAAGCTGATGCTCTTAGTTAGAGATAAGACTATAAGGATGTTAATCCGGCCTTAATCCTTATTATTATATTTAATAAAGTAAAGAACAGTATATTAAAATATACGTTATAAGTGTTAAATAACTAAATACTGGAATAAACTATTAATATTTATATAAACTTATAAACAGAGTATAATATCTATTAGTAATAATAAGACTTTTAAGTAAAAAGGTTAACAAAAGGTACTTATAAGTATAAGTGCTTCTTAAAAGACCTCTTAAGGTATGTGTAAGACTGTGGTAAAAAGTGCTTAAAGTATTTAAATTATAATAAAACTGGTTATTAGCTGGAATAGCTGCTGGAAAGCGTAAACGGTGTGCTTAAACTAAGAGTAAGGCTTTAATACTAAGAGAAACTATATATTTACAACTTAGGTAAACGAAAGGAATACGTTTAGTAAGTTTATAAGTCTTAACTTAAAGGATATATAAGTTAGGTTAAGACCTTTATATAAGCTTAATAAGCGTACACCTTCCTGGGAATAAAGAAGTTAGTTAAGGAAGTGGTCGATAATTATAATATCTACTACTAGAAGCAGAACTAACATTATAAGCTTTATAAACTCCTTAAATTACTCCCTGTACTATAAGTGCTATAAAGTTTTATTTTACTTAACTTTATTACTAGGATTCCAGAGTTTAAGGACTTTATTACAGGAGTTACTTATAATTAAATCTTTATAGTAATTAACAGATTAACAAAATGGGCTTATTTTCTGCTAACTTTAAAGAATATAACTGTGGAGTAACTTACTTATATCTTTAAGAAAGAGGTAATTTTACAATATTTTTAACTAGATAATATCGTTACAGATGGAGATAAACTAATTATGTTAAAGTTTTAATAAAGATTAATATAAAGGATAGGTGTAAAAAGTAAGCTTTTAATAGTTTTCCACTTACAGATAGACAGCTAGATGGAGTAAGTTAATTAAATACTTATAATGTACTTTTAAACTTACATTAACTTTAAATAAGATAATTAGCTTAAGTTATTATTAACAGTATAAATAGCTTACAATATAACGTTAGTTAAGTTAATAGGTATATTACTGTTCTTTACTAATTACGGTAAAGAGCTTAAGCTCCGTTAAGGCCTGTTTACTAGCACTTCCTAAACTGTAATCTGCGTAAACTAAATGTAAGAATTACATAACTATTTACAAGCTGAACTTAAGTTTATATACGAATAAATAAAGAAGTTTACTGATAAGTACTAAATTAAGTAACTAGTACTTAAAAAAGGACTCTATTATAATAGCGAATAAGTTAAGGGACCGACTTTTTAAAAGGAAGATTACGTTTACCTTTTCTTACAGAACTTACATTTAAAACAATTTAGTAAGAAGCTTAACTTTAAAAGGTATAGACTGTTTTAAATTAAGAAAAAAATCGCTACCTTTAACTATAAACTAGACTTACCTGTTAGTATAAAGGTGCAGATTAAGGTTTTTCACGTTTTACTTCTAGAACCTACCTTAAAAGGAGTTCTACTGGAAAGGAAAGTTAAGGTCGATACCGATGAAAACAAATATAACGTTAAGGAAGTTATAAACTTATAAAAGGGAAAGAATACGTTTAAGTATCTTATTAAATAACTAGATTACGGCCTTAAAAGTAACTTATAGGAGTTAGTTAAAAACCTTAAATGCTTAGACCTAATTATAGAGTTCTACTAGAAGAATCTAGACTAATTAAAACTACTTATAAAGAAAGAACGTAAAGTGAAGGTTAAACCAGTTAGTGTAACCTTAAGGAGGTAAACTAACTAATTTACTTTAGAAATAGAAAAATAAGATAAGATCTAATATTTAAACTGTTAAACTGAAGAGTAAGACTACTGTAAGACTTAGAGCTTAGGAAGTGGTAGGAAACTCTTTAATAGGTGTGGAAGGACATTTATTAGAACTTTTAGCTAAGGTTATAAAGACCTTAAACTTAATAAGGAGGCTGGGCTTTTAAAGCTTTTAATAAGCTTTACGTAAGAATAAATATTATTAAAGGAAAGAAGTTAGTAAAAAGAAAAATAAGTAAAAGTTATCAGTTTAAACCTTTTAGCCTTAAAGAAAGAGGATTTAGAGTGATAAAATACCCTTAAGGAACCTGAACTTATAAACTAGGTTATAAGGTAACTGCACACGGTGGAGACTTAATTAGGAAGTTCCCCTAGTTAAAGGACTTTACGTCTTCGGAAAGAGTATTTAACCTGACTTTTTTACCTTCTTAGAACTTTAACAGTTTTACTTTATAGTTAAACACCTTTATAACGTAGTCTTCAAGTTAGGACTGTTACTTATAAAGACACGTTAAGCGTGCTAACACCTTTTAAAGCTTAATAATAGCCTTATGCAGTTACTAGGTAGTAGATTTGACTTACGAGTTAAGGTCTTACTTTTTAACTAAGAGGGCTTTTAACTTCGCCTTACTTACGTTAAAGGTGTTATATTAGGAAGGATAATGTCTCTTTAAGTAATAATTATAACTGTTAGACTTGTTTGAGACCTGGTAAATAAGTAGGGGGATAGTAAATTTGTAAAAAGAATAAGGGGATATTTTACTATTAAATGTATATATGTAAGCTGTGAGGTTTAGATAGCAGTTAATACTTTTACCTTATTCCCGTTTTAAGACCCAGGAGCTGGATATTTATTATATGGTAAAGTAGTGAAAGGAGAAACTTACCTTTTAGGTTCTTTATAGAAAAAGAACGTTAAAGAGGGGGAATTATGTGATAACCTTATAGGCCGTTACTTAGGCTGGGGTGGCCTGATGAAACCCCTGTAAAAGGAATAGTGCAGAAGGACAGTGTATACCGTCTGGATACACTGGGTTAGGGGTGTAAAGACCTGAAGCCCTTACAACTAATGAGGAGCTGCTTACGGTATGCCAAGTGCTTACATTGTAAGCAGGAGAAACCTTATAAGTAGAACACTTACACGATGTAAAGTACTTATATAATAAGCACTTACAGCACCATGAGTAAGGTATAAAGTACCTCCTAATTAGTTAGTATAGATAGCTATAATCGTGCTTATAACCACTGTAAGGGACTCTGGTTCCTTACGCTAGTATTCAATTATTCATTTATATCTTACTGTTTAGACTCACCTCTATACATTATAGTGACAACGACCTACAGTGACATTAAACCCCCGTCTAGGAGTGCTAGCTTAACAAGCCGTCTTCGGAACGCCCCTTACCTGTTGGCGTCCTGCTATACGTTCTGTCTTAACCCGCGCTAGTCCTCTTAAGGCCTGTGTCGGGTGCAGGTCGTAATAATTAGCTGATAGTTGTAATTCTATACTTAGATTCAAGGTGGTTCCGGAAGTTAGTTATGTTTTGAGCACCCTATGATTCGCAATATTTGCAATAATACATGCGGTTTTTGCCTTTTCACACTGGCTTATTATCTTATAGTGGCTGAGTATGCTTTATAACAGGGCTTAAGATTCGGCCTGTATCTCTCGATATTAAAGAATCCTCAGAAATAAAAGACATCTTATATCTGTAAATTAAAGGACTTAGTGAATTAGTGAAGTTTTGGTGGTTAGGTTGCGTTGGGCAGTGAAATAATTGTTGGTGGCAGGATGTGCTTAGTCAGCTACGAATATTCGTTAATATCCGCGATATTCGCGAATTGGAATTATCCGCTGACGAATAAGCGAATATTTCGATTCGTCGCCCACCCTGAGCCGATGTAGTGTTAGAGTTGATCTATTACAACCGTACCCTAAGAAGATGCATGCTGACAATCTGGACACTCAGGATGCTACTCCCGAAGGCTGCCCTTCGGTGAGTTACTTTACGCCGGCATACGGTCCGGACGTCGTCGAGTTAGTACTGAAGTACATTTACTCCGGCAAAAGTGAGTGGCAAAGATGAAGATTCCGCCTTTCTTCCAATTCAACAACGCGAACAGTGCTGACCAGTCCCCAGCCAACGAGATCAAGACATTTCTCAACAACGACGACGGCAAGTTTCTCAAAGCTTACAAGTTCTACGCCACAGTCTACCAATTTGCGGATGATTTTAACATCGATCCTCTGCGTAGCATTGCCATTGGCACGCTGGAGGATTTTAACCGCCAAACATTCTACGATGTCCGAGTACGTTTTTATTGTCAAGGCATTAGCAGCTCAACGGCTAGAAGATATCGTCACCAGCTCAAAAATGTATCAAAAGCCGCCCATCAACATGAAGGGATTCGATGGCCTTTTGTCCAGTTCCTGTTGTACAATCCGTATATTATCACAAGCGATAACAAAGAGCTCGCCACAAAGTTGGAGGCAGACATCCCAGAGTTGATGAACGACGCTCGGTTTCTGATTGAACTTGAAAGCAAGCCGTAAAGGGATAAGTGTTGGATGGATTGTCCGCTGGGTATTGAAAGATGTTGTGGGCGGAGAGAAAGAGGTTCAAAATTGACGGATTACATTGCTGAAGGTATTGGCAGTTCAATGTTGGTATTTGGGACGAAGCTCAAGGATGCTTATGACAATGACAATACGATTGATAATGCTTCAAGTTTGAGCAAGATCATACCCCATCTAGGTATATAGGTTACTAGCACCATTATCACAGGGATTAACTGTTGTTGATAGCCCGGCCACAGGGGAAACTTCCCCTTAAATGGAATAGTACGAAGTCTTCGTTTACAGCTTCAAGATACCATGTGACATTCTGTGTGCAGAGAGGAAAATACTCCTTGATTTGAACGTCGAGTTGGCCGATCCGAAGCCCAGGATGGAGGTTATATGCCATGAGCATGGGCTACATTCCACCATATTGGACGCTCTGGCCAAATGGAGTACTTTCCTTCAGGCCAAACCACACGGTAACACAGTGTTGTTTACATCATCGTTCTTTCATGGCCAGCCCCTTAATTTCCGCTCAATTAATATCTGTTCAGATCCCCCATTCGGCTGAGACCCGTCTGCAATAAAGTGCAAATGTACCCACATGACGACACTCACACACCGTGACACGTCTTTCCAACGCGTCACGACTTTCCTCTACATATCAGACTTAGCTTCTTCTCCATCATGACAACCACCATCACATTCAGCAATTCCGAGTCCCCCTCATCATGGGCCGAGGTGCAGGCGCTAACGACAACATGGGCCCACCCGGCCGACTGTCCAGGAATACCGGCAGTTCAATTCCCCCTCCAAAATCCCGGTCGAAAACACCCCCGTTGACACGCACTGCGAGCCGCCAAACTACGAAAGGGTCTGGGCCAGACAGGGCTACTACTCCCCCGGCGCCTGCCCCTACAAGTACGCCACATCAAAGACCCTCGGCGCAGCCCATACCCTCGACGGAGAAGTCATCGGCCCTTCGTAGACGGCGGCCATCTGCGTCCCGAGCGGGTATACGGCTTGGCCACACTTCCTTGCGAATATCACCATTTGGGCGGGGGTCTCACTCGTGCCGCCTACGGTAGGCCGTCCCTGGTCTGGCATTTCAAAGGTGCCGGCATTTCAGATTCGATGGGGGGCGTCCGACTTGTCTATTCTAGCGGAGCCGACCGTTTCTTCTTCTTCTTCTCCCTCCAACCCGTCGTCATCTTCCCCTAGTAGCCTATCTTCTAGCCCCCATGTCAACCTAGACTGGCCTATTTCCCGTGCCTCCGGCGGAAACGGGCGGGTCCGAGTCGTCGGGTCTTACCAGCGGTGAGGCCGTGGGTATCGCAGTAGGCATCACTTTGGCGCTTATCGTGATACTGGCCATGTTCCTATTCCTGCGACGGTATCGGCGAGCGAAGATGAAGGCACGGGATATGGGCGGTGCGTTAGGCGCAGGTCCGGGACGGCGGTCTAGCGAGATCCCAATAGAGCTCCCCACGGAGGCAGCTGGGTTGACCGATCAGCGGCTGGCGGTCGGGAAGCAGACTGAGGGGGATGATTTGGCTGGGATGACAAAGTCCGGCCTGTGGTTGAAGGACCTAGACGCAGATTTGTGATAACTGGACTTGACCTGCAAAGGGTACAGCTTCCGGGTATCGATTCTTTCTTAAGCAGCCCCCTTCTCCCTCCACAACCAGTTCTCAAACGCCTCCTCATTTAGCCCAGAAGGAACCCGAGACACAGCCTGTTTCGATTTCATCGTCGTCCCATACAGCCGATGACTCGACGGTCTGTCAATGAGCCCTTTAGCCCTCACCGCATCTTCACTATCCTCCCCCTCCACAACCACCCTGCTTTCGTACCACCGTTTCGCAAAGACCTGAGCCCTGGCCTGATCCCCGTTCGCAATAGCAACCTGGAAAGCGTCATAGTAAACTCTCGGTATCGTCGACCCGCCCATTCCCTCCTCCCGGAGCAGACGCAGCATGTCTCGCGTCTTGCGCAGGCACCCCAGGGAGTACTCACGATACCCATGCCGTCGCCAATGTCCTCCTCTAACGAGACCAGGCGCTCAAGCCGCGCATTTCTTTGTGTGCGCTCGGCTGGCGCCGCGGAGCATCGCTCACAGGTACAATAAAAGCCGAAGGCGGCGTACAGGTGCTTTCACCTCTCATTGTAGCTCTTAAAACTGTCGACATACGAGATGGTGATTTCCTCTCCTGGCTGGATCTCCCGGATGACGTGAATGGTGATCTTGTTGATAGTAGTATTCCATGTGTTCTCCGCATTGTTTTTGCAGGAGTGGCTGATCCGGGACGCCTCGAGGAATATGCCAGCCTCAAGCGAGCGGTGGCCTAGGGGCAGCGCGTTGGTCTTGGCGATGCCGACGGGTAGAGGGTACTCGCTTCCGTGTTTGTTGTGCAAAGCGTAGAAGCACTGGCGGGCTTGTGGATCAAGCTTTTCTAGCTGTTGTGTGATCATCCTGTCGAGGACGAGAGCTCCAACTTGGTCTCGGGGGTTGCCGGGCAGACGTTTGTCGCCTCTTTGGAACAGGAAGAGCAACGAACACCCCCCGTTTGGGACGCATCAGATTCTGCCCTTTTCATAATGTTGCGAGAAAACCACAACCCCAAAGCAGGGCAACCAGTGAGGAGGAATTCATAGGCTGTTTGGTGGTGGGTGCTTGCCACGGTTGACGCCACCGAGTTCCATTGTTTGCTCACCCGAGACCGCTCCCGCCGTGCATTCATTTCTGACCAGTTGTCAGTACCTGCGCCTCAGATAGTGTCAGGGCTTGAGCGTCCCAGGCAATTGGTGGCCTGGCGGCAGTGGATGCATCCCTCCCCCGGCCAATAGCCAAGTTCATTGTAGTTGTTTCCTGCGCTTGAACGTGCCGGGCGTCGGCGACGACGGCAATGACAACAGACCGAGAGTTCGAAGCTAATGCCACGAAGCAGCTAGAGTCATTTTTCTCGCCGCCTCATCCTTATCACCGTGAGTGCAAAGGTTATTTCCCCCCAGCCCCCACATCCGGCGTCGTGACCCACGTGATGTGATGAGTGTTAAAGCTTCGTACCCTCCCTTTTTACCACCACTCAAAGCTCCCATCACATCCTAGAAAATAAATCATATTCCCTACAACTTTTGTACCCTTCCACCCTACTGCAAGTCATCGCACTGCACAACATGAATCCTGCAAGCAGCGAGAGAAAGCTGCAACCGCCGGGCGACGGACCCAAAAAGCTCGAATCCGAGTTCACCCGCGAGGAACTAGCTGTGGCTCCGTCGAACGCAGGAAGAGGGGGGCCATCGACACAATAACCAACTGTGCCAGACCGACTATGCCTACCGTCCCGAGGATGACGGCGAGCCCAACGACGCATACAGGGACAAGCTCGGACTGCGCCAGACCTGGCACAAATCGGTACCATTTTACTTTCTGAAAGACGACTACAAGCGCTGGATGCCGGTCGCCACCATAATGGAGCGATACCTCTATAAGCGCTGGTTCCGGCCCTATCGGAGCGACATTAGCGCCGGCGAGTTCATTTGTCAGTTCATCATACCCCGGGACATCGATCGCGAGGAAGTTCCGCCCTGCGAAGCCGACATTACCTCGCTGCTCCCACTGCACCGAACCATTTGTGACAAAGCCAAGCGCCTCGCCGACAGAGCAGAACTCTCCCTTCCTGACATTGCAAGAACTACCCTAGAGACCGCCGTCGACTTTATCACTGCCATGCAAGCCCGCGAGCAAATGGCATCCAATTCCGCCACCCCGTGTCAATATTTATCCGCCTCCAGCTCGGAAGTTCGTGGCGTTGACGACAAAATCAGGCAAGAACTAACAACGCTACCAAGCTCACAATGGGTGAGCGACGAAAGGGCAAATGAGTGGGGCTGGGCTGGACTTGGCCAGCGCGAGGAAGAGAGGCTTGGCCCCCTACGGGAGAAGAAGGCGTTTAGTCGCTACCGGACATACCTACATTGCAAAGAGGTCGTCAGAGATGCCCTAGAGTGGAGAGAACAACCCGAATTGACCGAAATCGGTTGGCTCAACGGCAAGGTTTGGACGCCACCCTCCAAGACCTGCACCAAGGAGACAGAGACCATTCCATGACCAAATTGTTACCTACTATTTTTGAGAGGTACTTATACTTATATTGCCATTCCTCAGTCTGAGTCAGCCATGGCTCATCCTCGTCCATATCCCCAGCATTCACCGTTCCGCTAGCATCAAAAACTCAAAAGCAAAAGGGGCAAAAAGGGAGACCTAGGCCCCACCCACAGGGTGTCTCTGTCTACCCAAGCAAAAATGAGGCATTCGACCAAACTGGGGCTCGAACCCAGAACCTTTACCAACAGTGATGAACCGGAAAGTAACGCGCGACCATTGCGCCATTCGGCCGCTTGTTGTGTTTTGATGGAAGACTGGCCGGGAAAAGCCGCCTTGCTAGTCCGGCGGTGATGTCGTTCGTGGGTGGAGAACGAAATTCGAAATCCGGTGCTTGCAAGTTTGATTCCAAGGTGTTTTTGGGCCATGGGGTGAATGTGAAGTGATGCATGGTCTTTGCAGGGTGGTCTTTTGGGATGATGTTTGGAGATAGTGGTCTGGGACAAATGTTCAACCCACCGTGGGGATCCTGGCTCTCTTCGTCCCAAGCTTCATGTTCCAGAAGTGGCATGGAACAGCGCTATTTTTTACCCAGACAAGAGGCCCTTGGGCCCCAAGGTAGCTTTCAACCCATCCCATCCAGCCCCTTGAATCAAGCCCCTGAATGTCCTCATACAACACCAACTCTCCTACAACTCCACCTTGACCACAACCCCCGCCATACTCGTCACATACAACACCCTCCCCCCCTTCCCAACAACCACCGCTGTCGGCGCCGTCAACTTCCCATCCACCTCGCCATTCACCACCGTCTCCAGCTTCCCCCCCTTCCCTACCAGCACCTTAATCAAACTCCCCGGATGCGCCGTCACATACGCATTCCCCTCCCCATCAAAATCAAAATCATCCCACAGGTGCGCCCCGTCCTCAAACCCCGGCAGCGTCGCAACAATTTCCACCTTAGCCTTGGCACCCCCGACCGGAAATCCCTCCCCGTCAACCCTCACCCTCGAAAAAGTCCCTAGCCTTGAGTTCGTGAAATACAGATATTCATCATGTATGCGCACGCCATTGACGCCGATGAGGAATCCCTCGGTGGTATTCCCGAATCCGAGTGCGGGGCTGGCAAACGCGGCGGTTACGGCACCGGAGCGGGTGTCGATGCGGAGGATTTCCCCCGCGAAGGAGTCTGCTGCGAGGATGACGTGCGGGTGTTTGGGGAGGGTGGTCAGGCCGTTGAGGAATTCGTAGTGCGGGATGGAGATGGAGGAGACTAGGGGTTTGGGCGTGGAGGGGGAGACGATGTGGATTTGGAAACTGCCTGGGACGAAGCGGTTGGGGGTGGTGGGGGAGAGGGTGCCGCTGACGATGGCGAAGAGGCC
>Ga0247770_1002059_pt1 | contig 12683 bp, 7 predicted proteins | sample UWRJL136409B6_FD_179943 | JGI IMG/M metagenome (GOLD analysis project Ga0247770, IMG submission 179943) | Plant litter microbial communities from Arlington Agricultural Research Station in Wisconsin, United States - UWRJ-L136-409B-6 | ecosystem: Environmental > Terrestrial > Plant litter >... | reverse complement strand
GGGATCCCGTCCGCTCTCCCATAGACAAGCCAGTGAGGGCCAGACTAGTAGTTGGGTCGGTGACGACCAGCGAATCCCTGGTGTTGTATGTTTTTTTTTTTTACCCCTTTTGCTCCCTTCTTGCTGATCAAGAAGTCCTGACCTAGTGGGAGGAAACACCAGCCGCGAGTCTCACCAACAGTTCTCAATGTGCACAAGGAATCGAGACCCACACTCACACATCATAAAGCCTCAATATCATGCACATCCCCGCGGTTGTCATCTTACCGATGCGTTTCAGCCGCCATTGCGCCCCCACTCCTGAAACCAGGTACCGGGTTCGATACCCTTGCAACTCCTTGCAACTCCACAGAGTCAACGACACCGCCTCCTTCGAAATGAACGGCTCAGGCGGTGGTACTGCGCGCGGGATTGGGTGCCTGTTTGGGAAGAAGCATATTATTAGACAGTTGGTGCTGTGTCTGTGGGTATTTAGGTATTTGTTGGTGTGGTGTTGGGGGTGGGCTTGTGGTTTGTATCGATACGATAAGGTTTCTTGAGAGGCGCCGAAAGGTAGGACATGAAGACGGTGAGGCTTTTTGGTTGTTTGCTGAGAGAAAAGTGATGGGGTGGTGTGAATGGAGGCGCTGGGATGGGATAGGGGCGAAAGACATCATGACTGTAAGTGAGCTGCCCTATCCACTAGAACACAGGCCGCACTGTGATGATGTTTTTTTCCCTAATAGGAAAGTAAGTAAGTCCCACCTCCTGCCGCTCCCCCAACCGCCATATCAACAATCAAACCAATACTACCCCTTAGCAACCCTCCTCCACCAAATCTCCGAGTTCACATCCACACCCGACGGCGACACCTTCAGATACACCCCATCCTCCCGCTCAATCACAGTATAATTCCTTGCCTGCACCGCCCCAACCATACTCGGCACACTCGCCACCATCATCGGCCCATGCAGCAACTGCCCCCTCTGCGCCGTCGCCGGAACACTCTCGTTGAGACTGTACCGCCCCGCATACGACATGGCATGCTGCCCTACCAGCGCCCAGTCCGCCGCGGAGTCGGCGTCCCTGGGCGGCCACCGGACCGTCTGCGGGCGGTAGGGCGGTTCGGTGGCCGCCATGTTGGCGGACATGTACCCTTCACGGGTGTATGTGAGGAGACCGACAGGATGGAGGCCGAAGTTGCTGGGGAGATAGGCTCCAGTTGTGAGATTCCAGGCGGTGGTGTTGAGGAGGGTGTAGGTCCCTGCTAGGGAGGCTATGATTTCGGTTATTTCGGAGGGGGTCATTGTCACGGTAGTGTTGACGATGGTGGCGGTGAGTTGTTTGGGTCTCGGGTATGTAAGTCTCCAGTCCGGGGACTCGGAACGGGTATTCTATGCGGTTATGTACGACGTAGCTGGGGTTACACACGGATGATGGACTGCTGGTGCCTAGGTGGGCGACATAGCCTCTATTGGTTAAGACTTTTCCCGGGAGCTTGGGATAAATGAATCTGGGCGACGAAGACATGCGCCGCAATCTAGGAAAGATCCTTGCAGCTGCTAAAGACGGCCGCTTGAGCGGATTCGATCATTGATAAGTTGCAAAAGGTAGCAATTCTCTTCCTTCGCGGCGAGATTGACTTGCATAGGTACCTTGGTAGGCAGATAGCTTGAAGTTGATCCTTTTCTCGGTTTCGAAATTTTAAAGTTTGTGGCAATTTGGATCAGATCCAGCTGCGTTACAAGCCTGGAGACAGTATGTATGCGGACCGGTAGAAGATGGGGAGTCTGTGGTACTAGAGACTCCACTGAACTTCATTTAATACACTCTGTTTCACAGAGCAGTCGTGGCATTTCAGTTAAATACCAAAGACCACACATATTTCTAGATGTTTGAGCAATGAAAGTTCAAAACTCGGGGTCTCAGATACGTCACTGGATCGGCCGCATGATACTTGAGAAATGCTCACTGATATAGGGACTCCCTCCAAAGAATGACCCTATCTACCCCATTTAGCACATAGGTACCTGAAGTATGGAAAAGACCGTCCCTTTCCCATTCTTCCTGTTCACCCCTGTCTCTGAATCTTTACCTACGCAACCTGCTGTTTAGATCCAAGCTATTTAGGGATGGGAGTCATTCATCCTGTTTCTTTAGATGAAAGCCTTCCATTGTGAACTCTCCCAAGACAGAACAGGAACACTATGACCCCTGAGCCATCATTCAAGCCCAACCCCACCAGGTAGGCTTCCACAATAGGGAGTTCTCCAGCCATGTCTTCTTCAATTCCATAGCCATTCAAGTGCCGTGGGTGCGACGAGGCTTGAAAGCAGTGGATGAAGGTGCTGGATCCAGGTCCCGGCCCAAGGTCTTCAAACCTAAACCTACCGATGCCTTGTTCAACCTTATAAATACTATACCCGCACAAAATTTTCTATCTTTGACCACTGACAACCAGCCCCATCCGCTGCACTCCATCACCAATCCACTTACCCGTCATGGATTCCGCTTCGGAGACGCAAATCAGTGCGCCACCGCCATACTGCTCCGTGCAATCGGGCGCTACATCCCCAGGAAAAAGGACATGGGTCTGTCGTGTCTTCTCTCGTCTTCTCGTCATAGGAGGGACACACTATGGTCAGGGCCATCCATCACCCTCAGCCAGGACAGCAGCGCGAGAGTCAGAGACCAGCTTTGGTACCGATAGCGACAACAAACCCAAACGGCGTGTCGAGCAATGCCGCCGATGCAATCGTCTCTTTTTGTATCCAATCCGGGAGGATGATCGCGAGGCGCTCAAGACCTGCGAGAGGTATCACCCCGGTAAGTACGCTGGCATGCAACCTAGCTCTCCCTCAAAGATACCTTATCTAATAAGGCTGTGGATAGGTTGCCGTATGAAACAAAAAGATCTTTTGCTCCAACGAAGTTGCGTTAGGCCCAATGAGGATGACGATGTGATAGTGGTGTGGGATTGCTGCTTGATCTGGAACAAGGGAGACCAAACAGTTAGTAAAGACTCAGATCCAAGCCCTTTTGAGGATGGATGTTGTGTCACCGCAGAAAGACATATACCTTATTACGGGGATCGGTAGAGCGATGTTAAGAGGCTGGATAAATCAGCGTTCTATGCAGTGACCGGTCGTTCTCAAATACCGACAGTGGAATATGCACTCTGATTTGCACCATCTCACCCAAGTTAGATTCGTGGGCCCGCATATGGAAAGACAGGTGAAGCTTGGTAGACTCGATCTAGATTTCGACGAAAGAAAATAGTGCTGGTCTGTGAAATGACAAACAAATTGCAAGGAAAAACATTCCCACGGCCTTAGTAGGCAACTATCTTTCACAGCTGGCAAGAACCCCTGAATGGGCACGTTCAAGAATTCTCATATTATGGGGAAAGTGCAGTGGAACTAAAAAAGCACAAATTTACAGCAGTGAGCAGTGTGCAACTGCCAAATACCACGAAAGCGAGAAGAGGATCGTGTCGTCTTGGGCAGGAAGAACCGACCCGGTGAGCGCAGACTTTTTGAGGTCCAGGGATGGGAGCTTCCAGGCTTCCTTTTGTTTTGTTTTCTTTGGGCCACGATATTCATCAAGCCGGCATTGGTTTGTTATTTTATTATAAAACAAACGTTTTTTCAGTCATGAATTCGTAAGTCCCATACTCTCCCCTTTTTCTGCGCCCAAATGGCTACTAACCGATGCCAGTAGAAATACTCGAAACACGGCGTCCGCTCCCCGACGCTCCGACCCCCGCTCCGACCCTCCCATCCCTCTTACCAGCCCAGAAAACCGTTACTTAGGTACCTAACCGGAGGCGTTTCAGCGCATCGCGCCGATCCGCAACACGGTCGCCGCCAGCAAGACAAGTCGGCAAGACAAGTCAGCAAGACAAGTGCTAGCCGGGAGGGCAACAGTAGAACATGGCAGCAATTTGGCGAATAGGTCCTGGGCACATCGCATCATCATCAACCTTGCGCGAGACATTGCTGACCAAGCTTTCTGAACACAGTCACACCATGGCCTACCCACCACCTCCAACTCAACGTGCCCGGAACAACAAGACGGCAGCCCGCCTGGCTTAGCAGGAGCTCAAAAGGACGCGCCGCCACCACCATAATAATTCGAAGCGGCCCGATACCACATCTGCCAAGAAGGCTTAGGTCAACCAGATCCTCTCCTGCCATAGCTTCTGTTGACAAAAGCCGCCACCAAAGGCTCCTGACCTCGCTCCACCTCACTCCAGCGCCTGACAAGCTTCCCAGACCTACCATAAAAAGGTGCGCAAGCTGCCATTGGCTCTGAATTTTCCCCATCCGCAAGACCGACCAGGAGGATCCAAGAATCTGTGGGACGTATCATCCCCGTAAGTCATTACCATTGACGTGCCGCAGGCCAGTAGGATTGTGACTGACAAGGAGGATCAGGCCGTCGCCGAAACATTAATCGCATCATCACCGAGAACAAGGACATCAAGCGGGCCTGGTTTGGCGAGGATGCGTGGGTGAGAGAGTGCTGCTTGCTCGTGATCATGAAGGGGGCGACCGAGAAGGACAAGAAGCACCCCTAATATCGTGGGTATATGGTCTCAAGGGAGCTGCATATTGCCAAGGACTTATGGGGGTCGCAAGAAGTGTAGATTGGAAAACCACAATGATTAATACGCCGCAAACGCCCGCAAACGCCCGCAAACGCCAGCACCTCAACAGGTTATGCCCTGCTTGAGTCTAGAGCGTCGGGGCCTGAAGAATCAGAGAGCTGGAGTCCAACAGGCACTGCCAAAACTCCCCTGGTATATGAGACAGTGAATAGATAGGTACCTAATGTCTGTACGTGAAAGCAAACGTCAAAAAACTATATAAAGGGGGTGACTCTCCCCCCCCTTCAACGGCAACACGAATCTTCCTGCCACAGCAACTATTGCGTAAGAAGCTCACTCCTATTGGATCCTTTTGGTTTATTTGAATTCTTTCAATAAGGCATAGTTTGCTTAGCTCTGACAATAGGGCTTTCTGGACAAGTCACATACACACTCAGTACGTATGTACGTCGTAAATGGAATTGTTGCCCAGGAGCTATCCTTAAGATTACGTGTCATCTGCTTTCCATAGATAGAAAACCTTAGCCAGGAGGGACTAAAAGGGGTCTCTAAGGTTATTCGGCGGCGGTGCATGGGATCACCCTAGCCCAGGGAAGAATCAGCGAAAGCTCAGGATAAATCAGCCCCAGCTCACCCCAGCTCAGGACAACGAACGAAAAAAGAAATTCCGTGTGCCCATATTCGTCGCAGACAACCAGCCTGTTTCATTGTTTCAACCTCTACCACCACCTTGAACTATTGACTCCCGGCATTCATATACCTTCAGCTCATACAACAAATTTCTATTTTAGTACTACCGCACCCACATATCTACTTTGCCTCCGGTTGCGGCGGTTACCTTGCGTATCAATCCCAAATTGAAAGCCATCAAGCAAGCCACCTGCTCAACCCGACTCAATGCCCGAAACCGCCATCGACTCCATACCTACTTCCCTACCCGGTACGTACCTATCTTCTTATCCCGCCTGAAATACGGCAGCGGTGTGGCCCAGTCTCGATGTCAGCTGTGACAAACCCAAATCCCAACCAAGGCCTCCAAGAGATTTGATTTTCTGCGTTGTATGCACAATGCAAGTCCATCACATTGTCACCTCCGCATATTCCCTCCGCCATGGCTCCCACCTACCCCGACTGTTCGACCCCTCAAATCCTCCCCGATCCAGCTGGCCAGATCGCAAGCTAGCTCACCTCGCCACGTGGAGGATAAGACTATCGAGATCACCTACTGCACTGCCCCGCACGCAGGCACACGCATGCAGCCCATCTTGCTCTTGCTGTCGCCGAGGCGTGGCAATCATGCATTGCAAGTCCGGCACCCATCATCCATCCATCTGGGCAGGTAGGTGGTAGGTAGTGTCTTTATTGCAACGCCCCCTTTGTCTGACAGGCATCCTCAGCGAGGCAGATGGTCTCTGGCTACAGCGGCTGATTGCCTCGCCAACCTCACCCCAGACATCGTCGCCTACCGACCCTACACATCATTAAATCCGTCTCCCGCCCGGGAATGATGATATGTGACAAAAGCCATACGAGAAGAAGTCCGGCATACCCAGACAAGTAAGGCGAGATACACCTTACCAAAGGTACCTACGCATTAAGGTACCCTCTCTTCCCCAGTTTCCTCTGGCTAGCCACCCACGTACCCACGGCTGCGGCTCCTCCCAGATGGCACCCTACGCACCTCTCCCTAACCTATGTCGGCAAGGTATCCACGTGTAGGGTGTAAGCGAGCCACTCACTGCCACCTCCAGTCCATCCATGCATCCAGCTCACCGAGATATCCGAAGAAATCGCACTATCGACACCGTCGCGCACAAATTCCAGCTGTCAGTTCTGACATAGCCAAAAGCCCAAAGCCCAAGTCCATCCATCATCCAAAGGGGACCCACCCGAAGTCGACCCAAAGTCTGGTTCTGGTCATGCAAGCCCCCCGACCCCTGCATCGCATCATGGTCAGAGCATCGAGTTGTAACCGGGTTTCTATCTTCGGACGGATGTGTCCAGGTTAACCCCGCGGCGTCCCGATTTTCGGGTAGGATGGGCGTGAATAAGGGATGGTGTCAACGGGGCATTGACTTGTCTACGCATTACAATACCTACCTACCTGTCAGTTGGTTACCCGCCAAGTGAGACAAGGTAAGGTGAGGTGAACTCACGATGCCCCTATTCTCTCCCCGCTTTACTCCTCCTCTCGCCTCCATCTGCCCAGTGCAGCATTGCAACACCGGCATGGCGGCATCCACCCCTCTCCAGCGGCCAGCGGGGGGCGTCGCAGGTACGTCGCAACAGGTTCCCCGCGAGGGGCGGCATCAGGGTACCATCTCGTGGCGAGGGGTCCGGAAGTACTCGGCACGACCAACGGAGGGATATGTCAGTGGTTACCAACTCCCAGGTCCCCAGCCAGTCGTTGCCATAACCCCGGGCAGCCTACGCAGTAGCTACGATATCTCTCCGCACTAAGCTTCGCGCCATCCAACGCTGCTCCCAATTCGTCTCGGCCAAGCCGGCCCAAGCAAAGGGACTTTGAGCCCTGAACGACGTTTTCGGTGACAAGCAGTAGTGTGTACCCACCGTCCCCGAAGAGGCGAAAAAGAACAAGCACCAAGCTGGACTTGGCACACGGCGTTGTTACCTCGGAAAGTCAGGTAAGAAATCTAATTAAATACTCCCCGCGCCCCGGCGAGGGGCACCCCTATGGGTTACTAACGCCGTCGAGGTTGTGACAGGAGGCTCGGGGATTTGCCCACCCTTTCTCCTGCATGGGCGATGCTGAAAGCCAATTACCGCAGGCATTCGCCACGTGGTGCGCTCAGACGACACTAACGTTAGTTGTACAAACGCCTGGGAGGAGGATGCGATGCCCATGAGGCCAGGGCATGGATGGCATGGATAATTTGTATGCAGTACTCCAAATGTGGCTGACATACTCACCCAGGTAAAACGTGCGAGACGTGCTCACGGCTCGGGGTATAAGCGCTAGCCCCCGCCGCTTGGCCTCGACGCCTTCCGTACACTGCGTGGTAATAAGATAGCCGACCTGGCTGCATGTTAGGTAGTATTGCGCGCTATACCATATAGGCAAGCTGTTCGCAATAAATCCGGTCCGGCAGTGGGACCCAGGGAGCTGCAACCCATCGCCACATTCGCCAGCCCACCTGACACCTGCAGACTCCCAGGTTGGCAGGTTGCTAGCAAGCTGCCTCTCATCCCCTCTCATTCTTCCCTCTGGCCTGCATATGCGCATGGACAACAATCTGGCAATAGCGTCTAATAGTCTGGAGAGCAGAACCGTGCGCGAACTGGTGGAGGGATTCGCAATTCTGCCAGGTGCCCGGGCTCGGGCTACGTTGCCGACCGTCGACCGTGGGAGGCGACCCCTCGGTCCACCATCGATGGTATGGGCCTAGCCCGGGATCGGCCTGGGCCTCCCGCTTCTTATTTGAAGGCCGCCTCGTCCACAAGAATTCGGTTTCTGGTTCTTCACTACGGTTAATTCCCACGTGTTGTTTATCCCACCCGATACATTCGTTCAAACGTCAAGATGCGTACTGGGAACCTTGTCCTCCTCGCCCTCCAGGCCGCTTCGGCGGTCATGGCGGTGCCTGCCCCCCAGGAGACCGCGCCGGAGACCGTCGTTCCTACCGACCCTCTGGCTGCCCTCGACCAGCTCGCGGAGCTTGGTAATGCAACCTTCGCGCAGGTTGAGGAAGAGCTCATCGCCTCTGAGAAGAAGCGCACGCTTCCCGGCTCCTGCACCCTTCTCAACCTCAAGATCCGCAGGGAGTGGTACGTCATCTCGCTACCGCCAGCGCCGTGACCCAAAGGCTGACCGTGGTTCGTTTCTAGGGGCACCTTGTCTTCTAACCAGAAGAAGTCGTACATCGCGGCCGTCAAGTGCCTGCAGTCCAAGCCGGCCCTGACCCCGGGTTCGCTTGTTTCCGGCGCGAAGACCCGCTTCGATGACTTCGTCGCCACCCACATCAACCAGACCATGTCCATCCACTACACGGGCAACTTCCTCGTGTGGCACAGGTACTACACCTGGGTCTACGAGCGGGCTCTCCAGGAGGAGTGCGGCTACCAGGGAACCCAGCCGTACTGGAACTGGGGCCTCACCGCCATCACTGGTCTCGAGAACTCTCCCATCTTTGATGGTAGCGCCACCTCCCTGTCTGGCAATGGTGTTCCCATCCCCAACCAGCCTGACCTGATCCTCGGCGTCAGCGCTGGCCTCCCGCCTATTTACCTGCCCCCCGGCACGGGAGGCGGCTGCGTGACTTCGGGTCCCTTCAAGGACCTGTCGATCAACCTCGGCCCGGTCGCCCTCGACTACCCCGGCGGTGTTATCTTCTCGAACCCCGCCGGCCCCAACGCCTACAATCCTCGCTGCTTCAAGCGCGACTTGACGACGAAGATCAACCGCATGTTCGCGAACGGCTCGTCCATCCTGAACACCATCATCCCTCCTCAGAACATTGCCGACTTCCAGATGAAGCTCCAGGGCATCCCCGGCACACCCGATATCGGTATCCATGGTGGTGGTCACTTCTCTCTCGGTGGCGACCCCGGCCGTGATTTCTTCGTGTCCCCCGGCGACCCGGCCTTCTATCTTCACCACGCCATGATTGACCGCGTCTGGTGGATTTGGCAGCAGCTGAACCCCATCCAGCGTACCAAGGGCCCCGGCGCCATTGCTGGCACGCGCACTTTCCTGAACAACCCGCCCAGCGCTCAGACCACGCTTGAGGACCTCATCGGCTTCGACTACGCCGGCAGCACCTTCGGTCAGCCCAAGCCGATCAAGGACCTGTTGAGCACCACCGATGGGCCGTTCTGCTATGCTTATTTGTGATGAACCATCATGATCTTTTATGTCTTGCGGGGGGTTCAGGAGTTAGTCCTAGTGTAGCAAGCACGAGGTGTTTAATGGATTTTGTTATCGTTTGCCAAACCAGCCGTGACAAACCGATGTGCCATCGCAATGTGTACCAACTCGCCTGCTCAAACTCGAGAGTTCGCGACCCCCGCGCTCCCGCAGCGTTTCTCCCGTTCCTCGCATCCTGTGTGTGTCGTTGATTCGGACGCCACAAATCTCGATCGCTCCGCGCCACGTGCATGCTTCTGTGGTAACATCCGGCAGCTAATCCGTAGTGAGAAACCGGGGTGGCAGCACGATGTGGGCGCTCTGATTGGCGCGCGTGGGATACGGCCTATTTTGAGGATAACGTCCGAGGTCACGCTTCTGATTGCTGCGCTTGGACTTGGATCTCTGATCTCGGTTGAAGGCGCCCTAGGCTCGGGGCGTTCCATCAGCGCCTTGGCGTCAAGACAGTGCGCGCGACAATGGATAGGGGCGCGAGCATCGCTGGTGCTGCCTCAAGAGGCAACAAGAAAGAGGATGCGATGGAAAAGAAAATAGCAGAGATTCGAACTCAGACTGAACAAAAGATAATCTCAAGAAAAACAGGCGTGAGACACTGTTGACTACGGGGCAAGCAGGTGATAGCATGGCGAGTGGGCGTGGTGAAAGGTCTGCGTTGGAGGTGCCCTGGTTGCAACCCGCCGTCATCAAGTGACACGCTGAAGCTGACCTGCTCCTCGGAATGACAGCTAGTGCATAGGGGCACCGACTCTGGGGAAATATCAAGCGTCAGGCTACCAACTGTGGTCGGATCCAATGTAGGTACGGAGTAGATACTGTTCCAGCGACTTCACCGTTACCAATGTCTGAAAACAGAAGGCACCGCCGGGCCAGGGGCTGAAAGCTGATGGACGCCGCGTAGACCGCAGGCAAGCTTGACAGGGACTTCTAAGTATGGACAGATAAAGATAAGGGCCAACCCTCAGTAGAAGAGACTCATCCATCTCTTCCACTAAGTCGCAAAATGGTAAGTATGGAGGGATGTAGGTAGAGCAAAGATACTCGGGCGGCTTCGAGATCCGACAACGCAAGACTGTGGGCGAATTGCCGAGGAGCAGATACGCCGTAAGGGTGGTAATACGAGCGACAGTGGTAGGTAGACAAGCGGCAAGAAACCTCGCAGCCTGCGAGATTGCATGCTGAGGGCAAGAACAAAAGTCACATACCTTAGACGGCATGTCTTCCTGAAAGAGAAAAAGAAACGTCTTGGAGCTCGAAGGACGGCATGCTCTCCAGCACGCGGGACGTGCCGTAGAACGACTTCGACACGGCAGCAAACGGGCCAGGTCTCAGAGGTTGGTAGACGAGTTTTTCGGCCTGTAATAGAAATTTGAGCCTCTGCTTCATCGCATTTCAATGAATGGAGGACCCAGAAAACAGAGCGGGTTCATGGCGAACTGCTGTGGCCATCCGGGGCGGCGTGGGAGGATGCTGAGTCGAGGCCTGCACGACATGGTGTTGAGGGGCTGACAGTGGACAACGCGATTACCTCAGCGGGCCCACTCAGGGGTTAGAAATCCCAGTGCTTCAATTGGCGAATCGCAGCCAAGTCCGTCCAAAAGGGAATGGAGGGACCCCTCCGAATGCCGAGGCCAAGCAGGGGAAGGGACATGTCGGAAACACCACGAACGCTTTTTACCCCCGAAGGCGAATACGCCCTGACACCGAAATATCCAGCCGACCGCCTCGTTGTCCTCCGGACATCCGCCGCCGGAACGCACATCAGCCTCGACAAAATAAAACGAACCAGACGACAGCGGCCAAGCCAATCCCTGTGTGACAACTCCGTACCTACGTGGCGAATCCGACCGTCTGGATTGCCGACAATTGACTTTCCCTGGTCGAACGCACAACCCCGCCACGCCCGATCAAATCGAAAACCTTGAAGGACAATCGCCAAAATGTCATTCTCGAGCCTCGTCCAGGACCTTTCCCTCCGCGACGGGAATGCCCCGCGGCGACGGGGCGACGCATCCGTCTCGACCATCACCTCTGCCATGGACGATCGCGCCTCCCGGACTTCGCACATCTCGCGCGCCATGTCCTACAACAGCACCGCCGCCACAAGCGTGAGCATCGCGGGCGACATCTCCAGCCAACTGCACAGCGGCTACAGCCACCCGCTTGCGCGCTCGTGGCAGGCTGAGCGTCAACTTACCAAGGTGAGCAGGCCACACATGCTTACGGTGACTCTTGCTAACAGCGCATGCCCAGTCGATGCTCATCTACCCTCTGTTCATCTCCGACCAGGATGACGAGGAGGTGCTCGTCCCTTCCCTGCCCGGCCAATGCCGCCGCGGCCTCAACAAGGTCATTCCTTTCCTCGAACCGCTCGTCAACAAGGGGCTCCGCGCCGTCATGCTGTTCGGCGTCCCGCTCCGACCAGGGAGCAAGGACGCTCTTGGCACTTCGGCCGACGACCCGGAAGGGCCCGTCATCAGCGCCATCCGCGCCTTGCGCCAGCGATTCCCCCACCTCTACATCTGCGCCGACGTCTGCCTGTGCGAGTATACCTCCCACGGTCACTGCGGCATCCTGCGCGATGACGGTAGCCTAAACAACCAGCTGTCAGTTGACCGCATCTCCGACGTTGCCATCGCCTACGCCCGTGCCGGCGCGCACTGCGTTGCGCCATCAGACATGAACGACGGCCGCATCCGCGCCATCAAGCTCAAGCTGATCGAAGAGGGCATCGCGCACAATGTCACGCTAATGTCCTATGCCGCCAAGTTCTCTGGGTGCCTGTATGGCCCCTTCCGGGATGCCGCCGGCTCGGTACCCTCGTTTGGCGACCGGAGGTGCTACCAGCTGCCGCCTGGCGGGCGGGGCTTGGCTCGCCGCGCGATTGTTCGCGATATCAACGAGGGAGCTGACATCATCATGGTCAAGCCGGCGGGCCAGTACTTGGACATTATCAGCGATGCCAAGGAGCTCGGGAAGGACCTCCCCATCGCGGCATACCAAGTCAGCGGCGAGTTTGCCATGATCCACGCTGGCGCCAAGGCCGGCGTGTTCGACCTCAAGGCCATGGCATTTGAGAGCACCGAGGGTATCCTCCGGGCGGGGGCCACCATCGTTGTCAGCTACTTCGCGCCCGACTTTTTGGACTGGCTTTCGGACTAGAGGCCTAGAGAAATGATACAGGGTTGGGGTTGGCGAGGGTGTTTGGCGTTT
>Ga0247770_1002058_pt1 | contig 12685 bp, 13 predicted proteins | sample UWRJL136409B6_FD_179943 | JGI IMG/M metagenome (GOLD analysis project Ga0247770, IMG submission 179943) | Plant litter microbial communities from Arlington Agricultural Research Station in Wisconsin, United States - UWRJ-L136-409B-6 | ecosystem: Environmental > Terrestrial > Plant litter >... | reverse complement strand
TGGAGCAGCGGAAGTGTAGTTGCAAAGTGACTTGATTTTGGTAGGAAAAGTGGTGGGCAGTACTGGCTATTTACGTACACAAGGAAGCTCCCTGTGGGTGGGGAGCCACACGGAGCGCACCTGACTAATGGCTCCTGTGCTCCACCCGAGCACGATCCAGTTGGCGCCTTGGCGCCTTGACCACCATTCCTCGACAGCTTCCGTGTTTCCCAAGGCTGGTGGAAGGCCTAATAATAAGTCTTGTGGATGATGCAGTGGAATTCTGCGTTCAGAGTGATCGGAGCAACACGTACGGGGGGTGGGGTCCTAGTTTTGGGCCACCTGTGTCCCCAAAACTGGGACCTCGCGAAAAGTTGCCATTCGAACCATGTTTGGCGATTTCTCTGATCATTCCTGAGCAACTCCTGAGCAACGCCTGAGTAGCGCCTGAGCAAGGTGGCTAGGGATGGGGCGGGTGACCGAGGCTGGTGAGGGCAACTTTAGGGTAAAACAACACCATATGCCCATCGCTCCCACTAATGCCGGCCCCCACGCCCCCACACATTCACCCTCCTGCAGCTCACCCCACTTGATGCGCTCCTCGACCTCGGTCAGTCACGGTGGACCATCCTGGGTTGCTCGTATGTCACCGCTGGCCGACGCCGCCAGGAGCTACTAAATCCTATGATGAAGTCCCGAAACTTGGATGAAAAATACACATGCTCCTGCTACGCCGAATGCCAGCTATGGGATTATAGGTTACTAACACTGACTATCATAGGCAATTATTAGTTCTATTAGGGAGGCTGCAAATACCGCTCCTATGTAAAACGGAGTTCCTTGCCACAAGCCAGTAAGGCCGCTGGACCAGGCAAATATGTATCATCAGACTGGTGAGCATACCAACTGTCTCAAACTTGAAGCGACAGTAGCTGTGGAGAATATAAAGCCCCTGGAACTGTCTGGCCCCTGGAAACTCAGAAATGATAAAAGTGGTCCTCGAATACCGAATCCAAGGGCAAATATAAGGGTCGCTTTATTGGGGTGAGAGCACCTAAATTAGCCAAACTTCCAGTTTCTCTCCCTAGAGAGGCGGACTTGACATAGGTACAAGTTACAGATCAGGTGAGATTGACGTCAAAACGGTCAAAAGGATATATACAGAGCTGGCTACCTAGATAATACTTACTAACATGCACAGGTGCGAGTTTTGGGCCTCGAGCGGTGCGCGACGCTAGCATGCGATTGAGCGCGGGGGGGTGGCTACAACATCAGGGCTTCGCACAACCCCCTTGCATCTTGGGCCAAGATCATAGACTGTGGTGACATTCCGGTCACACCATATGACAGCGCCCTGGCAATGAGGCAGCTGACAGAGGCATTCGTGGAGCTAGGGAGGAGGCCCGCAACGCGCTCTCTAGCAAGGGGAAGTGGCAGCTCTCCTAGTGGTCTCTCTCACGGCACCTCGAAGCCAATCATCGTCACGATAGGCGGTGATCATTTCATCTCGCTCCCGATTCTCCGAGCCCTGAAAGAGATGCACAACATGCCGGTTTCGGTGCTCCATTTCGATGCCCACATGGACACGTGGGCCCCAGACACCGACCGACTCCTACTGGGCTACAGAGCAGTCCCGCTTTAACCACGGGAGCGTATTCTGGCACGCATCACAGGAAGTACTTATTAACAAACGCTCTTCCTTGCATGCTGGGCTCAGGTCACGACCCTGCGGAGATGATGAAGCTGACTACAAAACGGACGACGAGCAGGGATTTATGAGGATTTCCAGCGACGACATAGATGCGATTGGCGCGAAGGGAATCATTAGCAAGATCAACGCGTGGATCGGATCATCCAAGCCTGTCTACTTTTCAGTTGATATCGATATTCTAGACCCAGCGCAGGCTCCAGGCATTGGAACTCCAGAGGTCGGTGGGTGGACAAGCAGAGAGCTTATCCAAATCTTGAGGGGAGTCGAGGGCTTGAACGTCATAGGCGCAGACATCGTAGAGGTGTCTCCACAATGGGATAATGCGGGCCAGATGACAGCCCTTGTGGCTTCTCAGATTTTGTATGAGATTTTGACGAGCATCTCTAAGAGGGGCAGTTTGCAGACCGAGGAGGTAGGGTCAGGTAAGCACGAGGTTTGACCATTAGCTACCTACTCTGCCCGGGCCTGAGTAACTGCGGCAAATGGTATATTTTTAGATACTCTTTTCGCTTGATGACAAACTTCATGGACACTAACAACAGGATGTACATACCCGGAGAGCTGGTCCATCATTGGCCGGTACTTTGGTAGGTGATGACTTCGTCAATGACCCCGTGTCCCTCAAGCCACCTCCCCAGCCAGCACTTCCACTGGCAGAACTACCTTCCTCACCGCAACCCCCAAAAGCTGCGTTAGATTCGCAAACCCCTGGACAAACGCACACTTGAACCTGTGCGGTCCGTCCTTATCCCTGACCAGCTCCCCAATGAAGATCCCTTGCGTCTTCGCCTCCCACGCCTTCCCATCCATGTCAAAGTACTTCATCTCCCCATCCTCTCCAGGGAGATTCGTAAACATGGTTGTCTGCGTCCAGATCAGATATCCGCCACCGCTGCCATTGTCGCCAGGCAGATCCTTAGAGACGCAGCGTTCAAGGTCGGAGTGGAACTCGAAGGGCAGGGCAAAGCAGAAATGCTGCAATTCTTGAAGAAATGGGTTTAAAAGGGCGCGAATGTGTAGTCTGCCTATGCTGTGCTTACTTCTGCTGCGGGTCTGCTACACCAGGTGGCCTTGGTAATGCTGCTGCCAAGGGTTCTGCTCATTCGACGCCGTCCAATCCCGAGAGAACTGATCATAGACTTCCCTAATCTTTTGTATCTCCCTGCCAAGTCTGCCTCTCTCCTCCTCGTCCTCAACTTCGGCCAACAGGTCTGCGACAGATTGCGCTGAGAAGAACTTGTTTTTCCTGTTGTACAGCGGCCGATCGGCGAGAATCTCTTCCGTGTCCCCAGGCGCCCGCACGCGAAAGACCTCCTGAAGAATCTCAATGTCTTCTGGAATGGCCGTCGAGTCGCGCGTGTACTCGTACGTGAACAGAAAGATGAGAATGGGAAATCCGGTCCAGGCGATGCCGCTGAGGCAGAGCGAGCACGGCTCATGCGTGGAGAAGAAGATGCAGCTGCTCGCATCTGGTCTCTGCTCGGCGGGCGTCTGGAAGAACTCCCGGATGCAGTTTGTCTCGCCGTGCAGAAGCGGTGATTCTCTGAAGGCATTCACCGAAGCGGTTACCGTTTCCAAGCTCGACTGCGTGAGCACGGCAGCCCCGAATGGCGAGCCTCCAGTAGAAACCAACTCTTTCGTCTTCGGGATGATGCTGTTTTGTAGACTCTTGACGATGGCCGTGAGCAAGGCGGATGGGCTATGTGGCATGGCCGATTTCGTAGCCATGGTGCTGGGACAATTGGGGTGCTGGTCGATGATGGCGGGGTACAGGTATGGTTGCCGTAAAGGATGAGGTGTGGCTGACTTGCATGTTCATCCAAGGAACAGCGCCATATTATCAGAAAGGGAAAGAAAGTCAGGTCTCATAACCCGGCCTCATGCTCACCCCGCCTCGAGGTCGGGCGGGGTGATCGCTGTCTGACCAATCGAGGAAGGATTAGTATTTTTATTGGCATAGCACGCCCAGGAAAAGGTTGGGTGGCACACAGAAGGCGTGCCTTCCAGCAGTCGTGTGCAGCCAACCGCAGACTAACATTCATGGCCAATGACAGGACCTCGATCACGTCACGTTATGGGTACCTAGCATCTCGTCAAATCGTATACCACCAGCTGACGACGCCACCGGTGTCGCTAACAACACAAAGCAAGACCCCCGGTCTCGGAGGCCTGTCGCGGCCGAGGACCAAAGCCCAGTAATCTGAGACGAATCTGGGCACACCAAATTGAGCAGTTTCTGTGTTGGTATTGGCCAGACCAAGCCAACCCCTGACCTTCCGGCCGTAGATAGTTTAACAAAATAACCATCAGATTCCCTTACAATCTGTACCCAGTTACAACATACGCCCAAAAGTTAGACCATAGCATGCAGAGTGCTTTCAGCATGTGGTATCTCCTAGATCGGAGCCATCGCACCGTCCTTCCTCTCCGGCAGCCCGGCTAGCCAACTGTCTACCTCGGCAACAGAGCGGAAGCGCAGCACAACGAGGTGTGCGTTATCGGGATGTGCCAAGAGGATAGGGAACTGGCGGCGGTGGCGAAAGTGGGCGCGCACGCAGTGCACAAACAGGTTGTCCCAGTCCCAGAAGCGTAGATGAGCCCAGAGGCGCTCCGTGTTACCGTTCCACAGCTCCTGTCCCGTAAAAACGCGGAACGCCGTCCGCCGCAGCAGATGCAGCAACACCACGTACAACGGCAGGTCGAGCCAGATGAGCGTGTCGGCCCGGGACCAGACCACCTCTTGGGTTGCGCGCAGGTAGTTACCGTCCGTCACCCACTTTTCGGTCCCGGAAAGGGCCTGGTCGACGCGCGCACGGAACGCCTCCCGCGACAACGGGGTCCAGTTCGCCTGCCAGAACAGCCCGTCCATCTCGATGTGTACGAGCCCCAGCCGTGATCCCAGCGACCGCGCCAGCGTCGTCTTGCCCGCACCGGAATTGCCCACGATGGCGATGCGCTGGAGAGACATGGCGATCTGATACGAAAAAATATTAGTTGGGCGGTGGAATGTTTTGGGTAGAGGTCTGATGTCTAGGGCTGGGCTCAAAGCAAACAAATATCTGGAACCTGACTTATCTGATTGGCTGGATTTCACTGTCGCCGCATGACTCACCCGGGGGAAAACCTTCAAGTGTTGTATTTTCGGCTAATGGCTGCAGTTGATTGCATTCAAAACTGCACAAGGGTCAGATCTTCCCGCGAACCGGACAGCCGGTTCGTGGTTAACTGGCCCTGTGCTTGAGGAGGTGTAAGCACGAGACTTAGAGAGGACAGAAATCTCCAGCGCTCAGGTAAGTAATACGAATACAAAAGACTAGCCGAGCCTGAGCCAGGCTGAGCAACCTCACGTGCTCAAGGTACGAAAAAGGAAATCTCGTGTGCCCAGATTCGCCGCACATTATAGGAGTGGAGTGCAGTGCGGTCTGAAACCCTTCGCCGCCCTTTCAGAAAGGCACTAGCGCTAACTATGCTATAGCTCTACAGAACAAGGAGAAGAATAACACGACTCTTAGTCATTGCGCATCTCACTGTATTCACTTGGCTTGGGCTAGATTTAGCTGTTTAGAGCAAAGCCAGCAAACCCATTATACCAGTAGCAATGACAAGCACTGACGCATTGTTCAAGTCCTCGGCATGTTCCTCAAACATTGATCTCAGCGACTTGTCTTGGGAAGCCTCTTCATGAAAACTGTTCGCAGCTCGCCCACCGCAAGTGGCCCGGCAATCTCCAGCGCTGAGTTCTCACCCCAGTCCCGGTCCTCCGGTTTAGTAACCCCCCATTTCTCAGTTGTTTTGAGATCCAGCACAGCGATATCCTCGTAGCCATATCGCTTATACAAGGGATATCCATACGGGGACGCCTCGAGCCAGGTGACAAGCCCAAGGCTGTCAGCCAGGTCAGCTCCCCACTGAACCAAAGCAGACCCAGCGCCAAGTCTTTGCCGATGAGGTGCGCAGACGAGAACGTCAAGATCTGTAAAGGTGGTTTGTATCAGTAGCAAGAACTAGTGGAGCGTATCCACCAACACCTGTGGATCGGACAGAATGCTCGAGTGGATTGACCAAAGTTAAAAAAGGTGCTGTCATCACTCACATAACATGGCGTCACCTTGAACAAGCATCCTCGTCCTCCTGTGCAAAGTCTCATGGAACCACTTGTACACTTCAATATTACTACCCTCGCCCAGCATATCAGGCGACACAGGAGCCTCAACATTCCACTCCCCCTCAGACACATCCTGACGCCGAAGGCACCACTTGGCAAATGCGATCACTTCACTCTGCCCACCGCCAGAACTATCATCTAGCTCGGCCACCACTAATAGCGGCTCCGAATTTTGATGAGGGCCGCTGGGTGGAGAGAAAAGCGAGTGGACGGCTTTCTCCCTCGCATCTTTGGTAATCTCGCCGGGGTAGAGCAACTGGTTGATGATATCGGTTCCGAATGCGGAGAGTTGGATTTCCACCATGGCACTTGCGTCGTCCTGCATGGCTTGCCGAATGCGGAGGCGGGGCTTTTGTTGAGGCGGGGTCATTTTGGTGGTGGACTGCTTTGTGGGGGGGGCCGAAGATTGGCCTCGAATATCGTGAGGGCTACTGCTCGGCTACCAGCATTTGCAACCACGGAACTAAGACCGGCTAACGTTATAAGGTTGTCAAACATATGTCAGAGTGGCAGATCAGATTGCTGGGCGATCAAATACAATCGAGCGACCCGCATCTGGCGCGCGAATGATCTTCCCGCACTTCCCCGTGCAGCAGTGGCCATAGGCGAAGGTGTGCCGTAAAAAATCATCTCAGAAGGCCGATGGGTTGCAGCATGCACTACCCGCCAAATTAGATCTGGCCCGCAGCGCCTCATCTCATGCCCCCGTGCACGATTCTGACCACTAGGATCGTGGCCCGACTTCCATCGGCATGCAGAAACGAAGCCTCTGCAACAAACTTTGCGTGATTTGCTCCTCGCGTGCAGCTGGACCCCTACTTTGCTGAACTCGACAGACCCTTGGAGAGCCTATGATAGGTGGTAGGTCAAGATGGCTGGAACAGTGGCTTGCTTTCCAGTTGTTTGCACTGGATATCCCGTTGCCAGCACACGTTCAAGATCCCCACAAGTCAGAGAGCTCGCTCCCAGGGAACTTGCCAACATCATCACCCCGCTTTTTGCGTGCCTAGCTAGCACAGAGGAAGAGGAAGAGGGGAAACTGAAGACTGTAGTAAGGGCAGGTAGCCATGGGAGTGCCCGGATTTCCAACACCCCCTACATGGACCTCATGAATCATCCCCCCCACGGTATCCAAAGTCCCAACCCTGTCATATATCGACGACCCAACAATGGAGAAGAATCCAAACAACGTAGAAAACGCAAAGCTCGACGCAGATGATGTGGACGAGGAACGAGCCATTGGAGGACTCGGGGGGGTTGAAAGTGAGGGAGCGGGAGGTGTTCGAGACGGTGACCTTTCGGCCGGGGACGGTGTCTTTGCTAAAATGCAGAGATACGTGGGCGGTCTTGGTGTCGAGAAGAGAGGGATTGAGCGCGTTCCTGACACCGTTGACGAGCGGACCGACACGAGTATGAGCAAGGTCGGCACTGTGGTAGGTTAATACTGTCACATTTGGGTGACGATGTTCTGACGTTGGACCCAAAACAGTGGCTCGGTTCAAACATGGCTGTGGCCTGCTTCGGGATCGGTACCATCGCACAACCTGTCTTCGGGCTAGGGTTTGTGGACTCGGTACTCACCATCTTGTTTTTCAACATCCTTGGCGTCCTTCCCACATCCTTCTTCTCAACCTTTGGGCCGGTGTTTGGTCTTCGACAGTTAGCGCTATCGAGGTTCTACTTTGGATGGTACGGCGTGAAGCTATGTAAGTGTCCCAACGCGGTTCTCCCACCTACAGGGGGACATGGGGCTAAAAGGAAGCTGTGTGGCGGAAATAGATGCCTTCTTCAACGTCCTCACCTGCCTGGGGTGGTCCACACTGCAAATCGTCCTCGGCGCGCAGCTCTTTCACGCCATCAACCCAAACATGCCCGGCTGGGCCGGCATCCTCGTCATCGCCTTCGTAACACTTCTCGTCGGCGGGTTCGGGTACAATGTCGTGCACAAATACCAACGCTGGTCATGGATCCCCATGTTCATTATCTACCTTATTGTCCTCGGTGAGTTCGCCCACTCCGGCCACTTCGACAGCCTGCTACCCCTCGAGTCGGGCCACGCCGAAGCCGGTCGCATCCTCTCCTTCGGCAGCACCGTATTCAGCGCCGCAACAGGCCTCTGCTCGTACGCATCCGACTACACCGTGTACCAGCCCGGGTCCTCACCGCGCTCTACCATCTTCCTCTGGTCCTTCGCCGGTCTTCTCCTCCCGCTGCTCTTCGTCGAGACCCTCGGCTGCGCCATCAGCACCGCCACCGTCCGCGTCGACAGCTTTTTGCAGGCATGGCAAGATGCCGGCGTTGGCGGGCTTCTGGGAAACGTGCTTATCCCGCCCCTTGGCGGCTTTGGCCGGTTCTGCCTCGTCCTGCTGGCCCTCGGCACCATTGCCAACAACTGCCCCAACGTGTATTCCGTCTCGTTTGGGATACAAGTCCTCTCGCGACGGTCCGCGCGCGTGCCGCGTTTAATCTGGACACTGCTTGGTGTGGCTATCGCTATTGCCATCGGCATCCCGGCTTATGATAACTTTGCCCCTTGGCTCGAGACATTTCTCGTTACCACGGCGTACTGGCTGGCCATTTACGAGGCCATCGCCCTGACCGAGCATTTTGTCTTTCGTCGAGGGATCAAGGGGTATCGTCCCGAGGACTACGACACGCCTAGCAAGTTGCCGGTCGGTTATGCCGCCTTGGGTGCCTTTGGATTTGGCGTGGCGGGCTGTGTTTTGGGCATGACACAGGAATGGTGGACAGGCCCAATTGGAGCTCTCAGTGGCGGGGATTTGGGTTTTGAGTTGGCATTTGGCCTCTCGGCCGTCTCTTATGCCGTGCTTCGCACTGTCGAAAGGAACCGATTCAAGAGGTAGTGTGCAGGCAGACAACACCAACACCACTCTCAACCCTCTACAGCGACTCAATCCGTTCGTAGCCCCCCCTAACCTCCATCTCCGTCCCCCTCTCCCCGTGCTCATGCACCCTATTCCCGGGTCCTCCCCCATCAACCAGTCTGATCCTAGCCGGCCTCGCCCTCTTCTCCATCTCATCCACCGACTCCGCACCTGCAAACAGCTCACCCACCCCCTCACCCCTCGAAAGCACGGCCAGCGAATGCGATCCCCACACCGGAACTCTCCCCCCCTCCATCCACGACCTGACAAGCGTCCAGGCCGCAAAGCCAATCCCGCCCAAATTCACCACGCAATGGAGGACAATCCACCGCCAATCCACCGCATACCGCGTGGTCAACCTCCCAACCTGACCACGAACAACACTCCCGTCCCCCAAAGGGGAAGTAACAGCGACTTCACCACCCTAAAATCGACACCATGAATTTCCCTTTCCTTCTTCGGAACTGAGCGGTTGTCGCCTTGGCTTGAGCCAGACTGAGCCAGCTAAGCGAGGGGGTCACAGTTCTGGGCTGCCTCGGCTACAGTTGCCACGGGTCTAAAATGGCGGTGGAGTTACGAGGACCCAGTTTTGGGACCTCTACCACCACCACCTAGCCACGCTTTCCTTCACTTTAAATACAGGAGAAGGAAATACCTGTAATTTTAACATGTTGATAAATCATATATATTATATTCGGATTCAAAAGTGTTGCTCTCGACCTTTTCCAGTGTCTCTAAACCCGTCGTGCCCAGGTCGAGTTGTCTATTTTTCTGAACAACTTATTATTGTAGACACTTCTTTTACCGAGTGCAATGATGACCAGATAGTGCGGCATGTATTATCACGGTTTAGCGCTACGGCTTGGGATTGCCAGAGGAGGAAAACGTCTGTTATTGTGACACTGCCAGCCACAGGGTGGCTGAGGGGCCTGTGGCTGTGGCGTGGAACAGATGAATGGCACTGTGGGCACTGAACTGATCTATCCTGAACATAATAATTAACTATGGCCTCGAAGGTCCTTGCCCTTCGAAATACAATCTGGCTCTGATGAGCTCTCTAAATACTAAGGACCGAAGCTGAACCTTGGCAAGCCTCACACAGCGTCCTCAAGCCATAGTGGGGCCAAGCTGTGGGGCATGGCCTAATCGGGGTGTCAGGGGCGTTCAGCGTGTGACAGTTACAGAAGTTACTACTATGCGAGCTTGTAAAATGCCCATGTTGCGAGACTGAAACCAAACCACGCGTTAACTGCCCAGGGTATCAATGAAATTCGACAAAACCTCCAAGACTGATCCTTGACTATGGCGTATAGGTTTATATACGAGTACAAAGAATAGATATGAAATATTGAGATGGAAACAAAGGAAATTCTGCTAATGGGAACTTCGAATGGGTTGTTTCATTGCGTATTGTAAAAGTGACAGTCGTTAGGAGTCAATGTGTTGTCAAACTGGAGAGCATTGAAGTCGCAGTCATCCCACATCGTTTCCAAAAAGGACAGTCTCGACGTCGTCATGGATGCGGTGTCGGAGGCAGTTGGGGAAAACGCCGCGTCCGTCCACTGAAACGACGCTGCAGCGGAGTTTGGATCGAAACTCGTTACGGACCAGTCGGAAGGCACTGGCGTGGGTGTTTCCCTTGGGAAGGGCGAGGACGGGCTTGTGGGACAGTACATCTGCATGGCTATCTCGTTGTCATCGCGGTTGTTGGCACTGGCGCTGGCGCCGGCAAAGGCGAGCGGTGCGGGTTGAAGTATCGTTGCGCTTGGGGATCCGACGACAGTGACTTTGGAGTCGGAGTCGGAGTCAGAGTCAGACTCGTTATCCGAATTGAAGTCGACATCATCATGGTTAGGTGTCTCTAGGTGGTGGATACCCTGGACTGAGACTTGGCGGTGCGTGCTTGGGTGTGCGGTTTGTTGATGCATGGTCGGGGGCGCGTGGTTGGCAGTGTTGGTGATTGCGGGGATGCCGAAGATCCTCTCGAGGTGCGTGATGACGCCCTCTTCGTGCCACTCCTCCCAGCTCTGGGGGCTGCTGGTGCTGCTGCCGGCCCAGGCTGAGCGACGCTGCTGTGGTTGCTGCAGGTAGACTGAAGGCTGAGCCCTGGAGTCCCGAATCTTGGCGGCCAGCTTCCCGCGGTTTTGCATCGAGATCTCTCGGAAGAGAACCACCGCATCCCAAAGATACCAGCTTGCATTGGAAGCCCATGACCCCATGGGGTCAGGCTGCTGGCGTTGTTCGAGGACCATCAGGGCGCGGCGCACATAGCACTGGATGCGCAAGCTGTAAAAGATGAGAAGCCAGTTGTGAGACTTGCGCCTGTCCCTGTGGAAGATGGCCTTGTCGAGCGCCTCGAAATAGCGGAAGGCGTACCTGGAGAGCCCTCGCAGGCCCGGCGACACACACTGGCCGGCCCCATCGCAGTGGGAATGGGGCTGTGGGTTGAGCAGGCCGTGCGAGGAGAGTCGCAGGGTTTCCAGGCAATACGAGAGACACCACATCGAGTTGTAGACCAGGCGTCGCTCTTGCTTGTAATGGCCGTATTGCGACTCGCAGAGAGACGCGGCCTCGAGGAATCCCACCAGGTCCTCAACCAACCCGAGCCCAATCAGACCGGCAGCTTCCAGGTTGTCCTCAAGCTCCCACACGATCCTAGAAATCAGTCCGTCGTACGGAAGCTCGGTGATGCGAATCCCCGCCAAGTCCTTGAAAGGCTCGAAGTAGTTGATGTTCTCGACCTTGGTTGTAATCACCCTGACCAGGAGACCGCTGTGTCTTGTCCCTGCGCCAGAGCTAGAAGACTCGATGGTGTCGGTCTCAGTGATGTATCGTCGCCTGATGCCATCGATGAACTTGGCCGCACGCCACAGCTCAGCAGGCAGTCGTGCCTTTGAGGATCCCTTTGGTGGTAAAAGGTGGCAGAAGAACAGCTGGCCCAGGGTACTGTAGACGGGGCCGCGTCGGCAAGGAATGTTCGAGTTTCCCGGAGACGTCTCACACCGCTGACATAAATCGGTCCCTGTAACGCACTGAGAAAAGTGTTAGTGGAAGGACCATAGAAATCTGTCGAAGGAACGAACCTTCTTATGACAGTCCTTACACCGCCAACACGGTTCCGTATCCTGAGAGCGTGAAGAGCTGGAAGCAAAGGGATTGTGTCGAGAGAACCACGACCCGCCCGTTGATCGTGGCCCGCAATGCTGCCCCTGTGGTTGGCGTGGCGCGCTCAATGCGCTACCGACCTGGTAGGATGCCAATGGATCGTTCGCGAGAGGATGCGGCGGCCAGATGTGGAAGGTGTTTTGAAAGCCCGACATTGCATCCAGCTGCATACCATGACCAGTGAGATGCGCGACCGTCTCCGATTGCGGGAACACAAATGGCCTCTGGGAGTGTTCGGGGTTCGGTTCCAAACCCGACGCTGCAGCGTACTGAGCGCTCCATAGCGGATGGTTAGACATGGATCCGGTGCGAGTCGTTTCCTCGGGTGCAGCAAAAGAAAAGCGACGTGGAGTGCCAATCGGTGAAGATAGATGGTATGGGCGACAGATGCGATGCCTTTGAGAGTTGGGTTGTCACGTCGCATGCTTCATATACATGTGCCGAGCTGCGTAACAGTCAGTGCAGCCCCGTCCATGGTACCGTTGCATTTCTCCTGTCCTCGCCCTTGTTTCTTCGACAGACTGCGACGCTTGCGTGCTGAAATTTATCTTACTCGGAGATAGTGTCGGGACCCGGCGAGTCTAAGCGCAGACTGAGCTCCCCGAATTCCATTGAGATGCCAGGGTTGGTCCCCTGCCATCTGCAAAGACCCCTCCCCCCCCCCCTGGTTGTGGAGGGCTCTGACTTCGCGCGCCCGATTCGCACGAGCTCCAATCTCCCTAATGTGGACACCCAACCAATCGGCAGGCCTCCTTTTTCGGTGAGTTCCGACATCTCATC
>Ga0247770_1002057_pt1 | contig 12688 bp, 12 predicted proteins | sample UWRJL136409B6_FD_179943 | JGI IMG/M metagenome (GOLD analysis project Ga0247770, IMG submission 179943) | Plant litter microbial communities from Arlington Agricultural Research Station in Wisconsin, United States - UWRJ-L136-409B-6 | ecosystem: Environmental > Terrestrial > Plant litter >... | reverse complement strand
CCCCCCCTTCCCACAACGTGCCCTCCCAACCGCCACCACCACCACCACCACCACCACTACTGCCACCACCACGCGCATCCCAACCAAGATCCCACCTTTCCCCAATGGCGCCGCTCCGGAAACCTCTGATCCCCTCGGCATTCACAATGTGCAGTGGTACTACGGCCCCGGTCCATCCGTCCTGCTCAACCTGATGGCCTTTGTGGCGGTTCTCCAGCTCCATCTCGGCCCGCCGTCTCAGCGGGTGCGGCCCGATGAGTTCGAGCCGACAACGTCCAAGGGAAAACTCGCCACCCTCCTCCCCAGACTCAAGAGGAGTTTCGCAAAGTTTCCCTTGCTGCGCATCCCACTGTTGTATCTCGCCATTCTCACCACGCTAGCCGGAATGAACCGCGCAGCCTGGGATCTTCTCATTGGGTATGTTAAGATGGAGCGACTTCTGGTCCGCCAAGACGTAGGGTGGGTTACCCATGCCGGCGCTATGGGACCGCCATTCATCATGTTAACTTGAGAGCTTGCGGCAGCCGTGTAGAGGGTAATCTTATGCCTAGTACGGATTAAGCCCGAAACACCGACTCGGTCGTGGCGCACATCCTACCCCGATGCCGCGCAGAAGCAGACCCAGAAACAGCGCGAGAATGTCAGAATCGCCGACCACATGCGTCTGCTTGCTGTTGAAGGGGTCGGTCTAGTCCTACCGACATTAGCATTAGGGCTATTGACCTTCAATAAGTGGATCTGGTTGGGGGGAGTGACGGTCGAGTCGAAGCTGGCCGCCATTATCCCAGCCGACTATATGCCGGCGGTATATTGGGATGGTATGGGCGCGAGCATGCACTCGCTCCTAATTATGTCGATTGCCATCACAGCCCTAATGTGCGTGGTCATCACAGCATTCACCTTTTTCAGCTTCAACGAGCAATTCTTTGAGCACTGTCACAAGTGGGTTGAGAAACACATCTGCCGCAATCCCCTCTGGAAGCTATGGCTCGGGTACTGGGGTATCCTCGGCGTCGAGATGGTATTCTGCGTCATCGTTCTCCTGGCGGCGTTTGTCGGGATTGGCGACGAGTGGCTGGAGAGCAAGGAGAGCAACCTTGGAGGATATTTCCTCACGTCCGCGATCTGGCTGGCGGTGCCGTGGGCGGTCGTCATGCTCCCGATCATGGTCATCATGTTTTTGATGTATCTCCCCTTTTTTCTTTTGTGGTATGTCCTTCGGGGTTGGGTGTTTCGCGTCTTGAATGTTCAGAAGAGCAGCTTTTTTATTCCTTACACCGAGACGAGTATCTGGGAAGGAAAACAGATGGCGATGGTGGCCCTGGGACTTGGGCTTGTAGTTTTTTCATGTCAGCAGATTCGCCAGGGCAGATCTTTTCGCAAACCGTACAACAGCCGGTTCGGCGCCAAGAGGGTACTTCCAGCCCCTGTAGAGTAGCATCTTGGCCAATATGTTGAACAGGTGTACCGTGGCTACCGTGACACGCAAACAAACCACTCCCACGGAATCTCGATCTTACGACCGATCGATTGAAGGTCATTCAAAACATAGGAAAAGGGGCTACGTACCAATAACGTGGGTGTTACTGCTAACGCCCAGCGGGTTGCTGCCAGAGAGCGGCTCCGACAACGTCAACTCCGACAACGTCAACTCCGACAACGTCAACAACGACAACGTCAACAACAACAACAACAACAATAACAACAACAACAACAACAACAACAACAGCAACGACATCAGCGTGCAAGTCTTGCGATTCAATCCATCAAGGCGATAGTATCTTCAATCGATCGAAGGGGCGGAGGGTTCGTCACAGCCGTACGGCTTCGTGTTTTTCGCCAAAAAGGTTGGTTGATTAAAAGAAGAAATCTACGAAAAGCCCCCTCGCACGACTCTTTTCTTGGGGTGCCCGGGCAAGAACAAAACAAAAAAAGGAAGGCTACGTACAAACACAGACTAGCGCAAGGCCCACAGTTGGTCCCCGAACTGTCCCTTGAACTGGTCACTACCCCAAGTCAATAATACCTTATTAAATTTACCTTAGGTTAATAACTATTTAGAACTCGCTTACGCTTTTCTCTTTTTTCTTCTCCTATACTTTCTTAACTAATACATTTTTTATTCCTCTCTTACTTATTATTTCTAGCTTATTTTCACAAAACAGTACTATACGTTAGTATAACGACTACTGTACGGCGTTATTGGTTGGCTCCCGCGGGTAGAGCTCCGCGGCGGCGCCGAGTTTAACGGGTTCGACCTCTCGGAAGGGGTCATCAGATGCACGGCACTCTAGATTGCAACAGTGTGATTGTATTGCTTGTCCTCGCTCTCTGGCTTTGCCAAAGAGCTAATTCTTATAAATGTGGATGGCAGCAAATGGTAGCAAATAGTGGCCCACACTAGCTGAGCTGAGTTCAGCTGCCATGGTCACACCTCAGCTCGTATGACCACACTTCCATGGTGTTCTGGCCTCCAGCCAGAACCCCCCATTCTTTTTGACAGGGATACGTGGGATAATTTCTCTTCTCTATCCCTGCCTACCCTCTTTCCGTTCTAAAGCAATCCCCTAGACCGTCGTGGGAGCAACCCCATGCTCGCCGTAGCCAACAAATGCCTCGTCCACTTCTCGCGGGGTTCGAGTAGCTGCATCGGCCAGAACCTGGCCATGTGTGAGCTGTGCGTTACGCTCGGCACCCTCTTCCGGCGCTTCGGAGAACTCGCGGCCAGAGACGTGGGCGAGCTGGCGTATGTCGATTACTTCAATCCTTCCACCCGGACCCTAAACAGAAGCTCAGCGTGTTTACAGCGCAGCCCACATGCTGAAACATCGCGATTTTGGTGAGCCCCGCATGAGCTTAGCGGGGAATGGAGGTCAGGGTGGGCTGCGGATAAAAATATTCACTTCTTCTTCAGCGTGTAGCTAAATTGTCAGAAACATTGCAACTGGGTTCGGGAGAATTGATTGGGGTTGCAACTGATTGATTATATTACTTCTGCTCATGGATGTAGCTTTGAGTCTGTTGAGAACTGATTATTTTTTAACAACCTAGAAATGGTGACTACTAGACAAGCTGCACCTTTCTCTCTGTCGCAAGCTCGAATCCCTTTTTCACATGTTCTCCGTACAGAATCCCTACACCAACCCTCTCGTACTCATTAAATATCCGAGTCCGCTCCGGACAGCCTCGCAAGTACAACACATTAAACTCTTCTCTGGTTGGGGCTGCGAAGTTTGGCCCTCGTCTGTATTTTCCTTTTTCTAAAGCGGATGCGGGCGTAGATTGTGTTGAGATTAGGAGGGCAAAAAGTAGCGTTTGGGGTTTGATACTGCTGGGGCTTTTTGGGACGGAAGTTGGAGAAAGAATTGAGCTTGACGGTAAGAGTGAAGCCGGGAAGGGAATAAAGAGATTCTCATCCTGAAAATCGGGGTGCTCGAGCGAGGCCCAGCCGCTGATGAGGGGTCGGTCGCCGGGGATACTGGCAATTCGGTGTTTGCATTGTTTTGGGCTTGATGTTCCCACTGTAGTTATTTCGGGTGCTTGTGGTATTGCTTGTTTTCCTGTAGTTGGTTCAGCCCTCCTGGCGTCATCTTCCAGCTCCCCACTCCATTTACAATAGTGATCCCTGATGAAGACGGGCTGCAGGCGCCCGCGAAGGTTAAGAATGATTCTGGGCGGTATACTGCCGCTGGGATCAGATGTACAAATCGTAGCAGCCGCATCGCGAACGACTCTTGGGGTGGTCGATAGCTGAGAGCTAGGTGCCGGGAGGCAATGCCGTTCGCCGAAAATGGCAGCCTTGAGCCTGATATTTGTCACTGCGCTTTCACAGAGCCACTCATGGTATCCTCCGAGAAATCCTGAATTTGCCAGCTTTCGGAGAATTTCAACCTCTTCCCACGATCGCGAGGGCCATCTCACAGAAGCATCGATGGAAGCCCAAGACCAGGTCGGGAAGCTGCCCAAACGCCTGTAACGTCCGGGGGATGCCTGAATCCAAAGCAATCCACGGTATATGTCGTCAGTCCACAAACCGGCGACGAAGGTAGACCATGCCGCCCGTTTCCCGAGGGATCCTAGTGCCGCGGCAAACTCGCCGGCTACACACGTCAGGGCGGCGATGCGGTCTTTTTCCGGCTCCGATAAGCTGAGGCTGCTGTAGTGCTCGACCACGGCCTCCCAACTACAATACACGTCGTAAATATTATCGAAATTTAGACGTAGCGAGGCCTTGATTGAGAGAAACCCTCGACATTCCGGACGAGGCGGAAACCAGCCGACATCTTCGCCGTAGTGGTTCTGCGCAGTCGTCTGATCGCGACACTGGCATTGCACGTATACGCCCGATGGGGTGAGGCAGATGATGCGCCGGCTGAGGAGCCACTCCTGGAAGATCCAGCCGCGGGTGAGGAGTTGGCTATTGTTGATGTGGCTAGCCCACTTTTTCGCTAACAGCGACCGTCTAGTGCGAGGGTAGACGTAGAAGTGGCCCCTCTGTACCCCCGTCTTGTCTCTGTAGGGAAGGCGGACAATCCTGTCAGGGGTTGGCGGTGAGTATCCAGCGAATAACGCCGTATCTTCGGGGGAAAAGGTCGACATCATGGTAAAGGTGGCGAGCTGGTAATATCTCCCCATCCTGACCGACTCTTGAGTCCAGTCTTCGGCGTTATCCTGGATGATGCAGAGACTGTCGATCCATACATACTGGACCCCGAATTTGACGGCTGCTCGGAAAGCATGAACGAATAAAGGGGACAGTTGGTCAAATCCCTTTCCGGAAAGGTGATCATTGTAGTTGGACTCTGTTGTCGGCGACTGCTGTGTGACAGGCTGGATCCATCGGTGGGACAAACAGATGTATTGTCCATAGTTGTCTTGAGTCTCCTCGAGCCTCAGTTTGATGTCAAACTCGTTGGGGTCGACAGCATCGGCGAAAACAGAGGTTACCCGAACGCAGCGTTTTGGAAGCGGTGTTCGGTTGGGATCAATTATATCACTGCCTGAGAGTGATCGTGAGCAGCGTGGGTGGTTTTGACGGTTGGTTTCACAGCTGAGCCACCAATCTTTGATCATTTGAATGCAGCTTAACGGGTGAGACTCTTCCACATATCGACCTTGTATATCCCCAGAAGTTGCTGCAGGGGTACCTGAGCAACACCAAAAGTTAGAAAAAAGTTACGAAGATAGCAGAGTGACATAGGATGCCAAACATACCCTCGTCGGCAGCAACGTGCAGTATAAAATCAGGGTCTCCCTCGGTCAGAGGAAACGGCCTCAGTGTGGAACAGAGCGTGACCCAGAGCCAACGGACCCTAAGAGGACTTTCACGCTTGATAGTGTTGGCTTCTTCGCTGGGAGTCTCTCTGAGCCTCTCAAAGTAGACACGAACCCAGGAGGATCTTATCAAATTTTCACGGAAACCCTCTCCCAGCGAGGTAACCAGCAAGCAGCAAAAGGTACAGCCATCTTCGGCCGCTCTCAACACCGCCTCTGATGGAATATTCCTCCATTGGTACGACGCCTGAGACAGAAACTGAATATCAAAACGTTGGCACGATAAACAAAGGCTCATGTTGCGAATGTGATCGGTGCAAGACAAAAATAGCCCTCAGTGATAAGGCATGGTGTCCTTGAAAATTTGAACGAGGAACGAAGATTGTTTTGGGAGTTTCTTTTCTTTTTCTGCTTCTTCAATTCCGCCCTTGAAAATATTATCCCTGCTGTGTTGGTGGCTGAAAGCTGGCCAACCATGTTTCATTAACGTATTTTATAAGCGAACGGATAATATAAGCGAACGGATAATTTTCCGCCACCCCACCCTCTCTACCTTTCGCAACGTTTTCCTCCACCACACGATGATTTGAGGCGTACCAAACAACCGAGGAAGGCCCAAATCGAGGACGACAGGATGAGATTTTGCCCGCAGGCCTGCCCCTTTCCGGGAAGGGCATCGTACTCGGCGTTGAACACGACTGTTCTCGCTAGCCCAGAAGATCCACTCACAACTCCCCTGATCATGAAGCATGTGGGAAGCGTATACGCGGATTGGTAGACCTCGATACCAAGCCTCTCAGCTTCTTTCAGCTCTCGAAAGAAGTCACAGGTCGCGTCATGGGCCATGACTTCGTCGAAGGCCAGCTCTGGGTGCTCATAGACCTGTGGGGCTCAGATACAGCTAGCGTTCCGAGTTTATAAAAGAGCTACATACCTTTTTATTGAGACCCTGGAGCTTTGGCTCGATCCGACCCATGATACCAGCCAAGTCGAAGAAGACCATCGTCATGTTCCTCTTATTTAACTCAGTGCCTGGCGGGGGATTAGTTGCTCGGTCAATAATGGAATGTCAGGGGTATATTAACAAGTGTGCGAGTCAAGGAAAAAATGGTCCGTGTCTGGGATGTTTGATGAAGATATTTCAAGAGCTCGACGCTTCTACCCACACTGCACCGCCAATTAGGGGCCCGAATACGCGTCCCGTGCAGATTCGTTGGAAATTCAGGCCCAAGACATGCATAGGGTACCAATGCAGTACTAGTGCAGTAAAAACATTCGAGTGATTGAATGGAAGCTGAATCTCTCATCCCCTAATGCACTGCAAGCAGGCGGTAATAGCCGGTAAAGCCTGCACAGAAACAGTTGTCACATCGGGGATGTATAGACGGACCACATCACAAAAATGAAGTTCGGCGGAAGCCGCAATATGGGGGTCAGAAACAAAGGGGCAATCGATAATCTAAAGACGATATTCAAGAGTGTGAGGCGCGTGGAGGAAACCTTTCACAGTGGTATAGCCTCTGACCGCACGTACCTACCAATTGTTGCCCTCCCGTCACGGCAACGATGCCAATTCAGGGGCTCTGGGTCTACTGCAACAGGGGCTCCGCGCGCAGACCAACACCAACACCCCAAGTCAATGTCCAATACCAGACTTTCACGAACCATCAGGATCGGTACCAATAGCGCCATCTAAGAAAACCAAGAACTCCGTCAAACAGGCCTACCTTCCTTCATCTCACGGTCAGACAAAGACTCACTCCCCCGCCCCCACCACAGAAGAATCACCACTGGCAGCTCCCCTCAACTCCCGGAGATAACCCACCATCGCCACCCGCTCCGGCACAAAAATATGAAAGTCATCAATCGCACAAAGTTCATCATCACACCTCATCGCCGTCTCAAAACTCTCCACAGCCTGGCCCCGCTTCCCCGGCATCGAATACTGCGCCCAGCCTCGAAAATACCAGCCGCGCGTGAGGTGATACGCGCGCTGCCAGCCATCATTCTCTATGTTCTCTGCGCGGCAGATCAACTCGGCCGCTTCCCTCTCAGCCTGGGCAGGGATGCCTCTGTCTTTGAGTATTTCCAGACGCAGACCGATCATGTCGAGGGGACGGCGGTCGGTTGGGCCGAATAAGGTGTCTAAGTGGGCGAGGGAGGGGAGGCAGTCGGTGAAGGTGGCCCACTTGTCGTAAAGGAGGCGGCGGCGGGCGCCGTCCATCATCATCACGAAGGTGTTGTAGCAGCGGTAGCCGAGGTATTGGGTGAAGAGGCGGTGGAAGTGGGCCATGATGCGCTCCTCAGCGGCGGCCAGCAGGGACATGTCGAGTTTGCCGAGTTGGGAGAGGATGGTTGTTGTTGGCTCGTTCGGGTCGTCGTGCACGGCGCTGGCTTCGGCGATGTATTTTTTGAGGCTAGCGGCTACGGGCCCGAGGTCCTCGCGGTTGAGGTCGTTGAGCTGCTGGATCAGGTTGGGGATGATGTCGTGGCATCGGCCTGTTACGATGCGGTCGACCTTGACGCAGGCCTGGCTCCAGTGCTCGAAGGCAAGGTCGTAGTCTCGCCGCTTTGCTGCGGCTGATGCGTTGATGATATTCCCGAGGAAGTCGTGGATGGCGAGCTTTTCCGCCGTCTGGTGCTCGGAGCTGACGATGAGGAGGTCGTTGCTGACAAACTTCCAGCGCCCGGCCTCGAAGGAGCCCTTTACGAGGACATCGATGTTATACAGCAGCTTCTCGGGCACCCGCCAGGCTTCTACCACGGGCAGGGAGGCATGGAGCGAAGGAGGCGGTGTCCGGCACACGATGTCCTGCGAAGAGGTGTCGCTACTGTCGTGAGAAGCGCTGAGGGAGCCGGGTTTGATGGCGGGTATTCCGAATTTCTTGCGGTGCTTCTCGACCTGCTCCAGACTGACGGGCCGTCCTCGGAGGGTGAAGACAGACTCCTTGCCTGCAGTATCACGACTGGCCTTGGCCCGCAGGATTTCCACGACCTCTCCCCGCTTCAGATTCTTTGTGAACCCCCTCTGTGTTAGTTGCGATTGGAGATCCGCGGGCCTGGGGGCGACGGTGTGAGCGGTGGTTCGGCGGGGCTCGATTCTCTGGCTACTGAACACTTACTTGACCTTGAGTCCGTGGCTTTTCAGGAGCTCTAGCACATTTTCCTGTGTCCCTTTGTCGACAATGTAAAACTTGAAGATCTCGCCCTTGTAGGCCTCCATTTTACTTGGACTGGTTGACAGATTTGGAGAGGGTTTGAGGACGGTGCGGTTGGCGGGCTGTGTAAAAAACCAAGCAAGGCAGATATGTGTTCAGCGCCGATATCAGTCCACACCCGGAATGAATGCCTCGCACCTATATAGGCAGACATGGGGAAGGGTGACCAGATGCTTTGTCCTCTTCGGATTACACAAATTCACACAAGTCTGGACTCCCCAACATCATGCCAAGCCCGGACCGTACTGCAGGGCGGCCGAAATGGTTGGGTGTCGTCCAAACTTGAAATGTGGCGTTGACGTGCAGCTCCGACCATTCCAGATTTGGTTTTATCGCCGATTTGTTGCATTGGCACTGGTAAAAGGCTTATCCGGAATTCCGGAGTTGAGGATATGGCCTCTCGATCGTGCTGCGAGGCATCAACGAATGGACGTGGTAGATATAAGCCGAGGAAATTCCCCCCTCTCCTTTCCTGGCTTCTTTTTCTTCTACTCCCTATCGTTGTGCAGGTTTCTTCGTTTTAACTCTGCCGATTTGTCCAGATATTTTGCTCTGCCTGATCAACGCAAACATCACACACAGACCCTTGTATAGCTACCCACCTTATCTTCACAATCCAACCATTCCTCAACCCAACCATGCCCCTCAAGACAGTCAAAAAGGCGTTCCAGAAGTTCGAGCGCACCATGGACAAGCTAGAGGCCGAGGTCACCAACACGGTCAGCAAGAAGGCCCATGCCACTTATGAGAACGGTCGAGACATCGCCTCGGCCGCGTGGGACAATGCGCAGATGACGAAACCCCTCCCGCTCGAGCGCCGTGATCTCAAGAAGGCGATGGTCAGCCGCGGAATATCCGGCCTCAGTCGCAAACAGAGGTACAAGAACGCGAACGACCTCCATGTGATGGAGGCTGAGCGCCGAGCCAAGATGAAGTTCCCCGCAGAGTCCGGGGCCATCTTGCCCACCGCAGGCATCGCCGGCGTCTCCACCGCGCTTACACTGCACACGGGGGGGTTGAGCGGCAAGTTGGCGTTCCTCCAGTTCACATCGGCCGCCAACCACAGCGGCAAAGCGGCCAGCAGCTTTGCACGCGCGGCCGTTATCGAGAGCGAGCGGATGCGACGCGGTCTGCCCGAGCCCAGAATCCCACTCCAGCGAGAGTTCAAGAGAGGCGCACAGGACGTCTTCGCCACGACAGTCCAACGCTCAGGGCTGACGCACGCTGCCTCTTACGCCCTGGGCGGCCTTGAGCACGTTACCCACTTGGACACCCTCCGGGATCGCCTCTTCGACAGTCCGACGTATGCCGCGCCGACAAACGTCCCTAATTACCCCTTCAAGCAGAGTCCAAGCAACATGCCGTCAGCCCCAGACGGCCGGACCTATATGTACACCCCGATTCAGTACACGTCTGCGCAGTCGTCTGGCACCTACTTGCCTTGACTCGCTACCAAGCCTTTTTCTTCCTCTTTGCTGCCTCTCCGCTCATTCCCTTTAATTATTTGATTTTCCCTTATGCCACACCTCAACTGTTTTGGCAAAGGGTTTCCCTCCCTTCATTGATTTGCGAGTCATGATTGAACCTGGGGTATAATTCGGGCAATGTTGAGAATGCACCGTATTTTGGTGGCAGAGAAGACTGCCCCCCCTTTTGTTTTACCGGATCTCTCCACTCTCCACACACTCTCTCTCCAGTAGCTAGGTACCTAGGTATCGAAAACAAATCTCGATTGCCATACAATGGGCAAATAGTTCCCTCCAAAATACATTATACACCGAGCACGTGAAGATTAGTAGCAGCCCCTGAGCCAGGCGGCAACATCATGACCAGGGGGGCACCACTAGCACGGTGAGTGTGGAGGGTGCGACTAGTACGAAGAAAATGCCTGGAAACAACCCGCATCCAAAGTAACCGGTCCAAGTTCCGCGTCGAATTTTGGGCGAACTTTGGGCCGGAAACGGCGATGTGTTGTTGCTAGATTTCCTGGCCCGGTGGTGATCCTCCGGGGCTCTGCCATGCTGTCGGAACGCGGCCGCTTTACTCGCCCCGAAGGATTCACATCCCTGTCTGATTACCCACGTCCGCGCAGGGGGCATCCCGTGTCGAAAAGCCACCGTCTCCGATGAAATTCGCATTGTCAATTCGCGGTCGACATTGGCCACGTTACCAGTCGACCTCACGTTACCAGTCGACCTCACGTTACCAGTCGACCTCCTGAGCGCGCGACACTGCGCAACGAGAGTTGCCCTTTGGGCTGCGATTTTTTCACTTGTTCAGTCTGCGGTGCATTTCCGCAACATCAACGTCCGTCAACGCCTGGCATGGAAAACCCCGGCGTTGCCAACACGACATCCAACCAAGATGCCGTGGCTCGAATCGACGGCGCGACAACACCCCCTCGACTGGACGCCACGAAAGAAATTGCATCTCAAAATGCCAGAATCGACATCTCGCCCACATCATCACCATCTGGCACAGAACAGACCGACGCCAAGCCAGAGTACATGAAGGGATGGAGACTCTACACGCTCACGGCAGGGATATGGATCTCGTTGTTTCTGTCCACTCTCGAGACCACCATCGTGAGCACCTCGCTGGTCTCCATCGCCGACTCCCTGAACGGCTTCAATGAGCGCAACTGGGTTGTCACGGCTTACTTTCTGACTTACACCGGCTTTCTCGTCATCTACGCCAAGCTGTCTAGCATTTTCGGAACCAAAACCATGTTCATCCTAGCTCTAACAATATTCACCGTGTTTTCTATTGCCTGTGGTTCAGCCCACACTATGACACAGCTGATCATCTTGCGAGCTTTCCAGGGCATCGGTGGTTCCGGAATTTACTCGATGGTTTTGGTGATTGCGCCCAAGCTCGTCCCGGTGACTGAGTACGGGAAGTACATTGGTATCATCTCATCTGTCTTTGCCCTCGCGAGCATCACAGGGCCGCTTGTCGGTGGTGCTATTGCGACAAACACCAGCTGGAGATGGGTGTTTCTGCTGAAGTGAGTGCACCACAGGGATGCATATAAGACTGCGACGCTGACAAGTACCTACCGGCAGTGGCCCCCCAGGCGTCGTCGCAATTCTAATGATTGCCATCTTCCTCCCTGCCAGCAAGGTCGACACCAACTTGACCTTCTCCGCCCGGCTGCGCGCCAAGTTCTCGCGGGAGACAACCCAGCGGGTGGATATACTAGGCTGCCTCTCCCTCCTCGCGGCATCTGTCCTCCTCGTGTTCGCCCTCGAGTCGGGCGGTAGCCAATATCCATGGAATAGCGCACCGATCATCGCAACATTCACCTTGTCAGGGCTGTCATGGATTCTCTTCATCACCTGGGAACTCTACCTCGAAAAGACTAACACAGCCCAGGAGCCTATTTTTCCCATGCGGCTGTTGAAAGACCGCCAGCTAACAAGCATGATGTTCAACACCTTCTTCACCGGCTTCCCCTTCGTCACGATTCTCTTCCTCATCCCGCAACACGCCCAAGCCGTCTACGGCGTGTCTCCAGTGCAAGCCAGCTTATCCGTCCTCCCCCTCCTCCTGACATCTCCCGCCGCAACCGCCTTCTCAGGGGTTCTCACATCCACCTTCAACATACCTCCCGCCTATCTCATCATCATCGGCTCCGCCATCGGCGCCCTCGCCGTCGGACTGGCCATCACCATCCCTTTGACAGGCGACTCCATCTCAGCAAAGCAATACGGCTTTGAGGCCATGATGGGCGTCGGTTTTGGACTGTCCTTGAGCACAGTCCTCACGCTGGGCCAACTCCTCGTGGACAGAAGAGACGCAGGTATGGTGCTACCCCTTTTCTACCCCCTTTACTCCGCCTTTTCTCCCCTCCTCCTCCCCCTTAACCCACTGACGACTAACTCCCCCCCCCCCAGGAGTCCTCCTCTCCGCCCTAACCCAAGTCCGCATCCTCGGCGGCACCGTCGCCCTCGCAATCTGCTCCGCCACGCTGCGCAACAACCTGCTCGCCTCGCTCACTGGTGTCCTCACCCCCCTCGAGTTCGGTGAAATTTCCGAGACGCTCGGGGCCATCAACAGGCTTGGCCCAGAGCGGGAGGCGAAGGTGAAGCTGGCGTTTGCCGAGGGGTATAGGTTAGAGTTTTGGGTGTTGATGGGATGTAGTGTCGCTGCGGTGGTGGCGGCGGGGGGGTTAAGGGTTAGGGGGGCGACGAATG
>Ga0247770_1002052_pt1 | contig 12730 bp, 10 predicted proteins | sample UWRJL136409B6_FD_179943 | JGI IMG/M metagenome (GOLD analysis project Ga0247770, IMG submission 179943) | Plant litter microbial communities from Arlington Agricultural Research Station in Wisconsin, United States - UWRJ-L136-409B-6 | ecosystem: Environmental > Terrestrial > Plant litter >... | reverse complement strand
GGTTTGTCGCGCCGATTCGCGTTCGCGAAGGGAGGTTGCTCGGGGCTTGGTACCAGCTCCAAAACTTCGTCGTCGGCAACTCGGCGGGTTTAGGTTGGCGGAATCATCCAACACAGACAAATAGGATTGTCAGGCAACTCCGGAAATCGATTAGAAGCCCACCTTGCACGGCATTAGGCTTCTTCTGGTCATTTCCTAGGATAACAGCGTTGTGTGTGTGCAGAGAAGATGCCGACTTCACAGAGTTGGCTTTTTCGTTCAGCGCGAGGCTAATCTGCGCTAAGTCCGCTTTTGGCACTAGCGCAGCCGGATGCGTGAGATCTCACGTGATTTGTCGCAGAGGGGCTGCCAGTCCTGACTGCGAGTTGTAGGATTCAGTAACCCAAAATGGCATTTACCTTTTCAACACAGCACAACCATACACTCCATACAGCTCAGGTCAAGGTTGGCAGGGCGGCTTCTTACATTGCAGGCATTACCTGCATCGTGAGGGGCCTTGATCACTATGCAGTATATCACGCATTACCTGCATATTGAAATAGGACGTCAGGGAATTGAATGCCCTCCTGATAATGCAGCCCAGCCGAGTAGAAGACACCCATTTCGCAAAAGCCAGTATCACAATCTGCCATTTAGTGAGGGAGGCGCGGCAGTATGGAGTACACATGTTGAGGTGGCCTGGCTGTGTGGATTGAACGACCCTGACTAGGCTAGCGCAACTTGACGGGATCCCTCACAGCCGGCATCTGGGGCAGTGGAATGCATTCCAGCGCCGTTTCAACGCGTCCGATCCAGCTGGCCCATTTTCAGCTGCAAGGCAGCGCAGGCAACGGGAGACAGGCAGGCGCATCGATCGTGCAACGAGGCCGTATCAGACATTGACAGTGGGAACATGCTGTGCGCAGTGCAGTTTTCCACTTCGGCAAGAACGTATTTAGGTTTAAAGATTTAGTGTTACTTTACAAAAGGAAACCTAAGTAGAGTGTCTCCAGCGCATTGCGGTATCGCTGTCGGTAAGACTAGAAAGCAGAGTGGAAGCACTGAAAGCTAAGACAGGGCGTCCGTGATACCCCAAGACAAGCCGCTCAAGAAGTACATGTCGCACCAAATATTACCTCCTTTGGCCGACTTCCATTTCAAATCCCAACCCGACATCTGTTGTGAGGGCAATTACTTCGCCTCGGCAATACCGACGGTAGAGGCACCGAGATCGTAGACGCTGTAGTACTTGCGGAGGAAGGCATCGCCCAGAATTGCCAGAGGCCCAGCAGGCGCGGGGAAGTCCATACCCATAAAGGTTGAGATGCAGCTACCAGAGAGCTCCAGAATGTAGTCCTCCGGGCCGAGTGAGAATTTGTGTCCAGCAAGGGTGAAAGTGACGTCCTTCATACTGTCGCGCGACTTGCAGTCGACGGAATATTGTCCGTTATAGCCCTTCTTGGCACCAATCTGGGCGTTCAGCATCTCAGCCAGCTGACTGGGCAACGCGATCAGGGAAGTGCCAGTGTCAAGAATAACTCCAGTGTTCTCGAGCTCTGCCTCATCATCGCCGTAAGCGATAGCATCGAAGTCGACCTCCCAGTAGGCCTTGCGCCTGAGGGGGATAGTCGTAAGCTTGCCCTTGTAGTGGTTGGAGTCCACACCGCCAAAGACAACTTCCGACTCGCCCTCGGTATCGGCGAGGTAAAAGGCGAATACGGGCTCGTCAATCAACTTTTGCTCGAGCATCTTGTAGAACGGAGGGACGATGTGGTTGACGGCGATGGTGTCATATCCAAGACCCAAGATGCCATCAAATCTGCCGAAAGCAAAGGCAAGACCCGGCTCGCTCGTCGCTTCCGCAAAGTCTTGGCCCTTGATGATGATGTCGCCAATGGTGACGGTGTCCTGCGAGACAAACCCGCTGAGGCTGCCTGAACCATACGAGATGTCGAACGATGTTCCGTTGCTCTTGTACGTGGAGGAAGACGACGAGTCGTACTTTTGGTGAAGGTAGCAGGCAATAGAGCCGCATTCAGAAGAAGGGACCCAAAGATTGGAGCTGCCAGTGTCCAGAACAACCTTGAAGGTTTGGGGCGGAGTTCCAATGGTGATCTCCGAGAAGTCTAACCCATCGTCAGCAAAAGGCCCCGGCGAGTGCGGCAAGGAGTGACGGAGAATACGTACACTGAGCATTCATAAAGTTCGAGATAGGGACTGGGTGATTGCCCTTGGCCTCAACCTGCATGCCGTTGAAGACTGCATCGGAGTGTGTCTGGGGTCGGACGCCCATATACTTCTGGCCGAGGTGCTGCACCTGGGCATCGATAGGCATAGAATCCTGTGTTCAAATAATCAGCAAGCGTTCGCGACGCAATCCCATAATGATCCACGTACCAGTTGCTCAGCGAGGGGGACCTTCTTGAGCTTCATCTTGTGGACAGCAGCTTGCGCGGAGCCGAGCAGCACAGCTGCTGTCAGCAGAGCACCCTTCATCTTGGGCGGCTTGGCTGGGGATCGTCGGAGGGGAAAGGAATCGGGTGCGAATGAACGGGATAACAGCTGGTGCGACTGGCGATGTTTGTTGATGGTGAAGATGGATTGAGAGGTGGAGGTGGTTGTAAGAAGAGGAGCACGACGAGCTGGGGTGGTGGCGTGGGTTGGGAGGTGAACGGGGTCATGCGGACTCTCCGGTTGCCGTCCACTCGCTACTGTGCCTGGAACCGCCCTGAACCAATGACGCACGCTCTCTTGCAGCCTTCCGCATTTGGCGGGGAAGAGCCCAGTCCTGCCTACCGCCTAGCAACCGTTCCGCCAAGAGTTTGCTGACTCCTCAGGTCACTCCTGGAGGATGGCGCCCCCGTTGGCGTTCATGTTGGTATGAAACATAGGCGTTTTGTGTCTAGAAGGCCCCGTCCGTTGTTGCACCTGGGCAGCTTCTCAACACAGCCGGTCGCCCGCGATGCCTTTCGACTCATGGCTTCAATTACCAAGGCACAGAAGGTCAGTTCGCGCCAAGACAACGGTAGTGCATTTCCCCAGTCATCAGTGCTAGGTAAGCGATCATCGCCAGGTGGCACTGTCCACGTGGACAATGTTAGTTGCTCAAACGCTCAATTGAGCAACAGCAACTCAGCCCTGCTTGAGAAAACCCAACACTCTGCACTGCCCGTAAGCCTGAGCATCAGCATTGCGATGCATGTTCCTCTCCTGGGCTCTTGCTAACCTTCCGTGTTGGTTGGTTACTAAGCACGTTACACTACGCTGCAAAAGAAGCCTAGCGGGAGAGGAGTCACTTGATTCGCAACGGCGACCATCACCGCACTTGGTTAATTTAGCACTTGAATTGTGGGCTTGGTAGAGGATAGGCATCTAGCCTTCCGAGCCCCAGGTCGTAGTGGCGGAAAGACGCCTCATTTTGGCCTTCGTAATTGACCTGCGCGGGCTGTCTTGAGAATATGAAGGAAAGATCAATGTTGTTCGCCATGACCCTTCATAGGTAGGTATTAGCGAATGACATCAAACTCGATATGTTCGGCCCGACCGATCCACCCTCCGTCCGGTCTCGCCATTGCGTTCACCGCAGTCAGATGAGTCGTCAGTCCAGCAATCATCAGGGTCTTCCACCAAGGATCCAGGTGAGACCAAAAGCCGCAGGTGGGTACCTTGCAGCAGTCATGATACCTACCACACTCTTCGAACAGGTCTTGGCTCAAATACTGCTGCGCATCCATAACCCGGAATTTGATGGAATCCAGGCGGCCTTGGTCGCCGATGCCGGCCATGTTCACCAGTCGTCAACAACGTCGAATCCATGGACGGAAGGAAACTTCAACGGAACCTCAACGGTCTCGCATACAGCCTGGAATCACTTACAGACGTCTCATGGAAGCGGAGATGACCCTCGCGACTGACAACAAGAATGAAGAAAATGAAAGGCATTCGGCCGGTCTATGAAACGCAGTGAAATGCAAAAAAAACTGTCCAAATAAACCGAGAACTCGGCGACTCAATCGCTGCGCGCAAGACAAAAATTCATGGCCGATTCCCCCGCCTGACGCCCTCCCGATTCCGGGGGAGCTGTCCATGCCCCACTATGCATTGACCATCCGAGGAGTCGTCTCCAAGACGGAGGTGGGGCAGAAATAATTTTCTCTTCCAGGTTTGCCCCGCGATCCATTATAAGCTCGAGGTGCTGTCTATGTCTGAACCCAACAGCTCTACTCTACCCCTTTGACAACCATCTTTTAACACATTAACACACACAATCCTCATCCTCCTCAGCACACTCATCATGGCTTCCGACGGTACCAATGGCGCGTCCTATGCGCTCTCGCAGTCTCACAAGGAGGTTTGTGAATACCCCGCGCTGGGAATCTGTGATAGAGACTGACTCACCGCCTTCAGCTGCTCGAGAAGTCCTTGGTCGACTCCGACCCCCAGGTTGCTGAGATCATGGTAAGCCTGCCAGCCCGGCTATCGAAAAGCTCCGTAGAATGCTGATCCCATTTGCAGAAAAGGGAGATTCAGCGCCAGCGCGAGTCTATCATCCTCATCGCCTCCGAGAATGTTACGTCCCGTGCCGTCTTCGATGCCCTCGGCTCCCCCATGTCCAACAAGTACTCTGAGGGCTACCCCGGTGCTCGCTACTATGGTGGAAACCAGCACATTGACGAGATCGAGACTCTGTGCCAGAACCGCGCCCTCTCGGCTTTCCATCTCGACTCGGCGAAGTGGGGTGTCAACGTTCAGTGCTTGAGCGGCAGCCCCGCCAACCTCCAGGTCTACCAGGCTATCATGCCTCCCCACGGCAGACTGATGGGCTTGGATCTTCCTCACGGTGGCCATCTTAGCCACGGCTACCAGACTCCTCAACGGAAGTAAGAATACGGCCCCTTACCTCCGCGATCCAACACTTGCTAACAACAATGCTTAGGATTTCAGCAGTCTCGACCTATTTTGAGACCATGCCGTACCGCGTCGACCTCGAGACCGGCATCATTGACTACGATCAGTTGGAGAAGAACGCCCAGCTCTTCCGCCCCAAAATCTTGGTCGCCGGTACCTCCGCATACTGCCGTTTGATCGACTATGCTCGCATGCGCAAGATTGCCGACTCTGTTGGCGCATATTTGGTTGTTGACATTGCCCACATCTCGGGCCTTGTCGCCGCTGGCGTCATTCCTTCGCCATTTGAGTACGCCGATGTCGTCACCACCACCACCCACAAGTCTCTCCGTGGCCCCCGTGGTGCCATGATCTTCTTCCGCAGGGGTGTGCGCTCCACCGATCCTAAGTCCGGAAAGGAGACCCTCTATGACCTTGAAGACAAGATTAACTTCTCCGTTTTCCCTGGCCACCAGGGTGGCCCCCACAACCACACCATCACCGCTCTCGCGGTTGCCCTCAAGCAGGCTGCCACCCCCGAGTTCAAGGCGTACCAGGAGAAGGTGGTTGCCAATGCCAAGGCTCTCGAGAACAAGTTCAAGGAGCTCGGCCTCAAGCTTGTGTCAAATGGCACCGACTCCCACATGGTTCTCGTTGACCTGCGGCCGCTGAGCCTTGACGGCGCCCGTGTCGAGGCCATCCTCGAGCAGATCAACATTGCTTGCAACAAGAACAGTGTGCCCGGCGACAAGAGCGCCCTGACCCCCGGCGGTCTCCGCATCGGCACCCCGGCCATGACCAGCCGTGGTTTCGGCGAAGCCGATTTTGAGAGAGTTGCCCTGTACATTGACGAGAGCATCAAGCTCTGCAAGGAGATCCAGGCTTCGCTCCCCAAGGAGGCCAACAAGCTCAAGGACTTCAAGGCGAAGGTGGCCAGCGGTGAGGTGCCCCGCATCGGCGAGCTGAAGAAGGAGATTTCTTCGTGGTGCAGCGGATTCCCTCTCCCCGTTGAGGGCTGGAGAGTTGATGCTGGCCTTTAAGCGCCAAATTTTGTAAATTTGATGATATCGGGGGACGGGGGAGACATGTTCAACAAGATGTAGATGGGTCAAGGGGCGTCGTTGTTTTCAGCTTTGCATTGCGATCTTCAACAACGGAAATGGGTCTGGGAAAACACGGGAATCGGAGAAAATCACCATTTGCAAGGCATTTCATCAGGCGTTTGCAAAATTGGGGTCTTGGTCATCAACTTGCCAGTTCGGTACCGGGTGGAGTTTGGCTTCGATATAGCTTCGTACGCGTTACACGTACTTAGAGCGGCTGCTTCAACGCAGCTGGTCGGTTTTGGTTAATAAGAGATTTCTCTCACTGCTTGGTGTTGATGTTAGAACTTTGTATGTGATTTGGGATGATGGTGTCAAATTCCATGCCAGGAAAATCAAAAAACCCCTCAAGAGGTACGGCCGGGGGCAAAAGACGCGGAGCACGCACTGGGAGTTCGACATGTATGAGCGAGCGCACGGGAATAGATGCTTCGTCAACCCGCCCATAACCAGCTATTTGAATGCCGGCCGGTAGCTTGCCAGCAAAGCATGCCGGTGGACGCGTTGCGGTCCCCGCTGGAGCCGAAGCGGATGAGCCTCCATAGCCGGGACGGGTAATCAACCAGACACAAACGCGACGCGACACAACCGTTTCTCGGACGGGGAAATCAAAGGGACTCGTCTGGTGGGGAATGCCTTCCGCACCTCTTAATACTACTATGGCTAAATACCCACCTGCCTGCCTGCCTGTGTAGAAACCGTAGGTAGGTAGGGATGGCAGCTGCATCTGAGCAGCAGCAGCAGCAGCAGTACAACGTTGTAAGTGCCTGCAATAATTACTCCCGTGATGGGGCCGGATGGGGCCGGGGAGATATTGCCCGCCCGGTAGGTAGCCAAGGTAAGGTATATATGCCGACGTCTTGCGGTCTAGCGCTGAAATGGGGCTTGGTTGGGTAGCCAGTCGTCGTTTCTTCTGCCATTCTGTTTGCTGATGGGGGCTTTTGCGATTTGAGACCCTTTTTCAAGTTCAAGTTTTTGTTGGGCTTTCCCTTCCTCGACTTGCGTCGAACGGAGCGGACTGGGCTTGTGAATTCGGTTTGGCCGGCTGGGTCAAATTGTGCTGAGGCGCGTGGCGCAACTCTATCGAGAGCGCTGCAGCTAGTACAAGGAAAGGAAAATTCAAAGCGGAAGGAACTGTGGGGTGAGGTGGAAGCCACGATGAGACACTTCATCTTGGCCACTGCTGCTGGCTTTGTAGCCAGTGTTGCCTCGGCGGCAACGGCCCCGAACCCCGCTGGGTTTCCTTCGCCGTGGGCTGCCGGTGGTTTGGGATGGGATGAAGCGTATTCGAAGGCGAAGGAATTTGTGTCGGGGTTGACGCTGGTGGAGAAGGTGAACTTGACGACGGGGACCGGGTGGGAGGCGGATCGATGGTATGTATGGTTTATTTGGGGGTGGTTGGATTCGTAATTGATGCTAACATTTGATGGGTGTAGTGTTGGTGTGACTGGGTCGGTGCCTAGGCTTGGGTTTAGGGGGTTCTGTCTCCAGGATGGACCGTTGGGGATCAGGTACAGTAAGTGAATCTTGGGGGAAATGGCGTTGAGGTTATTGTTGGGGGTTGGTTTGCTCTGTGTGTGACGGGGAGTCGAGGGAAGCTGCAAGTGGGACCACACAGAGGGCCGGACCCTGGGGATTTCGAATTCGGGCTTGAAAGAGGGCGCAAATATCACAACCACGGGAGGCTTTGAACCACGGAAAGAAACTAACTGTCAACAGCTGAGAAGAACAGTGCCTTCCCCGCTGGGATAAATGTCGGGTCGACCTTCAGCAGACGGCTGATGCGACTACGTGGCGAGGCAATGGGAGAGGAGTTCCACGGCAAGGGAATCGATGTCCAGCTTGGACCGGTTGCTGGACCCTTGGGCCGTGTGCCTCAGGGAGGGAGAAACTGGGAAGGATTCGGGTAAGCCGCTGGACATGAAGCCACCGGACAGCTTTGTTCTAACCAACCAACAGTCCTGACCCCTATCTCACTGGCGTTGCCATGGCGGAAACTATTCAAGGGATCCAGAGCCGCGGTGTTATCGCGTGTGCCAAGCACTATATCCTCAACGAGCAGGAGCACTACCGGAACTCGATTAGTGTCAAGATTGATGACAGGACACTTCACGAGCTCTATCTCTGGCCATTTGCGGACGCGGTTCGCGCCGGTGTTGGCTCAGTCATGTGTTCCTACAACAAGATCGAGGGGCTTTATTCATGCGAAAACAACTGGACGACAAATTACATTCTGAAGAACGAGCTTAATTTTCAGGGGTTTGGTAAGTATTGGGAGCCCAGCCATGTGACGATGTATTCCTCACTGATATGGCCCCTTAGTTGTATCCGACTGGGGAGCGCAAAAGACAACGCTCGGCTCGGCACTCAACGGGCTTGATATGGCAATGCCTGGGGGTCCTTTTTCGCCAACACCTGGGGCTTACAGTGGTGCCATCTGGGGTGGTCTGCTGACCGAGGCAGTGCTACGTGGTGACATCCCACAATGGCGATTGGATGATATGGTCGTACGCATCATGGCCGCGTACTTCAAGGTCCATACGGGAAGCTTTATAGCTCGCCCGGAGATCAACTTCTCCAGTTGGGAGAAGAAGGCCGAGGGTTATATGCACCCATCGTCAAATTCGTCTTGGGGCGTGGTAAACGAGTTCGTCGACGTACAAGGCAACCATGCGGCTCTGATACGAGAGATCGGCGCCAAGTCGATTGTTCTACTCAAGAACGAGAATGCGGCCTTACCCCTGAAGAAACCAGCAAGTATCGCTGTCATCGGCCGAGATGCCCAGGACGATCCGCTGGGCCCAAACGCCTGCATTGAGCGGGCATGTATCAACGCCACCGTCGCCATGGGCTGGGGCTCTGGAACGGCCGAGTTTCCTTACCTCATCTCCCCATCGACAGCGTTGAAGGCACGCGCGGCTGCCGATGGGACCACATTCACCAGTATTTTTGGAAATTGGGACCTAGTTCAGGCTCAAACCGCAGCCCGCGGCGCCTCTGTCGCCATTGTTTTTGCAACCGCGCATGCGGGCGAGGATTTTGTCTTTGTCGACGGCAACAAGGGCGACCGAAACAACCTCACATTATGGGATAACGGCGATTCTCTGATCCGTGCTGTGGCGGCTGTGAACAACAACACTATCGTCGTTCTGCACACGGCCGGACCCGTGGTCCTCGAGTATGCCAAAGCACATCCTAACGTCACTGCCATCCTGTGGGCTGGCTACCCTGGGCAAGAGTCTGGCAACGGGCTGGCTGACGTCCTCTACGGCGACATAAATCCTCAGGGCCGGTCTCCCTTCACCTGGGGCAAGTCAGTCGAGGATTACGGCGCCCAGCTGCTCTTCAACGCGCCCAACCCACGAAATCCAACCCAAAGCTTCGATGAAGGTGTGTTCATCGACTATCGCCACTTCCAGAAGGCCGGAATTGCACCCACTTGGGAGTTTGGATTTGGCCTGAGCTATACCAAATTCGACTACGCAAAGCTCAAAGTGGTCGCCCATACCGGCAATGACACGTCGACGTCGACGGATGTGATAAGCGAAGGCCGGACAGAACCTGCCCCGACGTTCGGGACGCTGGACCGGACCGTCAGCGCAAATATTCCCCCGGCAGGATTCAAGAAAATATGGCCATACATATACCCATGGCTGAGCGGACCAAACGTCACCATTGTACAAAGCAGCGCTGGCGTAACGCCCGCTACCAACGCCTCAATGCAGCCCATTCTACCCGCCGGTGGCGCCCCTGGGGGGAATCCTAGATTATACGACGTCATGTACACCGTCTCCGCCGAGATCAAAAACACGGGCACAGTCCTGGGAACTGAAATCCCTCAGCTAGTAAGCCCTCCCCCCCTTTCCCTACAACAGCTTTGCTATTATTAGGCCACTAACACAACCAACCGCTTAGTACGTCCAGCTCGGCGGCGAAGAGAACCCCTGGGGAGTACTCCGTGGCTTTGACGAGGTGACACTCGCGCCAGGAGAGACTAAGACAGTCAATTTCGAGCTCACGAGAAGAGATATCAGCAATTGGGACACAAAGAGCCAGAACTGGGAGATCTGGAACAAGCAGAAGTACGTTTTTATTGGCTCGAGCTCGAACAGGATCAGGCTCAACTCGTCGCTGCCTGCGCCGCCTGGGATGGAATGGGTATAGGTAGGTAGGTACCCAGGGGCGAAGTGGGTGTGGGATGACTTTCTGGTTGCTACCTACCAGTGGGGATTGAGACATCAGATCTACGAACAGAAAATGGTGGTTGGCCCTCTGGGAACTTAAAAACAAACGTTGGTCTTTCAACTCGGTCCGATATTCGTACCGGGAACTTCATCATGTTGGGCGCCTGGTGGGACGAAAAAGGGTGGGCCTTTCAATATCTGATTCGGTGGCTATATTGGCGGTATCTTGTCCTGCGACAATGGTGGTAGGACTCGTACTCAGGGGGCGAGAGGGATCGGTCGTTCGACGCAGTCTGCATCCGTATCAGGAGGCCAACAGCAATGTTTAGTTCAGTCAAAAAAGGGTTGGCCTCTCAATCTAGTTCCGCGTTCGAGGGCTCCGTCTTCACAGCGACCATGCCAACACCTATGAGGGTCAGGAAAAAGGGGTGGACTTTCACGTCAAGTTCGGCACTCTTGCCGGAGAAGTTATACGAGCTTGAAAGATTTCCTTTGGGAAGGGTAGTTAGTAACCTTACATAGGTAGTAGGTAGGTAGTCAAGGGAAATCACCAGCTCAGGTGAAGTTGAACCGACCTCATAGCGGTACGAAGTAGTTCGGGGACATTCAGAAGCGGGCCGTACCATTCGTGTGTGTCAAAAGAAAGAAACAGAGGCCAAATTATGCGAGCTCCAGAGATTCAAGCGGGTGATGTTAGGACAAGCTTTGAAGCGAACGGATATCACGGCTCCCAACACTCGGTACTCAGGCAGTGCCGCTGTCTATGCCGTAACTCGTTGGTTCAACTTGGCTCCTTGGCATTGTCATTAACGAGACGAAGTCCACAACAGTAGGTAAACAATACCCCTAGCTTTTCAAAAGGGGCAAACTTCAATTCAATCATATAGACTACCTGCAATACATACCCAAGAGGCAGGCAGATATCATTCATTCCTCGACCCACCAGAGATAAGCGACCGTCATGATTCATCCCAACAGCATCCAGCACAGCACAGGACCATCCAACTAACCCCCACAGCCCGAAATTACTTAATAAGTGTACCTGAAACCAGGCTGGAAGTCATCCTGTAGATAGTCACGATACGTTAGCCATCTGGATCCGTACTAGATAGGGGTTAGATATATTGAAATCTCGAACTCACCTCATCGGCCTCAAGTTCCTTCTCGCCGCGATCGGCCTTCCTGTTCTCAATGTAGAACGACAAGCTCAGCAGACTAACGATAACCAAGTTCGCAAGGGTCGTGACAATGCAGGCATACAGCCCGTTCTTATAGGCCGGTGCGTCCTCGGTCCTATTTCACACACAAAGCTGTCAGCCCATGTTCCGAACAACAAGAACTGCAACATATAGGGGGGGTTATAAATACCTGAACACCAAACTGCCCGCAATACCACCAATGCCTCCAAATGACACAAATGTCGCGCTGCAAAAGGCGCGCTTCCACTGGCCGCGGATATTATTGGCCTGGTAGGACATCATGGCGGGGACATTGGAGTTGGCGCCAGCAGTGACAAGGAAGACGCCAAAGTAGCGAATGTTCGCGTTGGTGTGGAATCCCATGATAGGCAGGCCGATGATGACGAGCAGCATGTTGAACGCCACGACGGGTCCACGCAGACGGTACTTGTCGCCGAGCCAGCTGGTGCCGTACATGACGATACCGGCCAGGACGTACGGCGGCGCAACAAGGCACTGGGCGGTGCCAGTGTCGAAGCCCATGTTCTTGTTCAGGATGACGGGCAGGAAGAAGGCAAGGGCGTAGGTGGTGGTGGTGGTGTTGAAGAAGAGCAGGGCGTAGGCCCAGACCTTCCAGTCCTTGCCGACGCGGAGGTACTCCTTGAGCACGAAGGGCGGCGCCGTGACATCGCCGCGGTCGGCGTGCACGCGTGCGCAGATCCAGTCCCGCTCGCGCTGGCTGAGGAAGCTCCAGGTGGCGCGCTTGGAGTCGGGGAAGTCGACGAGGAGCCAGTATCCGCCAGCAGCGATGACGACGGTGAGAAGACCTTCAATGACAAAGATCCAGCGCCAGCCGTTCAGGCCCGCAATGCCCTTCATCTGCATGATCTGTATTCACAAGGTCTGGTCAGCAACTCAACCCCTAAGAACAACAGGGGAGATATAAACCCTACCCCATAGGCAAGAATGCCAGCAAACGCCGCAGCGACACATCCAACCATATAGAACACCGAATTTCGCTTTCCAACCTCAACTAAATACATCACAGATGAGCACAAGTCCCTCCCCCAACCAACCGCCAGAAGCAGAGAACTTACACCTCGTATACCACGTGCTCAGCAAATACACACAGCTGGGAAAGAATCCCGCCTCCAAGATACCCAACACGACTCTGAGCCCGGCCATAGTCTGCCAGTCCTTGACGAAGCCCATTCCGATCATGAGGCATCCCCAGAGGAAAGTGATGGCCGACAGATGGATCCTGGGTCCGATCTTGCGCACAATGACGGTCGATGGCGGCTGGCAGATGACGTACGTGACGAAGAAGACGAGCGAGATGATGTTCTACGACAATGTCAGAATTCAAGCCCAAGCCATTCCCTCTCACAACCCCCCCCCC